>Ga0210402_10006077_pt1 | contig 10730 bp, 12 predicted proteins | sample IncBWC7MmetaG_FD_161055 | JGI IMG/M metagenome (GOLD analysis project Ga0210402, IMG submission 161055) | Forest soil microbial communities from Barre Woods Harvard Forest LTER site, Petersham, Massachusetts, United States - Inc-BW-C-7-M | ecosystem: Environmental > Terrestrial > Soil >... | reverse complement strand
TTGGGCGGCGATTGCCGCTGGCCCAGAAATTCAAGTGGTGATTCGTTCGGATCGCTGTTTTAAGCACTAAAAAATCCACGGAGGGTTCTGTCCATGCTAGGCAAGGTTGTCAGGATGGCGATTTTCGCGGCTGCGTTCTCTGCGCTGCCGTGCATGGCGCAATCGGCTCCTTCGCCTGGATCGGCTGCTACGGCGTCCGCAACTACGACGGCGCCGGCCACTCCTGAGCAGGCACAATTGCTCGCGTCAACCGAAAAGTTCCTTCGGAATCTTTTCGCGTGGGGGCCGGATTACAAACTGAGTCTCGGGCCGCTCACGCCTTCGCCCGCGCCCGATTTTTACGCCCTTCCCCTCGAATTGACGTTAAACGGACAGAAAGAAAATGGCACTGTTTTTGTAAGCAAAGATGGAAAAACCGTCATTCAGGGTGAAATGTTCGATACGAGTGCGGACCCGTATGCAAGCAACCGTGCAAAGATTCATTTGCAGGGAAGCCCATCAAAGGGTCCCGCGAACGCGAAGGTAACGCTCGTTGAGTTCGCGGATTTTGAATGCCCGCACTGTCGGGACCTCCATGAAGTTATGGCGACGATAGAGCAACACTATCCGCAGTTGCGCGTCGTCTACAAGGATTATCCTCTTGTGCAGATTCACGAATGGGCTGAGACGGCGGCAATCGGCGCCCGGTGCGCTTACGTGCAATCTCCCGAGGCGTTCTGGAAAGTTCATGACGCGATTTTCGACAATCAGGATTTGATTTCCGCGCAAAATGTCTGGGAAAAGCTCAGCGGGTTCGCTGCGAAAGCGGGGCTAAACGCGGATACGTTCAAAGCGTGCATGGCATCACCGGAAGCGAAGCAGGCGGTAGATGCCAACGCCGCTGAGGCGGTGGCGCTGGGCGTTAACAGCACGCCCACTGTCTACGTCAATGGCCGCCCCAACGTCGGTGGAGATCCGGCGGTGCTCAGCCAGTATATTGATTACGAACTCGCCCATTCAAAGTAGCGCCTCATTCTCGGCGGCTTTCAGTTGGCGAAGCAGACCCAGAACATCTGTCTCGGCTCGTTCACCAGTGCGCAGATAATGTTCCCAGTTCACGTCCGGAAATCCCATTCTCGTGGCCTGCGCCGGCAATTGGTCTACCGCGGAAACGTCGCCCGATTTCAAGATCTTCGTTACAGCGTCGTAAACAATTCGATTTTCCGCGTCCTGCCAGCGGTAGGCGCGCAAATCCTTGATCGCGACATCGCGCACCTCCGGGCTTGTCCCCGGTTCGCAGCAGATCGCTCGGAGTATTCGGCGCTCAAGATCGAGAACCCGGTCTAGTGAATTTTCCTCTGCCATAGCAGGTTGAACAAGTTCTGCGATCTATTGTATCCGTGACGTGAATAATCGAACAGGCGGGATCGCGTGCGAAGCGGTCACTGGGGAAAGGGGATTTCGTTCGATGGATAACGCCTTAAGCCACGCGATAATCGAGGAGAAGTCTAAGCTGCGTTTGTGATTACCGGGCGAACCAGATCAATCCGGTCAATCGTCGCCGCGACTCCATAGATGGGGTTTATTTCACCTTGAAGTATAGTTGCCCGCAGCGCCTTGGCGCTGGCGCGTACCAGAACAGCAGCCCCGCGCCCGGTATCGCTTGGCAGAGCGAATGTCAGTTCCAACCCCGTGCCCGCAGCGACTGCCGTATTAGAGAGGAAGTAAATTCCAGACCTGGAAATGTCTCGAAGTTGAGCGGTGTGAAATTCAGGTGGGCGGGTGCCGGAAGTACAGACCTGGAGCGGCAAATACACCTGATATCTTCGCGCTTTTCGGCGTTCACCCATGGGTAACCTCGTGACTAAGTACTGCACGGCGGGTACCACTGTACTTGGCAGTGGTTCACTGAAAACAGAGACGTTAGTAGGCCGGTTCGGATCCAAAATCGGGAAAAGTTTCCTGGAGTGGGAAATTACTGCTCGGAACTAGGACCCTGATCCGCCTAAATGATCGGATCACCGGGGATAGGCTCATCCACCACGGAAACTTCAGCTGAAATGGCCTTTACGGCTTCTGCAGATATGCCGATAAACTCCACGCCGACGCCCACGCCGGGCAGGCAATAGCGGACTTCCGCACGCGATTGCACTTCCGTCCCGGAATTGGCCAGCCGGAATTTCACGTTTAGCACGGAGCCCTCAGGAAAGGTTCGGTTTGTATTGATGAACATCCCGCTGGTGCTAAGGTCCGGCAGATGCGTGGGGACGTCTTCGCTGTGCCCTTCGTACGTCACAGAAAGATCGCGCAGGTTCGAGAAGCGAGGTTCGTGCCTCGGCCTGCCCCACGTCTTTCCGTTACTTTGATTGTTCCCGCCATTCATCGAGTCTCGGCTCCATGTTCAACTAAGGCTCTAACAGTTGCTTTTCCCCCGCCTAGGTCCGGTCGTTTAACGCCGCAATAAGGGCAGAACAAGAACACGGGTGAAAGTTCGCGCCGACAATCTTCGCAGAGTACCGCCTGCGTCAGATCGAACGGAACTACTCGCTGTGCTTCTTCGAGAGTCGTCAGGCCGTCTCGAATCGCATCGATCGCATATTCCTGCATCATTTTCATGCCATTATTTCGCGCCAGATCGCGAATCTCATCGTTGCGTCCGCCATTTCGCACGGCCGATCGGATCGAATCGTCGAAAACCAGAATTTCGTAAATGCCGACGCGGCCTTTGTACCCGGTGTGGTCGCATGCTTCGCAACCTTTTGGAACGTGATGGCTGGTCGGCGGATTCGTCAAGCCGACTTGCAACAGGCTGGAAATATATTCGCGGCTTGCGGGGATCACGTCGTGGCAGCTGCAAAGCCGTCGAACCAGCCGCTGAGCCAGTATCCCCGTCACCGAGGTCGCGATCTGAAATCCGGGTACGCCCAGATCGAGTAGCCGCGTGACGGCGGAGATGCTGTCATTGGTGTGCAGCGTGGAAAGCACCAGGTGGCCGGTTTGCGCGGCTTTAATGGCGATTTCTGTGGTTTCTTTGTCGCGGATTTCGCCCACCATGATCACATTGGGGTCCTGGCGCAATATGGAACGCAGGCAGCTCGCAAACGTTAGCCCTGCTTTGGTGTTCACCTGCACTTGATTCAGTCCGGGCAGCGCGTACTCCACAGGATCTTCCACGGTAATGATATTGAGGCTCGATTTGCGCACTTTGTGCAACGAAGAGTAGAGAGTTGTGCTCTTGCCCGATCCCGTGGGGCCCGTGACCAGAAGCATTCCCTGCGGCATCGCGAGGATACGGGAAAGCTTCACGGAAATTTCAGGCGGAATTCCCAGCGTCAGGAAGTCTTGCATTGGCGCGTCTGATTCGAGCAGCCGCATGACGATTTTTTCGCCGTACTGCGTTGGCAGCGTGGAAACTCGCAGGTCCAGTTTTTTTCCTGCAATTTTCACGAGGAAACGTCCGTCCTGTGGATTCCGTCGCTCGGCAATGTCCATGTCCGAGAGTATCTTGATGCGTGAAACTACGGAATTTTGTACGGTTCGCGGAATGTGTTCGTAATCGCGCAGCATGCCGTCAACGCGCAAGCGAATCACCGTATCGGCGGCCTGCGGCTCGATATGTATATCGCTTGCCAGCTTCGCAGATGCCGCGCTGATCATGGACGCCACCAGCCGCACGGCGGGTGTCGTCTTATTCAGAAGCTCCGCCTGCATTTCCTGCATCGCCTCGATATTGCGCTGCTGCGAACTCGAGGAGATAAATTCCATTCCCGGATCTTCGGTGGTCGGATGGGTCGCCTCGGCCAGCACGGCCTCGGCTCGTTCCCCAACTCCGTACGCCCGGTCCACGGCCGACTCGATTTCCTTTCGGAACGCGATGCGTGTCACGATGTTCATGCCAGTGGAAAATTTCAGCTCGTCTATGACCGTCAGGTTTTGCGGCTCAGCCATTACCACTACGAGTTTTTTCCCCTCGGAGTGAATCGGCAGAACGCAAAGACGGTTGGCGGTGGCGTAGGGAACGAGTTTCAGGATTTCAGGATCAACTTCGACTGTGTCGCAATCAACGTAGGGGACGAGCGTAACTTCTGTCAGAGCGGCGCCGAGATCGTTCTTGGCAACTAGCCCGCGTTCGAGCATCAACTCGCCCAGGCGGATTACCTTGCCGCTCTGGTCCTCGATCGCTTTGCTGAGGTCCGCGGAAGAGACATGGCCCCTTTCGCGTAGCACCTCGCCCAGCTTCTTCCTCTTCATCGTTTTATGAACCCACTCTCGTCGGGTGGATACGAACTATAAAATCGGATCCTGCAAAAGAGATGCTGCCTCGGAGTCCGTCAAAATTCGCTTGCTTACCAGTAACTTGATCAGCCCAGCCAGCGTGGCGCGGTGTAGGTCATTCGGTTTGGGCTCCATTTTCGGAGCCACTTGCTTTTGTAGCGACTCGCTCTTTCCGCTTGCCACTTCCACGAGCCACGCCTCGAGATCCAGGCGTTGTTCAAACGTCAATTCCGCGAATGCGATGCCCATGCCGAGTCCAACCTGTGAATAGACCACCGCGCCGCTAACCTGAAACTCCGACTCTGCCTGACGTACCGTCACCCGCACCTTAGAGCCGATGGGGAAGGGCGTCAGCGAGTCCACGAAGCAGCCACCCGGGCCCAGATCGCTCGTGCGCGTCGTAAAACGAGCGCCTGAAGCAACATCCACTATTTCAGCGGCCGCCGTTATCGTGTGACGGTTCGCGCCGCGCCGCTCGGCCGTTTTCGACTGGGCCGCCAGTTTATCGCGCGAGCTTTTCCCATCTCTATGGTCGTACATTCGCCTGATTACCCCTTATCTCTTGATGCGAGCGTGACGTCCCCAAGCTCTGATATCCCATTTTCCTGTGGACTAGCCTGCGTGACAATCTCTATCCCGCGTCGGCTTGCCCAAAACAACAGCCCACCGCACGCTCCAAGAGTCAATTCTTCCCATCGTCTGTGAATTCCAATATGAAACAAACCGATTAGGGTGTAGAAGATAGGGCATGTCTTCCAGGGTGGGCATATGAAATCGGTCATAAATGAAAACTGAGTTGGAGAACTCGGTCCCCGCGCCCGTTGGCACGCCTGGGTCTGAGGCTCTTCCGCGCAGGCGCTGGCGAATCGCTCTTTTGCTTGGTTTTGGTGTCGTAGTCGCTTTTTTCGACCGGGTCAACCTCTCCGTATCACAGGGCGCGCTGCACGACGCGTTCGGCATCTCCCTGGTGGGCTTCGGGTTCCTTTCCAGCGCCTATAATTGGACCTACGCGCTCATGCAAATGCCCATAGGCGCGTTGCTGGATCGCTTCGGGGTGCGCCGCGTCGGACGGTTCAGCACCTTGCTCTGGAGTGCCGCTTCCTTCGGTGCTGCGGTTTCGACGGGAATCGGTGGCTTTGTCGCTGCCCGCCTTCTGCTCGGGATCGGAGAGGCACCCACCTTCCCAGCGAATGCCAAGGCCCTGGGGTACTGGTTCCCGAATCACGAACGAAGCCTGGCCATGGCGATAACGGATGCGTCCGCAAAACTCTCGACAGCTATCGGAATTCCGGTCCTGGGCGTCCTTCTGCTGCATTTCGGCTGGCGCTGGAGTTTCGCCTTTACTGGATTAATCAGTTTTTTCTATTTTTTGCTGTTCTGCGCGATCTACCGCAACCCTAGCGAAGATAAAAAGTTATCCGCAGCGGAGCTTCAGTTTATCACCGTGGGAGGCGCGCAGCCGGAAGATAAATCCATCGCACAAAGCAGGGTCGCGCTGGGTTACTTGCTCCGACAGCGAAAAGTGTATGGCCTCGGTTTAGGATGGGGCGCATACAACTATAGCTTCTACCTGTTGCTCTCGTGGCTTCCCAGCTATTTGTCCTTCGCGCTGCACGTTGACTTGCTGCACTCCGTCCTCTACACCAGCGTCCCGTGGTTCTTTGCGACGTTCACCGATCTCGTCGTCGGTGGATGGCTCGTGGACGCGCTGATCGGGCGCGGTTGGGATCCGCAGCGTGTACGGCAGGCAATTCTGATTGGGGGCATGGCGTGCGGTCTTGGAATTCTCGGCGCGGCACACGCGCATACTGCAGCAGTCGCGCTATTCTGGATAAGCATGGCCCTGGGAGGTCTCGCTGCGGCTGCTCCCGTTGCGTGGACTGTGCCGTCGCTGATCGCGCCGCGTGAAGGCGTGGGCAGTGTCGCCGGGATCGCCAATTTCTGCGGTCAGATTGGCGGCATCAGCGCGCCCATCGTCACCGGCTTCATCGTCCAGCGCACGCACTCATTTTCTTCGGCGTTCGTTACGGCCACCGTCGTCTTGCTCCTGGGCATCTTCGGATACGTCGTCCTGCTCGGCCGCATGGAGCCTGTCCCGGAGCCGTGAAGTGAATGCGTGCGATTAATGCCAATCGTGTTCAGTGCGCTCGTTTAATGCTGATTATGCAGTGAAATTCAGCGGCACCCTTACCGCATTGCGGAGCATCTAATCGTCATGGGTCCTAAACGAGTCTCCAGTAAACAAAATCCGAATCCAATCGCCAGGCTGCTGCAAATCTCTGCCCGCAACGGGTTCAGGCAGGCATATCTTCAGGTGCGTTTGGATCCGGACAAGTATTTGCGAGAGGTGCAGCGCCAATCTTTACTCCCGATCAAATCCTGGGGAGACGCGCGCTATTTACACGAAAACGAACTGGCCCCGCACGCGAATCGAATCATCACGAAATCCTCTCGAACGGCGGCGCTGGAAGGACTCGGCCTTGGCATGGGCGGTTTCTCTACTCTGTTGCCGGATATGGGCATCCTGGCCGCAATCACCGTGCGGATGCTGCAAAGGCTCAGCTTGACCTACGGATTCGAGTATTCGACCGACGAAGAAATCACCGGATTCTGGCTCGCTGCAGCCACTGCTGCGGGCGTTGATCTTGGACGTGATTTTCTGGAGAAGCAGGCCATCGAGCGGATGGCGCCGCGCATCGTGGATCAAATTGCCGTAAAAGTGGGAGCGGAAGTTGCGGAAAAGTGGGCTGCCCGAATTGTTCCCATCGTAAGCGCGGGTGCGGCCGCCACAATTAATTACTATTTCGTCCGCGCATGGGGACGCCGCGCGCAGAAGCACTTTCTCGACCGCCGGCAGTCGCTTCGCGCGAACATTTATGCTTCGCGTAGCCCTTCGCTGGCTGTCCGCCTGAGACTGGACGAGACCGGCGCGAATTAAGTCTTATCCCGCGGCGCCGGGTGGATTCTTCTCAAGAGAGGCACGATCCCATTTCCCCAGTGTTGCTCCCGCATCGTATGTAGTTTCGAGAAATCCCATCAGCGCGCTTTTCGGATCAGCGTCTGCCCGCACGTCGTCATACGAAAGTAAAAATTCGTTCATCTGCGTGTGATAGAAAGCTTTTTGTGGCCTTACGGGCGCGTCTCGAAAGCCCGCAGGCTCCGGCGAGGCGTACGCGTAGAACGCCGGGGAGGTAATTTCGCCCGACCCGGGCCACCATCCGGCGCTGATCACTTCGTGGGAATAGGCCTCTCGCGTGATTGAGTCTGCGCCCGGACGTTCTGGAGCCCGCCGCCCGGAAAACCGCGAAACCGCCAGATCGAAGCTGCCCCAGAAAAAATGCACCGGACTTACTTTGCCGATAAAACCGGCGCGAAATTCCTTAAGAATTGAATCCACGGTCACGAGAATCCGCCAGAACCGTTGCGCGTAAATCGGATCGTATCGTGCATGCGTCACGTCCTGATCGAATCGAATCGGGCTGGGAATTTCCACGGGCATGGGCCAGATTTTCACCTGAATGCCGGCCGAATGCAGCGCGTCCATGAATTCACGGTAGAAACCGGCCACCGTGCGCGTAAAAAGATAAACCGTCCTTCTCTCATCCCAACTGGTCACGATATCGAGTTTGTGGCTGATGAAATCAAACGAAACTTCAAAGATCCCCGAGCCGTAGGGAATCGCCGAAGTGGTCAGGCCGCGTGCGCACACGTAAAGCGGAACTTCCCACCAGTGGTTTACGCGGGGGCTTAGCGCGAGGCGTACTTTGCCGACTACCTGCATCCACATGTGCAGCGTCTCGCGAGTCTCGCTCCATTCGGAGAGGGGCAGCGCCGGCCAGACGTCTCCCTTAGAAACCAGTTGCTCGCTCATCATCGTGCTCCCCTCTCGTCTCGTTTTCAGCGACCGACGCCGCTAGTCGAACATCAGCTCGTCCACATAGCACCACTTCCAGCTTTCGCCGGGCTCGATCGAACGCACAATTGCGTGGTGCGACGAGTGAAAATGCTTTGTGGCGTGCTTGTTCTTCGAACTGTCGCAGCAGCCAACATGTCCGCACATCAGGCACATCCTCAGGTGCACCCAGCTATCGCCCATCTTCAGGCATTCCTCGCAGCCGTCTGCACTCGGTTTCACGTTGCGGATTTCCTTCATATGTTTGCAGGTCTCAGCCATTGCAGTTCTCCTCCGGTGTTGAATCGTATGGTAAAACACGTATGGTAAATCAATCGGGCGCTGCGCTCCAATTTTTCATGAGCATCCAATTTGATGGCAAATGATCGCATCGCGTCGCAATTAGAAAGCGTGGTGCGCGCAGAACATCCCGTCCGGCTGCTCCAGCGGTCGGAACTTCCCGTGGATACCGTGGAACTCGCACGCTTTCTCGTGGGCAAAATCCTTGTCCGTGATTTGAAGCGAGGCCGCCGAGTGGACCGATTGGCTGGACGAATCGTCGAAACGGAAGCCTATCCGATCGGCGACGCTGCGGGCCATCATTTTCGTGGTGAGCGGCCGCGCACGCGCGCGATGTTTGGCCCTCACGGACACGCGTACGTATTTTTCAACTACGGCTCGGCGTGGATGATGAATGTAACCAGTGAAATTCCGGGCGTCGGCGGAGGCATCTTGATCCGTGCTCTCGAGCCGCTCGAAGGGGTCGAGCGCATGATGCGTAATCGTGGCGTTACGCGCCTGCTGGATGTTGCGCGCGGTCCGGGCCGCCTCGCCGCGGCGATGCAAATTGACAAGCGCCTCGATGGAGTTGACTTATGCGCGAAGGGCAGCCCGTTGTGGCTGGGAGACGATGGCGGACCTGCTGGCCCGATGGGTGTAACCACTCGCATCGGCCTTTCCCGCGAAGCCCATCGCAAGCTCCGTTTTTACAAACGCGGCAGTCCGTTTGTCAGCGGCCCGAAACATTTGCTGAAGTAATATCGAGCGCCGCAACCGCAAAATACGTTTTGCAATTGCGGTGTGGATTGCGAATGTGACATCAGCGAAGGTCCTGGCGTCGGCCGTGGCACTTTAATCCATGCTCTCGAACTGGCCGAATGATTGAGCGCCTTACGCGCAATCGTGGCAAATCCACTCCGTTCTACGCCAAATACCTGATCCTCACAGCCTGGGCATTGGAGTAAAAATAATTGAAGCTATTTTGCCAACGCGTGTCGCTTGAGGCGAAATGGCTAACGCCATTTGGGGGCCAAACAAATGAACAAGTTCAAACTAACTGCGGCAATCGCGGTGGCAGTAGCGGCGCTACTGATACCAACAGCAGGCGCGGATACACTTCACGGTTTTTGTTCAGGAGCTGGGCAGTGCGTTGATAACGGTACAAACAGCCCAACTCTTACCAACCCGCCAGCGAATTTTGGTTTTAGAGGTTCATCCGGGGGAACCGGGGAGTTTTTGCTGGTGTTTTTGGTTCCAAGTAATGAAGACCCGACCCCAGGTGCTCTCAGCTTTGGGGTAACTGGCACGTTTGCAGGAACTGCGTCGCTTTTTTCTTCGACGGCGTGGTCCACAGGCCAGCTGGATTCCTACTTGGGATTTAGCGCGAGTCCTGCGAACCCAATTGGAGCTTTCCTTCCGAGCACACAGGCTTTGGATGCTGGTGCTACCGGTTTTTTTATTTATGATCTGGTAGGTGGTCCTGTCACAGTGACCAGCTCATCAGGACCGACATTCAATCTCAGTTCTGGCACCTTGCCGTTAGCTTCTTATATAGTCGGATTCATCGCCGAAGGCACCGACGATGAAGAGACCACGATCAGTGCTACGGCAAACAGTGGTGCCATATTCGAAACCGGTAAGCCGCTAGTTACCACACCTGAGCCGTCCACTAGCATGCTCTTGGGCTTCGGCTTGTTGGGATTGGTTGGACTTCGCCGCAAGCAAATCTTCGGATAAATCCTTTCCTCTAAAACGAAGGCCCGGTGCACCGCAACGCCGGGCCTTTTTGTTGTGGTCTGCGATTGTGGCGGGCCGCTAGCCAGACCAAAAACGTACCAGTCGAGCATGCACAGCTCCTGAAAAGCTGTGATCAACATGGAATTCGAAGCACGGAGACTCCGGAGACGGCGGGTACTGGGGCACCCGGTCCCAGACCGGCGACCGGATGCCGAGCGCGATGTGTTCTAGCTGAAGAGCTACTGCGCGGTAGGTTTAGTGGTTATCTTTATCGCGGTGTTCATCAGCGTCGAGTTGTTTGTGGCGCCACTTCCAGTAGGCAGCCTGTTCTTTCTTTTCGGCCTCCTTGAACTCGTGGTCCTTTTCGCGGTTCTCCTTCAGGTATTCGTGCCATCTCTCATTTTCGCGGTCATCCCAATTATGATAGTCCTTGTTATCGTCATCATAGACACGCACCTGCACGGCAGCGTCCTGAGCTTTGGGCGCAGCCAGAATCGAAACCGGGGTGGCGATCGCAGCGGCAAGGAACAACGACGACACGAAACGATATGTTTGGTTCATCATGATG
>Ga0210402_10006076_pt1 | contig 10731 bp, 11 predicted proteins | sample IncBWC7MmetaG_FD_161055 | JGI IMG/M metagenome (GOLD analysis project Ga0210402, IMG submission 161055) | Forest soil microbial communities from Barre Woods Harvard Forest LTER site, Petersham, Massachusetts, United States - Inc-BW-C-7-M | ecosystem: Environmental > Terrestrial > Soil >... | reverse complement strand
CGAGCCCCAAGCCGAGGGTGACGCCGACTGCAATGCTGCCGAGGATCTCGTGCCCCAGGATGTTGAAGTCCTCGACCGAGATGCTGCCACTGTTGTTGATGAGCGGGCGCGCCAGCATCATCATGGTAGCGAGCAGGATCACCACGACTACGTCCGACAGCATGATGAACGCGAGCGAGAACGTGGCAACGGGGCCCTTGGCGCGCGTTTGCGAGAGAATGCCCAGGCAGGCCGACGGACTTCGGCTAACCGCCAGCACGCCCCACAACAGCGACAGGCCGATCAAAGCTTTCGTCGTCATGCCCTGAGCGAACGGCATGTAGCCCGAGATGGCCATGAACACGCCGGCCACGCAGACCAACACGAAGGTGCTCTGCAGCAAGGTGGCCCACGCCAAGCCGCGGGCCACCGAGCGCAACGTGTCGACGCGCAGCTCGGCGCCGCCCGCGAGCGCAATCAGTGAAAGCGCCAGCGTGTTGATCGGCGACAGCTCATTCACCGTGTGGTGGTCGACCAGGTGGAGCACGTCCGGACCGCCGATGATGCCCGCCAGTAAGTAGCCCGAGAGATGAGGCAGGCCTATCGTTTCCAGAAGCTCGCTGAGGAGCGTGCCCGCGAGCAGCAAGAAGCCGATTCCAGCCACCGTCCCGAGGTGCGCCTCGAGCTCGGGAGTGAAACGCTTGACGCCATACAACACACCGAAGGTGACGAGCAGTGAAAGCGCCTGAATCGCGCGCGTCGATGCCGTTTTCTTGGCGCCGCCGTGACCGCTCATGTTTGGCTCTCCAGGCTCGCAGGTTCGGTTCTGGTCGGAGCGGGGGGTTCTTCCGGTTTGATCTCTCCCGCCAAAGTGAGCGCGCGCCGCAACGCGGCCGGGCCGAGCCATTCCCCGATCAGCACTCCGAGCGCGGCCAGGAGGAGCACCGCGTCACTGACGACGCCAGGGTGCCGCACCATGAAAGCCAACGCCACGGCTAGGCCGAGCGCGCCCGACGAAAGCATGCCCACGCCGAACTCGAGGCCCACGCCGCGCGCAGCCGGCACCGTCACGGACAGCCCCACGCCACACAGTACCCGCGCGATGATCTTTGCGATCAACGCGCCCGCCACCAGCACGAGCAGCATCGCGGGCAGCTTGACGTTGACGTACGCGCCGGCGAGCAAGATGACCGGCAGGAGCACGGGCTTCTCCGTCGGTGTGACCATGGCTTTGATATCGAGGCGATGGCGCGAAACGAGCGCCATCGTGAGCCCCATGGCAAACGTCGCGGTGATCGGCGACAAGTTGAGGCGCGCTGCGGCGCCGGTGCCGAGCAGGGAGGTGCCCAGCAAAATGCCCCAACTTTCGTCGCGCCGAAACTCGCGACCGAGCAGCAAAGTCGCCGTGAAGCCGAGCACCACGCCGAGCGCGACGGACACCCCCACCCGACCGAGCACGGAGAGCGCGGGCAGCGCGGCGCCGGGCAGCCAAGCGCACACCACCGAGAGCGTGATGCAGGAAAACAGGGCGCTGGCGCGCGCGGTGTCGGCCGCGAGATCGGCGAGCGGCCCTTTGGCGCCGTGGCGCTCGGCAATCCAACGCACGCTGTGACGCGTGGTTTCGGAGCAGACCAAGCCGGCCACCGCGGCAAACGCGATCAATTCGAGGCGCGGCAACTTGGTGAAGTGCTCGGCGCTGAAGAACACGACGCCGGACACGCACGCGCTCACGAAACCAGAAAGCACGACGCCCAGCACGACATGAGGCCACGGCACGCTTCGCACGCCGACGCGCAAATAGCTCACGCCCAGCACGAGCCCGAGCCAACTGACACCGACGAGCACCACCGGCTGGAAGGTGTCGAGCAGGGAGCGGCTGATGACCGACAGGACCTGGGGACCGAGCACGAAGCCGAGCACCAGGTATTCAGCGCCCGACGCCAGCCCGAAGCCGCGGATGGCGCGGCCGCCCACCAAGATGCTGCCGACATAGGCCAGCACCAGCAGGCCGAGTAAAAATGCAATCGCGTTCACTCGCTCACCCGGCGCGCCGAACGCCCGAGCGCGATGCCAGCGGCTCCGAGATCGGACAGCGCGGTCTCGGCCAGCTCGAGCGTGCCGTCGAGCGAATCGCACAGCACGCTCAGCCGGTAGTGGGCGGCGTCCGCGTCGAAGGCCAAGAGATCGAGCTTCGGGTCTTGGCCGCATTTCTTACCGACCTCGCTCAGGATTTCTCGAACCTTGTCCTGCGGGGCCGAGGCCGCCACGGGCACGTCGATGCTCAGCCGTGGGCGCATGCCCAGCACGCGTAGCGGCCGAAACAAGGACAACAAGTGCGGCAAGCGCAGCTCGCTGCGGTGCGCGTCGACCAGGCGGACCTCGAGCAAGTTGATGGCCGCTATGCGCGCTACGGTGCCGCCCACCTCCGCGTATTCACCGAGCCGCAAGCGACGGCCGAAGAGCACCGTCACGCCCACCAAGCCAGAAGCCAAGAGCGGCGTACTGGCCAGCCCGAGCGCAATCAACACGATCGCGCCTGCGCGGGCCAACGCGCCGTTGGGATCGCCCGTCACGATCGGCGCGGCGAACACCAAGGCGGCGACGACGATGGCGGAGCGCAAGAGCACGCTGGTCGGCGCGGCCAGATCAGCCGGCAGCCAGGGCAAGGGCGTCTCACCGCGCGCCACGCTGGCAAAAAACAAACCCACGAAGCGCACCAGCACGAACACGGCGAGCGCCGCGATGCCCGCCACCACCAAGAGCGGCAGCGTGCTCGCAAAGCGCTCCATCAGCTGCGACACGGGGCCGAGCACGAAGCCGGTCAGGCGCTGCGTGTAGTTGCGCGTGGCGTCGAACAACGAGAGTGCGACCACCAGCCAGGCGTAGGCAATCGCCACCTGGCCGAGCCATTTACCCAGGCTGATGGCCATGACCGCGCTGCTGCGCAGCGTGGCCGGGCGCATCACCTCGATCTTTTGGATTTTGATGGACAGCTCGCGATCGGGCCGATTGTCCACGAACGAACGCGCGGTTTCTTCGAATTCTCCGAGCTTTCGGATCAAATAAAACGCGATGAGGCCGAAGAACACCAAGAGCGAGATCGAGAAAACGCTCTTGGCGATGGCCGCGCGACGGCCTTCGGCGTCCAGCGCGTCGCGGACTTTGGCGGCGATGCCCGCGGCGTAGACGTCGAGCGTCGGCTCTCCGGCGGCGTCCGAGTCCGCCTCGGTGAGCTGGATGATCGGCGCTTGCCCAACCAGCACGACTGCCACGTCGGCCTCGCGACGCACGGAGACGGGGGCCGCCTTGTCGGTGTTGAAGGCGCGCTGCAAGGCGTCGCTCGCTTCGCGGGCTCGCGCTTCCGGGGTCTTGTTGCCGCGCGGGACGACCAACGTGAAGACCGGCGTGTCACCCAGACGCGCGACACCCGAGGCGACCGAGGACGAGCTCGGCGCGGCCGAAACCGATCCGCTCGGCACCGGCAGGACGAGCGCGGAAGCGGTAGCGGACGCGGTCGGCGCTTCCGAGACGATGAGCGCGGGCGGCGGGGCGGGCGCGGGCGGCGCTTCAGGCTCGGGTTCGACCGAGGCCGAAGCTGAGGCCGAAGCAGCCGCGGCAGGGGCCCCGGCGGAAGGGACCGCGGCCGCGCTGCCCGGCAGCGCGGCGCTGCTCGACGCGCGTGGCGGCGCAACCGCCGTCGGCTTCGCTACCGCGGCGGGCGGCTTGGCGGCTACCAAAGCGGCTGAAGGCGCGCTTTGCGCGCGCGCCACGGCCACCCCAAAAATGCCACCGAAAGCCGCAAGACACAGGCTCAAAGCCCGCAACCACCGGCCCCGAACCTGCGCCCTCACCGGCGAATGAAAAGGAGATCTCACTGAGCCCCGAGAATCGGCCACGGCGCAGGCGACTGCAAGCTCGTTCGGGCTCGCCGAATAATTGCGGCACAGCAGGCGGGCGTGGCGAGCCGGGCGCAGAGCCGCTTACATCCGGCGCGCCGACCGCTCTGCCGGACGCCGGGCCGCGAGGGCATGGCGAATTCGAGTCGACGAGAGTAGCTTACGCGCCCTCATGACGACCCAGCATCCTGACCGCGTAGTGCTCCACATCGCGGGCAATGACCGCCCCGGCGTGACCGCGCGCCTCGCCGAAGTGATCGCCGAAGACGAAAGCGCTCAACTCATCAACATCGGGCAATCGGTCTTGCATGGCTACCTGATGCTGTCGGCGATCGTCGACATACCGCGCAACTCGTACGCGCTGCGGAAATTGCTGTTCGCAGCGGCGGACATGGGTCTGAGGTTCGAAGTGACGCCGTTCCACAGCGAATCGGCGCACGAACCGAAGGTCGACGTGCACAGCCTGAGCATCACCGTGCTCGGCCCGCTCAGAAACGGCGTGGCCACGGCGTCGATCACGAACTTCATGGCCAAGCGCTCGATGAACATCCGTGAGATTCGCTCGCTCAGCGACCACGATCTCGACGGCCTCGAGCTGATCGTGGACCTGCCGCCAGGCTCGCCGCTGACCGAGACCGAGCTCGGTGATCTACGCGGCGCGCTCTTGCGCCTGGGCATGGAGCTCGGCGTGGATCTGGCCGTGCAACGCGACGACATGTTCCGGCGCAGCAAGCGCCTGGTGTGCATGGACGTGGATTCGACCTTCGTGAAGGGTGAGTTCATCGACGAGCTGGCGGAGCTTGCGGGCTGTAAAGAGCAAGTCGCGGGCATCACGGCGCGCGCCATGCGCGGCGAAATCGATTTCAAACAGGCGCTGGCGGAACGCGTGAAATTACTCGAGGGGCTGCCATTCGACCGCGCGCGCTCGCTGATCGAGCGCTTCGAGCTCACGCCCGGCGCCGATCGCTTCGTCAAGATTTTACACAGCCTAGGCTTCAAAGTGGGGCTCGTGAGCGGCGGGTTCACCTTCTTCGTCGACGAGCTCAAGGCGCGCTTCGGGCTCGACTTCGCGTTCGCCAACGAGCTCGAGGTGATGGACGGCAAGCTCACGGGCAAAGTCCGGGGCACGATCGTCGACAGCGAGCGCAAGGCTCAAGTGCTGAAGGACATGGCGCAGGTCTACACCTGTCGCCTGGAGCAAACCGTGGCCATCGGCGACGGCGCCAACGACATCTTCATGCTGCAGACCGCTGGCCTGGGCATCGCGTTCCGGGCGAAGCCGAAGCTGCAAGCGGTCGCCGACATGAGCTTGAACCACCACGAGCGGCTCGACACGCTGCTCTATCTGATGGGCTTCAATTCGCGGGACTTGCGGCTCGCGTAAAGCGGGCCGAGGGTCAGCGCTTGCGCGCCAGCAAGAGCCCGTCGCCGATCGGCACGAGGCTCGAGCTGACCCGCGGATCGCCGGCAACTTTGGCATTCAGCTCGCGGATCGCGCGCGTGTCCGGGTCTTGTTTTTGGGGATCGGCGACCGCGCCGCTCCAGAGCGTGTTGTCGACCGCGACGAGGCCGCCTGGACGCAGCAGCGAGAGGCAGCGCTCGTAGTAGCCGCTGTAGTTCGCTTTGTCCGCGTCGATGAACGCAAAATCGAAGCTCTCCTTTTGGCCTTCGGCGGCGAGCGCGTCGAGCGTGCCCAGCGCCGGACCGAGCCGGAGCTCGATCTTGCCGTCGACGCCGGCTTCTCGCCAATAGCGGCGCGCCACGTTGGTGTATTCCTCGCTCACGTCGCAGGCCACGATGCGCCCGTCCGGGGGCAGGGCCAGCGCAACGCGCAGCGACGAGTAGCCGGTGAACACGCCCACCTCGATCGCGCGCCGCGCGCCGATCAGCTCGACTAGCAGCGCCATGAACTGACCTTGTTCCGGCGAGATCTGCATGCCGCCGCTGGGCATGCGCGACGTCTCGTCGCGCAATTTGCCGAGGATGGCCGGCTCGCGCACGGTCGCATCCATCAGGTATTGCCAAATGGCGTCGGTCACCGGAATCGTCTTGGCGGACACGCCGCTGAGACTAGCACGCGACTCAGGCGCTAGACGCGCGCGAGGGGCACGCGACAGTTCGCTCAGCCGGACTGCCGCTTCCAGCCGATCAGGATGGGGGGCTCGGGCGGGACGGGCATGGACGTCCGCGGCGGATGCAGGGAATCCTTCACTTCGAGCTCGGGCAAGCGATCGCCCGGGGAAACCAAGACCACCCGGTTCCGCCCGCCGCGCTTGGCCGCATACAGCGCAAGATCGGCGCGGTGCACGAGCTCCTGCGGAGTTTCCTCGAGCTTTCGCGGGTCGTGCACGGTGGTGCCGATGCTGATCGTCACTCGGTTCGGCCCCGGCGTCGACGGGTGCATCTCGTCGACGGCTTGGCGCAAGCGCTCGGCCACGAGGCGCGCCGATTCCGGTCCCGCGCCGGCCACGATCGCCACGAACTCCTCACCGCCGTAACGACCCACGATGTCCCCGGGGCGCAGCCCGTTCTTGATCACCGCCGCGACGGAGATCAGCACGCGATCGCCGCTCTCGTGCCCAAAGCGATCGTTGATCGACTTGAAATGGTCGAGATCCAAAAATAGCACTCCGAAGCGTTCGCGCGCGAGGCAGCGTTGTCGCAGCGAAGCTTCGAGAGAGCGCCGATTGAGCACGTTGGTCAGCGGATCGATCTGAGCGTCACGCCGCAAACTGTCGCGCTCGTTGCGCAGGCGCTCGAGCGTGTCGTAAAAGCGCTTGTTGCGGAGCTGCACGCGAATGCGCGCGCGGAGCTCCACGGCGCGGAGCGGCGCGGACACGAAGTCGTCCGCGCCGGCGAGCAACCCGCGGGCGACGCTCTGCTCGTCGTTGTCGTCGCCCAGCAAGAGCACGGGGTAGTGTCGCTGCGGATGGCTCACGCGCAGCTCGCCGCACAGCTCGAGGCCGGTGCCACTCGGCAGCTCGACCGCGAGCAGAATCAGGTCTGGATCGTACTCCGCGGTGATGCGCAGGACTTCGTCGCCGTCCTCCAAAAAGGCCGCCTCGTAGCCCTCCGAATCGAGCATTTCGCGGATCAGCGCGCGACGCGGCCCGTCCGGGTCGACCACCAAAATGCGCTCGGCCCGCTCGGCGATCGGGGGGTTCGATAGCCGCAGCGAGTCTGGGGACGGATAGGGAAGCATGTGTGATCGAGACTGCCGACTCGCTGATCTCAACGGCCCGAATCAGTGCGACCTAAGTGCACGTCAGGCAAGGTCGGATGCCGGGCATCAAACCTCAAACGCTCACGACTCTCCAGTATTCACCCTTCGAAGTGAACGCACAATCGGCCGAGCCGTGGGGCATCCGTGCTCGTGCCCTCGCGTTGCAGTCACGTTTTCGGCGCGACGTAGTCGGGGGGCGCACTCGCACCTTCACCCCAAAAGAACTTCTCGAGCTCGGTCATCCACACGCGCTGGCCGCTTTCGCTGGTCACGTCCAGGCGATACTCGTTGATCAGCATCTTCGAGTGCTCGAGCCATTGCCGCCAGGCTTCCTTGGACACCGTGTCGAAGACCCGCTGGCCGAGCTCGCCTTTGAACGGCGGCTTCTCGAGGCCTTCGGCCTCCTTATGGAGCTTGATGCACTGAACGGTTCTGGCCATATCGGGGCTAACCTTGCTGCGCCCGGAGCGCCCGTCAACCCTTCAGGTGGCGGGCGGGTACGGCTGCTCGACGGTCAGCGCATAGGGCACACCGGCGCGGAAAAAACGGCCGCTGATTTCCGAGCTATGCCGAGCGCGCGCCGCCAGCACGAGGCCCACCACGGCCGCAACCGAGGAGGCGCGCTGGCCCGCCGCTTCGGTCAGCACATCGCCGTCTTGTAGCCCGACGCCAAGCGCGGAAACCCCGTGCAATTGTAGACCCGAGGGGTGAGAAGCGTTGGCTTTTACGGGCACGGCCTCGGGCATGGCGCGGCGCGCTGCCAAGGACAGCACCTGAGCCGCGGAAATGCGCACGGCGTGCGCCGCGCTCGCTTTGCCGTGTTTTGTCGCGTGCGCGCGGGCGGGCTCCGCCCCGTTCGCCCAGCGCGCGTCGCTGGCGAGCTCAGTCTCGGTCAGCACGTCGGTGGCCGCCACGGGCGGCGCGAGGGCCGAGCTGATCGGTCCGAGCGCGCCCACCAACCGAGCGGCGATTTGGTCCCCGAGCGCGTCGGCACAGGCGCCGGACAGTGCGCGCGCGCCGAGCACCGGCAGAGCCAGACCGAGCGCCAAGCTCAGCGCCACCGGCCAGCGTCGCGAAGCGGGAAATGCCGTGGCCAACGTCGCAGACACGCCGGCTAGCGTATCACACCGAGCGAGCCGGGCACCTTACGAGCGAAGCCGCCAGTTGCCCGGAAATACCTTGCCGATTTCGTCGCACGTCGGGTCCGTCACGATCAGCTCGGGTTTGGCGTCCCGGCAATAAATGATCGTGTTTTGCCGGAAGGTGCGCCCGAAATTCAAAGCCTCGTCGCGCTCGACACCGTGCACCAGCCAAGCCGGCTCGCGCCACACCCCTTCCGGCTCCTCGTCGTACCCGACGCAGTGCTCGACCCGGAAGCAGCCGAGGATCAGCAGATCGCGCATGACTTGGTGGCGACCGTCGTTGACCCGCCGCGGCAGCAGCATGGACCGCGGATTGTACGCCGTGAGGAGCGCGAACTTGGAGCGCAGTAACGGAGGCAGGCTCTGAATATCTTTGACGATTTCTCCATCCATGGAGACCCGAAGCACGCCCGCATCCGTGGGCAGCTCGTACACCGTCGCGAAGTAGGATCGGAGCAGGTTCTGGTCCAAAGCCGGAGGGTGATAGCACGGCGGCGGTCGTTGTCCCAAGGGGCTGCTAATTCCCGTGCCCGCTCCGTTCCCGCTCCCGCTCCCGCAAACGTGCCCTGCCCGAAAAGCCGCCCCGCGTCGCGAGGCACCTGTGCACGCGAGCCGCCGCGAGGCAGCCCACCACGAAAATTCGGCCTAGCGTTTGAACCGGTAGCCCACCCCGCGAACCGTGAGCAAATGCTCGGGCTCCGCGGGGTCGGTCTCGAGCTTGGTGCGGAGCTGGAGCAGAAAATTGTCGATCGTGCGCAGGGTGCCGTGGTGACCGGGACCCCAGACGCGCGTCAAGATGTCCTCCCGAGTGAGGACGCGATTGGAGGCCTCGACTAGGCACCAGAGCACATCGAACTCGGTGGCCGTGAGGGACACGAGCGCGCCGTTGCGCAGCACCTGGCGCGTGGCGGAATTGATTTCGAGCTCGCCCGCGGAGACCATGCGTTCGTTGGCTTGGCGCGCGATGCCGTCCCGACGCAAGACGGCTTTCACGCGCGCGAGCAGCTCGGCCAAGCTGAACGGCTTGGTGATGTAATCCTCGGCACCGAGCTCGAGCCCCATCACCTTGTCCATCTCCGCGCCGCGCGCGCTGAGCATCACGACCGGCACGTGGTTGCCTTGATTGCGGATCGCTTTGACGACCTCGAAGCCGTTCATCTTGGGCAGCATCACGTCCAAGATGACCAGATCGACATTGGCGGAAACGGCGCGTGCCAAGCCGTCTTCGCCGTCGACCGCAATCGTGACGTCGTAACCCTCGGCCTCGAGATTCATTTCCAGCCCGAGCGTGATGCTGGGGTCGTCTTCGACGACCAAGATATGACGCTTGCCGTTGGCAGCCATCGCCTTACCCCGAAGTTAACGCCGAATCACGGGCAAGACGAGCGAGAATTCACTGCCTTTGCCGGGATGGCTCACGAGCTCGACGCGGCCGTGGTGTGCTTTCATGACGTGCTTGACGATCGCCAGGCCGAGGCCCGAGCCCTCACGTTGGCGCGAGAGCCGATCGTCCAGCCGATAGAATTTTTGAAAGATGCGCTTGTGCTCGGCAACGGGGATGCCCGCGCCGTTGTCGCGCACGGTCAGCCGTGCCTCTCGCTCGTCGAATGTGACGAAAACGGCGATTTTCACCGGATCGCCGCCGTACTTGTCAGCGTTCGTCAAGAGGTTGAAGAGCGCGTCCGAGACCGCGCCGCGATCGGCGCTGACGAGCAGCGATTCTGGCGGTAGCTCCACCGAAAGCTCGATGCTGCGACGTTGGCGCACGGTTTCGAAGGCCTCGAGCGCGGTCGAGATCACGGACTTGAGATCGGTCTCGCGGAAGGTGAACTCTCGCCGCCCGCTCTCCATGCGACCCCAATCGAGCAACCGGTCGATCAGCTCTTGCAGGCGCGTGCTCTCGCGAGCGAGGCCCTCGATGCACTTTTGCTCTGCAACGGCGTCACCGCGGCGCAGCTCCAGTGTCTCGGTAAAGAGGCGAATGGAGGTGAGCGGGGTGCGCAGCTCGTGCGACACCTTGGACACGAAATCGCTCTGCAACAAAGACAGATTGGCCTCACGTCGCACGAACACCCACACCAAGACCACTCCGGTCACCGCTGCACCGCTGAGCGCCATCACCAAAATGCCCATCAGCAGGTTGAGCCGCGCTTCACCCAAGAACAGCAGCACCACACCCGAAGTGAGCAGCAGCGACGACGGAACGACGACGAGCGAAACTAAAAGAATCACTATGCGTCGGTAGCCGAGCGGAGTGGTATCTCTGGATGCCAAAGTGTATGGCATCATAGCCTAAATGCTGGGGCCGGCTGACAGCGCGCCCTCGCGCCCGAGACCCCATTTCTTTGTGCGACCGATTCGAAGTACATTTCGGAGTCCATTGACGGCCTGAGACGCGGTAGCAGCACGATGAACCAGAACGCCAACCACACGGAGCCCGAGGGAGCTCCCTCGTTGCCCGCCATCGGCGACGTGATTGCGCGCAAGTACC
>Ga0210402_10006075_pt1 | contig 10731 bp, 9 predicted proteins | sample IncBWC7MmetaG_FD_161055 | JGI IMG/M metagenome (GOLD analysis project Ga0210402, IMG submission 161055) | Forest soil microbial communities from Barre Woods Harvard Forest LTER site, Petersham, Massachusetts, United States - Inc-BW-C-7-M | ecosystem: Environmental > Terrestrial > Soil >... | reverse complement strand
GGTCTATCGGGCGCGCACACGGGTCCTGGCGGAATTATCGAAAACGTTTCGCATGAACGAAGTTGCGAGTCGCTATTCCACGGCGGAACTCACTTCGATCTACCGCCAGTCGAAGATTGTGGTCAAATATCGGGAGAGACAACTATCCGCAAGATGCGAATGTACGTACGTTCGAGGCGATGGCGGCTGGAGCCCTGCTGATCACAGCTTTACCGACCGAATTATCGGCCATCGGATTTCAGGATGGTGTGCACTTCGTTGGGTATCGCAGCGAAACGGAAATTACCGGCATCGTGCGAACATACCTTGCGGACGAAGCCGCGCGGCGGAGGATCGCGGCGGCGGGGCGCGAATTGGCCCTGCGCGAACACACGTACGACCGGCGAATCGAGGCATTCCTATCGCTCATCGAGGTCGCGCGGGAAAAACGCTGTGCGCCGGCGCGGACTTGGACCCAGGAACGCGTGCGCCTGGCGTATCTGGAGTATTTTGCGGCTAACGGGCACTCGAGTGCGCCTTGGCGGAACTGCCGGAAATCGCGCGGCGTAACTTGGCAAAGGCCGTAGTGGGATCTTTTGTTCTGGCGCGCGCTTGGGGCCGGCGAATTCCGGGGCAGATCAGGAGCCAGCTCATGCGAGCGGCCGGTCTGGACAGGTCGAAAGCATGACTCTGCGAACTGAATATGACGCTTGGCATGAACGAGTGTACGAATCGAACCGGCAGCACGAGGACGCATCCAGCCCGTGGTATCAACTCGTGCGTGAAAAGATTGGCTGCGTCACCGGGTTGCGCGTGTTGGAGGTCGCGTGTGGCCGGGGCGGATTTGTAAGAGAGCTGGCGCGAGGCGGCGCGCACGTGACGGGGTGCGATTTTTCGTTTTCGGCGCTTCGGGTCGCACACGCGAAGCTGGGTGACGCGACGAGCGGCACTTCGGCCACGCTCGTTCATGGCGACGCCCACTCTCTCCCCTTTGCCGATGCATCATTCGATCTGATTGTTTCCTGCGAGACCATCGAACACTTGCCTGATGTGCGCGCCGCGATCCGGGAAATGAATCGCGTGACGCGGCCAGGCGGCAAACTCTTCCTTACCACGCCGAACTACTCGAACCTAACCGGACTCTATGAGTTGTATGCGCGGGTGCGGCGTGGTTCACCGAAAATGGATCAACCTTACGATCGTCGTCAGTGGTTTCCGCAGATTCGCGGCTGGATACACGGCGCGGGCTGGAAGATTTTAGGAGTGGATGGCACGGTCCATCAATTTCCGATCCTGCCCGGGCACTCTCCGGTTCGGGTGGAATCGGTAGAATCGAATCACACCGTGCGCAGGCTGCTCAGTCCATTTGCCCTTCACTATTTTGTTGTGGCCCAGAAGAAAGTCACCGGGTAACGCGTCGATGAATATCTTAATGGGGTCGGGAGTGCCCAACCGCCGTGAGGGCGGTGTGGCCGCCATCATCTATAACCTGGGGGGCGAACTCGAAAAGCTTGGACACAAGCTGACCTACATCTTTCTGGATGACTTGGTGACGCCGGGTTCGGTTTCCTCGCGGTTCAGCGAGGCAATATTTGCTTTTCGGCTTGCGCGCTACATCACGCAGAATCGCTCGAAGTTCTCACTCGTGAATCTGCACGCGCCGACCGGATTCGTTTACGGGATGCGCCGGCGCTGGAATCGCAACTCCGATTACCCGCCCTATGTGATGACGCTCCACGGCCTGGAAGAGAACCGCGTGTACGCTATGAGCCGCGAAGCGAAGAAAGGACGGGCCTGGAACTTCGGAGCGAAGAACCGGTTGTGGCATCGGCTCTATCATTTTCCAAGATTTCGCTGGTCGATACGGACCGCGGATGCCGGGCATGTGTTCAGCCGCGATGTATGGACTATTCTTCGGCTCAATTACAACTTAAACGCCGAGCAGGTGGCGTACATTCCCAATGGAGTCGAGCGGCGTTTTTTTGTGCCGAGGACCTACGAGGTGCGGGGCCACGTGCGACTTCTGTATGCCGGAACGTGGCTCGACCAGCGAGGCATTTTTTATCTACGGGATGCTCTGCGGAAGGTCGCGCCGCGCGCTCCAGGATTGACAATGACTTTTGCGGGACCCGGAGTGCCGAGCGAACAGATGCTTCGATTCCTTGGGAACGGCCTCGCTTCATCCATCGTAGTGCGCCCTTCGGTCTCAGATCGCATGCAAGAACTGTACGCCGAGCACGACATTTTTGTTTTTCCGTCGATTGTGGAGGGATTGCCGAATGTTTTAATGGAAGCGATGGCGGGTGGGATGCCTGTGATCACGACGGAAACATGCGGAATGCCGGATATCATCGAGAATGATTTCAATGGCTTGCTGATTCCCCCGGCGAACGCCTCCGCACTAGAGGAAGCAATTCTGCGGTTGGCGAACTGCGAGGATCTGCGGCGGAAGCTGGGGATGGACGCGCGTGCAACGATGGAACGATTTACGTGGGAACGGAGCGCAAGAATGGTGGAGTCGCTTTACAAGCGGACGCTGATTGCGGCAGGGCGAACGGCGGAGTGATGACTCTGGGAGCAGGTGGTCGCCCCGCGGTTCATGTGGAGCGCTGCGCTCTATGACCGACAACAACTTGACGAAGGCGATGCGGAAGGACTGGGACGAACGCGCCCGGAAGAACGCCTTCCATTATATCGCGTCCTGGCGGCGTGAATGGGACGACGAGTCATTTTTCTTGTCGGGTGAGAAAGACTTCGCGCGACTCGTGGCCCCTGTTCTGCAGCGCTGCGGGCTGCCCGCGTCGGGCGGCGCGATGCTGGAGCTGGGCTGCGGGGCAGGACGCATGACGCATAGTTTTGCCAAACGTTTCGAGCGCATCTACGCTCTCGATCTTTCGCCAGAGATGCTGCGGCGAGCGCGGGCGATTCACGAAGGGCGATCGAATATTCTTTGGCTGCTCGGCAACGGCGCGGATCTTTCGTGTATCGCTTCCGGCTCGCTGGATTTCGTCTTCAGCTACTTGGTCTTGCAGCACTTGCCGGAGGAAGTTTTGGCGTTTCGCTATGTTCATGAGCTGGTGCGGGTGCTCCGGCCCGGCGGGGTGTTCCTGTTTCAATTCAACGGCGGTTTGGAGCCGACGATGAATCTGCGCGGCCGAGCGGCGTGGGGAATCGTGGATGCGCTGTGGTCACTGCGGCTGCGCGATATGAGTCGATCGGTGGCGGGAATGTTTGGCTTCGATCCTTGCGCCGCGGGGAAGAGCTGGCGCGGGGCGGCGATTGGTGCGCAGCGCATGAGGGATAGTGTGCGCGCGGCGGGCGGAGAGGTTCGCGAATTGAGCGGGGAAAATACGCCGATGACGTGGTGCTGCGGCGTGGCCTCCGGGAAACAGGGCTAGCCGGCGGATGCTGACGATCGGAATCAATTATTCGCAGATGCATGATTCCTCAGCCTGCATCGTCCGCGATGGTGAATTGCTGTTTGCGGTGGCGGAAGAACGCCTTAGCCGAGTCAAGCACGATGCAAGATTTCCGCATCTGGCCGTTGAGGCGTGCCTCAAGTTTGCGGGTGTGACCGCGGTCGAGGTGGACGAAGTTTGTTTCGGCTGGCAGAGGCCCGGGGCTCTGTTTCGACATGATTTGTGGTGTTACACGACTGGCCAGCTGCCGCTGACCTACTTGAATATTCTAAATTCCACGCGACATTTTCTGAGTATGTGGCATCAAGAATCCGGAGCGAAAGTATTCGCGCGGAAATACCGGCCTGTAAAAGCGCGCATGCGATTTGTGGATCATCATCTCGCGCACGCAATCAGCGCTTACGGATTTTCGGGGTTCGACGATTCCGCAATCGTGATCATGGACGGGCGCGGCGCGTGGGAGGCTACTTCAATCTGGCACGGACACGACGGAAAGATCGAGCACGTGCTGACGATTCCGTTTCCCAATTCCTTGGGCAGCTTTTACAGCGCGTTCACGGACTATCTGGGCTTTGCGCCGAACAGCGACGAGTGGAAAGTCATGGGGCTTGCGCCATACGGCAAGCCCGGAGTGAACCTCGATGCGTTCATCGATCCGGAGGCTACGCCCTACCGGGTGCACTCGAAACGGCTGAACAATGGCAAAACCCGGAGTGCTTCCGGGATCGCGGAGGTCCTGGGGCCGCCGCGCGCCGCGGAAAGCGAAATTGACGACCGCCACAAGAACATCGCGTATGCGGTCCAGGACTACTGCGAGCGGGCGATGATGAGCGTCGTGCGGATGGCGCTCGCAAAAACAAAGTCGAGCAACCTTTGCCTGGCCGGCGGAGTGGCGCTGAACTCGAAGGCGAACGGAAAGATTCTGGCGTCGGGAATCGTAGAGAAGATTTTTGTGCAGCCCGCCGCTTCGGATGATGGCGTGGCGCTGGGTGCGGCCCTTGCGCCGTATTTGGACCGCGGCGGACGGCTACCAAATCGAGCCATGCGGCACTCGTATTTTGGTCCGGCGTTTGATGATGAAGTGATCGAGACGGCCTTGAAAACGTACAAACTGCGCTACTCGCGCATGAATGACCCTGCCACGAAAGGCGCGGAATTGCTGGCGCAAGGGAAAATACTCGGCTGGTTCCAGGGGCGCATGGAATTTGGCCCGCGAGCGTTGGGGAGCCGATCGATCCTGGCTGATCCGCGAGATCCGGAGATGACGGCAAAGGTGAACAACGCGGTGAAGTTCCGCGAGTGGTGGCGGCCGTTCGCGCCCTCGATGAAGCAAGAAACGGCGGGCGATTTCGTGGAGAGCGCCACAGACTCGCCATTCATGATACTGACGGCGCAAGTGCGTGCGGAAAAGCGCACCGTGATCCCGGCGGTGACCCACGTCGATGGAAGCGCACGGCCGCAAACAGTCGAACGCGAGGTCAATCCGCTCTATTGGCGGCTGATCGATGAATTTGACAAGCGCACGGGCGTGCCGGTGGTGATGAACACGTCATTTAACTTGCGCGGAGAAGCCATCGTGCACACCCCGACCGACGCCGTGCGCACGTTTTTCAGTTCGGGGATGGATGCGCTGTTGATCGGCAGCTTTCTGGTCGAAAAATGAGCGGGCGAGAATGAGCGAGCGGCACATCATCGCGCTGCTGGGGCGACGGGATGAGCCGACCGACGCCGTCGAAGAGTATTGCCGCTATCTTGGCGGCGCGTTGGGCAATCATGGCTTTTCGATGGAGCTGACCCGGGTGGTATGGGCGGACCGCGGTTGGACATCAGCGTTGCGTGAACTGCGGGAAAGGGCAAGCACATGGCGCGGCAAATGGGTGCTTCTGCAATACACGGCGCTGGCGTGGTCGGCGCGCGGATTCCCTTCTCGCTTTCTCCGCGTCGTAAAAGAACTGCGCAAGAGCGGAGCGCGAATCGGAATCGTCTACCATGATGTTGAGCCGTACGGCGGGAGCCGAGCGATTGATTGGCTACGCCGACGCGCGCAGTTGCGCATCATGCGGCAAGCACTGAGGTTCGCGCATCTCGGGATTTTCACACTACCTCTCGATGTTATTTCCTGGCTCGGTAACTCTCACTCGAACGCCACGTTCATCCCGGTTGGCGCCAATCTCCCTCTTGCCAGTTTCGGGGCAACGGAATCCCGCGAGCATCAGCGAACTCCCCTAAGTGTGGCGGTTTTCGGAATCACGGAAGGAGAGACCGGCCGGAAGGAATGCGCACGAATTGTAGACGCCGTGGGTTTTGCCGCGGCCAGTGGCCGTGCGCTGCGGCTCCACGCGTTCGGACGGGGAGCGAGCGAATGCGAAGCCGAATTGCGAAAAGCACTGAAAGACGTGGCCGTGGAATTGCAGGTTGATGGTGTCCTGCCAGCCGGGCAAGTCGTGAAGGCGCTGTCTTCGTCGGATGTGCTGCTTTTCGTGCGCGGTCCAATTTCCAGCCGGCGAGGCAGCGCTATTGCGGGTATTGCCTGCGGGCTGCCGGTGATCGCTTATTCGGGCAGTGAAACCGCGCCGCCAATTACGGATGCGGGCGTCGTCCTTGTGTCGCCGGGCAATAATGCCGAGCTTGGCGAGGCGCTCCTGCGCGTAATGTCAGATGGAGGCCTCCGAAGCTCGCTGGCTGAACGGAGCCGTAGGGCTCAGCAAAATCATTTCAGTTGGAACGCGATTGCGGAACGTTACGTTGCGGCATTGGGGCAAGAGTGACGCTTCAGCGGCTCAACGTTTCGATCAGGATTTCCTTCTTTTTTTCGGCGACGCCGCTCAGCACATCGAGCGTGGCGAAATATCCAGCAATGGACGCGGCCGCCAATGCGACGAACGCCTCTGCGGGTAGCCAGGGGCTGTTGGTCCAGCGCCCAGCAAACAAAATGAGCGAGCAAATTCCTGCCAGAAGAATCTGAACACCGAACGCGACCCAGATGGAAACTCCGGAAGAACGCTGGCCGCGCATGGAACCGAATTCGAGCTTTCGCGGAAAGCTGAGCGACACCCAATCGGCAATCGCGAATTGACCGGCCACCGCAAAAATCACCGCCGCGATGGTGGCGATGAACACCGGCGTTGACGGCAGTCCAATTCGCAGGGCGAGCACCAGCATGGACAGCACAACCTCAAAGACCAGGACTCCCGCATGCATCAGGTTTTTCCCCAACAGAACGTCGCGGAATCCGAGCGGCGCGGTGAAATACGTCTGGATGCCTCGACCTTCATAAGCGAAGCAGTTATACGCTGGCGTCATCAGCATCAGGATGAGGTAGCCCATCATTCCTGGAAAGAACATGTCCGGCGAAATTCCTCGATGCGTCACCGAGGGATGCGGACCGCCGAATTGAGAGCTGAACAGCAGCACAAGGATGGGTGGCATGAGCAGCGACACCAGCACAAATCCGTTGCGCGAGAGATAGCGGAACTCCTTTCGCAGGACTGCGGCAACCTGCGGAGAAAACAGCCCTAGGGCGTCGGACGAACTATCCGTTCTTGAATTGACGCGGGACGCGACGCGTGCTGGAGCGGCCGCTTCACTCAACTCCTCACCCCGATATTGCGCCGCGAATCGGCGCCACAGTAATGCGCTGAAAACCCCGATGTAGGCAAGGATGCCGGTCACGCTCCACAGAAAGGTGGCGTCATGACCCCCAGCGGCAGCCGCCAGCGCGCGACTAGCAAGCGAAGGCGGAAAGGGCGAAAGATACGGCAAGAAACGCAGAACGGAAGAGGGCGACGACCCGTTGGCATAGCGCGTGATCAGCGGGCGGATGAACTGTACCGAAACGCTGAGGAGAATAAATAGTCCGAAGAACAGCTCTCGCGTGCGGCGGCGCGCCAGCAAGCGCTCAAGCCACGAACCGAGAAGCCTCTCAAACGTGGTACTCATGAAGACGAAAAGCACAAGAATTGCAGAAACAGCCGGCAGCAGGGCAGGGTTTGCGATGCCCGCGCCCACGGCAATCGCCAGCAACCAGCAGATGGAAGCGATGGCCGCGAAATCGGCCAAGCCGTAAGCAAGGCCGACAAGATAAAAGGCAGTGAGGCTCAAGGGGAAACGCAGGAGGGTCCGAAACTCAAACGTTGCACCGAATCCAGCCACGAAGAGCGGAAAAACCTGCCAGAAGAGAAAAATGCTCCAGAAGAGCAGCACCAGCCACCCAAAGTGGCCGGTAGAAATGGAAATGTAGGCGCCCCAGCAAAACGCAAAACTCAAACCGATCACCATGATGCCGGAAAAAATTGCCGCCCAAATGAGGCCGATCAAGTCGAGCTTGCTATTTTTTCTGCGGAGATGATTGCGCAGGATCCGCCAGCGTAGCTCCGCGACCAGGCGAATTTGGCCGCCAACGCCGAGATTGCCGGCTACATTAGCCACGAGAGCTCTTCCATTTGCGGGCGTTCTGAACCATCCTGACCGACGATCGATACGAAAATCTCTTCGAGAGTGGTTTGGCGGCCTTCTTCGCCGCGTGTTCCTGCGCGAAGTTCTTCAAGCGACCCCTGCGCGACCAGCCGGCCCTTGTGAATAATGGCTACATGGCTGCACAGACGCTCCACGATCTCGAGGACGTGGGAAGTCAAAAATATTGTCACGCCGCGTTCAGTCATGCGTCCGAGCAGGGCTTTTAATGCGCCAGCCGCGAGCGCATCCACGCCTTCAAACGGCTCGTCGAGAAACAGGATGCGCGGTCCGTGGATTACAGCCGCGGCAAGCGCGAGCTTCTTTTGCATGCCATGCGAGTAGTCCGCGATGACGGATTTGGGACGGTCCGCGAGCTGCATAAATTCGAGCAGTTCTTCGGAGCGCTGCCTTGTGGTGGCGCGATCGAGCCCGTACATGCGACCGACAAAATTAAGATACTCAGCGCCGGTCAAGCGCTCGAAAAGTCCCATGCCCTCGGGGACGACACCGATCTGGCGCTTCACTTCCACCGCGTGCGATGAAAAATCCAATCCTAGAAGTTGCACGCGGCCCGAACTTGGCGCGAGCAGACCGGTCAGCATCTTGATGGTTGTGGACTTGCCCGCGCCGTTGGGCCCAAGAAAACCGAAGAATTGTCCCGCCGCGACTTGCAAGTCCATCTCGTCCACCGCCAACAGGGCGCCGAAACGCCGCGTGAGCTTCTGCGTCACGATGGCCGCATCGGTCATGACGGTTCTCTTTTTGGCATTTCCGGCATAAGACAAAACTCTAGCACGACTTCTTTGGACTTCTGGAGGAGCGAGAACCACGTATTTTTACGAAATGACGCCGGCAGCAATTTCAATCAAGACTTCGGCGGGACCGGCACTGGCGTCGCACCCGCGAGATGCGCCTCGCGTGTTGGCAAGGCGGCCAGGACCGCAGGAAGTTCAACGCGAAAAACCGCGCCCCCCGTCTGGCCGTTGTAGCAAAGAATTTTGCCGCTGTGCTCCTGCACGATTCCGAAGCAGATACTTAGACCTAGCCCCGTGCCCTTACCGACTGGCTTGGTCGTGTAGAAGGGATCAAAAACGCGATGCGGCTCCTTGATTCCTGGCCCGGTGTCAGAGAAAAGTATGATCACGTTCCCACGATCGCGAATGGTCTTGATGGTGAGCACGCCGCCTTCGTGCGACTCCATGGCATCCACAGCGTTATTGATGATGTTGAAGAACACCTGCATCAGTTGGTTGCCGTCGCCGCGCACTCCGGGAAGGACCGATTCCAATTGGAGTTCCACGCGCGTCTTCGCCGAACGCAGGTCCAGAGAACGGAGTTGCATGGCGTTGGTGACCACGGTGTTGATGTCCAGAAGCGTGCGTTCTGCCGGCACTTGACGAGCGAAGCTGAGTAAATTGCCGACCAGGGTTTTCGTTCGGCGAGCCTGATCGCGAATCTTGGCCGCTATGGCCCGCGATTTCTCGGTCAGCGTCATATCGTCGGCCAGAAGATCGGAATATCCCAGAATGGCGGCGAGCGGATTGTTGATTTCGTGCGCCGCACCGGCCGCGAGTTGCCCCAGGGAAACCAATTTTTCAGTTTGGACGAGCTGCGCTTGCAGCCGTTGAAGGTTCTCAACGGATTGTTGCGATCTGGACAGCAAGCGCACGCGATCCTTGTCGGCGATACTCGTGCGCAGGAAGATGATCGCCATCAGGGGGATCGATGCGATCAAGGTGGTCATGACACGGTAATCGCGTACCTCGCGCGGCTCGTGAGAGAATCGCAACGCGTAGATCGCAAAAAATGGCAGGGAGAGTACCGCTACCATGGCCAGGCGCGACGCCCAAGTGCGCTCTCCCACGCGCTCGCTGGAGTCGTCCTCCGTTTCTTGTTCGTCAGGAGCATCGAGCGCATCCCGGTTGCGATAGGCGATCAGGCCCGCGAAAGCGAACCACAAAAATGAAGAAATGAGCGGGAGATCGTAGGGACTCCCGGTGGAGTACTTGTGCAATGAGATGGCGACGTTGATCGTCAGGGACGACAGCATGTAAAGTGCTGCGCCGCCGAAAAGATTCGCGTACACCAGCCGCCACGCGCCTTGGGACCGCAACCATAGCGCGACCAAGCCGCCGACGATCACCATGTACTGAATGTTGGCCACCATGTCGTAGTTGAAATTGTATTGCGCTTCAGACGGCAATACGTACATCCAGGGGAACACCACGTAGATGTAGAGGAACGTCCACCATGTGAATAGCGAGACAAAGTCGAGGTACCCCAGGCGTAACTGAAGTTCGCCGCGTTTCCGGTGAGGTTGCAGTGCAAGCGCCGCCATCATCGGGATCCCGCGCAGGAAGAAGACGATGTCTCCGCCGTATATAACCGGCACCGGTTGGTGCGCGTAGACTTCGTGGTAAGTCCAATCAAATTGGCCAAGCATCCACAGCGTGCAACTCAGCGCCAGTAGCATCCAGAAGATGTTGCGTCGCCAGTGTGGCGTGCCCGCGTTTAGCAGCAGAAAAGCGTTGGCCACCAGCGGAACGACGCATTGCACCAGGTTCCCAAACGTCGACAGGGACTGGCTGCCTCTCGGAAACACCAAGGACATCGCGGCATATGTGGCCAGCGTCAGCAGCCACACGGAGACGAATGTCAAAATAGAGCGAGCAGGCATGCTTGTACTTCCCTCTAGTTTAGGTGGGAAGGGTGCACTCAGGGTCGTGGGTTCTTTTTGGTATGGCCTAAGGATAAACGAGCGAAGACGACGCGGACGCGATTTCCGCAGATTCGCTGCGACATGGCGGAGGAGGAGGGATTCGAACCCCCGAGACCCTTTCGAGTCTAACGGTTTTCAAGACCGCCGGTTTCAACCGCT
>Ga0210402_10006072_pt1 | contig 10735 bp, 4 predicted proteins | sample IncBWC7MmetaG_FD_161055 | JGI IMG/M metagenome (GOLD analysis project Ga0210402, IMG submission 161055) | Forest soil microbial communities from Barre Woods Harvard Forest LTER site, Petersham, Massachusetts, United States - Inc-BW-C-7-M | ecosystem: Environmental > Terrestrial > Soil >... | reverse complement strand
AAGAACTCCGCGATCTGCCAGTCAACAACAGGATTTGGGTCGAGGAGGGATCGGAGTCATACAAAGTAGAGGCGTTCAGAACGGGCCCTCAGGGGCCAAGGCCAACGTTTCTTGCGAGCGTGATGGGCACCGGTGAAGCTGTGACCTCTCGGAAAGCCGTACTCACGGAAGCCGAACAGTTCCCTACTGTGGTTGAAACCTGGCTGTTGGCGCCGGTTTCTGCTCCCGATTTTTCGCTTCGTGACTTGACTGGACAGACTCAGACCCTTGCCGCTCTCCGGGGCAAGACAATCCTACTTAATTTCTGGACGATAGGATCAGCTAGCTGCCGGGAAAATCTGACGGCTTGCGATCAGGTTCACAAACGCCTGGCATCTCAGGGTTTTCAGTTGTTGGCGCTGAACGTCGATGATTCCACCGACGCCGAAAAGGTTCGGGCCTTGGCGCGGGAACTCCATCTTTCATTTCCCATTGTTTACGGATCGTACGACGTTGCCGGCATTTATAACATTCTTTATCGCTACTTGTTCGACCGGCACCGTGAGCTCGGTCTTCCGACCTCATTCCTGATCGACGACAAAGGAAACATCGTCAAGGTTTATCAGGGGCCGATAAACGCCGGGACTGTCGAACAAGACGTTGCGCACATCCCTCAAACTTCGTCAGAACGGATCGCAAAGGCGCTGCCATTCCCCGGCGTGGGCGAAATGGCGGAGTTCCAGCGCAACTATCTTTCATACGGTTCGGTTTATTTTCAGCGAGGCTATTTTGATCAGGCGGAGGCATCATTCAAGCTGGCTCTGAACGACAATCCATCGAGCGCAGAAGCACTTTACGGCTTGGGAAGCGTCTATCTCAAACAGCAGAAGGCGAGTGAGGCGCGGGAGAGCTTTGAACGCGCGATTAAGCTTCACGCCAGCTATCCCGACACTCTGCCCAACGCGTGGAACAATCTTGGTTTACTGGCAACGCGCGAAGGGCAGGCTGCAGCAGCGATTCCCTATTTTCAAGAGGCTTTGCGGCTAAGTCCCGATCACTTGATCGCCCTCGAAAACCTCGGGAATGCCTATCGCCAACAGAAGCAGTGGGATGAAGCCCGTAGAGTGCTTGAGCATGCGGTTGCGGTGGGGCCAGAGGATCCAGAGGCCAACTATAGCCTGGGAATGGTTTTTGCCCAACTCGACGATAACGATCGTGCCTACGAGTATCTGCAAAGGGCCCTGAAGCTTCGCCCTGCGTATCCAGAGGCCCTGAATAATCTCGGCGTGCTCTACCTTCGCACCCGGCGGCGAGATGAAGCGGTCGCAAGTTTCGAAGAGTGCATCCGCGTTGCGCCCGCGTTCGATCAGTCTTACCTGAATCTCGCTAGGGTCTATAGCATCGAAGACTCGCCGGATAAAGCCCGGGCCGTCCTGCTCGAACTTCTCAAGGCACATCCTGATCACACCCAGGCGCAGAAGATGTTGGAGCAGTTGCCACGATAGCTAGTCGAACGAGCCACTAGGACCAGCCCGAACTGGATCGCTGTCGATGAGGCATGAGCATACCGATTAGAATGCAATGCGGAGGATCCATGTCGAAATCACGCAGGCAATTCTTGGCCGCTACTTCTTTCACTTTACTGGGCGCAGCCGCGGCCTCTCTCAGCAAGGCTCAGGTGTCCGCTGAATTGCCAGCAGGATCGCCGTCCGCGTTCGGTACCGGGACTGCGGTCGGGCCTGAGGTGACGGTTTCAACTTTCGCCGAAGCAGAGAAACTGGTGCAGGTGGCGATGAGCGACAGCGAGCGAGCGATGGCGGCGTCAAGCTGGCGGAAAACGATGGCTGGCTTGTACGAGCGACGAACTGGCCCTCGCAAGGTGGTGCTGGAGCCGACACTTGCCCCTGCTTCCCGATGGGACCCAGTTCTCCCCGGCCAACAAACCCTTCCGCGGCGGAATCAGTTTATCCGCAGCAAGGCCGATTCCGGTCTGTTGCCGACTTCCGACGAAGATATCGCCTTCGCTTCGGTCACGCAGCTGTCGCGCTGGATTGAGGCCCGAAAATTGAGCTCGCGGCAGCTGACGGGCCTTTATCTGGAGCGATTGGAGCGCTTCAATCCCAAGCTCCGATGTGTGATCACACTTACGCGGGAGCTGGCCTTATCCCAAGCCAAGAAAGCTGACGAGGAGATCGCCGCCGGAAACTACCGCGGGCCTCTGCACGGTATTCCCTGGGGGACGAAGGACCTCCTGGACACCGCTGGAATCCCAACTACGTATGGTGCGGAGCCATTTCGTAACCGCATCCCGACAGAAGACGCGGTGGTGGTGAAGCGTCTGAACGACGCCGGCGCCGTACTTGTAGCGAAGCTGAGTTTGGGCGCGCTTGCACTCAATGACATCTGGTTCGGCGGACAGACCATGAATCCATGGCTGCCGGAAGAAGGCGCGTCAGGTTCGAGCGCAGGGCCGGGCGCCGCAACGGCAGCAGGGTTGGTGGGCTTCGCCATCGGAAGCGAAACCGGCGGCAGCATCGTAAGCCCGTCCATGCGCTGTGGGATTACCGGATTGCGTCCCACATACGGGCGCGTGCCGCGTACCGGCGCGATGACGTTGTGCTGGTCGCTCGATAAGCTCGGACCCATGACGCGGAGTGTCGAGGACACGATGCTGGTGCTGCAGGCAATATCGGGACCAGACCCTGGTGATGTGGACAGCGTACCCAGCAAGCTTGATTTTGACGCCAGCGTGAGCGTCAAAGGATTGCGCGTAGGCTACTTTCCTACATGGATGAACGAGAGGCCCGCGACCGACGTGGATCGTGCAGCTCTGGAAGCGGTCAAGAAAGTGGGGATGGTCCCAGTCGAGGTCGCCATTCCGGATTGGCCATATGGATCACTCAACCTGATTCTCTTCGCTGAAGGCGCGGCAGCGTTTGACGAGCTTGGGCTGAACGGCGGAATGAATCAGCTTCGAATGCAGACGCCGGACGCGTGGCCCAATATTTTTCGTGAAGCCCGGTTTCTGTCTGCCGTCGATTTCGTGCAGGCGGATCGGCTTCGTCGCAAAGTGGCGGAGGAGATGGCGCGCATCTTCTCGCAAGTTGATCTGCTCCTGGTACCTTCGCTGCGCGACGAAATGCTCACCATCACGAACTTCACCGGGCATCCCTCGCTCACCCTTCGCGCGGGCTTTGTAGACGTTTCGAGAGCACGCACCGATTGGGCGCCGGACCCCAATGTCCCTCTGCCGACTTTCTCTCCAGCGAGGCGGGTGCCTCACGGAATAACACTGATCGGGCGGCTCTTTGACGAAGGAACAGTGGCGAGCGCCGGGCTCGTCCTGGAGCGTAGTCTTGGAGTAGTCGGCGAACGTCCGCCGGGTTTCTGAGCGACGTCTACTTCGGTGGAGTCGGAGCCTTCAGCAGATCCACAAACATCTTGTAGAATTTCTCGAGATCCACGTCGACCTGGATCTCGACTGGCTGGACCGCAATTTTGGGTTTATCTCGGTCCGTCCAAGTCAACGTGTCCCCATAGCTGTAGCCCTTGTCTAAGCTGACATCCATGAATCGCGTTTCTTTCTTCGTAATCAGGCTGGGATCAAGCCATGCAGCAGCGGCCAACTCATCCCATAGATAGTTGTATTCGCCATGCAGGTGGGTATACGTGCCGACGTAGCGTGCAGCCGGCGTGCTTCCGGTTTTGATGCGGTCGATTAATTGAGCAGTCATTCTCGTCTTGACCGAAATATCGACGGGCGTGCACACGATCTTTTTCCACGGAGCGCTCAGCATAATGTGAGCGGCTTCCGGATCGAACCAGAGATTGAATTCGCGCCGGGGAGTGTTGATGAACTCGGGATCGGTCGTCTGCGGATTCAGGCTGGCGCCCATGAAGACCAGTTCTTTGACGAGCCCGGCAAATTCCGGGTCAATCGAGAGGGCCAACGCGATGTTGGTCATTGGGCCGCCAGCGTAAATCGTGATCTCGTTCGGATATTTATGGACCATGCGAATCAAGAAGTGCGCGGCGTCTTCATCAGAAGGCTTTGTAGTGGGCTTGCCTTCGGGCATGTCTCCCAACTCGTCGGCAGGGTGATAGAGCCGCGGAGTCCACGCGCCTACCCAGGCCACGGAACCGTAGCGCTGCTCCCAGAGTTCCGCTTCTTCTCTACGCCGCACCAGCGGATACTCTGCTCCCGGCACGACGGGGATATCGGTTCGACCGATCAGTTCGAGCATGCGCAAGGTGTGCGCGAGTTCGGCCTTGAGCCACTGATCGCCCGTCACCACAGTAATGCCTAAGACCTCGGTCTGGGGAGATTGAATGAACAGCAGTATCGCTTGCTGATCGGTTCCGGCCGGCCCGGCTGCATCCTGATCGATAATGATCTTTCGTTTCTGCCCCCAGCATGTGAGGCTTGCTGTCAGCAGTAGCACTGTCAAGGACCTGATTATGACAATTTTCATCATCCGTCTCCGAATTCAGGAAGTGGGGGATCGTTGCAGCTTACCGTTGCACAATTTCGCGATCATTCGTCGTCATTCTTGCCGATTCTCCGGTGAGCATCCGAGCAGAAGAAGGAAGTCGCGCCGCACTTGCGTAGGATAACAAACCAGCTATTGAGCAAGTTACGCAGCGGCGCAGACCGTTGTGATGGTTGGTCACACCGCCGATCCTCGTACCAATAGCTTCGAACCCACCGCCCGAAAGCGAATCGACTGAAGAGCAGCGATGCGAACACTCGCGGCAACAGGTGTGAGAATACGTCACCCAGCCGGTCTTACTTACGCGCGGACGTCATCGCACGTGCCCTTTCCGCACGCGCTTAAGCTCTGCCCGCGGGCGCGGCCGAGACGCTTAAGTGCGATAAGAAACTCGGCGTCCTCGAGCCAGAGCAAATCCTCGTTGTAAGCTCCGACAGCTTGCCAATCGGCGTGGCGGCAAAAAATGAAAGCTCCATCGAGCCCCGTAAGATGAAAAAGAGTAATCGCGACGAGTGTCGCGATCGCGATGCCGGGAGACGTTCGGCTGAACCGGACCCCAGTCGCGCCCACAACCACGTGGTTCGACGCCATGGTCCGTTCGATCGCGTTAAACGTATCGGGGTGAATTTGTGACTCGGCGTCAACGAAAGCGAGGATCTCGCCGGTGGCAACCTGCGCGCCAGCGTTGCGCGCTGCCGCGATCACGCGTTTTTCTACCTGAACCACGCAGCAGCCACGCGTCCGCGCAAGCTCCGCTGTGCCATCCGTTGAAGCGTTGTCCGCCACGATGATCTCGATTCCATTCGATCCGCGCGCGTATTGTCGCCGTGCCAGGTGGACGCTGTCGAGCAGCGGAGGAAGGTATTCCTGTTTGTCAAAAGCCGGAATGACGAGCGAAATTCGCGGCATACGGTCTTCGATCGCGGCTTCTTCAGCGAGTTAATCCAAACTACGCGTGGCGCGGAATTGCGCGCACCAACTGCGGTGCAACGAAATCCCATTATAAGGCGATTGCGGACCACGGCTCCGCCGACTAGAATTGCGGCTCAGGGCGGAATTTTCTCCACCCTTTGCAATTTCCTCTTGTCTATGGTCGGTTCCCACATCGTGACCTGTTTCGTGGCGGCCATTGCGCTTCTCGGTGCGTTTAGCGCGCCTAGAGCGCCGGGGCAATCGGTTGAGAGACAATCTCAGGACTCCCAGAATTCAGGTACCTTGGAGGGGTCCGTGCGTGATTCGCGCGGCCGTGCGATTGCCTCCGCTACCGTTTATCTGAAGCCAGACAGTGGAAGAAAAACTCTAACAAGTCGCACGGATGAAGAAGGGGCATTCCGCTTTTTGGAGCTTGCCGTCGGCGCTTACACGTTGCACGCGGAAATGGCCGGATACGCGGCCGCAGCCTTCGGCTCGTGCGTCATAGGACAAAAAGAGGTGAGAAAGATTGATCTCACGCTCGGGCCGGCAATCGATTCCGGAGCACCAAGTGCTTCGCCGGGAGCGTCAGGAGCAGAGAAGCCGCAGTTTTTTGATGAGCCCCAATTCACCGTGGCAGGCGTCACCGAAGCCATGAATCCCGGCGGTCACGGTTCCGATGCGATCTTGCGAACCACGGAAGCGCTGGCGAAGGAAACTGCTTCGCTGGGCGTCACCGCCCCGACAAAGGACTCCACTCGTTCCCCAATCGGCTCAGCTTCATCAAGTGAAGTATCTCTGCGTAAGGCAGCGGAAAGCGAACGTGAAAACTTTGATGTGAATCGCCGGCTCGGGAAGTTACTTGTCGATGAGGGAAAGTCTGGTGACGCACTTCCCTTCCTTGAGCGCGCCTCTCAACTCAATCCTGCCGACTACGAAAACGCTTACGAACTAGCGCTCGCATATGCGAACGCCGGTCAATACGATCGCGCGCGCACGGAGGCTCGGGCCCTGCTAACTCAGAGCAGCAGATCGGTGCAGGGGCAGGCGGAAGTTCATCACCTCTTAGCCGACGCTGAGGAGAAAATTGGCAATCCTCTTGAAGCGGTCCGCGAGTACCAGCGCGCGGCCGAACTAAACCCTAGCGAACCGAATGTCTTCGATTGGGGAACGGAACTCCTGATCCATCGCGCGTTTGAACCGACGATCGAAGTTTTTACCAACGGCAATCGCCTGTTTCCCCGCTCTGCTCGGATGCTGGCCGGCCTGGGCGTCGCATTATATGCGCGCGGTTCTTACGACCAAGCCGTTCAGCATCTGTGCGAGGCGTCGGATTTGAATCCTGACGACCCCAACCCTTATTTATTACTGGGCAAAATGCAAGGCGTCGGGACGAAACAGTGTATGGTCGAGAAGTTACGACGCTTTGTCATGCTGCAGCCTGAAAATGCCCAAGGCAACTACTACTACGGACTCAGTCTGTCGAAATCGGACGATGCGAACAATCTGGCGCAAGCGGAGTCCTCGCTGGAGAAGGCCGTCAGCATCGATCCGAAGCTCGGTGTCGCGTACTTGCAGTTGGGCATTCTCTATTCGCAGTTGGGCGATGGTTCCAAGGCAATCACCGCCTATCAAAAAGCGGCCGAAGCTAGCCCGGGGCTGGAAGAGGCGCACTACCGGCTTGCGCAGGCCTACAACCGTGCCGGACAAAAGTCGAAGGCCCAGGCTGAACTCCAAATTTACCAACAGGCATCAACGAAAACGTCCGAGGAAGCCGAGCGGAAGCGGCGCGAGATTCAGCAATTTGTTTACACGCTGCGAGAGCCGGCTTCTGCTGCGCAGCCGCAATAGCCTGCCCCAAGCCCACGCACCACCTCGACCCAATCTAGAACGTCAGCTTGAGCGCAAACTGGATTGAGCGCGCATCATTCACGGTCTGGTTGATCGTCTGGCTGACCACCCCAAAACTGCCAGGAGAACTAATGTCCTGTTCTCCGGTACCCGCTATGCCAGGCAAAAAGAAATGAGGATGGTTGAATAGATTGAAGAACTCGGCCCGGAATTGCAGGTTCATTCCCTCACGGACAGGCAGTGGAAAGTCCTTAATCAGCGAGAAATCCGTGTTTACAAAACGAGGACCGTAGGCGGGGGCGCGGTTGGCGTCTCCCAGTTCTCCGGCGGGCGCTTGCTCGAAAGCGCAGGGATTGAACCAATTGGTCTTCGTGTGAATCTTAGCCGGCGCGATGCAAGTCGGGTTGGCCGCGACCTGCCCCGCCTTGTTAGGATTACCGACCTGGTTCGGGCGCTGCAAAACCAGCCCGTTGTAGAAGAAGAAGACACCCGACTCATCGGCGCTGTCCACCACAAAGAGCGGGAAGCCGGATTCTGCCCTTTCAATGACATTTATCTGCCAGTTTCCCAACACGGCGTTGGCGAATCCGCCCCAATTGTTGCCGAAGTACTTGCCCTTGCCGAACGGCAGGTTGTAGAGAACGCTCGCAGTAAAGACATCATTCAGATTAAGTTGGGATAAACCCCAATCCAGCCCCTGAGCTCCGGGTAACGGCCAGTACAGCGCACCGGGATTACTGCCCAGACCATCAGGCATACCGGAATCGAAAGTCCGGGACCAAGTGTAGCCGATCAGAGCATAGAGGCCGTGCCGCCCGCTCTTGGTCTCAGCTTTGATCTGGAGAGAATCGTAACGCGCGTTCCCTATGCTGTTATTGCTGCTTACAGACTGGAACGGGAATGCGTAAGGGAATGTCGGAAACCCGCAGCCCAAGGTGTAGCCGGGCACAACACCGCATGCGGAGGGCGAGCTTATGTTTTCGTTCACCTGGCTCACCAGAATGTGCGTGCTGTGGGAACCAGCGTAGCCCGTAGTCAAAACAACATCGCCTGGTAGCTCGCGCTCAACATTGAGGTTGTACTGTTGCACCATGCCCTGCTTGAAATTCCGGTTCTGCGACTGAATCGTGCCACTGTACCCGCCAGGATTCACAGGTGCGCTATAGACGGCGCCCCCCGGAACGGGCGTCGTAGAAGGTGTGCCCGCCGGAAGAAGAAAGCCGTTCGAGAGGCCGCAGCCGGTACCGCCGAAAGTGGGACAAACTCCAGTGGGAAAGGGATCCACTTCAGCGTAGAACGGCGGATTTTGCCATAACCCTTGTCCGCCCTGATTCCAGGCGGAATCGTGGAAGATGGCGTACCCGGCGCGGATTGCGGTCTTGGTGCTTCCCATCGGCTTCCATGCAAAACCGATGCGTGGTTCGAGCGCGTTTTTCTGAAACTGGATACCAATGCGGCTACCGGAGGCGATGCAATTGGTGCAGCCGGCCAGTCCGGGGCTGCCCGACGGAACGTACCACTGGAGGGTCTGAACGTCAAAATTTGCTTGGCGATTTTCGACTTCAGTTTCGGGAGTAGCCAGAGCCCAGGCAAGTCCGATGTTGAACGTCATATTGGCGGTCACGCGCCAATCATCCTGGACGAACGGACGAAATAGTTTCCAGCGGCGGCCGACCGTACCACCCAGGAACGTCTGATCGTGAGCGGCAAAGGTTCCCAGGCTCCCAAGCAGGAGATCTCCCATGTTGTCGCCAGTGGCTCCGCCGTTCTGGGAGACAAAACCGTCCTGGAATGCATTGTTTCTGATGTTCATCTGTTCCCACCGAAAGGTCGCTCCGAACTTGATGTCGTGTTTGCCCCGAATCAAGTCGAGCGTGTCCGAAACAGAGTAGACGTTCGTTCCACCCTGGTAAGGGGCGTATCCGCGATCTCCCAGCGACATGTAGGTCGTCATCTGAAACGAAGTCATGCCGCAACTGATACAGTCCTTGGTTGACTGGTTCAGGCTGGTAGGGTAACCGGTTATACCGCTGCAGTGGCTTCCCAGATCGGCGCCTGGAATGCCGATGACGGCAGCCTCGCAGGTGCCGGTGCCGAAAGACAGAATGTGATTAAAAATCCGGCTGAACCCGAAACTGGCCTGGTTGATGGTGCGATCGGAAAAAAGGTGCGTCCAAGATAGTGCAGCGTTGCGCCCGTGGTTGTCGATGTACTGATTACTTCCAAAGGCGTTGACTTCGGCCCATGTCGGTGAGCCCCCCGGCACGAAGTTCGTTGCCTGGTCGTAGCTGAAGCGGCCAAAAATCGAATCTTTGTTGGAGAAATTGTGATCGACACGGATGTCGCCAGTCCCCTCGTTGAGTTTCCTCACTGGCTGGTTTACGTAGTTGTAACCTAGCGCCGCGTTCGCCGTGTTGGGCGTGGGGTAAAGCTGAATCACTTTGGCGGCGAGAGGATTCACCATGGCCGCTGGAATTACGCTGCAGTCTGCGCCTGCAGGTTGGATTCCGCCCGCCCCGACTGGCTCGGGCGTGGCGGTACCGGGCACGCACTGGAAGGCGGTGTCCGCTCCTGTTGCGTAGGGATTTCTGAGGATGGGGAAAGAACTCGATCCGCGCGGATTGCCGAACGGATCCAGGTTAAAGTTATAATTTCCCGCGGCGTCGGGAGTCATCATGGCGGTAGTCGGAACCAGGCCATTGAAAGGCACACCGAGGCGCTGCATTTTTGCCTGATAATCGATGAAGAAAAACGTTTTGTCTTTCCGGATCGGGCCGCCCAGCGAGCCGCCAAATTGATTCAGATTAAACTTGTTTCGTGTCGGAGCGAAATAATTGCGGGCATCGAGATCGGTATTCCGAAAATATTCAAAAAGACTTCCGTGAAATTGGTTTGAGCCCGATTTGGTTGTGACCAGAACAGTCGGACCGGCACGTTCTCCCCATTCAGCCGAGTAGTTGTAGGTTAGGACTTTAAACTCCTGGACTGCGTCGAGATTGGGAAAAATAGCGATGCCGCCTTCGTCCAGCTGATTATTGTCGTTGCCATCGAGCATCCAATCTGTACTTTGTGCTCGCGACCCTCCCACGGAAAGCGAAAAAGACCCGCGAGTCGAGGCTTCGCTGCTGGCGGCCCCATTGAAAAAACTGTTTGGGTTGGTTTCTGCGGTGGTACCCGGAGTTAGCGTTGCCAGTTGCACGAAGTTGCGTCCATTTAAGGGAAGCTGAGCCACTTCCTGGGAAGTAATCACTTGTCCCAGCGTGGCATTCGTCGATTCCACGGCCACTTGGGTGGCGTTTACTTCAACCGTCGCTGCAACGGCCGCCGGCGCAAGCGTGAAATTCACTTCGCGGTGCTCGTCCACTTGCAACCGAACGTCCTTCTGCTCGACCGGACCAAACCCCGGATCTTCCACTCGGATAGTGAAGTCTGCGACGGGCAGCAACGGGATAAGGTAATGTCCGGACTCGTCGGTCTTTGCCACGCGAGAGACCGCTGTGCCT
>Ga0210402_10006071_pt1 | contig 10737 bp, 5 predicted proteins | sample IncBWC7MmetaG_FD_161055 | JGI IMG/M metagenome (GOLD analysis project Ga0210402, IMG submission 161055) | Forest soil microbial communities from Barre Woods Harvard Forest LTER site, Petersham, Massachusetts, United States - Inc-BW-C-7-M | ecosystem: Environmental > Terrestrial > Soil >... | reverse complement strand
CTATATGATTCCTTTTTTCATCGCGGCGTCGGCTTATCTCGTCGCGCTGCTAATGATTCACTTGCTGAGCCCTAAGCTCGCGCCGGCAGAGATTGAGCAAACGTGATCGGATGATTCTGGAAGACTTCCAATTAGACGGCAAGAATGCCCTGGTGACTGGATCACATCGCGGGCTCGGCGCGGCGATTGCGGTAGCGCTGGCCAAGGCTGGCGCGAACGTGGGTTGCCATGGGCGAGACACGAAGGTGGGAACTGCGTGCGACGAAATTCGCGCTATGGGCCGGAAGACTTTTTACTTTTCAGCAGATCTGGCCAATTCCGAGTCGTACTCGGAACTGATCGAAACAACGATTTCTGAATTTGGCTCAATCGATATTTTAGTGAACAACGCGGGAACGATTCGGCGCTCCCCTGCGGTGGAATACCCGCCGGAATATTGGCATGAACTGATTGCGGTGAATCTGACGGCCGTGTTTCAGCTCTCGCAGCTGGCGGGGCGGCACATGCTGGAGCAGGGCAAAGGCGGCAAAATTCTAAACATTGCTTCCCTGCTTTCCTTTCAAGGTGGAATTCTGGTCCCGGCGTATGCCGCAGCGAAGGGCGGAGTCGCGCAACTGACAAAAGCGCTGGCGAATGAATGGGCCTCCAAGGGAATCAACGTTAACGCGATTGCGCCAGGATACATGGCGACGGATAACACGGAAGCGTTGCGAAACGATTCGGTTCGCAGCAAGCAGATTCTCGATCGAATTCCCGCAGCGCGTTGGGGCGAGCCCCAAGATATAGCAGGCGCCGCGGTCTTCCTATGTTCGTCCGCGAGTAACTACGTTCACGGACATATTTTGGCGGTGGACGGTGGCTGGTTGGGCAGGTGAGGAAACGCGAGCCCGCTAAGTCTGGAGAAAGCACATGGAGCAAACGAAAACAATCCCCGATCTGGTCGTAGTGAAACACGAGGAGACCAATCCTTCAGAGCCCGAAGCCGGGCTGAAGCGACGCGTGCTGGCCTACAACGAAAAACTATTTCTTGCAGAACACGAAATGGTGAAGGGATGGGTCGGAAAGGTACACAGTCACCCGCACGACCAGATTGTGTACATAGTTCGCGGTCACTTGAAAGTTTGCTGCCAGGGAAAGACCTTTGAAGTTCGGGCAGGCGACACATTCGTGGTGCGGGGAGGAGTGGAGCACGGAGCGTCCGCGCTCGAAGAATCTCTGGTAATTGACGTCTTCACGCCGTGGCGCGAGGACTATGTCACCTAAGTTCTCTGCAGGCATCTTCTCTTTCTCTTTGTCGAGGCAAATCATGAAGAAACCATTCAGATGGATGCTTTGGCTCATCCCTTACAGTTTCGTTGGGGTGGCGCAAGCGGATCAATCCGTGAAGAGCATCAAGATCGTCGTCTCGAATCCGAACGAGACGGCGAGAGCGGCGGCCAACGTTGTGATTCCTATTGTGGAAATCCGAAAGGTGGCGCCGGACTTTAAGCCTGGCGCGGTGATTGTGACCGTAAGCGACGCGCAGACAGTGGAAGAGGACGCAGCGGTAATGCAAACGGAGGAGTTGCCCTCACAAACGGACGACCTGGATGGCGATGGAAAAGCGGACGAGCTGGCTTTTCAGGTGGACCTTACGGCGCACCAGTCGCGCATCGTCACGATTTCCTTTGGCGAGGAAGATCGTATCTGGCGGCTGCGCAAGGACTACAAGCAACGCACCATGGCGCTCTTCAGCCACAAGTTCGAAGGTCTCGCCTGGGAATCGGAGCGCGTCGCGTTTCGTATTTATTTTGACCCGCGAAACGCGATCGACATCTACGGCAAGCGTCGGCCAACATTGCAGCTTCCCCTGTACGCATCGCCCGACTACGGTTATCACAACGAATCGCCGGAAGGGCGCGACATCTTTCGAATAGGCGATGCCATCGGCATTGGAGCCGTGGCAGGAATGGTGAACGGCAAGCTCGTGAAAGTGGCGGATGTTCGCGATCGGAAATGGCGGATTCTGGCAAGCGGACCAGTGCGCTCGATTGTGGAACTGGAATACGACGGGTGGAACAGCGGCGGGAAAATCATTCATCTGAAATCGCGAATTACGCAGTGGGCGGGTGAACGCGGATTCGAGCACGCGATTTCCGCCGATTGTGGGGATGATTTCACATTTGTTACCGGATTGACTGCGCGATCGGAAATACCGGCGATGAATTCCGCGAAAGATGCGCGGACAGTGTGGGTTGCAACCTGGGGAAAACAGGTCGTTGCGCCGGGTCCCACGGCTACAGAGATGGTCGAAGGAGAGAATCTCGGACTTGCGGTCCTCAGCAACGCCCAAGGCGCAGCAATCTCAAGTGATGGCTTAAACCACCTGTTGGAATTTCATTTACGTGGCGGCTCCGCAAAATGGTACGCGATGGCCGCTTGGGACCAGGAAGACTCAAATATGAAAATTGGCGGAGCCCAGCAATCCTTTGTGCTTCCTCCGGATGCTGTTGCAACCCGCGAACAATTTCTGAAAGCAGTGAGGGAACAAGCCAGCCGAATGGAGCTTCCGACAACGTTTGAGATCCTATCGAAACACGCAAGCCCCGAAGGCGCGCCGGCGGATACTCTTGTGGCACATGGAGCAAAGACTGTTCCGCAAGCGATCGCGCTGTTGCGGGAGCAAATCGATCGCACGGCGGCAGCTTGGGAGCCAGGCGTTCGGGGCGATGCCGAAAACGGAAATCCGAAAGCCGTACCCGGATTCTTCACGGAAGGGGATAACAAAACCGGCGAATGGCAGAAGCAAACTGGATACTTTTGGACGGGAAGCTTCTGGATCGGAGAGCTTTGGCAACTGTACGGCAGAACGCGCGATGAAAAATATCGAAAATGGGCAGAGCTGTGGGGCTCGAAACTACTGGGGCAGGAGTTGCAGGCGAACCATGACGCGGGCTTTTTGTACTACTACGCCTCCGCACTTGGACATGATTTAACTCACGATCCCACGTTGCGGTTGAGTGCGCTGCTTGGTGCGCAGCGGCTAGAGCAACTCTTCAATCCAAAAACGCAATTGATTGCGTCGTGGGGCGTTGACGGCGACGACACCATTGTTGACACGATGATGAATCTGCAATTGCTGTGGTGGGCCAGCGACAGAACCGGAGACGAGAAGTGGCGCGAGATAGGCAAGAAACACGCATTGCGAACGGCGGAATGGTATGTGCGCCCAGATGGTTCGGTTTTTCAGTCGGTACACTACAACCCCGGGAATGATCGGCAGACTTTTGTGCTGCACGGCGGCACGTTGAAGGACATCGAACTGAAGGTGGAGAACACTGCCGCGCCGGGAGAGCGCGTGTTCACGCACACACATCAAGGATACGCCGCGGATACAACGTGGTCGCGCGGATTGGCCTGGGCCGTCTATGGCTTCTCAGCGGCTTATCTTGCAACGCATGAACCCAAGTTCCTTTCCACGGCTGAGCATGTTGCGGACTACGGCCTGCAAAATCTCCCGAGTGATTTGGTGCCGTGGTACGACTTCGACGATCAAGGCGTTCATTTCCGAAATCGTGACACATCTGCGGCTGCAATTTTGGCTGGCGGGCTGTTCCGCCTCTCAACCGCTACGGAAGACTCCGCGCGCGCCGCGCGCTACCGGGAGGCGGGCGAACGCATCGTGCAATCACTGGTTGATGGCTATCTGACTCCAGTTGGTGAGAGCGACAAAACGCCTGCGGGCGTGTTGCGTCACGGCTGCAGTGTTCGGCCGCATGACGCAATGCTTATCTACGGACAGTACTATCTGCTGGAAGACCTGCTTTGGCTCGATGAACACAAGGGTTCGAACCGGTAACCGAACGGCATCGACTTTGAATCCCTTGCAAAAAACGAACTCGAGGTTCAGGGAATGAAAAAAAGACTTTTGCGCGCGACAGTTTCGAGGCTTTTTTTTCTGGTGGGATTTCTATGGATGTGCAACGGATCGTTTGCGCAAACTGCACCTAGTTCAGAATCCGTGTCCACTTTCGCGCTGGACGAGCAGATCCGGGACTTTCTGAAGCAAGAAGTGACGGCGCATGTCGCCGACATCAAGACGCTCGACCCGCCTCCGGACCGGGTGGTTGGGGCTCTGACGATCGGCGAATTTTCCTGGGGCACGTTCATGCGCACTCTGGGCGATTATTCTGCGTTCGCTTCGACGAACACGATTGCTGGGCACGACGTGCCACAAATGATCGGCAGGATGGCTCAGATAGAACTAAATCGGGGCGGGAAAACATGGGCGCAGCTTTATGCCGCGATGGCATTGCAGAGTTACGGAAGAGACCTGGAACACAACGCGCTTTGGCAAAGCTTGTCACCGGAGGGCAAAGAAACCTATCGTGCATTGCTCGACCCCGGACGATTTTACGATGCAAGAACCCGCACGCTGATTCATCTGCCGGAAAACTATTTTGGCGTGGCGGCACGAATCGCCGCAATTGATTACGATCTTGGCTTGAATAAGGACCGCGCATCGCTGGACGATTTGCTGAATCATGCGGCGGGGCAATTCACCAGCGGCGCGCTCTACGCCGATGATTCCCTTCCCACCGGGCGCTACGACCGCTACTCGAACGAATACGCACGCGCGATCTATGACGCCGCGGAGCTTGCCGGGCGCGAAGATATTGTCAAAGCGGTTTCGCCGTCGCTGAAGCAACAAATGAAACTCTGGTGGGATTTGCTTTCGCCGGATGGGTACGGCTATTCGTGGGGTCGAAGCTTGGGCGCAATCAGCTATATGGACACGATGGAAATCGTTGGCTTTCTTAGCGTACATCCGGAATTCCGGCCCGCACCAATTACACAGCTTGCGGCGGCTTATAACGCAGCATGGACTTGGCTGCATAACGATTATGACAAAAACACGCATTTGCTTTCCATTTTTGCGTTCGGCAGGGGCGAATATGGATACATAACAAAAGAACGTGAATGGCAGCAGACGACGACTTTTCTCGCGAAGATCATGGCGGCGCACAAGATGTTCATGCAAGCGATGGCTAGCGAAGGGGTCAAGCAATTTGCTTTACGCCCAACATTCGACAACGTCGCGCGGTTCGAATTTTTCCGCAAGGGAGACGGCCGCAAGTTTGGAGTTTGGTTGGTTCGGCAAGGTGAAATTCACTTTGCGTTGCCATTCGCAACAGGACCGAAAGCCTCGACTTCCGATTACGAGCCATTACCCGAAGGGTTCCCGGGCTTGGCGGTGCCCGTGGAAAGCATATATCCGTGCCTCGTGCCGTTTCTGGAGCTAGAAGATGGACGGACCCTTGCGGCCGTGGATGGAGCAGATGATATCCGACCCGCCGCGGATGGCATGAGTGTCACCGCAATTTGGAGGCACTGGGTTGTTGCGGGTGGAAAAGCGGGAGAGACCGTTGAGGAAGATCTTGTCTCGGAAGTTACATGGTCGCTACGGGAGAAGACCCTGCGACGGGTGGAGTCACTGACAGCGTCGAAATCGCTTAGAATCCGCCGCCTGTGGCTCGCGATCACGAGCCGCTACGATCATCTCGAGACTATGGAGGTGGCCAACCACCGGCTTGATCGCCTTGTCTCGGGTGAAGGAATACTGGAGGTGCAGGTGATGCGATCGGATTGGCCCGTGCACATCACCGCGTTCGCAACGGGTGACAGTCCCCTCGGTAGGGGCGATCGGGGACCTATCCCAATGCAATTGATCCTTGAATCAAAGGATGTCTTCTTGGCGCCCGGTGCTTCTAAGAGATGGGAAATTACCCTATCGTTTCTTCGTAAATGAGGTTAGCTTTGACAGCAACGAAAATAAGGAGAAGCGTCGATACTACTCGACGAAAACGCTCCTCCACATGGTGATCCGAGGAGCAGCGCATGACGTGGCAGTAGAAACAGGTTTTGTGTCACAGTTATGGCACAGTTCTTAGTTGTGATTTCTGGAGCTTACGCGCACCGCCACCAACAAACCTCTCGCGTCCGACGCGGAGTTACCATCTGTAAAAGGATAAAGCCTAGCTTCTTCTGGCCTCAGAGGCTGGGTTAGCTAAGCCAATCTACCCGATGTGATATTGACCTAATGGAATGGACTCATCCCGGTTCTTGCAACAAGCGCTAAGCTAACTGCTGATGTGGCAGATCCTCTTTAAATTCCTCCGACTTTTTCATCTTTCTCATCAAAAAACGCCAGGCGGTACGCGTCTCCGGTTCTTTTCTCTGTTTCCGGTATCGAGACCAATGGTGATGACCGATCGTTCCGAGGCACAGTGCGACGAACGGAATAGGATCGGTACTCGCTGTGTCCAGCGGACGTACCCTTGAGAGTTGGGCGGTCGATTGTGACTCTTAGGCTCCATACTCCATGCTCATCAGGTTCGATTTCGAAAGTCGTGTTGGTAGCGACTCCCTCTTTGCTAAACAAGGTTAATTCCAAATGACCGAGTTTGTGCCCGCTCCAGTGCTCCCATAGAAAAGTCCGCACTTCCCCAATTTTTTGGCCACCCTTGGCGGTGAGCATATCGTTGTTCGTAACAACGTAAGGCCCAGCCAAATCTTTTTGGTTCTTGCCTTCGGAATTGCCAGTCGGTAACTGCGCGCCATGAGCACCGACACCGGATCCAAGCACGAGCATCACTGCCACCAATCGTTTGAGCCTCAATCGCATGACGCCTCCAAGTTCCACTCAATCGGGGTAGGGATACGGCCCGTTTGTACCTTGGAGGAATCCGCCAAACATACATTCCTCCACCTGAGCCCCCGTGTCGGCGTCCCACGGGTCGTTAGCCTGTCCATATGTCCCCTCATACGGTTGTCCGCCCGTGGTTCCTTGCGGATTGAGTTTCCCGTCAAGGATGTTTGCAAGCTCGTGGGCATAGCTGCCGTAATTCGCATTTTCGGCGTTGGGACCGTTGGAATAGAAACCCCCTTTCGCTATATAGACCGTACCATGAGGCCCCTTATCCGGTTGATTCCACGCAGCGGCACCATCGCCAGGGTTGCCGCCCGCCATTCCAGGCCCACCAAGTTGTAAGTCGCTGAATTTCGTATTAACGAAGGGAGCGTTTGCCAGAGTTTGGTAAGCGATTCTCTTTGCGTCGGCGCCAAACACACTCCAGATACAGTGATTGAATTGCTTTCCGTAATTTGCGTAGAAATCCGCTTTGAAGTCGGCAATCGAATCCCATGTCGGTGCGACTGCCGGATCCAAAAAGGGCGGCGTGTTGTATAGGCTCTTGTAGCCGCCGAGCGGAGCCGGCGGGAGGCCAGCTGGCCCCCCAGGGAATGTTGGAGGAGTACCCGGCCCAAGGATCCTGTCAAACGACGACGCTCCCAACGACGCCCCCGCAAGCTGAAGCCCCGCCTGAGTCAATGCCGGATCCCCCGTAAGCACTCCCAGGACGGCAAGGACGCCGCCAAACAATTTAGGTAACCACCATTGGCCCGTCGGATCGGTGATGTTTACCGGATTGTTTCGTACATATGCGTAGCGGTTCCACGACTGCGGATCGGCAGGACTACCGAGGACAGGATCGGCGCAAGAGAATCGTCCAAAACGGTTGATGTAAAATCGCGCCATGGCATAGTCATTGCCCGACTCCGCGTCACGAGAATAACTGGTGAAAATGAATTTTGTTGTCGTGTTCGTGGCGTACCAAATCTCGCCATAGGGGTAATGGCCTTGCTCACCGATCTTCGCGCCCGTGGAGTCGGTGGTCATCCGGACCGATAGATGGTCTGAGTGATGGTAGATCGTGGAGGCTGGCTGGATCGTTGCGATTAGCCGGCCGGCTAAATAGATATACTCGCGCGAGGGAGAACCGGCCGACGGACTGCTACCGGATGCAAAATCGTACTCTGCGATGTCCTGACCACTCGAAAAAACGTACGCGGTGTTCGTGCTTCCGGATAGCGCCTTTTTCACTCGGGTCCCATGAGCATCGCACGTGTAGGTCGTGGTGCCCACGCTTGTCATGCAATTGTCCGCATCGTAAGCCAAATTATTCGCGCCATCGTTAAGCATGTTACCGCTTGCGTCGAATGAATAGCCGTCAGGTCTATTTGTGTAGGCTCCGCCTGGAGGATTCGCGGGAGGCGGAGGGGTGGTTGCGAAGGTAAGGAGGTTGGTCGGCCCGCCCCCGACAGTCAAATTCTGGTTCGCGCGGTTGCCGTATCGGTCGTAGGTCCAAGAGAGTCCCCACTTTGCGTATCCGGCGGAGCCAGCGGTGACCGTAGTGGCTAAACGGCTCAATGAGTCATACGTATGTATAGTCGAGCGACCGCTATCGACGGTATCCTGGACACACTGAATGAGGCCGTCGTTTCCCGTAGTGGTAGTCGTGTCGCAGTTCGCCTGTCCGCGGTTGTAACCGTAGTTCAAACCGAACAGAGTTGTTGTTCCCTTCACATAGCTTAGGCTCGTAATCTGGTTTCGAGTTGCCGAGTACCCGAAGTTCGCAACAACTCCATTGGCGTAGTTGAACTGTAACAAATGCCCTGCCGCGTCATAGCCCGTCGGCGGCTCAGGAATAGAAACATAGCTCGTCCCACCACTAACAATCGTGTTCAGAAGACCAATATTGTCCACATTTAATTGGACAACTCGGTTTGAGGGATACGTGACCTGAATGACTTGGCCTGCAGCGTTATATTGATACTTGGTGGTGAATGGCACCGCGCTGATCGTCTTCTGTGTTTGCGTGATCCAACCCATTTGGTTGTAACTGTATGTTTCCGACCCCGATGGATCTGTCAGCGTAGTCAATCTGCCTAAAGCAAAAACGGCCGCTCCACCCTGATCATATTGATATGTGACTGCGCCCTGTCCATTCGAGTAGGTTCTTCCAGTCATCCTACTCAATGAATCGTAGGTATAGGTCGTCGTAATTCCCCGAGCATCTGTCTTCCGGCAGACCGCGCTAGTAGATCCAGCGCATAAAGTCACGCCGTCAGCTCTTGTGAAATAGAAAGTGTCCGTTCCACCTTCCGGGGTTGTCCGCGATATGATTCGTCCAAGTCCGTCGTAGGCGAAGGTCCGAGCCTGTAAACCCTGAACAACCTGTGTGAGGTTACCGGACGCATCATATGTATAAGTCGTAATGAGCGGCGCCGACGATATTCCGCCTGAACCGCCGGTTAGACTACCCGAGGCTGGCGACGCCGAAAACGATGGGAAGGTAAAGTCGTTTGTGTCGAAAGTGTACGACGTTGTAAATGAGTAGTTCGTTGACGCACCCGCACCTTTCGCGGTCATTGTGATGGTGGAACCGCTCAAGGTGGCTGTAACCGGAGACGCGCCAACGTTTAGCGCTGCTACGAGGTCGCTCGTGACGCTGCTTAGCGTGGACCCTTGGGCAAAGTTTGCGCTTGCTCGATAGCCATTTACGGTCACCGTGACCGTGCCGCTGTCGTAAGTGGTGTAAGGACAACTGCCTGCCCCAATTGGCTGGCAAGGATCCCTTGTCACACTCTGTTCGGACCCAGAGACGGTTATAGATTTTGACCCGGGTGCGCCGTTATTGGAGCTGGGCTCATCGACTTCAATTGTGCGCCCGAACCCATCAACCCACTGTTGGCGTTGTTTCCCGGCTTCATCGAGCGAAATGGACGGATAACCGTAGCCGTATGTGGTCGCGGCACTTTGCTGCGTCGTAACTCCTGCTAGATTGGCAACGTTCGAACCATACGCCTGGTAGGACCATTGGTTGTCGGGATGATTTACTGAAATTTTCCTATCAAGGGCATCATAAGAGAATTTCTCAAACACATAGCTTGGGTCCGAGGTTGTTCTATAGGCGTGACTTTTCCACGAGACCCGACTGTTGCCGTCATAATACGTATCCAAATTGACGGCGCCTCCGGGTGCGTTCACAAGTTTCTCGTTTGCTTTGCGGCCCCAAGTGTCGAAATTGAATTGCTTGTGCACACAACTTGCACAACCAGAGGAAGCAGACGTGTCCCCAACGGCAACATACACATCCCCCTGGGTCGCTGACGTGTAGTTTGTTAAGTTCCAGCCAATGGGAAAATTCGTTTGTGTTTGCCGGTCAAGAGAATTCCAAAAGTACAACGAGGTTGTAACGTTGTTGGGATCGGTCGAGAACGCGCGCTTTCCACTACCGAAGTAATACCCAAACGTCGTCGCGAGTCCCCCCATGGTGATTGTTTTGGGGTAGGCGTTCGTGGCCGCGGCTGGTGCATAGGCCGACATTGAAGCTGCGCCAGTTTCGATGAAGAAGTTATCTGTGTAGTCGTAAGTCGTCAAATTTCCAGCTGGATCACTCGACTGATAAATCTGGCCGGTAGTGTCGAAGCATTGCTTCGTTGAAAGAAATGCGGAACCACTAACCCAATTTTGAATCTGCGTGACATTGCCTCGTTGCGTATTTCCGGAACCGAAATTTGTGTCGTCATGGTTGCTCACGTTCAAGACGGGCTTCAGTCCCGAAGGGCATGACGAGTAGGAATCGTAAGTGTAAAGCGTCTGAGACAGTCTGCTCCCTCCACCCGGACAATTCGTCACATCCGAACCGGAATTATTGCAAACCGTAACGCTCAGGGGCTTATTGATAATGTTTGTGCCAGCGCTGTAATAGGCCATGTAAGTCGCGCGGTCGGCGACTGCAGGGAAAGCAGGTGTGCTGCCAGGGAGATATTTCCATTCCTTTATAGAAGTGACATTCCCTTTTTGCGGCGAATCGTATGCGTAGGCTGTTTTTTTGGTTAACTGAGTCCCTCCCG
>Ga0210402_10006070_pt1 | contig 10738 bp, 8 predicted proteins | sample IncBWC7MmetaG_FD_161055 | JGI IMG/M metagenome (GOLD analysis project Ga0210402, IMG submission 161055) | Forest soil microbial communities from Barre Woods Harvard Forest LTER site, Petersham, Massachusetts, United States - Inc-BW-C-7-M | ecosystem: Environmental > Terrestrial > Soil >... | reverse complement strand
GGCACTCTTGGCCGCCCTCGAGCGGTGGCCCGTGACAGGCGTTCCAGAAAAACCCGGCGCCTGGCTGATGGCGAGCGCCACGCGCCGGGCGTTGGATCATTTGCGTCGCCGCCGGATGCTTGAGCGCAAGCACACGATGATCGCCTCGGACCTGGAGGAGGAGCAGCAGGCCATGCCCGACCTCGACTCCGCGCTGGACGACGACATCGGCGACGAGATGCTTCGGCTCGTCTTCACCGCCTGTCACCCGCTGCTTTCGCGCGAGGCCCGCGCGGCTCTTGCACTGCGCATGATCTGCGGCTTGACAACCGAGGAGATCGCCAGGGCCTTCCTCCTGCCGGCAGCGACGATCGCCCAGCGGATCGTGCGCGCGAAGCGGACCCTTTCTGAATCGGGGCTGGCCTACGAGACCCCGTGCGGCGAGGAACTCTCGAAGCGGCTCTCCTCGGTGCTGGAGGTCGTCTACCTCATCTTCAACGAAGGCTACACCGCGGCGCGCGGCGAGGACTGGTTACGCCCCCAGCTCTGTAATGAAGCGCTGCGCATGGGCCGCGTGCTCACCGCCATCGCATTGCATGAGCCGGAAGCCCATGGACTGCTCGCCTTGATGGAGCTGAACTCCTCGCGCGCAGCGGCCCGTACCGACGAAGCAGGCGAGCCCATTCTTATGTTGGACCAGAACCGCGCATTGTGGGACCAGGTCCAGATTCGACGGGGGATGCAGGCGCTCGGCCGAGCGCGGGAGCTGGGCGGACCGGCCGGCTTTTACGCCCTCCAGGCAGCCATCATCGCCTGCCACGCCCAGGCGAGGACGGCGAGCGATACCGACTGGTCACGCATCGCCGGCCTCTACGCGGAACTGGCGGCGGTCGTGCGCTCGCCAATCATTGAGCTCAACCGCGCGGTCGCCATCGGCATTGCCGAGGGACCGGAGTTGGGGCTTGCGATCGTGGATCGCCTTGTGCACGAGCCTGCGCTGAAAGGCTATCACCTGCTACCGAGCGTTCGAGGCGACCTCCTCCATAAGCTCGGCCGCTACGAAGAGGCGCGCGCCGCGTTCGAAGCAGCCGCAGCGCTGGCGGGCAACAGGCGCGAACACGATCTGTTGAGGCGGCGCGCCGCCGAGGCGACCGACGCAGCGATGTCATCATGATCCAGTGCGCGCCCAGATAAGGGAAATGGTCGACCGCGCCTGGATCGATTGTCGACGAACATCCGCTGGTGGCCCAGGGCTGCCCGGTCCAGACCACCGCGTTTGGGTCCGCGTACTGGGAGCATCGGTCGCGCCTACGCGCGCCGGGGAGGTGGTCGGCGCGGCCGAGTCTCGCCCAATTCCGCCGTCGCCGACATCCGCCCGGCACGGAAGCTATCGGAGGATAAGCTGCCGTCAAAGGCGATGGTGCACAACGGTTGAAGCGTTCGACAAGAATGCAGGCATCGTGTCCGCGGTGCAACACTCTGTAACAATACCTGTTCAAGGATTTCTGGCAGGAGTGGGCTGGATCGGTACCGCCCGCGGCGCGGGGTTACGCGCCGGCGCAGGAGCCGGCCGCGGTGGAGGCTCTGAATTCTTGTAAAGGATGTACTGTTCGAGCACCTGCAGTTTGGTGATCTCGCGCGTCATCTGCTCCTGACCGGCGGCGAGTTGGTCGACGCCGCGCGTTACCCGCTCTTGACTGGTGGAGATCCGGTCGATGTTGCGCGTCGTCTCTTCTTGAGTGGCGACGATCCGGTCGACGCTTTGCCGCATAGCGTCGAGATCGAGCGACATTGCGTTGAGCTGCTGCTGATCGCGAGAAGGCGACACTGCCGCGGCCAGCGCAGTCATCTCTGCAGCGTTCTGTGCAATCGGTGCGGGCTGCGGCGCCAACCAGCCAAGCTGCGGGAACGAGCTCGCGACCATCTCCAGGGCTGCGTCGCCGTAAGATTGCCAAGCCACGGTCGCGGCTGCACCGATGCAAAACGTGATCAGGAAACGGGCGAGGGCGAGTGCGGTTCGTTTGCCGAGCGGCGGCCGACTGCTCGGCGATCGGTCATTTTTCAGGTCGGCCGGGCGAACGATAGGCACCCCGACCGACGGCTTGGGCAATGAATCTGCGGAGAACTCGGATTGTGCGGGGCTCGGCATGGCACTCATTTGCACCTCACCTCATGTTCCAATGGCGCAGCCCCCAGCCTCCTCTACCTTATCAATACGGCGGCATCGGCCGTGTGTCCGGATTGCAACACTTCCACAAGATCGTATGGCGGACCACATTTCGGCCCACGGTAGCGTTGTGCTTTTCGCGTGCGTCTTGGCCTTTTCATGCTCTGTTGTTGGGGGCCAGAGCCCCGTGCGTCGCTTACCACGGAAATCCGTTATACTCTTCCGCATTGGTTGACGGAGGCGACGATGCGTGGCGGGCTCATATGGTGCGGGGCATTTGCCTTTGCGGCTACGCTGGCGGCGGACGGTGCGGCCGCGCAAACCTCGCCAGCGCAAAGCTGGCCGGCCAAGTCGATCCGCATCATTGTGCCCTATCCGCCGGGCGGCCTGTCCGACGTCTTCGCCCGCCTGATCGGCGACAAGCTCGCACGCCTCTTGGGCCAGTCTGTGGTGATCGACAACCGGCCTGGCGGCAACACCATCATCGGCACCCAGGCGACCGCACAGTCGGCGCCTGACGGCTACACGCTGCTTCTGACCAACGGCGCGCTCAGCATCAACCAGAGCCTCGTCGCCAGCCTGCCGTACGATCTCGACAAGGATCTTGCGCCCGTGGTCTGGCTCGGCGAGAGTTATGGCGTGCTCGTGGTGAACGACAAGGTGCCGGCCAAAACCCTGCCGGAGTTGGTCAACCTTGCGAAGAACCAGCCCGGCAAGCTCGCTGTCGGGGTGCCGGGCGCTGGCACCAACTACCGCATCGCGGTCGAGCAGCTCAGGGACATCACGGGCGTCGACCTGACGCTGGTGCCCTACAAGGGCAGCGCCCCGGCCATCTCGGACGTCATCGGCGGCCAGATCCAGATCGAGATCGACAGCATCGTTCCGCTCGCTCCGCAGATCAAGGACGGCAAGGTCCGCGCGCTCGCGGTGCTGGCCGCCACCCGCACGCCGGACCTGCCCGATGTGCCGACCACCGCCGAGGCCGGCCTGCCAGACGTGGTGATCTACGGCTACAACGCAATGCTGGCCGCGTCCGCGACCCCACGGCCGATCATCGACAGGATCAACGCTGCCGTTAACCGTGTGCTTGCCGATCCCGATACCATCTCCCGGGGCCGTACGCTCGGCCTGCGCATCGGCGGCGGACCGCCGGAGCAGCTCGGGCAGATCATGGGTAAAGTGACGGAGATTTACGCCAAGGTCATCGCATCGGCGAATATCAAGCCGGAGTAAGGCGAGAACGGAGCTCGGATGTCTTGGCCGGCACTGATGAGAAGCCTTTGTTAATATTTGCCTTTCTGTGCCGCTAACAATATTTAGACATAATTAGATCGCGTAGCAACCACAATCAATTTCCTGATTGTGGCGGCGCGGCTACAGCCAAGTCGGGAACGTTATGTTATGCCCAACACAGTCGGGAACATTAGGTTGGGTCCGATACACTCGGGAGCATCAGGTCAGGGCCCGATTACGCATAGTGGTTGTGTGCCACGGCAGGGGGAGAGGGAAGATGAGGAAAATACTAGGTTTGGCTGGCGCGACGTTGCTGTTTGCCGGCTCGGCATCCGCCGCCGACTTGCTCAAGGCGCCGGCGATGCCGCTGGGGCCGGTTGCCAGTTGGACGGGGTGGTATATCGGTGCCACGGCAGGATACGGATGGACGAACCAGGGTATAGATAACCATGTGACGTCGGCTTTTTGTAACGTCGCCCTTACTGGGTGTCGCGCCATCGACCATCCAAACGCCGCCGAGGCCTTGGTGGCAGCTATCCCACCTCATTTGAGCACCAATCCGAAAGGGTTCATTGGCGGCGGCGAAATTGGCTATAATCAACAGGTGGGCCAATTTGTCTGGGGCGTCGAGGCTGATGTTTCCGGGGCTAGCATTAAAGGCTCCGATGTGCAGGCCGGTGTCGCACCTTTTTCGGTTGCCCCTGGTGTGAACACAAATGCGGTCGCCGTAGGTGCAGCTGCTGACCAGAAGCTAGATTTCTTCGCGACGTTGCGCGGTCGGCTTGGTTTCTTGGTGATGCCGACCTTGCTAGCTTACGGCACGGGCGGCTTCGCATTTGGACATGTGTCCACCACTACCGCATTGGCGGAGATCGTCGGCGGCCCATGCTCCTGCGGGCCGTTCCCGGTGGTCGCTGCCAGTTCATCCGCAACGCTGCCGGGCTGGACTGTCGGCGGCGGACTTGAATGGATGATCGCGCCGCAATGGTCGGTAAAGGGTGAATACCTCTATTATGACCTCGGCACACTGAGCACTCCTTTATCGATTGTGCAGACCAATGGCGCCGGCACGCCTTTCTTTGGTGCAACCGTCGGTTCCAGCGCAGTCGTCAAGGGCAACATTGTTCGCGCTGGCGTGAACTTCCATTTCTGATCTAGCAGAACCGCGACAGCCAATAGCGAAAACTGCCGCAACTCAGCGTTATGTGGGGCCCCGGGGCTGCGTCGGGGCCCTTTCCTTTTCGGACTAAAGACTCTGCCTTAATAGCCCGTAGGGCGGATTAGCGCAGCGTAATCCGCCGGCGCCCCACGTTCCAGCCCTCGGCAGTCGAGGCTCGGGTCCCCGGGGCCTTTTTTGCGCCTGGACGTTTCGTTTGCCCGGAAAACACTGGCTACCCTTCGCAGCCGAAGCCTTGCCGGCGTGGTTAACAACAACCTGCCGGCCGGCGAGCAGAATCCGGATCGGGCTGCCGCCCACATGCGCTGCCGGGCTTTTTCGGCCAATCCCTCTCCCGAGCTTTGCCTCATTCCGCCACCGGTGACGTTGCCAAGTCTACAGTCGATTAAGAGTTGTCTGCCTATACAAGCATTGGAGGTGGCGATGCGATAATTCACATTTGGAGGCTGAGCGATGAACTCTGTGCTGACGCACGCGGCAGATACGCCGTCGATACAACGAACTCGCGCCACAAAGGGAATTTGGACCTCAAGCATCGCAGCCCTCCTGGCGCTGACTTCTTCGGGCGTATTCGCTGCCGACGCGCCGGCGGTAAGAACACCCGCTGCGGTGCCGCGTGCTGCCGTGGCGCCCGCCTTCTTGCCGATGCCGATTCCGTTCTATAACTGGACTGGGTTTTACATCGGCGGCAATCTCGGATTTGCGCGGGAAGCGAGTACACTGACGGATAATCGCTTCGATGTGGTCTTCGACAAGGTCCGTTCCGGATTTATCGCTGGCGGTCAGATCGGCTACAATTGGCAAATCTCGCCCCAATTTGTTCTCGGTGTCGAATGGATGTTCGATGGAACGAATATCAGTTCGGATACCGATACGGCAACAGTCAGGGACCCCACCGGGCACCTCGTTACCCTCCAAGGCAACACCAAAGTCGACTGGATTTCGACGCTTGCGGCGCGCTTCGGCTGGGCCGCATACAACTGGCTGTTCTATGCCAAGGCCGGCACCGGCTGGGTACATGACACCGCGACGGTCGCCGACAGCACTGACGGCATAACCGTCAGTGCTGCGGACACCAGAGGCGGGTGGCTGCTCGGCGCGGGCATTGAATACGGCTTCACTCCGAACTGGAGCGTGAGGGTCGAGTGGGACCACCTCGGCCTCGCCGACGTGACCCGTCCAGGCTTCATCAATCCGGTGGTTCCCGTCGATACGGTGACGTTTTCGCGCCACTTCGATCTGCTGACGTTGGGCCTGAACTACAGATTCTGAGCGCGTTGAAAGCCGGGCGTGGCAGGTTCTCCAATGTTGCCCTGTAGGGGCGACCCTTGTGGTCGCCCCTGATGGTCGCCCGCTTTGCGCACTGCGCGCCCTGATTGGTAGAACGCGTCATGCCGGGACCTTCTCCGGGTGCGGCAAGCGGGCGACCACAAGGCGCGCCCCTACAACATTGCCGCCGTACGGGCGCCTTGGGCCTGAACTACAGGTTCTGATGGCGTTGGGAAAGCCGGGCGCGGCAGGTTCTCCAACGTTGCCGCCGTAGGGGCGACCCTTGTGGTCGCCCCTGATGGGTCGCCCGCTTTGCGCGCTGCGTGCCCTGACTGGTAAAACGTCTCATGCCTGGACTTCTCCGGGTTCTCATCGTCTGCGGCAACCGGGCGACCACAAGGGTCGCCCCTACAGCATTGCCGCGGTACGGGCGCCCCCACTGGCGCTACGCCGGCAGTGCCGCGAACTCCTCCCCCTCCCGCAAATAGGGAGAAGTTCTCAGCGTCACTTGGCGCCCATGCCCGAAGGCGGGCGGCCAGCAATTGTGCAGGGACGAATGCTCGGGGGCACGTGACGCCGGAGCAACTCATGCCAATTACTGATAATGTGATATCTCCGGCACCGTGGTCAGGAAGGCAAGGATCAAGCCGCATTGTGGCACGGTACGGGCGGCCCAGTTGGGCATTACTCGCACGGTCATCGAAAAAACGACGCATTTGGCTTGACGGCCGGCCATAGATCGGGCGGTTCCGGTCGCCCCAAACTCGTAAAATCAGTGCGCTGTGTCGCCGCGCTTACGCCTCCAAAGTTCCCGATAACAAATATTAGCCATAATTAAGACACGTCTTAGCTTCTTTCGATTTGTTGATTGTGGCGGCCACGCTACAGCAATGTCGAGTGCATTACGTTAGTTATGTGTTATGCGGCACTCAATGGCCGACACTTAAGGCTCGCATTTCGGTCGGGAGACATACATGAGAAAAGTACTAGGTTTGGTTGGGGCTACGTTGCTGTTCGCCGGCCCGGCGTTCGCCGCTGATTTACCCGTGAAGGCGCCAGCGATGCCTCTGGGGCCGGTCTTCAGTTGGACCGGGTTCTACCTAGGTGGTGAGGTCGGCGCAAAATGGGCGGACACGACCTGGACCACAACCTCCCTCACCGACACCAACTTTGTGCGGCCCATAGATGGAACCTCCCCGAGGGGCTTTAACCCGGTGGGAGCCCGCGTTGGCGGCTACCTTGGCTACAATTGGCAGTTTGCGCCGCAATGGGTTGGCGGTTTCGAGGCCGACATGGCATGGGCCGACAAGACGGAAACGGCTGCGGGTCTTCCCGGTTGTGCGCGGCCGGTTGCTAACACATGCGGCCTCATCTCGGCTCCGGGACCGGGCGTTGACCTATCTTCCGTTAAAATGGGATGGGATGCCAGCGTGCGGGCTCGGCTTGGATTCCTAGTGACGCCCCAACTATTGCTCTACGGCACAGGCGGTGTTGCGTGGCAACAGTTGGAGACCTCCGGAACCTGTCAGCACAGTGCGCCGGACCCATATTGCTTCGTCGAGCCGGGTAATCCGTTTGTGACAGTCACCAACAGCACAGTCCGCACGGGCTGGACCGTGGGTGGCGGCCTTGAGGCAAATATCTACGGGAACTGGCTTCTGCGCGGCGAGTACCGGTACTCGGATTTTGGTACGTGGAATAACGCGTTCAATTTCAACGTCGTGGGCGAGACCCCCGGTTTCGATACGTACCGGTTTCACCTGAAGGCCACCACTCAGATCGCCACCATTGGTCTCGCCTATAAGTTCTAAATTCGACTGGAGTGCCCCGAAATACTGATCGAGCCCTTCAGGCAACGCGGGTGATCGATGTTTCTCAATCAAGGCTCCGGGGAAACCCGGAGCCTTGATTTTTTCTGTTACGGAACATTTCGTCGTGTTCGAAACTGGCACTCAAAGTGCCACTACCCTCCCAGCCCCTCCATATACCGTAGCACCTCCGTGTGATTCGTCTTCTCGTCCAGCGCCTGCGCCGCGGCCTCCCACGACTGCGCGCACAGATCCGCCATCGGCGTCGGAATACCGAGCGCACGGGCCGTGCCGTCGGCGGCGCGCACGTCCTTCGCCATTAGGCGGAGCGGGAAGCCGTCCGCGAAGGTTTCCGAGATGATGAGCTGCTTGAGCTTCAGCTCGGTGGCGTTGTTCTTGCCCGACGAGACGTTGAGAATGTCGGTCATCAGCGCCGGGTCGAGTCCGAACTTGCGGCCGATCCGCAGCGCCGCGACTGCCGCGATCAGGCCGGCCGACGAGACGTAGTTGTTGAGCGCCTTCATGGCGTGGCCGGAGCCAAGCGCGCCGGTGCGGAAGATCGAAGTCCCCATGGCGCCGAGCAGCGCGGCGACGCGATCGATGCTGGCGGCATTGCCGCCCACCATGATGGCGGGGGTCGGCGCCGCACCTGACCCGCCCGATACCGCCACATCGCCGAACGCCCATTTGGCCGCGATCAACTCCTCGCGTGCCGATCGGCTCGGACGAGCTCAATTCCAATTCTTGCCCCTCAAATCTCGCTTGTGCGAGCACGGACCAATATTCGCCACAACTTTGCCTTGTCGTGGCCACGTTCGATTTGGGGATCGTGGCAGCCCGGCTACAGCAAAGTCGAGAATCCTACACTAGTGATGTCTTATGCTGGCACACAGGAGCCGACGACGTAGGCATTTCGTATCAGAGTTGGAGAGGTACATGAGAAAAGTACTGGGTTTGGTTGGGGCTACGCTGCTGTTCGTCGGGCCGGCGTTCGCGGCCGACTTGCCCGTGAAGGCTCCCAGAGCGGCGCCTCTGGTGCCGGTTTTCAGCTGGACCGGATTTTACTTAGGCGTTCACGGTGGGTACGGCTGGTCAACCACTGACGGGCTTGACTTGAAGGGCGGCTTCGGCGGCGGCCAAATTGGCTACAACTACCAAGTAAACAACTTTGTCTTCGGCATCGAGGGCGACGGAGCCTGGGCTGATATCTCCCAGACTTTCACCGGGGTCGCGTTCGGCATTCCGGTGTCCGCGACAATCACCGACAATGCCTTGGCGTCATTGCGCGGCCGGCTCGGCGTTACATTTGGCAATGCGCTGCTGTACGGAACGGCCGGCGGCGGATGGGGAGACATCAAGATTTCCGGTACCGCGCTGGGCGTAACGGTGTCGGACAGCGCGTGGCACAGCGGGTGGACGGCCGGCGGGGGTATCGAATGGGCATTCCAGCCGAACTGGACCGCTAAACTTGAATATTTGCACTACGGGCTCGGCAGTGCGACCCAGTTCAATATTGATACCGGCAAAATCGACATCGACACTATTAAGGTCGGCATCAATTATTTGTTCCACTAGGCCAAGAGCATACGCTTTTGAGCCGCCAACACATACAGGCGGCGTCGCCGGGCTTATCCGGCGACGCCGAAACGTTGGCGTACGGAATTATCCGCCCAGCCCCTCCATATACCGCAGCACCTGCGTGTGATTCGCCTTCTCGTCCAGCGCCTGCGCCGCGGCCTCCCACAACTGCGCACACAGATCCGCCAGCGGCGTCGGGATGCCGAGCGCGTGGGCCATGTCGTCCGCGGTACGCACGTCCTTCGCCATCAGGCGTAGCGGGAAGCCGTCCGCGAAGGTCTCCGAGATGATGAACTGCTTGAGCTTGCGCTCGGTGGTGTTGTTCTTGCCTGACGAGACGTTGAGGATGTCGGTCATCAGCGCCGGGTCGAGTCCGAACTTGCGGCCGATTCGCAGCGCTTCGACCGCCGCGATCAGGCCGGCCGACGAGACGTAGTTGTTGAGCGCCTTCATGGCATGGCCGGAGCCGAGCGCGCCGGTGCGGAAGATCGAAGTCCCCATGGCGCCGAGCAGCGTGGCGACGCGATCGATGCTGGCGGCATCGCCGCCCACCATGATGGCCAGCGTCCCGTCGGCCGCGCGCTTGACGCCGCCCGACACCGGCGCATCCACGAACTCGTACCCGGCCGCGATCAGCTCCTCGCCCAGAGCGCGGGTGCCGATCGGGTCGGACGAACTCATGTCCATGAGGATGGCGGAAGGCTTAAGGTGCCGCCGCAGCGCGTTCACGGCCTCGCGCACGATCTTACCGTTCGGCAGGAGCGTGATTGCGACGTCTGCGGTCGCCACCGCGGCCGCCACATCGTCGGCGGTCTGCCCGCCCGCGGAGGCAAAGTTTTTGCGCGCCGCTTCCGAAAGGTCGAAGCCCGTCACCGCAAATCCGGCCTTGACCAGGCGCGCCCCCATCGGCACGCCCATATTGCCGAGGCCGATCACTGCGACCGCGGCCGGCGGAACGATGGCGGGTTTGGCGTTCATGCGCGATCCTCCGCGGGAAGACTGTGGGGATGGTAAAGCCTGGGGCATGGCCTCATAGCCCCGGGGGGTACTGGATGCCCCGCTTTCGCGGAGCATGACAGTGTGATTTCATTTATTCTTGGTCCAGTCCCAAACAACGACGAGCGGATACAGGACCGCCCGGTCGAGCCGGGAACAATGGCACGGGGGACACGACAATGCGCCAGACAATGCACCATCGTGGCGGAGGAACCCATGGCTGAGCTGACGCGCCGATCGCTTGTCGCCGCCGGGTTGCTGTCGCCGCTTGCGGCACACGGCCAGGCCGGATGGCCATCCGGCACCATACGCATCGTGGTGCCGTTTCCAGCGGGCGGTTCGGTCGATACGATCTCGCGTCTGGTCCAGACCGGGTTGCAACAGCGGCTCGGGGCCAACGTCATCGTGGAAAACCGGCCCGGCGCCTCAGGCTCGACAGGTGCGGGCGCGGTCGCGAAATCTCCACCGGACGGCATGTCATGGCTGATGGTGTTCGACACCCATGCGGTCAATCCGTTCCTACTGCCGAGC
>Ga0210402_10006069_pt1 | contig 10738 bp, 5 predicted proteins | sample IncBWC7MmetaG_FD_161055 | JGI IMG/M metagenome (GOLD analysis project Ga0210402, IMG submission 161055) | Forest soil microbial communities from Barre Woods Harvard Forest LTER site, Petersham, Massachusetts, United States - Inc-BW-C-7-M | ecosystem: Environmental > Terrestrial > Soil >... | reverse complement strand
CGGGCTGTTCCTGAACACCGCCACAATCGTCGTCTTCCCCTTCGGGATCTTTGCCAAGGCGATAGGCCAGGAATTTCATTCCGGACGCGCTAGGATTTCGCTCGCATTCACAATTCACAACCTCACGGCAGCGTTGTGTGTCCCGCTGGCCGGTCGACTCGTCGATAGGTATGGTCCGCGAAGAGTGCTCCTTCCATTCACCGCCCTCTTGGGCTTGATCCTGGTTTCCAGCAGGGTTTTGTCAGGGGCGATATGGCAACTCTACGTCTTTTATTTGGCTTTGGGTTTAGTCTCCGGCGGCGCCGGAGCGATGTCGTACACCGACGTGGTCTCTCACTGGTTTGACCGCCACCGAGGACTCGCTCTGAGCGTCATGATGCTCGGGATGGGTTTGGGTGCAATCGCCATTCCTTCAATGGCGCAGCGGTTGGTCGCAACGCTCGGATGGCGCAACGCGTATAGTGTGTTCGGCCTTGCGATTTTGTTAATCCCCTTGCCGGTGGTTGCGGCATTCCTGAAGGAGAAGCCCGAGAATATGGGTCTCTTGCCGGACGGGGCTGCAGAGGGCCATGCGTCAACGCCGGTCACAGCGAACGAAATCGGGCTAACTCTGCGGGAAGCCGTGCACACCTCAGCTTTCTGGATCATGGTATCCGTGCTTTTTCTGGTGACCGCCAGCGTGCATGCCTGTTTTATTCACTTGCCTGCGATCTTGGCCGACCGGGGAAGCACCGCTCATCTGGCAGCTTTCGCTAGCTCGCTGTTTGGCGTTGGGCTGTTCATAGGACGGGTGGGCTGTGGTTACTTGCTTGACCAATTCTTCGCACCTCGTGTCGCTTCAGTGCTTTTCTCTTCGGTTGCGATCGGGATTGCGTTCCTGGGGTTGGGCCACACTATCTGGTCTGCGTTCATCGCGGCCCTTCTAGTCGGTCTCGGCATCGGCGCCGAGGTAGACATTATTGCGTACTTGACAAGCCGCTACTTTGGGCTGCGCTCATATGGAGCGATTTTCGGCTGGATATGGGCCGTCTTTGGCTTATCTGGAGGATTGGGAGCTTACCTGATGGGTTTCGGTTTCGATAAGACAGGGTCCTATGTTGTGCCGTTAAGCGGATTTTTCTGCGCCGCAGTACTCGCGACGCTCCTGATATTGAGTCTCGGGCCGTACCGGTATCGCGTCGGGCTTGATGTGCCTGAACGAGAGTAGCGAATAATGCAATTCGTGTCCTCAAACGAGAGGTCGATCATGTCGCTGCAAACTGCTTCTTCAATTGCAACACCCATGCAGTTGTTAGGCATGACTCACGGTCTGGTTATCCACCAGGCTTTATACTCTGTGGCAACACTAGGAGTCGCCGACCTGCTGAAAGACGGTCCGCAAACCTCTTCGGAGCTGGCCCGTAACCTCAAGGTGGACGAATCAGCTCTCTACCGCATCCTTCGCCTGCTGGCCAGCCAAAACGTTTTCGAGGAGACTTCCCCTCGGGTATTTGCCAATAGCGAACTCTCTCTATTCCTTCGCACCGGCGTGCCCGGTTCCGTCCGCTCCGTTCTCATTTTCAGGGGCAGCGAGTTCTTCTTCGGGCCTTTTGCAGAAATCCTTTACAGCATCGAGACTGGTCGTGCGGCCAGAGCCAAGATGTATGGCATGGAGGCTTTCGAATACATGAAAACGCATCCTGAGACGGCTCGCGTCTTCGACGACGCCATGACCAATATGTCTGAACTCGTGGGCCCGGCCGTCGCTACCGCATACGATTTTGGCAAATGGGGGAGCCTCATGGACGTCGGAGGCGGAAACGGCATGCTGCTGGCCTCAATTCTCAGGGCGCATCCGGAACTGCGCGGCGTCCTCGCAGATTTGCCACATACGCTGGAGCGAGCCCGGCAGTGTGGCTTGCTCGGCGGCGAACTCGCATCGCGCACCACTATGCGACCTTGTGATTTCTTTCGTGAAGTGCCTTCCGGTTGCCGGGCATACGTCATGAAACATGTGATCCACGACTGGGACGACGAGCGTGCCCAAAATATCCTTGCCAATTGCCGTCGGGCGGTTCCCGCAGACGGCGTCCTTTTGCTCGTCGAGTGGGTTCTTCCGGAAGGGAATGCTCCATCTGCTGGCAAGTTCGCTGATGTAGTCATGCTGCTGATGACTGGCGGGAAGGAACGCACCCTGGAAGAATATCGCCAACTGTTGCGTCGCGCGGGTTTCCGTCTCAATCAAGTGATCCCGACTTCACCCGACTTGGGCATCATTGAAGCGCTGTCGGACTAGGTCTCCTGGGTTTCCCGATTGACGGCCAGAAGCGGAATCGTTAGGTTAGCGCTTACGGAGCGTACCCGTAGGGGGCAGAGTGCAGGTTTTCAGCTACTTAGCGCTGACAGGCGTTCCTACACCCAGCACGAAAGTAATTACCTTTAGGCACGCAACTTCCCACACCCAGCTATGTTCTAATATTTAAGGGGGAGGGCGCCATGCCTCGAAAATTGGAGTATGATTTCTCCGTGCAACGGTCGAATCGAGCTACCGGAGCGGGTTTTGCTTTGGCTCCATTCGCGGTCGTGCTGCTTGGTTTCCTTCTGACCTCCACCGCCGGTGCCCAGGTCAACGGCATGCCTGCGTCGGTCACATCACCCGGATTCGGCGGTCGCCAAGTCAACGGAGTCGCGCCCAGCGTTACATCCCTCGGACCGCGCGGCTACAGTCCCGCCGCCCGGCCGTGCTGCTTCAGGGGCGTCACTACGACAATCCCGAATCACCCGCCAAATGTTCACCCCCATCGCCGCAATGGCTCAACTCTTCCTTGGGGTGGGGCGTACGCCGTGCCATATTACGGCTACTACGATTCCGGTGACGACGTAGCCGAGAACCCGCCGGACGATCAGTACAACGGCGGACCCACAGTATTTGACCGGCGCGGTCCAGGGACAGCGCCTGCTCCACCTTCCGCCGCCCCGTATCCGACCCGAGCGCGCGACAATCCTCAGCCCGACCCTGCGTCTGACTCGGCTTCACAGGCGGAAATCGCTCCGGCTTCGGATCAGCCTCAGACCGTGCTCGTGTTCAAAGACGGTCACCAAGTGGAAGTTGCGAACTACGCGATTGTCGGCAGCACGCTATACGACTTGACCGGCGGACATCGCCAGAAGATCGCTCTCGCCGATCTGGATCTAAGCGCCACGGCGAAGCAGAATGACGACCGCGGCATCGACTTCCAGGTGCCTGGTGCCGCTGAAGCGAACTAAATATGCCCAGGCGGCTGATCATCGCGGCGATTTCGGCGCTGCTGGGTGCAGCAGTTTCCGCACCGATCTCAATGGCGCAGATGCGCGGCTCCGGCTTCGGGCGCGGTGTTAACGTTTCATTTACTGGACGGCCGCATTCCCACTCTTTCGGCCCCGGCGCGATTTTCTTGGGCGATCCGTTTTACGCCGACTATCCAGTCGCGCCGTTAACCATCCCACCCCAGTATTTAGTCGTGCAGCCGCCGCCTGCGATCGAGACGGCGCCAGAAGCAAAATCCGAACCGTTGATGATTGAACTCCAAGGCAATCGGTATGTGCGCTTCGGAGGAAGGCCGCAGCTTGCGGATCGCGGGACCAATTCGCCTCCCGACTACGCCGCAGCTGACGCCAAGTCACCGTCGCTGCAGCAAGCCCAACCGGAACTCCCGCCGACGGTGCTGATTTTTCGCGACGGTCATCGCGAACAAGTGCCCGGGTACGCGATCGTCGGTGCGACTCTCTACGCCAACGGAAATTACTGGCAGAGCGGTCACTGGACGAAAAATATCGAGCTCTCCGCACTAAACATTCCTGCCACGGTGCAAGCGAATCATGACAACGGCGTGAAATTTCTGCTGCCCTCCGCCCCGAATGAAGTCATCACCCGGCCTTAAGTTTTGGCTCGCCCCGGACCTGAATCAGCAACCGTCGCAGCCTTCGAAAACACCTTCACTGTGATATAATTTCAGTTATCCGATTACCCACTAAGCTCCTGTAAATGCAACCGCTTACCGGACTTCCGGAGCAGTAAGCTTAGGAGTGATTTCTGAGAACTGAGAACCGAGAACTGAAGCTAAACCCGAGAACCGAAAAATGCCTGACGACGAGAATCCCGAACTACCGTTAACCCCTCCGCCCCCTGGCGAAGGCGGCAACCCCGGCGCGCTAAACATTCAACCCGTCAATATCGAAGAAGAAATGCGCCGGTCGTATCTCGACTATTCGATGTCGGTCATCATTGGCCGAGCTCTGCCCGACGTGCGCGACGGACTGAAGCCCGTGCACCGCCGCATTCTCTACACCATGCAGCAGATGGGCCTTCAGCCCAATCGCTCCACCCGCAAGTGCGCCAGAATCGTCGGCGAGGTCATGGGCAAGTACCATCCCCACGGCAACCTCGCGGTCTACGACGCGTTGGTGCGGCTAGCGCAACCGTTCGCCATGCGATATCCGTTAGTGGACGGACAGGGCAACTTCGGCTCCGTCGACGGAGATCCGCCAGCAGCCGACCGGTACACCGAAGCGCGTCTCACGCGAGTAGCATCCGCTCTGCTCGAAGATCTCGACAAAGAAACAGTAGACTTCCGCCCCAACTACGACGGCAACGAAATCGAGCCCGACGTTCTGCCAACGCGAATTCCCAATCTACTGGTGAACGGCTCCGACGGAATCGCAGTCGGCATGGCCACGAAAATTCCGCCGCACAATCTGACCGAAATCGTTGACGCGACCATCACGCTGGTGAACAATCCACACACGCAGCTAGCCGAGATTCTGCAAATCGTAAAAGGCCCAGACTTCCCCACCGCCGGAATCATTCACGGCAAGAGCGGAATCCTCGAAGCCTACAAACACGGCCGCGGCCGCTTCATGATGCGCGCCAAAGCCGCCATCGAAACCTTCAACAAAGATCGCCAGGCCATCATCGTCACCGAAATCCCCTACCAGGTAAACAAAGCCCGCCTCATCGAAAGAATGGCCCAGCTCGTAAACGACAAGATCATCGACGACATAAGCGATATCCGCGATGAAAGCGATCGCGATGGCATGCGCATCGTCGTTGAACTCAAGCGCGGCGGCGAACCGCAAATCGTGCTCAACCAGCTCTTCAAGCACACCTCGATGCAGGAAGGTTTTTCCATGATCTTCCTGGCCGTGGTGAACGGCCAGCCGAAGGAACTTGGCCTGATTCAGGCCATTCAGCTTTTCATCGACCATCGCGTGGATGTCGTTCGGCGGCGCACTGCTTATTTGCTGAACAAAGCGAAAGACCGCGAGCACATCCTCGAAGGCTATCTCACCGCGCTCGATCACCTCGACAACGTGATCACCATCATCCGCGCCAGCGCCAACCGGGCCGACGCGCGTGAAAACCTGATCGCCTACTTCGGCGGCAAGAAGATCGACATCAACACTACCGGGCGTGCGCCCAAACTCGATCCCGAAAAGCCGTTCACCGGCATTCAGGCTGATGCCATTCTCGAATTGCAATTGCATCGCTTGACCCGGCTCTCGATCGACGAGATCAACAAAGAGCTGAAGCAGACTCGCGACAACATCGCCGATTTCGAATCAATCTTAGGCTCGGAGAAAAAACTCCGCGCCGTGATCATCAAGGAGCTCGAAGAAGTCAAAAAGCTCTACGGCGACGAGCGCCGCACCATCATCGAGGACGAAGCCGCCGAAATCCATCTCGAAGACCTGATCGCCGACGAGCAGATGGCTGTGACCGTAAGCCACAGCGGCTACATGAAGCGCACGGCGATTTCCACGTACCGCAACCAGCGCCGCGGAGGCCAGGGGCGCATGGGCATGAAGACGCGTGACGAGGATTTCGTCGAACATCTGTTCATCGCCTCCACCCACGCCTACATTCTCATCTTTACCAACACTGGACGCGTCTACTGGCTGAAGGTTTACGAAATCCCCGACGTGGGCGCAGCCGGCAAGGGAAAACACGTAGGCAGCCTGCTCGCGCTGCAACCCGGCGAAACAGTTCGCACCATTCTCGCTGTTCGCAATCTCGAAGAAGAAGGCAAGTACGTTTTCTTCGCCACCCGCAACGGCACGGTCAAAAAGACGGACCTGAAAGATTTCTCTCACGTCCGCGCCGGAGGCATCATCGCCATCAACATCGAAAAGGGCGACGAACTGGTAGCCGCCCGCCTGACCGACGGCGTGCAGATCGTCTTCCTCGCCTCGCACGACGGCCAAGCCATCCGCTTCGAAGAGACCGCTGTCCGCTCCATGGGCCGCAACGCCACCGGAGTGCGCGGCATGAACCTCGACGAAAAAGATTACATCGTGGGCATGGCTACCACGGTCAAACCAGATGCGGTGCTGCCACCCGCTCCAGCGAAAGATCCCGCAGACGCGGCTCTCGAAGTCGAAGATGTCGGCAAAAAAGGTTCGCTCATCCTCTCCGTCACCGAAAACGGATACGGCAAGCGCACCGCGGCCGACGAATACCGCCTCACCAACCGCGGCGGCAAAGGCGTGATCAACGTAAAGACCACCGAGCGCAACGGCAAAGTCGTAGGCATCGCCCAGGTCACTGAAGATGCCGAGGTCATGCTGATCAGCCAGTACGGCAAAATCATCCGCATCGAATCAAAATTCATCCGCGAGTCAGGAAGATCAGCCCAAGGCGTCCGCCTGCTGAACATCGAAGCGGGGGACAGAGTAGCCGCAGCGGTAGTGATCCCGCCAGAAGAAGAGCCAACAAACGGAGGCACGCTGATCCAGTAAATACGCTTCTTGTGTGGGACGGACACTCTTGTCCGTTGATTTTGACTTTTGCTTCTGCGGTTGGAAGCAGGGGTCGCAAGCCACGATGGACTGCAGCTGCACGCTTTCCCGGTAGCTGCCAGGAAACGTCAAATGCGGCGGACAAGAGTGTCCGCCCCACACGTGACTTGCCTGACCCATAGCCACGGGTAATCCTCAGGTTTCTTCGCCAGTCCTCTTCGCACAGGGTTTTGCCGGAGATACTCTAATTTTTCCTTGAGACTCTCCTTCGACCGCAACAAGTGGTCAAATGACTCTTCCTGCCAAACTGGTCCGCATGAGCCCAAGAGCTTGTTGATACTTCGGGCTGACGTCCCCTTGAGCAACTTCAGAATCAGCGGCAGGGCACAAGGCCAGCCCTTCTCATCAGGCAACGGCGTAAGCAGGAGATGCACATGATCCGGCATCACAACCGCAGCATGAAGTTGAAAACGTCTCCCGTGATCACGCAAACAGTGAAGGAGCACGGCGTCCCGGGCTTCCGGAGAAAAGGGGTCTCGATTGCCCTTGCAAAATGTTACGAACAATGCTCGTCCTGCTTTCTGATAGTGGGGCAGCTTCCGCCGGTATTCGTACTTCCGATCAAGAGAGCGGTTGGGCATCGGGTTACTCGTATGGGACGGACACTCTTGTCCGTCGCTTTTGACTTTATTGTTCAAAGCTGCGATTCCAAGAACGTCAACAGGGGCGGACAAGAGTGTCCGCCCCACACAGGCAATTGCACCCGAAACCTGCAATCCTGTCTGTGACGAATGAACAGTTCGAAGTCGTGCGGACTCTTCGCGGCCGTACGAGGTCTGATTCCCACTTCGGGAAAATTCTTGTCAATAGGGCAAAATTACACGATCAAGTTTAAGTGAATGAGAACAAGCCGAATATAAAGTTGGAAAGCATGTCTCAGTTTACCCCTCCAAAATGCTAGTCTTGAACTAGAGATCAATTCTCAGACGCGGCCTTCCAGGCCGCGTTTTCTATTTCCAGGACAATTCAATGTTCAGAGACGGCAAAACGCCCAAAAGCGGCTTCAAGCTGCGCGGCGAGTGGACCGAACTGCTTTTCATGACCCGCGCGACCGAGCTCGGCCTGCGCGTGATCAAACCTTGGGGAGACAGCAGCCGCTACGACTTCGTGGTCGAGACCGGCGGTCGCTTCCTGCGTGTGCCAGTCCAATCCACCAGCTGCAAGCGAAACAATCATCACGTCTGTGCAATCGATGGGCGCGGAAAAAACCCCTACACCGCCGCAGACATAGATTTTTTCGCGATCTATGTGATTCCACTCGATATCTGGTACATCATCCCGGTTGAAGCATCAAGCTCGGCCATTAATCTGTCACCTCACAACTCGCTCTCCCAGCATGCTGTCTACAGGGAAGCGTGGCACCTGCTGCGAGGAGAATGAGTTACGGCGGATAGGAGTGTCCGCCCTACACGCGGGCGAGGACGCCCGCGCCACACGTTTCCGACATTGACGACACGCAAAATCCCGCCTAAGATGGCTGCGCCCGTGTTCCCCCTAAGACGCGGGCCTAGGGCCACTCGTCAACGATGATCGGGAAGACGATTTCCCACTACCGCATTGTGGAATTGCTGGGCGGCGGTGGCATGGGAGTAGTGTACAAAGCGGAAGACACGGCGCTCGGCCGTTTCGTCGCGTTGAAGTTCTTGCCGGAGGAAGCCTCGGAAGATCCCCAGGCGCTGGAGCGGTTTCGCCGCGAAGCCCGCGCCGCGTCAGCGCTCAATCATCCCAACATCTGTACCGTCCACGAAATTGGTGAGCACGAAGGGCATCTCTTCATTGTCATGGAGTGCCTCACCGGCACGACCCTGAAGCACATGATTCAAGGCAGCCCGTTCGAACTGGAGCGGCTCTTGAACATTGGCATCGAGGTGGCGGACGCGCTCGAAGCCGCGCACACCAAGGGCATTGTGCACCGCGACATCAAGCCGGCAAATATTTTCGTGACCGATCGCGGGCACGCCAAGATTCTCGACTTCGGCTTGGCGAAAATCGCTCGCGCCGCCAAGCCGACCAGCGGAGAATCGCAGACCCGGGCAGACGCCAGCGGCCTCGACTTGACCAGCCCCGGAACCGCGGTTGGCACCGTGGCCTATATGTCGCCCGAGCAGTTGCGCGGCAAAGAACTCGACGGCAGGACCGATCTTTTTTCCTTCGGCGTGGTGCTTTACGAAATTGGCACTGGTGTTTTGCCCTTTCGCGGAGAAACTTCCGCAGTCATCACTGAAGCCATTCTCAATCGAACGCCGACCGCTCCCACTCGGATCAATGCCGAACTTCCGGTCAAGCTGGAAGAGATCATCAGCAAGGCGATGGAAAAAGATCGCGAGCTGCGCTGCCAATCAGCGGCCGAGATGCGTGCCGATCTGAAACGGTTGAAGCGTTCGCTCGATTCGTCGCGCACTTCGACAGTTGGCGAAACGGGTGGTTCGTCGGGGTCCGCAGTGACTGCTGTGACGCAGACAGCCGCAACCCAGCCGAAGCGCCGTCCGATCGCGATAGTGCTTGGAGTCTGTACGGTGGTCGCGCTGGCTGCGGGAGTGTATGTCGGCAAATTGCTTTTTACCACGGCGTCAATGCCGCCTCCGGTCTATCGACAGCTGACGTTTCGACGGGGCAGCATCCGGTCAGCCCGGTTTGCTCCCGATGGGCAGACGATTCTTTACAGCGCTGCCTGGCAAGGCAGTCCAGTCGATGTATTTACCGCGCGTCCGGAAGCTCCCGAGGCGCGCTCGATGGGCCTCACTCGAACCCAGCTCGTCTCTGTATCTTCCGCTTCGGAGATGGCCGTGTTGTTGAACAGCAAAGCTATCGGCACCTGGGTGAATATGGGCACGCTGGCGAGGGCGCCGCTGGTCGGAGGTGCTCCGCGAGAAGTGCTGGAGCAAGTGCAGTGGGCTGACTGGTCGGCGGACGGAACCAGCCTCGCCGTGGTGCGTGATATGGGCGGACGCAACCGGCTCGAATTCCCCGTTGGAAAGCCGTTGTACGAAACCGGCGGATGGATCGGTCACCCTCGCGTCTCTCCGAAAGGAGATCAGATCGCGTTTATCGATCATCCAGTTCAAGGAGATGACAGCGGCTCACTCGCGCTGGTCGATCTAAATGGAAACAAGCGCTCGTTGTCAGGAGAATGGTTCACCATCCAGGGTCTGGCGTGGTCGCCGGATGGAAAAGAGATTTGGTTCACCGCCAGCAAATCTGGCGTCGACCGCACGCTCTATGCGGTCTCAATGGATGGTAAAGAGCGAATGGTCCTCCGCCTCCCCGGCGCCGTAATGATTTTTGACATCTTTAAGGATGGACGCGTTTTGTTGATGCGGGCGAGTTGGCGGCGCGAGTTGATCGGTATGACCGACGGAGACGCCAAACAGCACGATCTCTCCTGGCTCGATTACACCTATCCCGCGGACTTGTCGGGCGATGGCAAAACCTTGCTCTTCGACGAAGAAGGCGGCGGCGGCTCGTTGGACTATTCAAAATCCGGCGGCTTAAGTTACGCAGTCTATATTAGGAAAACTGATGGCGCGCCTGCCGTGCTTTTGGGTGAAGGCGGGGCTGTGGCGTTGTCGCCGGATGGGAAATCGGTGATCGCGCAGACTCAGGATTCGCCGTCGCAGCTGAAGCTGCTGACGACCGGCGCCGGTGAGGCCCGGGACCTGACGAAGGACAAGATCAACCATTCGTGGTCGCATTGGTTTGCTGATGGGAAGCGAATTCTGTTTTCGGGCAATGAGCCGGGTAAAGGTGTAAGGCTTTACGTCAGCGACGTTGCTTCGGGGAAAAGTGAGCCCATCACGCTGGAGGGTGTGAACGGGACTGCGTTTGTAATTTCACCGGACTCACAGTGGGTCGCCGGGATCGGTCCTGATCACAAGGGATATCTGTTTCCTGTTGCCGGAGGAGAGCCGCGGCTGATTCCGGGACT
>Ga0210402_10006068_pt1 | contig 10739 bp, 11 predicted proteins | sample IncBWC7MmetaG_FD_161055 | JGI IMG/M metagenome (GOLD analysis project Ga0210402, IMG submission 161055) | Forest soil microbial communities from Barre Woods Harvard Forest LTER site, Petersham, Massachusetts, United States - Inc-BW-C-7-M | ecosystem: Environmental > Terrestrial > Soil >... | reverse complement strand
CCCGCCGGGAGCCGAACGTGCCTTTGGGGGAGGACGGATTTTACGGCATGGGACTGATGGGCCAGAAGACGGCCGATGTGCAGTGGTACCACCATGGCGGTGACCTCATCGGTTATCACAGCGATCTTTATTTCATTCCCGGGGCCCAGGTCGGCGCGGTCCTGTTAACCAATACGGACAGCGGCGCTGCGATGCGTGGTCCGTTCATACGACGTCTGCTCGAGCTGCTCTACGACGGCAAGCCGGAAGCAGAAGAGACGGTGAAAGCGTCGGCAGCTGCGATCAAGGCCGCTATTAGCGCGGAGCGCAAGCAGATCGTGTATCCAGCCGATCCCAAGATCGCGTCCGGGCTTGCATCACGCTATACGAGCGAGGACCTCGGTTCGATGGTCTTTACGAGATCGGACCGCGGCTTGAGCGGCAGCAACGGCGTCTGGAGTGTTGCATTCGCCACCAAGGCCAATCCCGATGGTACGGTCTCGCTCGTCACGGCCAGCCCAGGACTCACGGGTTTGGAGTTTGTAGTTGCCAACGAAGGCGGCAAGCGAGCTTTGGTGGTGCGCGACGGCCAGCACGTTTATCGTTACACCGAAACTCCGTGATGCGTTGGGACTTTCGGACGCGAGAACGAGTGCTGGGGCTGTTCCTACTGGATGACTCCAGATTCGGATTCGGGGACAACGCTCAGGGCGTACCTGGATTTCCTTTCGCGCGATGTAGATCGTCATAAGAAGGAGGTTCCAGTACCCCGCGGCGACTCAGTGACTCCTTCCGGGCCAAGACCGGTCGCCTGCCCAGTCATGATTGTCTCCGTAAACCGGTCCTTCGAGACGTCGGGAATTGGCGGGTCCTCTTGAAAAGCGATATTAATGTTGGGGCGATCGAAGGTTTCTTCGGCAAACCATGGGACTGTTCCGCCCGGCAGAGCGGAATCGATTTCCTGCGTGACTACGGGTACCAGTTTTACGTCTATGCGCCGAAAGCAGATCCGTTTCTGCGCCGTCGGTGGCGCGAGCCAATGCCCACTCAGACGATGCAGCAATTATTGAAACTCTCTACGCTGTGCCGGGACCAGGACATCTCTCTTGGGATCGGATTGACGCCATTCGAGATTTACTTGAATTACGACGCAGATACCAAGATGGCGTTGCGATCAAAGGTTCTGCAGCTCAATGAAATCCGCGCGGACATGCTGTGCATCTTGTTCGACGACATGCGCGGCGATGTCGATGAGTTACCGGCCCTCCAAGTTAAAGTCATCTCCGATGTTTGCGCTTGGAGCAATGCAAAACGATTCATCGTTTGTCCGACCTATTATTCCTACGATTCTCGGCTCGCCCGCGAATTTGGACCTCCGTCAAAGACATATCTTCGAGATTTTGGCCGAATGCTCGACTCAAGCATTGACGTCTTTTGGACGGGCGAGAACATCATTTCTGATGGATACTCGGCACAGCATATTGCAGAGGTTGCCGCGGAGATCCGGCGCAAGCCGTTTATTTGGGACAACCACATTTCAAATGATTCTAGAATCCGTACGAATCATCTATTTGTCGATCCGTCCTCGAATGCGTGGGAACTGCCCGCTGCCGCGGTGGCGGGCCTCGCGATCAATCCAATGAACCAGCCGCATCTATCGCGTATTGCACTTTGCGGATATAAGAAATTGTTAGAAGAGCCACGCGAACAGGTACTCTTATCGAACATTTGTCGGCCCCTCGCAGGCGCGTCGTTCGCCGAGCGACTTGCCGCGGACTGCGACCTTTTTCAACTTATGGGCCTAGAGCAGATCGACACCGACACGCGCAACAGGCTGCTCGGCTTGTATGAAGCGGAGAAAACTAACCCCTATGCGCAGGAGGTAAGCGCGTGGCTGCGCGGCGAATACAGGTTCGACCCGCAGTGCTTGACCACTTGACCGGCACGATTGGGGCTACCGCAAAGCTGCCTCCCGCCAGGGGCCGCGGTGGGTCGATACCAGCAATCCCCGAGCGCACATCGATCGGTCTTGATGCGCGGAATTCGATCCCTGAACTCCGCTAGCTTCAGCTAATCCACAATCCGCTATTCAATCGATCAAGACCCTTTGGCGGCGCTCAGGGCCTCCCCTTGCGTGACACCTATCCGTGTGTTAAATACTGAACCACATGGTTCAATATACTCAGACAAGATTCGATGTCTCGTTCGCCGCGCTTTCCGACGCCACGCGACGTGGCGTTCTGGAGCAGCTCGGGCGTGTAGACGCTTCGATCACGGACCTTGCCGAGAAATTCCGCATGACCCTCACGGGCATGAAGAAGCATGTCGGCGTCTTGGAGCAGGCGGGGCTAGTCACCACGCAGAAGGTCGGGCGCGTGCGGACCTGCAAGCTCGGCCCGCGCCGACTGGAGGAGGAAGCTGCATGGATCGAGAGGTACCGCCAGCTCTGGGACGCACGCTTCGACGCGCTGGACACCGTTGTTGAGAAACTGAAACAAAAGGAGAACGTCGTTGGACGCAAAAAGAGAGAGTAAGCCTAGCACTATGAAGAACCTCACGACGATAGAACGGAATTCCGAGCGTGAGATCGTCGTTAGGCGAACCTTCAACGCCCCGGCGCGCATCGTGTTCGAGGCGTGGACGAAGCCCGAGCTGTTCAGGCAGTGGTGGGTGCCGAAGTCGATCGGAATGTCCCTGCTTTCCTGCGAAATGGATGTTCGTGTCGGGGGCAGGTACCGTTTTGAGTTCGCGCACGGGGACTCACAGATGGCGTTCTTCGGCACGTACAAGGAAGTAACACCGCACTCGCGCCTCGTCTGGACGAATGAAGAGAGTGACGGAGGTGCGGTCAGCACCGTGACCTTCGAGGAAAGAGATGGCAAGACGCTGCTCGTCTATCACGAACTCTATCCCTCCAAGGAAGCTCTCGATGCCAACGCCGGCATGGAGAACGCGATGGCCGAGACTTTCGCGCAACTGGACGAGCTTCTCGTCACCCTGGGCGCGAGCGTGGGACGGTCATGAAGTCGTCGATCTCGCGTCGGCTGCGTGGCTCTCCACTAGGCGGAAGCGAACCCCGACGAGGTTGTCGTATCCAGACGAGATGGCCGTACGCTCACTCTGACGCTGCTTTTCAGCCGCCAGTTCGGCGCGACGTGAGGACGATATGATCAGACGCGAGTTCCTGAAAACAGCCACAGCGACCGCAGTGCTGACTGTGAGCCTTCCCGTTCTAGCCAAGGAGACCCTCGCCATGGCGAAAGCGAATTTTGCCGACGTCAATGGCCAGCATGTCTTTTACAGCGTGCACGGCGCCGGCAAGCCGCTCATTCTTCTTCACGGAGGCATCAACCCAGACAGCTTCGGGAGCAATCTGCCCGAACTGGCCAAGGGCCGGCAAGTGATCGCCGTCCATCTCCAAGCGCATGGGCGCACGCCAGACACCGACAGGCCACTGCGCTGTGAAACGCTGGGCGACGACGTTGCCGCTCTGATCCGTCATCTGAAACTCGGCAAGGCCGACGTAATGGGCTACTCGCTGGGCGCCGACGTCGCGCTGCAGACCGCCATCCGCCATCCGGACGTGGTCGACCGGCTCGTGCTCGTGTCCGGGACGATGAGGCAGGACGGCTCTTATCCGGAGGTGGTGACGGCCTTCAATCAGTTGGAGGCCAACGCTGCCATGCTCGGCGGTAGCGTCAAGGCATCGCCCTTAGGGCAGGCCTATCCCGATGTCGATTGGACGAAGCTCTTCAGGAAGGTCGGTGACCTGACCAAACGCCCCTTTGACTGGAGCACCGACGTCGCCAAGGTTCAGGCCCGCACACTGCTGGTCTTTGCCGACGCTGACTCCATCCGGCCCGAACACATGGTCGAGTTCTGGAAGGCGTTGGGAGGCGGCCAGCGCGATGCCGGGATCGATGGCTCACTGCGGCCCGCAAGCGAGTTCGCAATCGTGCCGAACACCACCCACCTCTCGCTCGCCGTCGAGCCGATGCTGCCGAAGATCGTCGAGCGCTTCCTCGCAACCAAATAGAAGGCAAACGGTCGCGGTGAGGCCCGCGAAGCGTCCACGAATAAAAAAGAAGGCGGAGGAGAAAAAGAATTCAAACCGACGCGCGTTCAAAACCGACTTCAGCTATGATTTACGTGCGAAGTTCGAATCCTCTTTGCGCGCCAACCTCTCTTCCAAGAACGCCCATAGACGTCGCAATGTCGCATCCGACCAGCTGCATGGGTGATCCAAATCGCCGTAAAGTGGATGCTTTCATGTCGAAGGCATACTTACCTCTCGCTCTCCTTGCGGCCACAATCCTCGCAGGGTCGGTCGCTCATGCGCAGAATTCTGCAAACTCTGCGGTTGCGGAGCTCCAGGCGGCAGGCGATCAGCCCGATGATCCCGGGCCACTGGCCGCGAACCTCTCACCAAAATTGAAGCGGAGCGCCATATTGAGGGCGATGAAAACTGTGGGGGACTGGCAGCTGAGGGAGGCCGAGTCGCGCTACAACATCCAATGGACCTTCGCGGCCCTCTACGATGGCCTTCTCGCGGCCTCCGAGGCCACCGGAGACCGCCGTTATCACGACCGCGTTCTCAAAGTTGCCATGCAGAATCGGTGGAACCTCGGTCCGCGCTTCGCGCACGCCGACGATGAAGCCATCGGGCTTACCTACCTGGCATTCTATGCCGAGCAGTCTGACGAGAAGCGGATTGCGCCCACTCGCGAGGCGATGGACAAGCTCCTGGCCCGTCCCAACGATCGGAATGAGAATCTCTGGTGGTGGTGCGACGCGCTATATATGGCACCGCCCGTGCTGACTCAACTATCTATCGCTACGCACGATCCGAAGTATCTCGACTTCATGACTCGTGAGTGGTGGCTCACCTCCGCGGCCCTTTATGATCCTGCCGAACATCTTTACTTTCGCGACGATCGTTTCCTTACCATGCACGAATCCAACGGTCAGAAGGTCTTCTGGTCGCGCGGCAATGGGTGGGTTCTTGCGGGTCTAGCCATGGTGCTTGAAAAGATGCCCGGACAGTATCCTGATCGCGCCAAATTCCTCGCTCAATTTCGCGAGATGGCTGAGCGCATTGCGGTGCTGCAACTGCCCGATGGCCTGTGGCGCACGAGCCTCCTCGATCCCGGCGCATACCAGTCTCCCGAGATCTCCGGATCCGCGTTCTTCACGTACGCCATCACCTGGGGCATCAATCACGGCGTGCTCGATCTTAAGAAGTATTTGCCGGTCGTCACCAGGTCATGGGCCGGCATGCTCCAACACATTTACAAAGACGGAAGACTGGGATCCATTCAGCCGATCGGTGGCGAGCCAGGCAAATTCAAGCCATCCTCGAGTTATGTCTATGGAGTGGGCGCATTTTTGCTCGCCGGATCGGAACTGTCTCAACTCCTTGGCGACAAGTGATACGGCTACTATTCAGGAACCGAGAATGAGGAATGCGCGCTTTGCATAGGAAGCCGCCTATGAGGGCGCACCGTCGCTAAGCGCGGAGCTGTCGCGGTAGACCTCGATCACGACGAAATGCAATCTGCTACGCTAGGCCTAGAAATCGATTTGATCAGGACTTGTCGCAAATTGGGGGTGTCGATCCATGGAATTTAGCCGCCGTGACCTGTTGACCGCATCGGCGATCATGCTGATGCGCCCTATGAGCAGCATTTCGGCACCACTGGGTGCGCGCCTCGCCGCGGCTCCGTTGGCCGGCGGTACCGAGCCCTTGGTGTTGTTGTGTTGGAATGAGAACCCCTACGGTCCGTCGCCCGCTGCCCGCGCTGCAATCGCCCAGTCGATAGCGGACGGTTGTCGTTATCCGGACGATGAGAACCCAAGGCTCGTCAACTTACTCGCCGAAAAAGAAGGACTCGGGCCGGATCACATCGTGACCGGCACCGGCTCCGGGGAGTTGCTGCGCGCCCTCGGGATGCTCGTCGCGCATCAGCACGGCGAGATCGTGGCCGCCGAGCCCACGTACACCGAGTTGACCGAGTACGCTCAGCACACAGGGGCGACCCTGAAGTTGGTGCCCGTCGATAAACAGCTGCGCCACGATTTGAGCGCGATGCACGCGGCGGTCTCCGCCAAAACGCGCGCCGTGTACATCTGCAATCCCAACAACCCGACGGGCACGATGGTCGATTCCGCGGCGATCGCGGCATTCGTCGCTGCACTTCCGGATCATGTGACGACCATCATCGATGAGGCCTATCTGGAATTCGTCGAGGGCGCTCCCTCGTCGGCCGGCCTGGTCGCGGGGCCAAAGCGTGTCGTCGTGTTGCGGACATTCTCCAAGCTCCACGGCATGGCCGGGATTCGCTACGGCTACGGGATCGCCCGACCCGAGGTCATTGAGGAAATCTCCGCTGCACGCATGACGACGCCCAACATATTCGCTGTGCGCGGCGCCCTTGCGAGCCTCGGTGACAAGGGGTTCCTGGCAGACTGCCGGCGACGGATCGTGGGCAGCCGCGCTCGCCTCACCGCCGAGCTGGCGCGGCTGCACTTTCCGTATGCCGAGCCTCATGGCAATTTCGTATTCTTCGACACGGGCGTGCCGATCAAGCAGTTCACCGAGTTCATGCGGCATCGAAATATCGCTGTCGGACGGCGTTTTCCACCTTACGAGAACTGGTGCCGCGTCACCATCGGCACCGAACCGCAGGTCGACGCCTTCATCGAAGGAGTGCGGGCCTTCCGAGCGAGTCCTGCCAAGGCAGCCTGACTTAGGCGGTGCTGGCTGGCGCTGATTGTCCGCTTTGGGTTGCGGATTCAACCGATCGACGCAACCTAGTGGCTAAATCGCTTCATGGCGAGTTACTGCCCGTCGGCGGTCCAATCGCATCGGCGTGTTTCTCATCAACCCCAAGCCGTTCCAAGTCACCGGTGCCGCGTTACATCGGCCTCATAGAGTGCCCATTCTTCTGCGATAGCCTTGGACACACTCGGTCTTTCGAGCAGTCGATCGTGATATGCCTTTATCGCCGGCCAGGGGGAAAGATCAATCTTTGTCGGCGCGGCCCAGTTCAGAATAGAGCACAGGTAGGCGTCGGCACTGCTAAACCGATCGAGAAGATACTGCCTCTCTGTTAGATGGCTGTTGAGGAAAGCCAGGCTCGCAAGGACGAAATCGTGGGTGTGCGTTCGCGTTCTTTCAGAAGCTTTCTTATCGAAGAGGGGAGCAAACATCACCTTGTGCAGTTCGGTACCGACAATAAACAACCACTGATGCAGCTTTGCCAGTTCGGCGGCGTTTAAGGGAGCGAGATTCGCTCCCAAGGAGGAGGCGACGAGATACTGCAAAATCGCGGTATTCTCGGTCAGTAGGAAACCATCCCGCAGACGCAGCGCCGGAACAAGCCCCATAGGGGAGATTTCGAGATAGTTCCTGCCGTCCGGGGTGCACTTGGTGACAGGGTCCACCTGGACAAAATTTAAATGAATGCCGGCCTCGTAGGACGTGATCCGGCTCGCCAAGGAGGAACCCATCGGAGAGAAGAATAAGTCCACAATCGTATCCCCTAAGCTTGATTTATGTAATGATCCGCATAAATATAGTAGCTGTCAACTGTTTTTATTCGAATCGGTACATAATGATGCCAACGCTAAAGAAACGCCCCCGTGGTCGGCCACGTGAATACAATGTTGATAAGGCGCTGTCGCGTGCGGCCGAATCCTTTTGGAAAAACGGCTATGCCGGGACTTCGCTCGACGCTCTAGCCTCAGCTACCGGTATGAATCGACCGAGTCTTTACGCTGCCTTTGGGAACAAGCACGATCTTTACCTCAAGACGCTTCAGCGCTACCGCGACCGGATGCGAGACGCGGCCAGGGCGTTACTTGCTGATGAGCCGTCACTTCGCATCTACCTAACGCGCTTCTACGAGGCCGCGTTAGATGTGTACTTCGCCGGCGCCAACGGTCCGCGCGGCTGTTACTTCGTGGGTACGGCTACGACCGAGTCCGCGGTCGACCCGATGGTGCGCGCATTTCTCGCGGACAGCATTCAAAGCACCGATGCCTTTTTTGCGACCCTCGTCCGAAGAGCAATCGAGCGACGCGAAATTCATCCAAAGGCCGACCCGGAGGCGCTGGCTCGGCTTTTGACGGCAACCGTCCATACGCTCGCGGTCCGCTCGAGAGCAGGGCAGTCCCGTCGCGAGTTGGAGAAGCTGGCTGCTGCCACGATAGACATGGTGTGCAGGTGATTATCATGGTCATGACGTGGGCGTACAGTTGTCGTCGCGAATAAATTCGTTGTACCAATTGGTCTCCCACGTCTTGCCGCCATCCGTAGAGAACGCCTGCTCCCATTTTGCAACAATGGGAGCGCCTTTAGGGTTCAAAAGCTGTTCCCACTTCGCAGTGGCGGACGCGCCCTTCGGGCTAACGGTCCAGGTGTAGCGGACGATAATGGGTATACCGTTGAAAGTATCGGGACCCTGGAATATCCCCACATTGCCGTTAAACCTACCTACTACCGGTGGCTGAATGACACCATCCGAGAAGGTATTGTCGACCCAGTAGATGCGCCAAAGACCTATCTTTGGATCAAAGGTGCGGAGGGTAACTCCGACAAAGTCTTTCCAGAAGGTGGTCTTCCAGTAGTCAATATCGCCGACACTGCCCGGCAGAGGACTTGCTTCATCACAGGAGATGAAATCGTCCCACTCGTGTGAACCTGCCAGGCGCTTTCTCAGCTTGTGATTTGGCATTCTCCATTTGCCGTAAAGAAAATCGAAGTCGTGAAGTCCGGGGACCGCAGTTTCTATCTGGCTCGGCTTCTGTGCCGAACTCGCGGGAGCTTCTGCTACCGCAAGCCCAGTCGTGAAAGCGCCGACGCCCACCACCACCGTGACGACGATATTCGGAAAATTCATTGCGGAAGCTCCAAGCTGATTCTGATCGTGGCTTTGTACCATCTAATACCTGCCATCCGATGTCAGGTTTCTTGTAAAGGAGGGCGCTTGACGGAGGTGGAGCGTCGATTCGGGAAAAGGAGGTGGCTCGTTTTTGTTTTCCGGACCGCGGTGACGATCCTGTCCGTGGTGTGCTACGCGCGGCCCATGCACCAGGGGTCAGGCTTCATATCCACCGGAGCGCCTAACTGATTAGGTGGTAGAAACCGCGACTTGAAGGTAAATGCCTCGCCGCTGGGTCCGAAATGTTCAAGCTTCCAAAGTCGCGCAAGTCCTTCGTCTATCGTTGGCCGATGCCCGCGGGGAACCCACCAAAGTGCCTGATAGTGACCCTCGAAAGGTTGAAAGAATTCGCGACGTCGGGCCATGACCGGCGTATGCGCGCTGCGATAAACGAAGGCGAACAGCGCCTCAGCATTTTCCCAAACCGACATGTTCACTGCGAAGAGCGGATCCGAAGTCGTGCGAATGCCGGTCGCGTTCCCACTCTCATCCTGCAGGCGCCACACGAATCCGGCACTGGTGTCCGCTAGCGCATTGATGCGGTCCAAAGCCGCAAAAAAGTCGGCGGTGCGTGGGTCGCCTTGCGGCGCGGTTAACCTGCCGACGTTGATTTGCGCGAGGTGCCAAATGAAATTGTCATTCATATCCCAATCCTATCAAGCCCTGATTTCATAATCGAGCGCCCGCAGTGCGGGGAGCGCATTTCTCTTCCGGACGCCGCGATGACGCCGAGCAACGGCGACCACTGCGTGAGTACTAGCTGGATGCGGAAAAGGAAATATAAAATCGACGACTTGGTTGACTGCCGCGAAGCTGCGAGCGATCCTAGGGATGCGTGTCGTCAGCTGCGAAGGACTGTCCCTAGGCCGCTTGCCGCTTGAGTAGTGGTCGGCTAAGTATTGAGCGCTCAGGGGGTACCTCTAACGCGCGGCCAGATCGATACCTACAACAAGAGGAAATTGCATGCGTGAATACCTGATGCCGATTTTCGTGGTCGCCGCTCTGGCGCTAGCCGGCTGCAACAAGTCGAAGTCGCCGGAAGATGTGTCGAGGGACGTAGCCAACGCCGAGCAGAAGGCGAACAACGAGGTGAAGAAGAGCGAAGACCGCGCGCAGAGCGCCCTGGATAAATCATACGAGAAGGTCAATGACCAGGAAATCAAATTCAACAACGCCGCCGCACACCAAACCTACAATGTGGCCATCGCAAAAGCCGATGGCAACCGCAAAGTAGCCCTGGCGACTTGCGAATCGCAGAGCGGCGATGCTCAAAAGGCCTGCAAGGATCAGGCGGAAGCCGACTACAAGACTGCGCGCGCAGATGCCAGGGCCAGCGCCGCGGAGGCTGTGCAACAGAAGTAGTACATCGGCCGTGCGGGCGGCGACGGTTATAGCCCGACTTTCCTCGGCAATTTAAATGCAAGCGCCTTTGCGCGCGATAAAGGAGCGTTATCGTTCCGGCGGCATCGGCGATGTCACCTGGATGAATGCACTACTTATTCGTCACAAAAGTTAGCAGATCGTCATTGAGCGCCGCCGTATGGGTGATAAACAATCCATGTGCGGCGCCGGCGTAGACCTTTAGTTCCGCGCCTGGGATCAATTGCGCCACGCGGCGGCCCGTGGTGTCGATGTGGCAGGTGCGATCAGCATCACCGTGAATCACGAGGGTGCGGGCCTTGATATTGGGCAATTCCGCTCGCCAATCGGTTTCAACCTCCGCCTTGTTGGCGTGGACCATCGCCCAGATCGAATTCTCATCGACCATTCGCACGACCCACTGGAGCATCTCGGGCGATGCCCCGGTGCGAACGACTT
>Ga0210402_10006067_pt1 | contig 10743 bp, 9 predicted proteins | sample IncBWC7MmetaG_FD_161055 | JGI IMG/M metagenome (GOLD analysis project Ga0210402, IMG submission 161055) | Forest soil microbial communities from Barre Woods Harvard Forest LTER site, Petersham, Massachusetts, United States - Inc-BW-C-7-M | ecosystem: Environmental > Terrestrial > Soil >... | reverse complement strand
AAAACACCAGATTGGCAAGTGCAGACTGGCCGGACACGAACATGTGATGGCCCCACACCATGAAGCTGATCACCGCGATGGCGATCAAGGAGTAGACCATAAACGAGTAGCCGAAGATGGTTCGCCGCGCGAAGCAGGGGATTACCTCCGAGACAACCCCCATTGCCGGAAGAATCATGATGTAGACGGCCGGATGGCTGTAGAACCAGAACAGATGCTGGAACAGCACCGGGTCGCCGCCACGGGCGGCATCGAAAATCGGCAGCCCGAACGCACGCTCTGCGATGACGAGCAGGAGTGACATCGCCAGCACGGGCGTCGCCAGCACCATGACCATGCTGACCGTGTACATCGCCCAGACGAACAACGGCAGGCGGAACCAGGTCATGCCGGGAGCGCGCAGCATGTGTGCCGTGGCGATGAAATTCACGCCGGTTGCGATCGAGGAGAATCCGACCACGAATACGCCGGTCGCCGCCGCAATGACATACCCGGTGGCGTAGTTCGTAGAAAGCGGCGTGTAGAACGTCCACCCGGTGTCCACGCCGCCCGAGATCAACGCGTAAATCGTGAAGGCGGCGCCCACTAAGAAGAGATACCAAGAGAGCAGGTTTAGCCGTGGGAAAGCCACGTCATTCGCGCCGATCATGAGCGGAAGCAGGAAATTTCCCATAGTCGCCGGGATCGACGGAACCAGGAAAAACCACACCATGATGATGCCGTGCAACGAGAACAGGCGGTTGTAGGCGTCCGAGGTGAGAAAGAGCCCTTGGGGCGTCATCAGCTCGAGACGCACGAGGGCGATTGCGATGCCGCCGATGAAGAAGAACAACGTGATGGAGATCACATAAAGGACGGCGATGCGTTTGTGGTCGGTCGTGGTCAGCCATGAGAGGAGAGTGTGCCCGGCTCCCAGGTAGCTTGCGGGCTGCGTTTCGACGACCGCATCGGCGACGGCGGCGTCTGTCATCGTTGTGCTCCCGCCCCCACCCTACCCTCCCCCGCTTGCGGGGGAGGTTCTAAACAAAGAACCTCGCCCGCTTGCGGGGGAGGGTAGGGTGGGGGACGACAGCGACTTCAAATAGGCGATGAGTTTCACCAGCTCACCCTCAGTAACGGCCCCGCGGAAGCTTGGCATGATCGGCGCGAATCCGGCGACGATATCTTTCATTGGCAGGAGGATGGAATCGCGCAAATACTCCTCGTCCGCCGTGACGACGCGGCCGTCCGAGAGATGAACCGCCCGGCCGTAGATGCCGTGAAGATCCGGCGCATGGACGCTGGAAGTCGGCGCGTGGCACCCCGAACAGCCGAGCGAGCGGAACAGAGCTTCGCCCTGGTGGGCGAGGTCGTCGGCCTCGGGTTGCGCGTTCGTCCAGCGCGCATAATCCGGCGCGGTCATTACCACGAGACGGCCCGCCATGACGGAGTGATCTGTTCCGCAATACTCCGCGCAGGTGAGGTGGAAGACGCCCGTCTTGGTGGCTGTGAACCAAAGGTAGGTGTAGCGGCCCGGCAGAACATCTTGCTTGAGCCGCATCGTCGGCAGGAAGAGATCGTGAATCACGTCCTCCGAGGTCATCACCAAACGAATCGGCACGTTTTCTGGAACGTGAATCTCGTTGATCTCGCGTGCACCGCCGGGCTGCTGGACGCGCCACATCCACTGCTTGGCGACCACATGGATTTCAAATGCGTTGCCCGGAACGTCGAGTGCGGAAAGCTCGTTCGAGGCCGCCCACCAGAAGACGAAAAGGAACAGGAATAGAGTGGCCACGGTCCAGCCGATCTCAACGTCGCGCCCGAGGCGCTCCGGAAACGGTCCGCGCCATGCGTTTGACCCGCGTCGATAACGCAGGCTGAACCCAGCAATGAGCGATGCAACCAAAAGGGTGATCAGCCCCGAAATAGCGACCAGGACCCAGAATGTATCGTCGACCTGACTGGCATAATCCGATGCAGCGGTCATGAAACTATCGGTCGTCATGATGCCGCACTCCGCCGCGATTTGGCGTTCATTACGACTATGGCGACCGCCATGCTCAATAGCGTGAAGATCGCGGCGAGTTCGAGCCAGAGCGTGATCTTTTCCGTATAGATGCCACGTACCGGATCGAAGCCGTAGCAAAACAGCCGCAGGCGGTCGCCCAGCGAGCCGACGTGGCCTTCTCCGGCCTCCACCAGCGCCAGGCGCAGGTCGGCACCGTCGAGCCCCAGCCCCGAGAGCACACGTGTGACGCGGCCCGCCGAACTCACCGCGAAGGCTGCGGCCGGGTGGGCGAACTGATCGTGCTCGGCGTCATAGGCGTAGCGGTATCCCAGGGCCGCGGTCGCGGCATTGATGGCGGCCTGCTCACCGGTCAGCACGACGGTCGCGGCCGCGAGCGGTGTGCCGGAACCGATGCGCGTGGCCTTCATGTCGCGGGCGGACTCGAAATCATCGTTCGGATCGAGCCCGATCACGATGAGCCCGTAATCGATACCGGCCACGAGCCCGGACCGCTCCAGGCCGGACGCCACAAACGTCAGGACGGGGCCGCACAGCGTGCGACACGTGTAATCGGCGAAGACCACGATGGCAGGCTTTCCCGCCAGCGCATCGCCGAACGTGCGGGGCTGCATGCTTTCGTCCAAGAATCGCAGCTCCAGCGGCAGCGCGGCGCCGGGTTTCGGCTCGACCGCGATGTTGTCCAGGGCGGCTTGCGCAAGGCCCGCCTGGGCGCCCGTGCCGCCCGCGATCGACAGCATCAAAAGCGCGGCGATGATGATCAAGGCTTTTCCTCCGGCCGATTAGTTCCAGAGGGAGGCCCTTGGCCTGTCGTTGCCCGTTGCGCCCCGGCCGTAGGATCGGCGGTCGCCGGACCGGGAGGCAGGAGCGGTGCGTAGGCCTCGGCTCCGCGTTGCGCGATGATGTCCATGGCCCGCTCGATCGGAATGCGAACCAGCGTCTTGTTCTGATCAGCCCACGCATATCCGGTCAGCTGCCGGCGCTGTGCCGCGAGCAATTCCTGCAGTTGCTCGGTCTGATGAGTTTGAACGCGCGGCGAAGGGAATTGTTCGGGGGCGGGAAGCGTGCGGTTGGGGACTTGCCGATCGTAAACCGCGTTCAACCCCCAGACGGCCGCCAGCACAAGAAGAACGGCTGCTAACGCTCCGAACAGCACTGGCCGGACGGAAACGCCCGGCGGTTCCAGTTGCACATCGGCGTCGGCGTCATGTGCCATGGACAGCTCTCACAGGCACGGCGTTGTGGCGCATCGGACGACCCGCAACGGCCGCAACAAACAGGCCGATCGCGATCACGGCCAGCGCCGCGGCAGCGAGCGCGAGCGGGCCGAACGGCGGCACGATCAAATACGCATAGTACAAGGCGAGACCCGCGAGCACGCTCATGGCGACAGCCCGCAATTGGGAAACGCCATTTCGGACGCGCGCGAGCAGCAGCGCCAGGATCGGCGCAGCCGATCCAAAAAAGAAGGCGCCGGCAGCAAGTGAAGACCAAGGGAAACGGTCGCGTTCGACGAACCAGAATAGCCTGCTTGGCAAGTCGCTGTACCACATCACCAGAAATGCCATGAAATCCACGTACGTGACGCCCAGCACGAAAGCCAGCAGCAGGCCGCCGATGTCGCCTGTGACCGGATCGTCGGACTGCGGAGGCGCCCACAGAGCCGCCCAGGCCAACGCGGCAATAAGCTCTGTTATGGCCATGCTGGCGCCGAACGATGAGGATATGAATGGCGGCTCGATCGACAGGACCCAGTCGACCGACACAAGGCTGATGAGCACGCAGTGGAACACCAACCCGACCGCGGCCACGAACTGGCCGGGGCGGTCGGCGACCCGGGGGAGCAGGAACGCCAGCACGCTCCAGCCCGCGATCGCAATCAGCGATCGGAGGATGAAAAACGGCGTGTTGAGGTAGTATGAAAGGACGTCGGGTTTGACGTCGCCTGTTCGGTGCGACCACGGATCGAGCAGCGGGATCGCGATGAAGAGCGGAACGATGAGAACGAACAACAGCGGCGCAAACCGCGCTGCGGGCGCGAACGCCGGGTAAAGTGCCTCGCCCCAGCGACCTCCCGTCAGCCGGTGAATCATCAGCAGCATCAGGCTGCCGACGGGAATCTGACTCCAGAATACGAACCCGACCAACCAGCCCGCGGCAGCGATCCTGGGAGCAAAAATCGCCACGATCACCATGCCGGCCGCAGCGATGCCGGCCAGAACAAGAAAACCCTTGTTCATCTGAGCGCGTCCTTGGCTTCCGGAACTTCGGCGACCTTGGCGCGGCGCGAAAATTGCAGCGCACGGATATAGGCGACCATCGCCCAGCGGTCATATGGATCGACCCGATCTGAATACGAATACATGACGCCGTAGCCTTTCGAGATGACGTCGTAGAAATGCTGCGCGGGTGCGGCGAGCAGGCGATCGATGTGGTAGGACGGCGGCTTGGGAAACCCGTGCACAACGATCACGCCGTCGGCGTCGCCGGCGAGGCCGTGACAAGGCGCGCAATAGATGTCGAAGCGTTCGCGGCCGCGCGCGAGCAGTGCGGGCGATGCATCCGGCGGCGTCGCCTCGATGGCGGCCAGGGTGAGGTCGCCTTGAGCCACGACGCCCTCCGGCAGCGGGCGGGCGGAAGCACCATCGGCCCAAAGCTTGGAGGGTGAATACGTCTTGTACTTGCGTTGCTCTGTCATGCTGAGGCCGCAGCCGCCCAGCAGCAGCGCCAGGCAGACGGCGGGCGCAACACGTCTCACGAGTCGACCTCGCGGACCGAGAGGGCCCCGTCGCCACGTAGCGAGTCCATGGCGCCACGCCTTTCGCCTTCAGCTTCCGGCGCCTCGAGCGCGAGGAAGAAACGGTCCTGACTGGCACGCTCCACGCCGTCGACAGCAAACAAGGGAAAATGGAGCCTCGGAAGGCCGGTCTCGAAGAGAAAGCGGATGAAGCCCGCGACCGTGGCACCGAAGATGCCGGTGGCAAAAGGCACCAGCATGAAGGCCGGCCACGAGTTCGGCGGTCGTCCCCCAATGTTGTAAGGATAGTTGATGACCGCCGTATAGTATTCGCCGCCGTAAGCCATTGCGGCGATCAGGATGCCACCGGCGAACATGAAAACTCTGATTTTGCTGGGCCGGGCGACGAGCACATCGGCCACGCCCTCGACCGGGAACGGTGTGAAGGCATCGAGCAGTTTGTAGCCGCGCCGGCTGGCGGCCTGCGCGGCTTCACGCAACCTGTGGGCATGAGCAAATTCGGCCAGCAGCATCTTGCTCACGATTCGATCTCCTCGGCCACGAGATCGCGCACCTCATGCATGGACACCGTTGGAATCAGACGAACGAAAATGAGAAAAAGGAAAACGAAGAACCCGAGAGAGCCGAACGTCGTCAGCCAATCCCAAATAGTCGGTATGTACAGCCGCCACATGCTCGGGGTGTAACCATGCGATAGCGTGTTCCAGATGATCAGAATGCGCTCGAGCCACATGCCGATATTGATAATGATGGCGATCCCGAACACGGCGGCGATGCTGCGTCGCACAGCACCGATCCAAAATGCCTGGGGCGCCAGTACGTTGCAGAACAGCATGGCGAAGAAGAGCGGCGCATACGCGCCAGTGAATTCGAACCGTATGAGACTGCGCTCGGCGTGTTCGCCCGCGTACCATGCGTTGAACCACTCGGTGAGATAGGACAGGCCCATGATTATCGAGGCCGCGAGCATGACCTTCGCCATGACGTCAAAATGTTCAGCCGTGATCACGGGCTGCAGCCGGAAACCCCACCGTACGAGGGCAGCCAGGCAGACCACCATGGCGAAGCCGGAGTACATGGCCCCGACGACGAAGTAGGGTGGGAAGATCGGCTCGGACCATCCGGGCATCAGGCTCGCGGCGAAATCGAGCCCGACCACGCTATGGAGCGACACCACCAGCGGGACGCCGAGGCAAGCCAGGGCGACGTGGTAGATCTGGTACACGCGCCAGTGCCGTGCTGACCCGCGCCAGCCCAAAGCGAGCGCCCCGTAAATCACGCGTTGACGAGGGTTTCGCGCGCGGTCGCGCACGGTGGCGAAATCCGGAATGAGGCCGATGTACCAGAACAGGAGGGAGAACAGCAGATAGCTGAGGATCGCCCAGAAATCCCATATCAGTGCGCTGCGCCACTGCGGCCACACGGTCATCGTGTTCGGATAGGGCGTCAGCCAATAGAAATACAGCGACCGCCCAAGGTGTATGATCGGGAACAGCCCGGCGATGGCCGCCGCAAACAGCGTCATTGCCTCGGCAAAGCGGTTGATCGAGGCGCGCCACCGCTGGCGCATCAGCAGAAGCATCGACGAGATCAGGGTGCCGGCGTTGCCGATTCCGATCCACCAGACGTAGTCGGCGATATCAAAGCCCCAGACGACCGACGTGTTGAGCCCCCAGATGCCGATCCCCTTGGTGAACAGCATGAAAATGCAGACCAGGAAGATGACCGTCAGCGCTGAGCTTGCGGCGAACGCAATCCACCAAACGCGCCAACTCCAGGCCTCGCGTTCGAGGAGTGGAGCAGTGACAAGTTCGTCGACTTTTTCGTAGCTACGCCCGCTTGGAAGCGTAAAGCGCCGGGCCGGCGCAGCATCGTCGATTGCGACCGCGCTCACGACGCGGTGCCTCCCAATTCCGGACTGGGATTGCGGACTTGGGCCAAATACGTGGTGCGCGGACGCGTGCCGAGGTGTCCGAGCAATTCGTAGAGGCGCGGCTCCTTTCGCAGTTCATTGATTTTCGAATCAGGATTGTTGAGGTCGCCGAAGCTGATGGCTCGCGTCGGACACGCGGCTTGGCAAGCGGTGACGACCTCGCCATCGCGTATCTGGCGTTTTTCCGTTTCGGCGGCGCGTCGTGCTCCGCTGATGCGCTGGACGCAATAGGTGCATTTCTCCATCACGCCGCGGACGCGAACGCTGACATTCGGATTGAACACGGCTTTGACCACGTCGGCTCCCAGATTGGCGTATTCCTGTCCATCGGCGTAACCGAAGAAATTGAAGCGCCGCACCTTGTAGGGACAATTCGACTGGCAGAACCGGGTTCCGACACAGCGGTTGTAGACCTGGGCGTTCAGTCCCTCGCTATCGTGGACCGACGCTGCGACCGGACAAACTGGTTCGCATGGCGCGTGTTCGCAATGCATGCAGGGCATCGGGGAAAAACCGGGCCGCTCGTCGATGAAGTACGTGTCTATCCGCAGCCAATGCATGTCGCGACCGGTTGCGATTTGATCAGGACCGACGACCGGGACGTTGTTCTCCGCCTGGCACGCCACCACACAGGCGTTACAGCCGATGCAGGCCGCGTTGTCGATGACCATTGCCCACGCGTAGGTGTCGTAGTCGTACGGCGGATAGAGTGTCGGAAGATGCTGGCTAGGCCGGACCCCCTTCCCACCCTCCCCCGCATGCGGGGGAGGGTAGGGGAGGGGGCCTGCGGCCAGTTCGGCGATTGTCACGCGCGGCTGCAACTCTGTCGCCTCGCCCTCAAGCTGAAAATGCTTTTGCGCAAGCAGCAGATTTTGCGACGCGCCTGTTTTTGCGAGCTTGGCATCGGTCCTCAGCCACAAACTATCAGGCGTTCGCAACCCGGACACGTCAAAGCCGATGCGGTTGCCGATTGCCCCCGCGGACGGGCGGCCGTAGCCGAGAGTGGCGGCAACCACCTTCTCGGGCTGGCCGGCGCGCACGAGAACCGGCGCATCGATGCCGAAGGTCCCGACCTGCAGATGGACCATATCGCCGTCGACGAGACCAAGCGTTTTCCCGTCCGCCTGCGACACGTGCAGCGCGTTGCCCCACACCTGCTTGGTCAGCGGCTTGGGACATTCCTGAAGCCAGGCGTTGTTGGCGAAGCTGCCGTCCCAGACGGAGGGGTCGGGTGCGATGGCCAACGTAAAGCCGTTCGGCGCCGGTGCGGGCGAAATCTGCGGAAGCTCGACAGCGGGCGCCGCAACCGGATGAGCCGCGGTATCCGGCACCACACCGTTGTGGAGGACCTCGCGCCACCACGTGCTGAAATCATTCGATCCGGAGCGGGTCCGCCAACTCGACGTGACAATGTCGTATGAGGACGGTGAAACCTCCCCGGACAAAATCGCAAGCAGTTGGTGGGTCGTTCGTGTATCGTATAGGGGACGGATCAGCGGCTGCACGATGCTCGCGGTCCCCTCGAACGCCCGCAAATCGGACCAGCTTTCGAGCGGATGCGACATCGGCACGTGCCACCGGCAGCGCATGGCCGTCTCGTCGGGATAAAGACCGAAATGCACGGTGAACGGAGCGGCGGCGATCAAGTCGCCGAGTTGCAGGTCGCCCGGGCCGTCATAGGCCGGATTAGCCCCGATGATGACCAATGTCTTGACCCGCTTCGCAGCGAGGTCTTCCGCCACTGCCCGCAGCGAATCGGCATGGCTGACGTCGACCGGATCGATCGGCTCGATGAGGTCGACCGGCGCCTTGAGTTTGGCGTTGATCCAGTGACAAAGCGCGTGAACCTCAGGCGGTTGGCGACGCCCGGCCAGCACCAGCGCCTGTCCCATGCGCGACTTCAGATCGGCGGAGGCGACTCGTGCAAACTGCATCGCCTCCGTAGGCAGTTCGCCGCTTACGACGGCGGCGCCAAGCTCGTTCGCCAGCGCGAGGGCAAAGTTGCGAACGAGCTGCGGGGAAAGTGCAAGACGATGATCCGCATTGGCGCCCGTCAGAGACCAGGCGGACTCCACTGCATAGAGCCGCAGGAACTCGGATGCCGACTTGGACTTGCGTGCGCTGATGAAATCATGAGCGAACCTGATTTGCTCGGGTCCGGGGCCGATCGGATCGGCATCGAGCGTTACGGCGACGCGAGCATCGGCGAGTCGCGGAATTGCGCTGAGCGACCTTCCGAAGGCGCGCGAAGCGCCAACGCGAGCGGCATCGTCGTCGACCGGCTCGTAGCGATACCATTTCGCTTCCGGGAAGGACTGCAACAAGGTGTCGATCTGAGACAGCAGCGTCGGCGAAGTGATGCGATTGGTCAAGAGACGCAGGCCTGAGCCGTTGCGTTCGCGCTCCCTCGCGATTTGGGGGCGAAGCTCTGCTTCGAACGCGTTCCAGGAATAGACGCCCTGTCCTCTGGCAACGGCCTTCGAGCGGTCCGGATCGTAGAGCGAGAGGACCGCCGCCTCAGCGAACACGTCGGTCGCGCCGAGGCTCGCGGGGTGGCGCGGATTGCCGTCGATCTTGATCGGCCGACCTTCGACCGAACTGACGATCACGCCTCGGCCGAAGCCCGCGAGCGCCAGTGTCGAGGCGAAGCGCAGCGGAATGCCCGGGGTCAGCCGTTCCGGGATGCTCACATAGGGAACGATTTCTTCCGCAGGACGTCCGCAAGAGGCGAGTGCCAGTACGGCACCGCTCGCCATCAGCCGTAAGGCCACGCGCCGGTCGATGTCCGCACTGCCGGAGAGCTGCGGAGCGCCACCCGAAGCCGAGTGTTCGTTTATCGATGGCATACCGTGCAATCGGTCAAATGCTTATTGTCGATGTGATATTGCGCGAGCAGCTGTTTTGCCTGCTCAGGCTGATCGTTCGGGGGCGTCCAGTCGGGGTCGAAAATCGCCGAAGCCGGTCGAAGGTTTGGAGCGGGGTTGCGATGACAATCGAGGCACCATCCCATGGTCAGAGGTGCGCCCGCACGCATCAGCGGCATCTGACCGACGGGGCCGTGGCAGGTCGTGCAGCCCACGCCCTTGGCGATGTGAATCGAATGGTCGAAATAGGCGTAGTCGGGTAGTCTGTTCACCTTGTTCCAGCGAATCGGCTTGTTCTCGGCGAGGCTTCGGCGCACCGGCCCCAGCATTTCGGCTTGGGTATAAAGCTGCGAGTGGCACGTCATGCAGGTATGGGTGGGTGGAACGCCCGCCACGGCCGACTGCTCCACTCCGGAATGACAGTATCGGCAATCGATGCCGAGCCCGCTGACATGATGTTCGTGGCTGAACGGAACCGGCTGCTCCAACGTGATGTTTTCATCCGTGATGTATTCTGATCGCATGGTCCAATACCCAATCCCGATGGCAAAGAACGGGACTACGAGGATTGCGACCAGCACGACCCGGACGACCGTGTCCGCGTAGGGTCGAAAGATCTGCGTCATTCGCCACTCGCTTTGCGGTCGCGGCCGAAGCTACGCCTCGCGGCGTCGGGTTTGATCTGTCTCTGAGCAGGATCCCTGGCGAAGCTATCCAAGTTTCGGACTCGTCCGGCGTCGTCTGCAGCCAAGCGAGCGTCCGCGCGATGCGAACGGCGCGTCCTCAACGTTTCCGCAATGGCTTTGTTCCTGCAAACTGGAAAGCGCCTGGGGGAAGACAAGAGGCCGGTTTGCGTGAGGGGTGACCCGTCACGACTGCACGCCGGTTGCAAAGCTGCGGTGAGCGACCAGGTCAGCCTCGCCCCGGAGCACCTGCCAACGTGTGTCCCGACCATCGCGCCAGAAGCGCAGGTCGAAACGGCGCTTTCCAATCTGAATATCCGTGAGAGTGACGTCGGGCAGCCAATCCGGCAGCGCAGGATCGATGAAAAGCCGGTCACGAGGCGCATCCGGTTGAGCGCCCAGCATCGCCTGCAGGAACGCGAACACGGAGCCGGCGGCCCAGGCTTGTGGCACATTCGCCCCGAGATATTGGACTGGAAAATTGGTCGGGTCGCGCT
>Ga0210402_10006065_pt1 | contig 10744 bp, 16 predicted proteins | sample IncBWC7MmetaG_FD_161055 | JGI IMG/M metagenome (GOLD analysis project Ga0210402, IMG submission 161055) | Forest soil microbial communities from Barre Woods Harvard Forest LTER site, Petersham, Massachusetts, United States - Inc-BW-C-7-M | ecosystem: Environmental > Terrestrial > Soil >... | reverse complement strand
AGATGCCACTGAGTTCGGCGTCGCCGGCCTTCAGCCGGACCTCCACCGCAATCGGCGTATCCTTCGGCAGCGTCCTGGTCGTGACCTCTGCGGGAATGACCTCAAGGGCGGGGTCAGCGCAGTACGCCGACTCGGCCCCAAATGAGATGAATAGCGCCAGAACCCCAGCCCGGACAATCATGGTTGCCGCCGCCGAATCATTTGATAGTTAGCAGTGGTTTGGCGGCGCACCATAGAATACAACTGCGATCACCGAGGGTCCGCCAATCTTCCACCAACCGCTTCGAAACGATATCGAGAGGCTCTCCCCAGATGCTTCAGAAAGATTTCATCGGGGTCAACGCGATCTTCGGGCTTCTATGGTTGTATATAGGCCAATCAGCAATCTCCGTAAACATGGCGGATTTGGGTCGGGTTCGCTTAACGGCAGTGTGCCGCTAGTAACTGCGACGACCGAGCCCGAAACGATTGTCCCACCGCGGATTAGGTCACTGCTGCCCACTCGCGGTTTCATTAGGGCGCTCCCACCTGAGATCTGCAGCCTGCCGCCGGAAATGACGACGCCTTCGAAATTCGAGCGTCGTGGCGGTCGTTGCTGCGTTGAACAAGGAAGGTACCGGAATTGAGGGATTATGCCGGACCGCGTCAGTTGAGGACCGTCGGCGACCTCGACGATGGAGGCACCCCTCGGCCCGCCCTGATCGAAACGCCCAGTATACTTGGAGGAGTGCTGTGAGCGACTCGAATGGAAGCCCAGTGGCCGCGTCTACTTTGACGTGCCAAACGAGCACAACGGAAATCGGCCCTCAAGCTTTTGCTCTGAAAATTCTTTGTGCTACTAATCCAACGGCTTGCTGGCCATGGCTACGGCGTGGCTAAACAAATTCAGAACGATTCTAAGTCACTGAAATCACAGAAGGTCCCGTAGCTCAGCCGGATAGAGCAGCGGTTTCCTAAACCGAAGGTCACAGGTTCGAGTCCTGTCGGGACCGCCAGTCTCTGTTTGTTCACTTTGATTTTTCTTCGGTTTTCGGCGCATCGCCCAAACCACCGGAAGCGGTTTGGGCGTTTGTGTTCGCGGTTCGCCCCTCAAGCTTCGTCATCGCCTCGATCGCGAGCCGCGCTTGGTCAGCCTGGCGCGTATAGCGTTCCGCTTCGGAGAGGGTTTTGTGGCCCAACACCGCCATAATCTCGTGGGCGGTGCATCCCGCCTCGGCCAGGCGCCGGCCAGCTGCCTTGCGAAGGCCGTGCGGCTGAGTTTCGAGCGGAAGCCCCGCGGCCGTAATCGCGTCACGGATCCACTGGCTGAAGCCATCGACCGTGAACGGCTTACCGTACTCGGTATTGATAATGGTCACGTGGTCGCGGTTGGCGATGGCGAGAACGGCGAGCAGGTCTCGGTGCAGCGGAATCGTGAGCTTGCGTCCGGTCTTTTGCTGCACAACCCGAATGGTACCCTCACTCACATCGGCCCACGTCATGCGGTGCACGTCGCTTCGGCGCTGGCCGGTATAAAGCATAAGCGCGAACGCGAGACGCTGCTTGGTGCCGGTCGGCCAGTGCTGCTCGAAAGCTTCGATCTCAGCATCCGTCCATGAGCGGATTTCGTGCGTCTTGGGTCGTTTGATGCCGAGCGACGGATCGTGGTCAAGCCATCCGATGTCAATCGCATGCCGGATCAAGACACGCAAAATCTTGAGGATCGAAAGCGTGGCGCCTGGTCGGCCGACATAGGGTTGCAATATGCCGGAAACGATACGGTGGCGCGTCAGGCCAGCGACGGTGCGGTGGCCATGCTTTGTCCGCAGGGCATCGATTCGCGAGGCGTAACCGACTTTGGTCGTCTCTCGCAGGCCGAAATACGCTGAACTGCGCATGTACGAGGCAATGAGTGCGCCGATTGTGCCAACCGTCGGCCTGTGGTGACGGTCTGCGGCCGAGGTGAGCTGACCCGACAGAGCAGATTGATAGGCGGCGCTAAACTCTTCAGACGCGATTGTGGTAGGAAGGGCGATCCGCCGCCCCCTGTCCCGACGAAAATAGACCCGCAGCTTTCCGTGACGGTCGCGCCAGCACTCGACAAAAGGCGGAAGCTTACGCCGCATCAACATTGTCCTACGTATCGTTGTCATTATCGCAGTCTTCGAGGCCGTCAACGGCAGCATCCAAGGCGCGGACGTCCCACGCCTTACGGCGTCCGCCCAACCGCTTCGGCCGAGGCATCCTGCCGTCCCTCACCATCTCATCGAACGTCGTCGGCGACACATTTACATACGCTGCGGCGGACAGCCGACTGATTAGTCGGGGCGCAAGGGTCGGCGGCAATGCGTTCTGACGTGCCATACTATTACCTTACCAAAGTTGCGTCCCTCTGGACGGTTGAAGCGGTCTCGGAACCGTCGGGAAACGCGAGCGCAGCTGCCACGCTAAGCCGAAGCGGCGTATCGGGAGAAACTTCGTTCGTACGAGGTAGTACGCAACGCATTGTCTACTATTCGTCCGTCGCGTGACGATCCTTCCTGTCGTGCTGAGTATCGCTGGCGCGACGAAAAAGATGGTCAAGTGTGTTGAAGTCGAATTCGCCGTTTCGCACGGCTTCGATCTCGGCTCGGATGCGCTTTGAAGAGATTGCGGGCCAATTCTCGACTGCACCGGTCTGCACCGCCGCGTATGTGGTTCCGGCGAATAAGAACGCCCAACCTGCGCTTAACAGCCACTCCGAAACTTCGGACAAGAACTGCTCACTCAGCCGCTCACGGTTCCAAAGCCGTTTGAGCGTGACCTCGGCTAGCCTAACCCTGGTCATCGGTTTCTCTCGTTCCGCATCACGAACTTCGATGAGGCGGAGCAATAACAGAGCCGATTCCCGCTCGTCGGGCTTGTAAAATCGGCCGGCGCTTGGAAAACTAGAACTTGGTTTTTTCATTTTAATATGTCCTTGACAGAACGTGCATGTGCCCACACTTGATACCTGATTATGGTTTTGTCAACAAGGTGGTAAGCCAATGGGTGAGAAATCATCGTCCGCACGACGTGCCGTAAAGACCGCAACGGCGAAAGACCGGAAAGAAGCCGAGGCCAAGCGCGCCACGGCGAAAGTAGAGCTTGAAGAAATCGGCAAGCAAATCGCCGCTCGCGTCAAGATCATGCGGAGCTACGACGCGGCGGCCAAGGAGAAGGCCGGTCACGATTTGCGCAAGGCTCAGGATGAGCGCGACGCTATCAATAACGTGTTGCTCGCGCAGGCTCGCGCCAAGTGCAAGGAAGCTGGCGAGAGCTTCGAGAAGTTCCGGAACCAGTATTGTCCGGACCTTAGCCGATCACGCCTCTACGTCCTGCTCGCCATCGCTGACGGCCGCAAGACCGTTGAACGCGACCGGGCTGAGAAGCGCGAAAGCGTGGCGAAGTCTCGCGCCAAGCTGTCCTCTACATCGGCTGTAGGAGACGCTCCCCTGCCCGGGGTGGCCACATCGGAGGGCACGGCGCACGACATGTCTGGGTTTAGCCCGAAGGCTCGAGAGCAAATCGCACAGGTCACCGGCAACGACGTCGACACCAAAGCGTCCGCAGAGGCGCGCAAGGCGGCGGCGTCAGAGCGGGAGCCGCGCGTCACGGCTGACGACGCGTCCGCACCGGACGACGTCATCGTCAGCGACATCACGCCGAGCGTCAACGGGGCGATACTTACGGCGGACGAGTTGTCGGACGACGCTCTGTCCGGCTTCAAGAAAGCCTGCGACCAATTCCTCCCGGCCATGACCGTGATCGAGGATCGCAGAAGGGCCCGCGTGTACTTCACGACCGCTTGCGACAAGCTCGACAAGCAAGCTCGCATGCAAGCGGCGTGAGCGTCGAGTACACGCCGACGATGAAGGTCCGTGAACCATTTGGACTGGCTCAACAGCGAGCGGGTCATGCGGTTGATCGGGTTCTCACCGTCACCCCTACGCCCGCCGCCTTGCCTCGACCGCGCGTCGAGCGCCTCGCACAACAGCAACCAGCTTGCCGCCTACGAAGGGAAATCCAAGATCATCGGCATCCCGGAGTTCATGACCGAGCTAAAAGCGAAACCAACCCGCCGCAGTTACCTAAGACAGCTGGCTCGAAACGATAATTTGAGCATCAGGATGACGTTGGAGAGCATGTTCTTGAAGAAATCGAAAAGCACCCGAAAATTGCGGGCTTTAAAACACGGTGCACTCGGTCTGCATGTTTTGCCATTGCATGCAATCGCGGACGGACGTTGTTCTTGCCTTGCCGCGCCTCATTTCGCGCACCCAGGCAAGCAATTGCGCACCTCATGCGCCCTCGAGGAATAGTGACGTGACATTTAAAAAGCGAACGCGACCGTCTTCATCGCGGCAGAAGCAAGCCTCGCGCTACGCCCGTTGCGGATGGTCGGTCGTGCCGATGCACGCAAATCAAAGGTGGGATGTGCTCGTGTCCGAAAGGTGATGCCTGCGAACGCGCGGGCAAACACCCGAGCACCCAGCATGGCGTAAACGACGCCACCACCGAACGTGACCAAATCAAACACTGGTGGACGGCTAGTCCGAACGCGAACGTCGGAATCGCTACGGGCCGCAAGTCTGGCATCATCGTGCTGGATATCGACCCGAGAAACGGCGGCAGCATGAGTCTCAAGCGCCAAAGAAGGAAGTTGGGCCGGCTGCCCGATACCGTGACCGCCGTGACCGGAGGCGGTGGTCTGCACTTCGTTTTCAAGTATCCGTCTTTCGCCGTTCGCAAGGACACGTCCGGCAAGAAATTCGGCAGAGGCGTCGATATTCTAAGCGACGGCTGCATTATGGTAGCGCCGCCGAGCCGCCATGCCACAGGCGAACGCTATCGGTGGAAGGAGGGCAAGTCATATCGCGATGTCGAACCGGCAAAATTACCGAAGGCCTGGTTAGATCGTTTGCGCAAAGACGGCTCAGCGGGCCCCCGCACGGAAAAATTGTCGAGGCAAGCAGACGGGCGAATTCCCGAAGGTCAGCGAAACACCTCGCTCACAAGCTTGGCCGGAACCCTGCAGCGAGGCGGCGTCTCGCCTGCGGCGATCAGCGCGACTCTTATCGCGGAGAACAAGGCCAAGTGCACGCCACCGCTCGACGAATCCGAGATCAAGAAGATCGTCGCAAGCATCACCAAATACGCGCCGACCGCACCGATTAGCGATGGCGCTGACGACGCCGAACGATTGATGCAGTTGGTGCTCGAGCGCAGCTTTAGTCGCGGCAAGCATCTGATTCTCGGCACCGACGGTCGTTTCTGGCACTACGATATCCGACTGTGGCGCCCGGTGTCTGACCAGTGGGTATCGAAAATTATCCTCGAAACTATCCAGGCCAATCCGGTAAAGAAGCAAAACACTGCCTCCCTGATCACTCAGGTATTGACCGTATTGAGGGCAAAGGTAGCCGTTAAAGATGACGTCCTGGGCTTTGTTGCGGATCCTTCCCCTGTGATTAACGCCGCCAATGGCGAGATCTGGCTAGCTGATGACGGCAATGTTGAACTCCGGCGTCACCGGCCGGATTCGCACCTGCGGCATTGCTTGGATGTCGCCTATGACCCCGATGCCAAGTGCCCCGAGTACGATCGGGCGGTCGAGGAAATCTTCGCCTCGGGCGAAAATCCCGAGGATTTGGTGCGTCATTGGAATGAGTTTTTCGGGTATGTGATTCAGCCGCGCCGGCACATTCCGACGATCATGATCCTGCTCGGCGGGGGCGACAATGGGAAGACCGTGCTGATCCGCACGGTAATTCGACTTTTGGGAACGTCACTGGTCGAAGCGCAACGCGTCGACAACCTGGACAAGAATCGGTTCGCTATGGGCAGCCTGTTTGGCAAGCTGCTCTACGTCGATGACGATGTTCGGGCCGGCGCGCGGCTCCCCGATGGAATCCTCAAGACGATCAGTGAGGCCAAGGAAGTGACCGGCGAGTACAAATACAAATCGCCCTTCAACTTCACTGTTCGTACGGTACCAGTTCTGCTGTGCAACAACATCCCGTCTCTCGCTGACTTGTCCCACGGCATGTTGCGGCGGCTGCAGGTAATCCCGTTTGACCGCACGTTCACCGGCGATGACAAGGACGCCACATTGTTCGACCGCATTTGGGCCCAATGAATTGCCTGGCGTGCTGAATCGGGCACTACGGGGATATCGGCGGCTGCTCGAACGCAATTCAAGCTTCAAAATTCCTGATGCCGTCCAAAAGGCAACTACGGCTTGGTTGGGGCACGCGAATCCTCTTCCCGCCTTTATTGAAGAACGTTGTGTGAAAGGCGTCAGTGAGCGCTGTTGGATGCAGGGGCTCTACGCCGCGTACACGACGTGGGCGCAACAGGCCGGGTACACCTTGATCCAAAGCCAACAATCGTTTCGTAGGAACCTGGAACACCTTGGATTTAAGAGTTCCCGCGGAAACCGTGGTCAGCGCGTTAGCGGGATTGCTCTGCGTCAATAGCAATGCAATCGCCATCGGGTCCGCCTCGCCTGAGGCGCCCCGGTCACATTGTGTTGTTGTTGTTCGTAGTCGTGATGAAAGTGACAAACGTTTTGACTCTCTTTTTGTGTTTTCATTATACGTTCAGAGAAGAAGATATTCATGATTCTTGTCACTTTCAACACGAGGTTTTTGAACATGAAGAATGTTACGAACAATGATGTTCACTATGGAAGGACGGCGGATAGAACCAAAACCATGTGCAACGTAGATGCTTACAACAGTACAGAAATGCAGACAAGGAGTGCGAGCAACATTCAATTATCAGCAACGCAACTATCAGAGTTACGACGAGTTGGTACTGCGGATTATCCAACGTGGGCATGAGAGGCGTTCAATGACACTACAGTTTCGGGGCGACTTTACGAAGGTAAGGAAGTGCGTGTCGCGGACGGGCGTTACCGGCGAGTGGCGTCAACTTAAATATGGTCATAAGCAGTTTCGTACCAAAGGTGGAGCAATCCTAAATTGGTGGGAGTCATCGGGTACGATCCAGTTTCAAGGCCGAGACCCGGAAATGAAATTTGAGCGGGCGTTTATCGCATCAGCCAAGGGGCGGCTCAAGCAAAAAGGCAGCGAGCACCTGCAGGACTTGCAAGAGGAAAATGCGACGCTACGGAAGTTGCTCGAGTATAAGTTTGTCGAAAAGGCGAAATTAAAGCGGCGCGTTGCAAAGTTAAAGGAACAGCTATTGGAGAAGCGATAATATATCTCGCTTGACTGCACCGTAGAAAGTTAATGGGAGAATTACCCAAAGCCTACGGTCGGATTGAATGGCACCTCGTGAGCCAGCGACAGCAGTATTAAAGCTCGTCATTTTAAAGCGCGTTTGAGTAGGTTGAGGGAGATCGCGCCGAAGTCGTGTTTGCACGTTCGAAGATGAGGGTGCGACAAAGGCGTTCAGCTTGCCAAATTGCGCTGCCTCCTAACCACAACGGCAACTTGTAAATTAACGTTGATCAGAACCGCTTTTGTTTTATCAAAAAGATGGAGAGAAAGATGGATGAAAACTCGAAAACCACATTGCCTACGCTCAATCCCGATGGCACATCCGTTAAAGGGTGCAATTACATCTACGCCCCGCGCGGACAAGCTGGCGAATACGCGCCACTGGCAGCCAATCCGTACCGTGGCGAGGTTCAAGAGCCTGTACGTCAAGGCAATCGGAGGAGATCATGGCGATAAAAAGGGATGAGGTAGTCGATAAAATGCTTTTTGTTATGGGAATAATGTTGACCAACACCAGCGATAAGTTTGCTAGGTACACCTGGAGCGAGCAAAATCGACGGATGCTTCGCCTCTTGGACCTCCACGATCTGGCAAGGCCGGTGAAGCAGGAAGGCGGTGAGGTGACCTGGACGGCCACTGAAGAATTCGTTTCCCTGGCGGGGGAGTTTACACACCGGGCACAACCGCATCCAGCGCATGTGGCGTATAATGGTTCTTATGCGTCGATTTTTGAGCGACATATCGTGCGCTGCATTGATGCGGTTGAGAGCTATTTCGAAATTGAATACGGCCCGCGACCGTCCACCGACACAGACGTTAAGGAAATCCTAAACGCGGTGAACGTGATTGACCTAGCGGACGCGCATTATGAGAATTCGCTCGTTGTACGATTGGTTCGCGAGATTCTTGCAATCGAACGCCAGCGCAAAGTCGCCGCTGCTAACCGCGGTGATGGCGTAGTGTTAAATTTCCCCACGGAGTAGAAAAAGTTAAAAAGGCCCAAATGGCCGTCGCGACGATTTTATAACATTAGGCGCCTAAATGGCTTCCCGGCTTTTGTTCAGCTCTCGCACTGAAGTCTTTCAAGGCAAACGTTCAGCAGTCCGTGGGGTCGTGGCATTGCGGATTGCCACCGCAGGGCGTTGCGCCGTTTCACAAACGGTGGGGAAGATACCGCAGTAACCCGCTCGTTGTGGAGCAAGGCTCTGAGCATCCGGGTGAACACATGCGGATTAGCCCTAAAGGCCTAGTCGGCTCGGGCCTCGGCGACAGCGCTATTGTGACGATTGATAGGAAAACCGACCAAACTGCTTTTTGAGCACGCAAATTTAACTTTGCAAGCTCGAAATTGGTTCATCTGGATATTTCGGGTGTGGATGTCGGTGAACTCCAGGCGTTCCTGGTAGGCGTCAACGATCATTTAGCTCGAAGAGAGAGGTGCAGACATGCGTTGGAGCGTGGTGCCATTTGGCAGATATAAGGGGAAGACGTTTCCTGAAATAATTCTGCAGGATCCAGATTGGTTTTTCTGGGCGCTGCCGAAACTCTACGGCAAGCTCGCTGACGAGGCAAAAAGTTTGGCGCAGAAAGCACGAGCAATTAAAATCCCAAAATCCAATAGACGCAAGTTGGAGGTCGAATATCAATACGATTGCGATCAAAGGTTTTGCGGCTTTGCGTTCGTCAAAGCGGATGCGTGGCATTCGCAGCGGACCGCTAGGCTTCCATACCTCGATTTGCGCCGGCCTCTTTGCCGAAAATATGACAAGCGAGCTGGCCGTATCCTGATCAGCGATTTTCGCACTCATTATTTTGGCAAGCACAAACGACTGACCAAGCAGCGGTGCGAGGAATTCTTTGGCAATGACAAAAACTTCCTTTGCTGATAGCACAGCCCTCATGTCGCCGAGAACCGGAAAATACATTGAGGCACTCACTCGGGGCGGCGACAACTTCGATTATGATCAATGGCTTAAAAGGGTTCGAGAGGAAGAGGACCAAGCGACACAGGGCCTGACTGCAATTATTTGCCGAGATGTTATTGCCGCCCATGTAGACGATCCAATCAATACATCGGATAGCCGGGATGCAAGGCCAAGGTTGGGCCCGGCACCGATTAGCAAACCAACCTTGAGTCCAAGAGCGCTACGCCGGCCACATCCTCAAGCTAAAAGCAAAACTCCAAAAGCTCGGCTCATGCGATGGCTTGAGAGGATTAGTATTGCCTGGGATGATTTTCAGGCTAGCCGCACGCGCGATGCGGTGTACGGGTACTTGGATGCCGTGTTTGCAATCGTCGAGCATTGCAGGGTACGGCGACGAACCAAGAGGCTTCTGCGGCGTGCGGCTAAATTCTCCGGGCTACCGTTAGAAAACTACACAGACCCGTTTACTGCCGTCATTCGATGCACATCTGGAAACGGTGTCGATAGCAAGACGATTAGCAAATGGGCGCGGGCATTGCGGTATGTCGCTCACCGCAAGGAGCCTCGGACGCGGCTGAAGATGTTTATGAAGAAAGCCGGAGGGGTCAATGCGTGTGCAGATCTGTATGCAAAATATCTTGGGCGAATCCGATGAGAGGTGCCGGGTCGCGGCAACCAGTCTGTCAAGTCTTGCGATGGCGGCGCTCCGCGCCGGGTGATAAACGTAGAGGCCGTGGAGGTCCTTCATGAGCTGGACTCTTTCGCGGAACAACGACGGTAGATCATTGCTGCAATCAAAACAATCACTGACCAAGCCTCGACGGGCAATCGGGTCCTGCAGGCAATGGCCAAGGTCCCTCGGCACGAGTTTGTGCCGGTCGAGAATACGCTTATGCGAGCATTTCGGCGCCGATCGGTTTTGATAAAACGATCTCACAGCCGTTGATGGTTGCAGTGATGACGGACCTGCTTGAGCTCAAACCTGACGACGTCGTCCTCGAAATCGGTACGGGTCTTGGCTACCATCCGCAGTTCTCGCCGACCTGGCGAGCCGGATATACAGTGTGGAAATCATCGAGGAATTGGCGAAGGCCTTACACCGACTCAGCCGAGGTGGGGGTAAGGCGCTCCCCTACGAAAACCCACCGGCGGACTCGTCAAGTGCAATGCGGACCATTGTGCGCGCTCCCATCAAGGCGTATTTCGCGGCGAGAGCGAAGGCGTAACGGAGGGGATTAGAGGGATATTCCGATGAGCGACAGCAAGAACCGGCAGTGGATTTTGGCGGCGCGCCCTACAGGCAACCTGACAGGCAACGAATTCCGGTGGAACGAAGCACCTATTCCTCAGCCAGCAGACGGACAGCTTCTGGTGCGGAACCTGTGGCTATCGTTCGACCCCACTCAACGCGGCTGGATGGCTCGCGACTCCTATCTGCCGATGATTCCCCTCGGCGAAGTCATGCGAGCCTTTGGGGTTGGTCAAGTGATCGAGACCCGACTTCCTGAGTTCAAAAAGGGCGACCTCGTTCAAGGAATGTTCGGTTGGCAGGATTACGTTGCGACTGATACTCAG
>Ga0210402_10006063_pt1 | contig 10745 bp, 6 predicted proteins | sample IncBWC7MmetaG_FD_161055 | JGI IMG/M metagenome (GOLD analysis project Ga0210402, IMG submission 161055) | Forest soil microbial communities from Barre Woods Harvard Forest LTER site, Petersham, Massachusetts, United States - Inc-BW-C-7-M | ecosystem: Environmental > Terrestrial > Soil >... | reverse complement strand
GTTTTCTCCCGGCAGATTGCCAGGGCCGTTGTAGCCAAAGGCAGGATTGTTATAATTATTGATGGTCGTCTGGTGGCTGACAAGCGCAGTGCCCGTGCGGTCAATCCGCCATGCATCCAAATTCATCGTGAACCCTTTCAAGGGGGTAAACTTTGGCGACCAGACAAAACCGGCACTGTATGAATTGCTGGTTTCAGGCTTTAGCTGGCTGTTCCCCTCATCTATGAACGGGATCTGGGGCGTGACCCCGTTGGTTTTTGGGTTGATCACGGTGCCTAAGCTCTCGATGCCGGGGCTATACAGTTTTTCCATGGACGGGGCCAAAAAGCCCCGGCCCGCACTGCCGCGCAGGGTAAAGCTATCGTTGAATGGCTGATAGGTGATGCTCCCTTGGGGAACCAAGCTGTCCTGATGGCCGGTCAGAAAGTTTTCATAGCGGGCCTCGGCAGTGACCGTTAAACAATGAATGCCTGCGATCTGTTGCCGGGGAGCGATGATGGGGAGCCGGAACTCGACAAAGGCAGAGCCGACTTGCCGGCTGCGATCGAGCGGCAACTTCAGCACCGTACCGACGACATCACCCGCCGCAGTTTCGGGGTCAGGCGCCTGATTAAGTGCCTCGACCCGATATTCGAGGCCCGCTGATGCGCCGACACCGCCCGCGGGCAGGGCGAACAGGTGGGTTGTATCAACCGTAAAATAGCCATTGGCCAGCGACGAAAAATCCGTGTCGTGCACATGGATGGTCGCGTACTGGATCAGCAAGGGGTTGTTGATCGAATTCGTGTAATAACCAAATGGATTGTAGGGAGTGGTGGTGCCGATATAGCTGGAGCTGGCCGGATTAAAAATCGGGTCGTTGGCATTGAGAATGCGATTGAATTTGGAAGCCGAGACCTCGGTGTCATTGGTGCGATAGGTGATCTGGTTGTAGCGAATGCCGGCATCGAAATCGTATTTATCCAGGATATGGTCGCCGCGAATGCCTGCCGTTACCAAGGCCGACTCGGTGGTATCATCCAGGCGGCGGTTGCCAAAATCCTGCAGCCGATAACCCGAGGAGCCTGAAATATCCTGATTGAATGGATTGAAGGGATTGAATGCCCCGGCCGGCGCAATACGCTGGGCAGTGCCATTGACGGCGACCGTGCCAGGCCCGGCAACACTGCCAGAGGGGATGGCAAACGAACCCTGGGCTGCTGCGGTAAGGGTTGTACTGCTGTTTGCACTGACACTGAAAAGGAATGGATTCGTCGTATTGGCAGGAATAACGAGCTGGGTCTGGCCTGGCGTGAAAAAATTAAGCGTAGGAGCGGGAGCCGACTGGTTTATCGTCTCGGAAACCTGGTAGCTGCCATCAAAGTAGGCCTTGATATTTCGTGTGCCGAACAGCTTGATTTCACCATTGATCACCGCACCGTCGCGCTTCCAGGAAGGCAGCGACCAGGCATTTTGATTGTAGTCATAAATCGATTGCGCGTTGTTGCTCGGGATGTATTCGCTGGCCGGAGTATTGCCAACATTGCTGGAAGGCGAAACTGGCAGGCCGGTGGGACTGAGCGTATTTCCGGCGGGCGTATTCCCGCCGGGGACAGGGGTGATGCCGGGCGTGACAAAAAAGACGTTTCTCGTGACACCCGCCGGCCGGGCATGGTTCAGGGCGAGGCCCAGGGCTTGGTTATAAGATGTTATTGCGATCTGCGCATTAATGGGGTTCGAGCTTGTGCTCTGCAACGCCGGCACAAGCGTGTAGTCCCGGTCAGCGTCAGAAATCGAGTCCTGGGTCTGATAGTTAAACCCGATCATCAGGCTCACTTTATCATTTGAAACGCCCGCGCGCATGTCCGCCGTGAACTGGGAAGCGTCCTTATCCGTGGTGTTCTGATAGCCAAGATGGATCGTGGATCCATTATAGTCTTTACGGAGCAGGACATTCACCACCCCGGCCACGGCATCAGCGCCATAAACGACCGAGTCTCCGACCAGCCCTATGTCAACATGGTCCCAGAAAAAATCCGGCGGAAGACTATTGAGATCCACAAATGCCTGGTCGCTGAGCTGGCCGATGGGGAACGATGCAACGCGATGGCCATTGACGAGGACGAGGGTGGCATCAGGCCCGAGGCCATGCAGCGAAAGACCGGTGGCTCCATGAGCGAAGCCGGTATCATTGTTTGAGATCGGAACCGCGCCTTCGTTGAACATGGGAAGGCGTTGCAAGATCTCGGCGGTGTTTTCCAAGCCCGTTCTCTGGATCATCTGCTGATTCAGGACAGTGACAGGATAGGCGCCGGCCTCAGCCGAGGTCTCGGTCATCGGGATATGCGAGCCCGTCACCGTGAATTCCTGAAGCGACACAATTTGGTCGCCGCCCGACTGGGTCGCGCCACCCGGCGCGCCGGTTGCCTGGGCAAATCCTCGTGGGTCCATCCCAAGGAAAACGCCCAGCCCGCCGATCATCAGAAAGACTGCCCGCAATCTCCCTGCGGAGTATTTTTCCATATAGCGTCGTTTATAAAATTACTATGAAGCCAGCCCCGGAAGCCCGCCGTTGCCATGAATGTTTTACATAAATGAAACATACTATGACAAGTTTAATTATCATATCGATAAGTCTTAATATTACCGAATGGGTAATATACCTCAGGCCGTAATTTAAACTATTCGTTGCCCGCGTCTATAAACTCAGTGCGCCTGCCCTAAGCAATATCCACTTAAATATTGCCGATCACATCGGCCTGGAATCTATACATTATTGGTTTATTGCACACAGGAAATAGATAACGCACAAGCCCGGTGTCCAAAAACCCGGAATGAAACTTCGAATCACGAATTCCCGTTCCCAGATTTTCACCGCGGAGATCGAAGAAGCTCGGATTTAATACCGATCGTCATTCGCAATTGGATTTTTGGTCGGGTGAGGCGTCCTCGGCAAGCCGCGGCTCTCCAGGAGTGGGTCAGCGACGAGACATTGACATTGGCAATTCCCCATCCGCGGCAAAAATTTCCATCCTCGCACTGGAGCATTCTCGATTTACTTGGCTCCATCGGCATGCCATCGCGACACATCCTTTATTTTGTCATTCCGAGCCGAGCGAGGAATCTCCGAAATTGAAATCGACAAGAGCAGCAGAGATTCCTCGCTCGGCTCGGAATGACAATTTGGCCCGTTATGGATCTATTTAAACCGAAAATGCACTAGATTTCCCCGGCAAGTTTTGCTTTTAACCTGCGCGCAACTTCCAACGCGGTTTCCACCTCGGCCGCACGCACGGTGAAGTGACCCATCTTGCGGCCGGCGCGCGGCTCGCGGCGGCCATAAAGGTGCAGCCGCGCCTTCGGTTCGGCCAGGATCGCCGTCCAGTCTGGCTCCCGTCCACCCTGCCACAGGTCACCGAGGATGTTCACCATCACGGTCGGTTCGCGCACATCCACCGGCCCGAGCGGCAGGCCGCAGACGGCCCGCGCCTGCTGCTCGAACTGGCCCGTCTCGCAGCCGTCGATCGACCAGTGGCCGCTGTTGTGCGGGCGCGGGGCCAGTTCGTTGACCAGCAGTTCGCCCCGGTCGGTGAGAAACATTTCCACCGCGAGCAGGCCGACCACGCCCAGCTTCCCGGCGATGTCGCGCGCGAGCTGTTGCGCTTCGGCAGCCACCGCCGCACCCACGCGCGCGGGCACGATGGAAAAATCCAGGATGTGCCGGGTGTGGATGTTTTCCGCGAGGGGAAACACCCGGGTTTCGCCGCGCTCCGTGCGCGCAACGATGACGGACAACTCGCATGCGAAATCCACCCAGCGCTCGACCACGCAGCGACGCCCGCGAAAGATCGCCGCGGCTTGTTCAAGGTCCGCGTGGTCAACGAGCTTCATCTGCCCTTCGCCGTCGCTGCCGAAATCGGCCGTCTTCACGACGCAGGGCAGGCCGACGCGCGCGGCCGCCGCAGCCACATCGCCATCGAGCGCCTCGGCCAGACGGCATGGGAAAACTTGTTCTGCCCCAGCCAATGTTTCTCGCGCTGGCGGTTCTGGCAGATGTGCAGCACTTCCGGCGAGGGCCGCAGTTGCGTCGTGGCCGGCAAAGCGCGCAGCGGTTCAACCGGGATGTTTTCCACCTCGCAGGTCACGACTGCGCAGCTGCGCGCAAAATCACGCAGCGCAGCCAGGTCTTCGTAAGGCGCGTTGACTTCCTTGTTCGCGACGGCGCCGGCCGGGCAGCCGGCCTGCGGCTCGAAAACATGCACGCGGTAGCCAAGGGTCTGCGCCGCCTGCGCGAACATGCGCCCGAGCGGCCCGCCGCCGAGCACGCCGATGGTCTGGCCGGGGGAAATCATGAACAAGTCCAGAGTCTAGAGCGGAGAATCAAGAGCCACACAAGCGTACTGACTGGCGCTGGACTCTCGACTCTTGACTTGCTGCCACACCCGCGCCGCCTCACGGCAGCTTCGCCTCGAGTACTTTTTGCGTCTGGTTCGCGCGGAAAAGATCGAGCGCCTTTTTGGTTTTGGCATCACCGAGCGCAAGAATGGCGGCGGCAAAAAGCGCGGCGTTGATCGCGCCGGGCTTGCCAATGGCAAAGGTCGCCACGGGGACGCCGCCCGGCATCTGGGCCATCGAGAGCAGCGAATCGAGTCCCTTCAACGAGGCCGACTCCATCGGCACGCCAAGCACGGGCAGTGGCGTGAGCGCTGCAGCGACACCCGCGAGATGCGCCGCCCCGCCCGCTGCGGCGATGATAATTTTAAGCCCGCGCCCTTCGGCGCTCGTGCCCCATTCAAACATAAATTGGGGCGTCCGGTGCGCGCTGATCACGCGTTTTTCATACGGGATGCCGAGGGCATCGAGCGTCTGCGCGCAATGCTGCATCGTCTCCCAGTCCGACGTGCTGCCCATGATGACTCCGACCAAAGGATTAGCCATACGCAAAAGCCGAAAGGCGAACGGCCAAAGTCGCAAGTCCAGAAGCGCCCTCGTCGATAATGTGATTGGGACAAAAATGAACCGGCCCCGCCAAAAATAAAATCGGCCCGTCGAAACGGGCCGATGGCAAACAACTCAACTAAACCCAATCGGGCTCAAAGCGCGGTGGGCCCGCGCTCTTCGGTGCGGATCCTCACGACATCTTCCATTGGACTGATAAAAATCTTGCCGTCCCCGATCTTGCCGGTTTTGGCCGCCTTGGAGATGATTTGGATGGCTTTTTCAACGACATCATCAGCCAGGACGATTTCGACTTTCACCTTGGGACGGAAATCCACCGCATACTCGCTGCCGCGATAGACTTCGCTGTGCCCTTTTTGACGGCCGAAGCCTTTTACCTCGGTCATGGTCATTCCTATAATGCCAGCTTCGGTTAGGGCTGTTTTTACCTCATCCAGCTTAAATGGATTAATAATGGCTTCGATTTTTTTCATAGGTTCTCCGTTAAGATTTTAGGGAGAGGCACTCGCGTGCCTCTCCCCGCATCACAGTGGTTTGGTTAATTAGCGTGGGACGAGGAAGTGACCTGTTCAGGATAGGCCGTGCCCCCGTGCTCATGGAGATCGAGACCTTCGAGCTCACCTTCCTTGGATATGCGCAGGGTGCCGGTTGCTTTCACTGCGTACATGAGGATCAGCGAGACAATGAATACCGAGCCGCCGATGGCTGCGTTGCCCTCAATCTGGGCGACCAGCTGATGGTAGCCACCGCCGTAGAACCAGCCGACGACGGGTGCAGAGTTGTCGGCGCCGGTGGGCGTCGGAGCCCCGAACTGACCCGTGGCAAACAGGCCAAGGCTCCAGGTACCCCAAATTCCAGCTGCGCCGTGGACGGGCCAGGCACCGCAAGGATCATCGATGCGGAGATATTCCAGGAGATCCGTGGCCAGGATAACGATCACTCCAGCCACCGCGCCAAGGATGATGGCGCCGAGCGGTGAAACCCAATAGCAGGGGCAAGTGATAGCCACCAAGCCAGCGAGCAAACCGTTGAGGGTTGCGCCGCAGTCCCATTTCTTGGAGCGCGGATAAACGAAGAGGAGGGCAGCCAAGCCGCCCGAGCAAGCGGCGAGAGTCGTGTTAGCCGCTACGCGGGCAACACCTTGGATGTCCATGGCCGAGAGCGTGCTGCCGGGGTTAAATCCGTACCAGCCGAACCACAGGATCACGGCGCCGACCGACGCGATCGTCATATCGTGGCCGGGCATGGGCCCGCCGCCGTCCCGCTTGAACTTACGTCCAAGCCGGGGCCCAAGGACAATGGCACCTGCGATGGCAACCATGCCACCAATCGTATGGACAACGGTCGAGCCGGCGAAGTCGTGGAACGCCGCGGGCTGAAGGTTGTTCAGCCAGCCGTCCGGACCCCAAGCCCAGTGACCAAAGATCGGATAAATGAACCCGCTGACCCCGATGCTGTACCAGAGATCGCCCCAGAAACCGGTGCGACCGAGCATGGCGCCCGAAGTGATCGTCGAGCAGGTATCGGCGAAGGCAAACTGGAAAAGAAAGAATGCCAGGGTCGCAACACCGGTTCCTTCGTAGGTGTCGCCAAGGTGCTGCAGAAAATACCAAGTGTGCCCGGAAGAGTCACCCCAGCCAATAAAGCCATTGCCATGACCAAACATCCAAGCAAAGCCCCAGGCATAAAAGAGGATTCCGCACAGGCAGGTATCAACGATGCCTTCAAGCAGCACGTTCACAGTCTCCCGTGTGCGTGCGAAGCCAGCCTCAAGGAACATGAAACCCGCCTGCATGAAAAACACGAGGAAGGCCGTGACCAGCACCCACATCGTATTGATCGGGTTGACGTAAGGCGGAGTGGCATCCGGCGCTGGCGCAGCGGCCGGAGCAGCCGCGGGTGCCGCTGGCGCGGCGGCCGGAGCAGCCGCGGGTGCGGCCGCAGATGATGTCGCAGCTGGAGCGGCCTGTGCGTGGGCTTTGGGCGCCACACCGAAATACAGGGAAGCGCAGAAGATGATGAGGAAGCACAGCCCGAGCCCGAGCATTTTCCCGCCAAAGATCGCGTAAAACAACGTGCGCTGCTCCGGATCCTTTATCTTGTTAATAAACTTTTTCATGTTTTAAGTTTTTATTGGTTGTTTAGTGGTTGAGCTGGTTAGCCAATGGCCGACGACAAAATATCCGGTGCGGTTTGTGCGTGGCTAAGTGGACACCAAGCCGTTGATGCCGCGAACGACAGCAGGGCAAGGATGGGACTGCGCTTGATCATAGGTGGTTGGTTAGTTGACAGTTGAGTGCACTCGCAAGAGGCAGTGCTTGGGTTGTGTTTGATGAGTAAGCAGGCGATTGCCTGCCCGGGGCATCACCTAAGCAGTTTAAATGCCAGTTATCTTTTTTTTAATGATAAGCATATCAGAGTTAATGGAATTTTAATGGGAGCCCATGGCATATAAGTCGCTAATTTGAGGAGTGTTAGCAGAGACAATCGTTCCCATCGGCCGCCTTAAAATCACCTAAATCACACCTGTGATATTCGTGGTTTAATTGCCGGCCAATGCCACAAAGCCGTTTCAACCCGCAACCCGTTAAAACCATGCCAGAAGCTTCCTCCTCAACACCCACCATGAAGCCCACCTTGGGCCTCACTGGTTTGACCGTCAATGCGATGGCCCTGATTGCGCCCGGCGCTTTCTTGTGGCTAACCTACGAAGAACAATGCCTTTACGGCGCTCCAGCCGCAGGCTGTGCGATGTTTTTTGGCTTCTTCGTTTCCCTGTTGCTGTGCTATGCCACCGCTATCAGCTACGCGGAACTATCAAAGCTCTACCCCGGGGCCGGCTCATCGTACTTTTACGCCGAGCAAGCCTTTCTCTCCAAAACGCATGCCTTCAAATTTGCCCGGGTAATCAAGTTTTTCACCGGCTGGACCAGCCATTTGTATTATTGGGCTTATCCCGGCCTCATGGTCGGTGTAACCGCATTGCTCATCGGCTACCTTGCGGGGCTCCTGTTTCCAGACACGTTCAGCAGCGTCTATAACAGCCCGTTGCTCATGTACGGGTTCTGTATCGTTTTTGCAATTGGCGTCAGCTATATCGCCTATCGCGGCGTGGTCGGCAGCGCGATGGTCAACATCGCGGTCAACGCCATCCAGATCACCGCGTTGGTTATCTTTGCCGTCATCGCGATCGCTTATCGCCTCCAGCACAAGCAGGGCTCAGTCGGCTATCACCTCTCCAACGGTGTCGCGGTAAACTATCAGGTCGCGCAAACCAATATCTTGGACGACAAGGGCGCTCCTGAACCCGTTCTTGATGCCAAAGGCAATCCCACAAAGAACGCTGACGGAACCCCGGCTTACCAGCAACAGGATGCCCAGGATAGTGACGGCAATCCGGTTCCAGGTGATGCCAACGGCAAAGCCACGACCGTGGACAAAGCCGCCCCCTTCACCATCGACTACACAGGCGCTTGGAGCACGGATTCCAACAACAATGCGCAGTTTAACTACCATCCAACTGCGATGTCGGTTGTCGCTCCACACAAATTCAGTTACGTTTTCGTCCAAGCCTGTATCGCCATCCTCTGCTTGGTCGGCTTCGAGTCGGTGACCGCCATGGGTGAAGAGGCCAAGAATCCGAAAAAGGATATCCCGTGGGCCATCCTGCTGTCGCTTACTATCCAAGGCGCGATTTGCTATCTCTTCGAGTATTTTGCGACCAATTACCTGCTGAATAATGGCTACAATATGTCTTCGGCGGGCGCATCCGGCGCACCGATCGGCGACCTGATGGTCATCACCGGCACCTGGCTTTTTGGCAGCTACAAGGCAGGCAAGGCCTTCATGCTCGTGCAGGCGTTCACCGTGTTTCTCGCGCTGATCGGCACCACGCTGGCCTGCCTGAGCACCGGAGCCCGCGTGACCTATGCCATGGGCCGCGATGAGGAAGTGGGAGGCACCTTCGGGTTGCTCCATGGCAAGAACCTGACGCCGCACAAGGCCATCTGGGCGCTGTGCATTCTTTCCATCTTCATCGGCATGATCACGGTGACGACCTACCTCGGTGGCGCCTCACCGGCAGCCTTGGACAAACACAACATCTGGTATAGCTTCGGTATCTTCAGCCAAGCCACCTATCCTTGGATCCCAAATTCCCTGCTGATTGTTACACTAATCAGTAACTTGGGCACCTTCCTGCTCTACATGACCACCTGCATCGTGGCGATGGTTGCCTTCCGCGAACACCACATGTTCCACGGCATCAAACACGTGGTCATTCCGATCTTCGGCCTGCTCGCCAACCTGGCCTGCATGTTGTTCTACCTCGTCGGGCCGTTCTCCGTTGCCGGCATGAGCTGGCATGAGCCCTACATCGCGCTCGCGGTGTCAATATTGTGGATCGGCGGCGGATTCATTTACTTTGCCATGAAGAGCAAATCAAAGGGCAAGCAAATGATCCTCACGCAAAAGCCTGCGACGACCTAAGCCAAACCTAACCCTCAAATCTTCAGGCTCCGCTTGCGCTTCGCGCGGCGGAGCCTTTTTATCGGCACTCCCGCCCCATGCGACTGCGTTACGCCAAGCTCTCGACCACCGGCCCGGTCCGGCCCATCAACGAAGACTGGATCGATTTCTGGGAACCCCAGGATCCGCTCGCTCGCGAGAAACAAGGCAGCGTGGCCTTGCTCGCCGACGGCGTCGGCGGTTTCGAGCACGGTGAAGTGGCCAGCCACATGGCCGTCGATGAAGCACTCAAGGTGTTTCAAAACTCGGCGACCGAGCTCGCGCCCTACGAAGTGTTGCGCCGCATGTTCAACACCGCGTGCATGAGCGTGCACGACGCCGGCCTGGCCAAGCGCCGCCAGATGGCCACGACGCTGGTTGCGTCAATTTTTCGCAGCCGCACCGTTTTCATCGCGCATGTGGGCGATTCGCGGGCCTATCTGATCCGCCAGAAAAAAATCCGCCGCCTCACCACCGACCACGCGGCCACGACCCTGCCCGTCAAGCTCCGCCTCGTGCACGAACGCCAGGCCATGGCCAGCCCCCAGCGCAGCCAGTTGACGCGCTCCGTCGGCACGGAGCCCTTTTGCCAGCCCGATTTCACGACGCAGGAACTGCGGCACGGCGATTTCATCCTGCATTGCACCGACGGGTTGCACGCCTTTGTCCTTGACGAGGAAATTTGCGAGATCATCTCCCGCCACCATCCCTACGATGCCTGCCGCGAACTCGAGGCGCTCACGCTGAAACGCGGCGGCGACGACAATATCTCGCTGCAAGTCCTCGAGGTGCGCGACTGGGAAAAAGTCGCGACCAACGCCCCGCAGAGCTCCGCTCCCAGGACCGCCGCGACCAAGGCCGGCACCGGCGAACTCGCCCCCGGCCTGTTGCTCGACAACCGCTTCGAGCTGACGGACCTCATCGCCCGCAGCAACATGGCCTCGATCTTCAAGGCCAACGACCGCAAGACCGGCGGCAGCGTCGCACTCAAGGTGCCGCTCATGACGCTGGAAAGCGACGTCGCCGGCTACGAACGTTTCCAGCGCGAGGAAGAAATCGGCTCGCGCCTCAACCATCCCGCGGTTCTCAAGGTCATCAAAGTGGACGGCGAGAAAAGCCGCCCGTATCTCGTGATGGAGTTCCTCGACGGCATCACCCTCGCCGAGATGCTGGCCAAAAAAAAGCCTCTGCCGGAGACCGAGGCCGTGAATTATGCCAGCCGCATCTGCGAGGCGCTCGAATATCTCCACGCCAACGGCATCGTGCACCGCGACCTCAAGCCGCAAAATGTCATGGTCTGC
>Ga0210402_10006062_pt1 | contig 10745 bp, 7 predicted proteins | sample IncBWC7MmetaG_FD_161055 | JGI IMG/M metagenome (GOLD analysis project Ga0210402, IMG submission 161055) | Forest soil microbial communities from Barre Woods Harvard Forest LTER site, Petersham, Massachusetts, United States - Inc-BW-C-7-M | ecosystem: Environmental > Terrestrial > Soil >... | reverse complement strand
ATGGCGGTTCCATCTACATGGTCGTCGAGAAAATTCTCACCGGCGGTGAGACGTTGCGGAAAGATTGGCCGGTGCACGGCACGACCGGCTACGATTTCGCGAGTCAGGTGACTCAACTTCTGGTCGATTCTTCCGCCGAAACGGAGATAACAAAGACATTCCATCGTTTTCTCGGTCACTCTCTGCATTTCGGGCATCTCGCGTACGCAAAGAAGCTGCTTGTGATGCGATTGGCACTCGCCAACGACGTCAATGTTCTAGGCAACATGGTCGATCGGCTTTCCGAGCAAAATCGCTGGTATCGTGATTTCACGCTCGAAGCGCTCGCCCGCGCCGTCCGCGAGACAATTGCCTGTTTTCCGGTTTATCGAACGTACCTCGCGCCGGGACGGCCGGTGTGCGACGAGGATCGGCAAGCAGTCGAACGCGCCGTCGCCGCAGCCAAGCGCCGGAATCCGGCAATTGAAGAATCGGTCTTTCATTTTCTGCGCGATATTCTGCTCTTCCGGTTTCCGGAAAATGTCGATGACGACGCCCGCGCTGCGCACACGCATTTTGTCCTCAAGTTTCAGCAGGCCACAGGGCCAATCATGGCCAAAGGACTCGAGGACACCGTGTTTTATATTTACAACCGGCTGGCTGCGCTCAACGAAGTGGGCGGCGAGCCGCAGCAATTCGGAATCGGCCTCGATGCGTTTCATGAGCGCAATCTGGATCGGCAACGCAATTGGCCGGCGACATTACTGGCCACTTCCACGCACGACACCAAGCGCAGCGAAGATGTGCGCGCGCGCATGGTGGCGATTTCCGAATTACCCCAACTCTGGCGCCGCTCGATTCAACGCTGGCGTCTCCTAAATCGCAAATGGAAGCGAACGATCGATGAGGCGCAGGCACCGGACCCGAACGAGGAATATCTGCTCTATCAAACGTTGCTCGGCACCTGGCCGGTGAACACGCATGGTCAAGCTGAGCAAGCTGCCAGCGCGGAATATGTCGCGCGCATTCAAGCCTACATGGCGAAAGCGTTGAATGAGGCGAAGCTGAACACGAGCTGGATTCGACCGAACGAAGATTGGCTCGGCGCGATGCGCGACTTCGTCGCGAAAATCCTGGAAGCGTCATCGAAGAACAAATTCCTTCCGAATTTTCTTCCCGTGGTGGAAGAGATTGCGCGACTCGGCGCGATCAATTCGCTCACGCAAACCTTGCTCCGATTAACTTCACCAGGTGTGCCCGACATTTATCAAGGCAACGAGATTTGGGACTTCTCGCTGGTCGATCCGGATAATCGGCGTCCGGTCGATTACAGACGTCGTCGCGAGATGCTCGCGACCATTGGAAAAGCAAAACCGGAAGAACTTCTGCAAAGTTGGCCGGATGGCCGGATCAAAATGTTTTTGATTCAGCGAGTGCTGCAATTTCGCCGCGAACATGCCGATCTTTTCCAGTGCGGAAATTATTTGCCGATTAAGGCAAGCGGAAATCTTGCCGATTGCTGCATTAGTTTCGCGCGGCAACTGCATGACGAATGGATTGTCGTGATCGCGCCGCGGCTTTCTTCGCGCATCGGTTTTCTGCCAGTTGGAGAGCGCTGGAAAGATACGGCAGTAGAGCTTCCTGAAAATTTTGGGCGCGAGAATGCGCGCGAACTTTTCACGAATCGGGAATCGAGAATCGAGAATCGGGAATTCGCTGTAGCCGATGCGATGTCCACCTTGCCGTTCGCGACGATCACAAACTGTAGCGGCGATCTATGACCGTCGGACGAATAATGCGACGCTCACAGAGCGCCGCTACAGAGAAATCACAAACGACTGGCGCCCGGGTTAAGACGTTCGCCAAGATCGACAATCCATTGAGCAAAGTTGCTGATATTTGTCAGTAAATCGGCGCCAAACGCGGCAAAGGTAATTTGCGGTGAGGCGAGCACGAGAAGCACGCTCAGCAGCAGCAGGTTCATCAGGTAGATGACCACAAGCGAGAAGAATGTGCCGTGATCGCTCAGGTCCGTCTGGTTCTTCGGGATCATCCAACAGGTGAACGTGAAATGAAATGCCCAGGTCGCGCCGATCGCGGCATAGAGCAACCGTCCATACGGCTGCATATTCAGAAACAGGCTGAGCACGCCAAAAGCGGCGATTGCGAGAATGCTGTAGAGCGGGAAGAAATAGGGAGCGAGCGCGATCCAGAAATTGTTTCGGTTCGTCACCACATGTCCCCCTTCGCGACCGACAACAAATCGGCTGACGCGTCCGCCCATCAACAAAACCCAAAGCGCATGGGTCAGCTCGTGTCCGAAAACATAAACGAGCATCGGCCGCGGCAAACCGAAGAAGGCGATCAGCCACAGAACCGCGCCTAACGAGAAGAACCAGAATTCTTCACCGGCCCAAAGCCGTTGCGTCACGGCCGCGCGCGCGAAGGCAGTGAAAAATGTCTCTGTGAGAATTGCACAGGCGGGCAACAAAAAAATCGCGACGATGAACTTCACCCAGCGCGTCGGCACCATGAACGGATCGGGCGCAGGGACGATTCTTGTCGCCCGCGCGACATTTCGGACTGTCTTCACGCGGCGAGTCGGTTTGCGTCTTCCGCGATTGGTTGTCGATCTTTGCTTCGTCGCAGCCAAAGTTACCCGCAGATTACGCGACGTTCTCAATTAGAAAACGAGAAAAACCGAAGAGGGATCAACCGCGGATTACGCGGATGAAAACAGATTTCGGAAAGACAAACGAATTTGTAGGGCGGGCGCATCGCCTGCCATTCCATTCGCCGGGCAATCCGCCCACAGCCGGGTTACCCTACAATATCTGTTTTAATCCGCGGAATCCGCCGTTAAGGATTGAATTTTTAAGCCCGACCCATGTAATTGCCGGTGCGGGTGTCGATCTTTACGGTTTCGCCTTCTTCGATGAAGAGCGGGACGTTAATTGTTTTGCCCGTCTCGAGCACGGCCGGTTTGGTCACGTTGCTGGCGGTGTCGCCGCGCAGACCTTGAGGCGACTCGACAATTTTGAGGCTAACGGACGCGGGCAAGTCAACCTGCACCGGTTTGCCCTGCGCATAGAGAACCTGTACCGAGAGATTTTCGACGAGATAATCTTTGGCATCGCCGATCAAATTCTCTTGCAACGTGACTGTGTCATACGTTTCCGGGTCCATGAAATGATAGCCGTTGTGATCTTTGTAACTGAATTCGAGGTGTTTTCGATCGATATCGACCACCTCCACTTTGTCGGTCGAGCCAAAGCGAACATCGGCGCTTTTGCCGGTGTTGATGTAGCGGATGATGGCCTGCACGAACGCGCGCAAATTCCCGGGCGTGCGATGATGAACCTCGAGCACAATGGCGGTGTTGCCGTTGTACTTAATCGCCATTCCTTTGCGAAGATCGTTGGCTGCGGCCATGATAGAGACGTTGAATTGCTGAATCGAGCGGCGACTGTTGCACGCGCCTAGAGCAACTTCAAGCGCGTGAGGTCTTGTGAATCGACGATTCCAACCGGCACTTTGTTGCCATCCACCACCACGAGGTCGTCGATCCGGTGGCGTTCGAGGAGGTTCAGAACTTCTACCGCGAGTTTGTCTTGATCCACGGTCACCGGGTTGAGCGTCATCAAATCGGCCACGAGGCGGTCGCCGACTTTCGAGTCGTTTTGGAAATGCCGTGCAAAATCGCCATGCGTGAAAATGCCGAGCAATTGCCGATCTTCGCCGGCCACGACGGCGGCGCCGGCACGGACGCTGGTCATCGCCTTTAGTACTTCGCGAATCGGCGTGTCGGGCGATACCAGCGCCATCGCTTCCCGGGGCCGCATGATTTGATGCACGCGCATGAGGAGGCTGCGCCCGACCATGCCGCCGGGATGAAATTTCGCGAAATCCTCTTTATTAAACCCGCGCGCTTCCAGCAGCACCATGGCCAGCGCGTCGCCCAAGGCGAGCATGACAGTTGTGCTCGAGGTCGGCGCCAGATTGAGCGGACAAGCTTCCTGCTGAATGTTGACATCGAGAAGGAGATGCGCGGTTCGGGCGAGGGTCGATTTCGGATCACCGCAGACGGCGATGATCTTCACCTGGAAGCGGGCGATGGCCGGCAGAATGCGGAGCAGTTCCTCCGTTTCGCCACTTGCGCTCAAGGCGAGGACGACATCGCCATCGGCCACCATCCCGAGATCGCCGTGCAAAGCATTGGAGGAATCCAGCACCACGGCGGGCGATCCGGTGCTGGTAAGGGTCGAGGCGATCTTGCTGCCGATATGCCCCGATTTTCCCACGCCGACGACCACAACTTTTCCTCGCGCATCGACCGCCGCTTTGATTAACTGGACGGCGTGCGAGAAATTTTCGCTCAGACGTTCACGGAGCCGCTGGAGTTCGAAAATCTCGATTTCCAAAACACGTGCGGCCTTTGCCAAATAGTCCATCGAATGATATATTGTGCGCCGAGGCGCTGTAACCGGCAAGAACTTGCGCGCCCCTGCTAGAAGGGAAATCAACCATGAAAAAGTATCTGACCTTTGGCTTGTTAATCGTGTCGGCGCTCGCCGCCATGGCCGCGCCTCCAACTCTGGTCGCACCGATCGGGGGAAAGCACGCCGCCAGAAAACCAGCGCCGCGTCCGCAGATTTACAGGGAAAACGTCCAGGGAGTGATCCCGCGTGCCACCCGTGGCGGCAACCCGCTCCAGATGATCAACCCCTACGCGCCCGCCAAATACGGCACTTCTGCACAAAGCGTTGTCCTCGACCCGGACACGGGGAAATGGAAAGGGATCAAGCTCTTCGAAATCTTGTTCTAGGAAGTTCGAGGTTTGATCTTTGAATTGAACGTTCGGCGTTGAACGTTGAACGTTGAACGTTGAGCGTTTCTTCTTCTCCCGCGGTCGCGTTGTACTGCGCGACATTTCTAAAACCGGAGATGCTCCACATCTACCGGCAAATCACTGCCCTGGAGCGATGCCGGCCAGTAGTGATCGCGCAAAAACGCGAAGGCGTCGATCGCTTTCCATTAGAACCAGTCTACGTCGTCGGCAAACCGCCGACGCATTTCCTGCGGCGATTTTGGTTTCGGCAAGTACGAGGTACGCCCTGGCAGATTTCGCGAATGGAGCTCGAATCGTTGCTGCGAATCTTGAGAAAGACCGATGCGCGACTGCTCCACATTTTCTTTGGCCACATCGCGGTCCATCTGCTCCCGCTGGTCCGCGCCTGGCAAAAGCCATCAGTTGTTTCCTTTCACGGCGCCGACGTTTTGGTGGACATGGACAAGCCCGCCTATCGCAAGGCGACCAAGGAAATGCTCGATGCCGTCAAGCGCGTGCTGGTTCGCTCCGAATCGGCGCGACGCGCAGTTGTCGATCTTGGCTGCGACGAAAACAAGATCGACATTACGCTCACGGGAATCCCGCTCGATGAATTTCCATTTCGCGAACGCAATTTTCCGTCCCGCAGTCGCGGGAGCGAGTGGCAATTCGTGCAAGCCTGCCGTTTGATCGAGAAAAAAGGGCTGCCCACGAGCCTGCGTGCCTTTGCTGGTTTCGCGGCGCGCTATCCTGGATCGAGATTGACAATCTCCGGAGACGGACCGTTGCTCGCGGAACTTCAGGAGTTGGCGCGCGAACTCAAGATCAACGATCGCGTTTCGTTTACCGGATTTATTTCACAGGAAAAATTACGCGAGATTTTTTATGCGTCGCATATTTTCCTGCACCCGAGCGAAACTGGTCGTGATGGAAACCAGGAAGGCATTCCAAATTCAATGCTGGAAGCGATGGCGAGCGGGTTGCCCGTTTTTGCCACGCAGCATGGCGGGATTCCCGAAGCGATCGAGAATGGCATGAGCGGGGTTCTGGTTCGCGAGCGCGATCACGAAGCGTTGACGCGCTCCTTGCTCGAGGCGTCGCAAGATCGGCCTCTTCTCTCACGCATGGCGCGTTGCGGGGCCGAAGTGGTCGCGGAAAAGTTCGACCGGCGCGTGCAAGCGCGCAGATTGGAAGAGATTTACTTGAAAGCGATAGCTGCGTCGTCGGCCCAAACATAAGCTTTTAGCCTGTGTGCCCAACGGGCATTCTGCCTGATGTTTCAGACTGAGCGGAGTCCAACTCCGCCAGGGCGCAACTGGAGAGGAGTCTATGTTCCGATACGCGCGAAGAAGATCGCCAATTGCTTTCGCGCGGCTTGAAAAGAAAGCTGCTCCAAGGCGCGCCGTTGCGATTCGGCGACAAGCGCGGCACGGGAACTGACATTGCTCAACAACTCCAGGGCGACGGAAGCGATTTCGTCGATCGTGCGCCCAGCGCCGCAGCTTTGCGGAAACGCAATCCGCTCAATCGCGCCATCTCCGCCCACGCAAGCCGTCCGGCAAAGAAGCGCGTCCCCCGCGACCTGACCCGGCACGCGGCTGCGATCCAGTTGCAGAACGATTTTATGCCTCGCGATCTCACGCAAATAATCCGCGTACGGTTTTCGTTTCTCGATCACCCGCAATTTTCCATCGGGAAATTTTAATTCAGAAAGCAATCGCCCGGCTCGGCGCCCGTCCAAATTAACGACCGTAACCGGCTCTCCTGTCGCCTCGCAAAGCTGCCGCCCCACCAGCAACGCCGCGAAATGATTGCGCGACGGCACGTCCCATTCGCGGGTGCCGAGAAAAACTCCCGATTGTTCGTCGGCCGGCACGGAAAAATTCCACCGTCGATCTTCGAGCGGGTAAGGTGTGGGAATAAATGCGGACGTGGCAGGATCGCGTTTCCAGCGCGAACGCTGATAGATTTCCGCAGCTTCCGGAGTCGTCGCGATGCAGCCATCGGCTCGTGCGACAATCTTCATGAAGCGCGATAACTTTGCTCGATCGCATAACTGTTGTGCAATCTGATGCAAACCGGTCTCCTTCAAGGAAACAGCGACGGTCCGCCCGCGTTTTTTGAGCTCACTCAATGCGCGCTCGGAAGTTCGAAGATCGCCACGCAACAAGAGAATAACCGGCGTAGCCTCCGCGATCGCACGCTGGGTGTCGTGATGAAAAAATCCGCGCGTGCAAGCAGCGTAACCGTGAAAATTGACCGGCGGGTGCACTTGTGCGGCCGGGCCAGCAGTGTCGCGAAAATGTTGTTCCGGGTCGCGACCGCCCGGATTGAGAACGGTCAAGCGAAAGTCGTCTGCGCCATGCGACGCCATTGCTTAGTCGCCCAGATCCGTCGGGGGCGGCGTCTCGGCTTTTAAAAGCGAGTCATCCGGCACCTCATCCAATGGACCAACTGGTTCCGCCCGGCGGATTTCGACCGGTTTTTCTTCTTGCGGCTCGACCGGGATCGCTTTCCTAATCGGCACGGCGGGCTCTGGCGTTTGATCATCGATCTTCTGCTTTTCCGCCTCTTTTTCCGGGTCCGGCTGCGGTTTCGCGCTTGCCTTTACGGAGTTGTAAGGATCCTTCTCCGCCAGCAACGTGGGATTACTCACGACGACCGGTGTGACTTGGCTCAGATCGACCGCAAGTTCTGCGCGCGGCAATTCTCCTTCGGATGGAAGTTCGCGGACGAGCCGAGTGCGCGGTTCGCCATGAACGTTGCAAGGTTCGGTGGGCAACTGTGCCGCGGTGCCAATTTCCATGTAAGTCGTGCGTCGCTGAACAAGATCGCCGGTCGCGGTTTTCACGGCGTCGTAACACTTGTCGGTGGCGAGTAGACCTGACCTCGAGCAAATCTCCACCTTCTTTAAACTGGCCGGCTGTTTGATTTCTCGCGGCAGATAATGCTCGGCCGCCGCGTTCATGATGTCGGTCCAAACCGGCATCGCGAGCTCATGACCGAACGCACCGCGATAAATCTTTTGCGGCTTGTCGAAGCCGGCCCAAACCGCGCAGGTAAAATTGCTGTCGTAACCGGCAAAAAGCGCATCGGTGAAATCGTAGGCGGTACCGGTCTTGCCCGCCGCCGCCATTTTTTTCAAGCCGTATTGCGGGCGCGCAGCCTTTCCCGTTCCGGACTCAAGCGCATCGACCAGGCAAGAATGGACCTCATAAGCTGTCTCCGGTTTGATGACGTTTTGCCGGTTGCCGGGCTCCCGTTGTGCGTGCCAGACCGTGCCGTCCTTTTCTTCGATGCGCTCCAAAATGTGGGGCGCGTTTGGTCGCCAGCCTCCGTTTGGAAATATCGTGTAAGCGAGCGCGAGCTCGGCGAGCGTGATTTCGCTGCTGCCGAGAAATGTCGCCGGATACGGACGCAGCGAAGAACGAATGCCCGCCGCGCGACAAAGTTGCAAGACCTGATCGACGCCAGTGTCCATTCCGATGCGAACGGTTGCGCCACCTTTCGACTTCGCCAGCGCCTGTCGCGCCGTCATTGCACCTTCATAACGGTTCTCCGCGCTTTCCGGGCCCCATTCGCCAAGAATCCCAGTTGTGCCACCGATCATGACCGCGCGATTGTCGAGTGGCGAATCTTCCACGAGCGATCCCGGGAACATTCCTTTTTCAAACGCAGCCGCGTAAACAAACGGCAAGATGGCAGTTCCAACCGGACGCCTGGCTTGCAGCGCGCGATCGTACTGGTTGTGCTCAAAATCGCGGCCGCCCACGAGGACAAGAATGCCCCCGGTTTCGTTGTCGAGCCCGATCACCGCTCCTTGAAGGTACTCCGGCGCCGGTTGGCTCGACATCGTACCGTTCGCTTTCGCTTTGCGGAAATTCGCCGCGTACTCGGCGTAGGTCGGGTGACTGTAACCGGGATGCTGCTCGGTCTGCTCGAGATTTTTGCGCAACGATTCTTCCGCCACCTTTTGCAAATCGGCATCGATGGTGGTGTGAATGCGAAACCCTTCGTTCATGGCGCGGTCCCATCCAACCGCGGCGATCACTTGCTGGCGGATGTAATCGACCGCGTAAGTTTGACCCTGGGCATTTTGCCGACTCCCGATGACGAGGTCTTCCGCTTGGGCGCTGGCCCAGCGTTCGTGGTTGATGAAATCAAGATCACGCATGCGATTGAGCGCGTAATTGCGCGCCTCACGTGCTGCGGCCCGATCGGTCCAGGGCGATAATTTATTTGGACTCTTAACCAAACCGGCGAGCGTGGCGCATTCGGCCAGAGACATTTCACGCGCTGGTTTGCCGAAGTAACCGCGCGCCGCGGCTTCCGCTCCATAAAGCCCGCCGCCGAAATAGATCCGGTTCAAATAGAGCTCCATGATTTTCTGTTTGCCAAAAGTCTCTTCAATTCGGCGCGCCAGAAAAATTTCGAGCAACTTGCGGTGGAATGTTCTCTCCTTGAGCGAAAAGCTATTGCGCGCGAGTTGCTGCGTGATTGTGCTCGCGCCTTGCCGGACGTGGCCGGCCGCGAAATTCTTCAAGGCGGCACGCGTGATCCCGAACAAATCGTAGCCGCCGTGTTGATAAAATTTCGCGTCTTCGACCGCCACGACCGCGTTGACCAAATCGCGCGGCAACTGGTCGTACGGCACCGTCTCCCGATTCTCGACGTAGATTTGGCCGAAGATTTTGCCGTTTCGATCGAGAATTACGCTGGCCGATTCCATTTGTTCGAGCTTGCTCAGGTCGAAGGTCGCAGCCTCGCTTTTGAGATGAGAGGCCAGGATCGAAAGGTAAATCGCGAAGCCGCTGATCAGCAGCGCAACAATGGCGGCCGGGACGCAGAATTGCGGCCTGGCGTACCACGGCCGCCGGAAACGGTAACCCGGCGGCGGCATGAGGTGTGTAATTGGCGTTCTCAAGCGGTGGGACGAAAGGAATCGGTCGCGAAACTTAGGTGCAAGTCCAATCAAAATCCAAGTCGAAGAAGACGAAAGCAAACGTTCAACGCTCAACATCCAACGTCGAATTCAAACCGCTGCATTTCCGTTCATTGGACGTTGGACGTTGGACGTTGGACGTTTTCTGATTGCAGACTGAACTCGTCCAATTTATTAGCGATACGATTCGAGCACGCGGCCCGCAATCATTTGCCTGGTTCATGCAGCAGGCGCTTTATCATCCCGAGCATGGATATTATTCCAGCGGTCGAGCATCAATTGGTCGTCACGGAGATTATTTCACGAGCGTAAGCGTCGGTCCGCTCTTTGGGCAATTGCTGGCCGCCCAATTCGCGCAAATGTGGGAGCGGTTCGACCAAATCGATAACTTCGTCATCGTCGAACAAGGCGCGCATCACGGCGACTTTGCACGCGACGTCCTCGGCTCTGCGCGTATACGCTGGCCCGAATTTTTCGCCGCTTTGCGGTATCGAATCGTCGAACCGTTTCCCATCTTGCAAGACCGTCAATCGCAAACGCTCGCGGAATATGAAGGCAAAATCGAATGGCGCGATTCCATCGATGCGCTCGAACCATTTACCGGCGTTCACTTTTCCAACGAACTGCTCGATGCCATGCCGGTGCGTTTAATCTGTAGCCGCGGGCCTGTGGCCCGCGCCACCGCTGGATCGCAATGGAACGAAAAGTTTGTTGCGCTGGATGGCGACGACTTTGCATTTGTCGCGCAACCGATTGTCGATCCGGCTCTGCACGCATTCATTACGAAGCTGCCTTCGCGACCTGGCGGCTACGAAACCGAAGTCAACCTCGCTGTGCTCAACTGGATCGCGAATCTCGCGACAAAATTGGAACGCGGCTACGTGCTGGTCGTCGACTACGGATTTCGCGGCGACGAATTTTACGCGCCGTATCGGACTAACGGCACATTGCAATGCCGTGCGCAGCACCGCCTGTTCACTTCACCGTTTGCAGAGC
>Ga0210402_10006061_pt1 | contig 10745 bp, 8 predicted proteins | sample IncBWC7MmetaG_FD_161055 | JGI IMG/M metagenome (GOLD analysis project Ga0210402, IMG submission 161055) | Forest soil microbial communities from Barre Woods Harvard Forest LTER site, Petersham, Massachusetts, United States - Inc-BW-C-7-M | ecosystem: Environmental > Terrestrial > Soil >... | reverse complement strand
GATGCCGATATCGGCGTAGTACCAGGGACCGCCGGAGCCATCGACGATTTTGCCGCCCGTGATCAGGACATCGAACGTGTTGGGCTGCGCCAACAGCCCGGCACTAAAAGCGAGCAGAAGAAGCCACGAACGAACCATCCGGGTATTGTGGCAGCTTTGTGGGGCAGATTGCCAATCTGCGGCGGATTGGTAATCCGCCCGCGCGATGCGGCAGCGAGCGTTCCGTCTTCGCCCACCGTTACAGGCCTCGAAAAGCCTCTGCGAGCGGCAACTGAATTCCCGCAGCCATGGCTGGGTGCGCGGCTGTGAGCGCGCCGCCCGCCACTTCCTGCAGGCGGCCCCCTTCAAACGTGAATGCCTTTTTGCGCCGTGGATCGATCACCCAAATGTGCGCGATTCCGAAGGCTACGTATTCGTCCAGCTTCTCCAGAACGTCACTCATTTCGTCGCGCTTGGAGAGGATTTCGATAGCGATGAGCGGCGGCGTATCGAAAACGTCCGTCCCGGGATCTTGCAGCGTGAAGCAGACATCCGGCACCCGGCTGCGCCGATCGGCAATCGTTCGGATCCTCTGCGCAGGCCAGACAAACAGGTTTCCGTACCGCTGCCGCAGACTGAATATGACGTTTGACTGCACCATGCTATGCGGTCTGTCTCCCACGTTACGCTCCACCACCACCCCGTCCACGTACTCCCGGTCGGGCGAGTACGAGGTGTTCAGGTATTCCTCCAGGGTTACCAGGCCGATGCCCATACTGGAACGATACCACCACACCGTATAATAGAAACTACCGGCAAAATTCCTGTGCAAGACTACATCCGGATTCGCGGCGCGCGGGTCCACAACCTCAAAAACATTTCGCTTTCTATTCCCCATAACCAGTTGACCGTGATGACTGGCGTCTCGGGGTCGGGGAAATCCTCGCTGGCGTTCGACACCATCTATGCGGAGGGGCAGCGGCGCTACGTGGAATCGCTTTCTTCGTATGCGCGGCAGTTTCTGGAGCGCATGGAGAAGCCGGACGTGGATGAGATCGATGGCATCGCGCCGGCGGTGGCGATCCGGCAGAAAAATACCAGCCGCAACCCGCGCTCGACGGTGGCCACGTCCACGGAGTGCTATGACTTCCTGCGCCTGCTCTACGCCCGCGTCGGTCAAACGTTCTGCCCCAACTGCGGGACGCGGGTGCGCAAGGACACGGTGGATGAAGTGGCGGCGCGGCTCATGACGCTGCCCGAAGGGTCGCGGTGGTACGCGCTGTTTCCGTGCGGCGACCACGGCTCCACACAGGCGTTGCGCGACCATCTGTTTGAATTGCGCAAGAAGGGCTTCAACCGGCTGTTCCAGGGCGGGCGGCTGTTCGAGTTCTCGACACCGGAATCGCTGCTGGACATTGATTTTTCGAAGCCGCTCTTCGTACTGGTGGACCGGATTGGAATACCCGCGGGCGGGTCCGGGCCCGATCTGCATCAGCGGCTGGTGGATACCATCGAGATCTGCTATCGCGAAGCGGGCGAGGTGATATTCGAAGGCGCGTCGGGCGGGGAACAGGTTCGGTTCAACGAGCGCTTCCAGTGCAAGACCTGCCTGATGGAGTTCAACCAGCCGGAGCCGATTCTGTTCAGCTTCAACTCGCCGTTCGGCGCCTGCCCGCGCTGCCAGGGGTTCGGCAACACCATCGATTTCGACATGAACCGCGTGATCCCGGACCCGTCGCTATCGGTGGCGGATGGCGCGGTGGAGCCGTGGACCAAGCCGAAGCACCGGTCATGGCTGGGGAATTTCCGGAAGTCGGCCAAGAAGCTGCGGTTTGACGTGCCGTTCTGCGACCTCACCGACGCCGAGCGCGAGACGGTCTACGATTTCGTCCGGCGCTTCTTCGACCAACTGGAAAGCAAGAAGTACAAGCTGCACGTGCGGGTGTTCCTGAGCCGGTATCGCGGCTACGCGGCGTGCCCGGAGTGCAAGGGCGCGCGGCTGCGCAAGGAAGCGCTGTACGTGCGGGTGGGCGGCCGCAACCTGGCGGAGATTGTGCGGATGAACATCGCCGAGGCGCAGGACTTCTTCCTGGGCCTGACGCTGAGCCCGGAAGAGACCGCCATCGCCGACAAGATTCTGGTGGAGATCCGCCAGCGGCTGAAATTTCTGAACGATGTGGGGCTGGATTATCTGACGCTGGACCGGCTGGCTTCCACGCTTTCGGGCGGCGAGGCGCAGCGCATCCAACTGGCGACTTCGCTGGGTTCCCGGCTGGTGGGCGCCTGCTATGTGCTGGACGAGCCTTCCATCGGGCTGCACAGCCGCGACACCGGGCGGCTGATCCGCATCCTGGAAGAGTTGCGCGAGTTGGGCAACACCATCGTGGTGGTGGAGCATGACCCGGACGTGATGAAGGCGGCCGACCACATTGTCGACCTGGGGCCGGGCGCCGGGGAACTGGGCGGGCAGATCGTGTTCGAAGGGCCCATGACCAGGTTGATGGCGAACGGCAACTGTTCGCTGACGGCGCGGTATTTGCGCGGCGATCTCAAGGTCTCGGCGGCGAGCCCGCGGCGCGAAGTGGACCCGCGGCGCACCATGCGGTTTTGGGGAGCGCGGGTGCATAACCTGAAGAACATCGATGTGGAAATTCCCCTGGGAATGATGGTGGCGGTGACGGGCGTCTCGGGCTCGGGAAAATCCACCCTGGTGCACGACGTGATTTTCCGGTCGCTGGAGGCGATGCACAAAGCGCGCGAGACCGGCGCGGAGCAGGCGGCCACCGGCGAGAGCCGATTGGAGGTTATGCCGGATTCGCCCGCGCCGCAAGTGATGTGCAAACGAGTGGAGGGAGCCGAACGGATCACCACCACGGTGATGATCGATCAATCGCCCATCGGGCGGACGCCGCGGTCGAATCCGGTGACCTACATCAAGGCGTTCGACCTGATTCGCGCCCTGTTCGCGTCCACGCGCGAAGCCGAGAAGCGCGGTTACACCGCCGGGCACTTTTCGTTCAACATTCCGGGCGGGCGCTGCGAGGTCTGCCAGGGCGATGGCACCGTCACCGTGGAGATGCAGTTCCTGGCCGACGTGGAACTGCTGTGCGAGGAGTGCAGGGGCACGCGGTACAAGAGCGGCATTCTGGAAATCAAATACAACGGGCGCAACATTCACGAGGTGCTGCAACTCACGGTGCGCGAGGCCATGGATTTTTTCCACGCCGCGCCCAAACTGGTGCAGAAACTGAAGGTGCTGGACGACGTGGGGCTGGGGTATTTGCGGTTGGGCCAATCGGCCACCACGCTTTCCGGCGGCGAGGCGCAGCGCGTGAAGCTGGCGGCGCACCTTTCGACGGCAAGCTGCGCGGGCACGTTGTTCATCTGCGACGAACCCACCACGGGGCTGCATTTCGACGACATTGCGAAGCTGCTGGTCGCGTTTCAGCGGCTGATTTCGAACGGCGGCAGCCTGATCGTCATCGAGCACAATCTGGACGTGATCAAAGCCGCGGATTGGGTGATCGACCTGGGTCCGGAGGGCGGCGCGCGCGGCGGGCGGATTGTGGCGGCGGGCCCGCCGGAAGCCATCGCCGGAGCGGCGGAATCGTACACTGGGCGGTATCTGCGGGACGTGCTGGGGAGGTAGGTAGACCGTTGTGGGGCAGGCTTTATGTTCTGGTAGGCATTCGCCTTGGCGCTGAGGTCCACAATCACTGCCTCCATCGCCCGTGCGTGTTGCCGCTAACTGCATCTGATTTTCCTCCTCTGGATGCGCGCAACACCCGCCGCAGTCGTCGGCTCGAGGCCGCTACAACAGTTCTCTGAATCCTTCGATGGTGAGACCTGCGTCGCGCACAATACCAGCCATGGTGTAGGCATTGACCGGATCGTGGCGGGAATGGTCAGGAAGCCGCTTCCGTTAGACATTACCTATGTCCTTGGCGCCCTCTCGCACGATTTCAAAGCCCGCCTTTTGCAGCGCCCTCACGGCGCGCAGATGAGGAACGCCGGGAACTTTGGGCACGCGTCAGGCCTCGACTTCGACTTCTCGTACCAGGGATGTGCTGGTGGATTCAGCGACGGCGCCCAGATACTCGCGAATGGCGTCCTGAATGTTGTCGACCGCTTCCTGCTCGGTGGCCCCCTGCGACCAGCAGCCCGGCAGACCGGGGCACGAAACGGCGAAGCCTTCTTCAGACGGATGAAGGACAACCTTATAGCGCATGGTCACAGCTACTATTGTACGCGGAAACCCTCACAGCCCTTCCAGGCGTGTGCCGGCGTCGCCGAACTTGTCGAGCTTCACGCCCATCCGATCCGTGATCGAGAGGTACAAACTGGACATGTTCCGACCGCGGCGGATTGTTAGTCCGCCTGCCGCCATATATGAGGCGCGGTTTCCGCGGCACGCGCTGTGATCTAAAATCGTACTGGGGGGTCCGCTATGCGAACCATTCTGCTCGCCGCCCTGTTGCCCAAGTGGTTGCCCGTAATGTTGCCCGTGTTGTTCCTGCCCGCATGGTTGAACGCCGCTCCGGCGCTCCAAATCGTAAGGCCGGTGATCGCGCAGAGCGATGGCGGAGCGCCCCTGCCGGCGTCGTTCGACCACGTGGCGGGGGAAACGCTGTTCTTCACCTGCCGGGTGTCGGGATATACCAAGTCGGCCGACGACAAGGTTCACGTGTCGTACTCCGTGCAGGCGTTCGACCCGAAAGGCGTGGCGCTGACCGAACTCTACCAGAACGAAATCATGACGGACGTGGCGCCGCAGGACAAAGAATGGATGCCGAAGATCGAGACCGAAGTGCAGATTCCGGCGCTGGTGGCCTCGGGCGCTTACAAGCTGGTGGTCAAGGCCGAGGACGTGCTGGCCAAAGCGGCTTCTGAACTGACGGTGCCGTTTGCGGTGCGCGGCCACCAACTGGAACCCAGCGACACGCTGGTGGTGCGGAATTTCAAATTCTACCGCGGCGAAGAAGACACCGAGGCCGTGGAGAAGGCGGCTTACCGCGGCGGCGACGCCGTGTGGGCGAAGTTCGATATCACCGGGTTCAAGTTCGGCGAGAAGAACCACATCGACGTGAGCTACACTGCTGCGGTGATCTCCCCCACCGGCAAGGTTCTGTGGACGCAGCCGGAGCCGGCCGTGGACCAGAGCGAATCGTTCTACCCGAAGCGCTATGTGGCCGCATCGTTCGGCATCAACCTGCTGGCGAAGACCACGCCGGGGCAGTATGCCATCTCGGTGACGGTGAAGGATGCCGTGGGGAACCAGACGTACGAGACGAAGCAGCCGTTTACGGTAGAGTAGGTTGCGGCGGGCCGCGGGTTGGATTCTAATGGTTACCGATGAAATACGGTCGCCGCCAATTCCTCGGCACTGCCCTCTGCGCCAGCGCTGCCCGCCTCTTTGCCCAACCCGGCGCGGCCGCCACACACGAGGCCGATTCATCCAACGTCAAGCTCTGCCACCGGCTGGATGCAACGTCCATCACCGATGACGACCTGCGGTTTCTCCAACAAATCGGGCTGCCGTGGGCCAGACTGGAGTTCGGCGAAGGCGATATCGGCTTGGACACGCTGCGCGCGGCCCAGCAGCGCTTCGCCGGATTTGGCATCCGGATCTACTCGGGCGTCCACTATGCCTACCGCTCGCTCAAGATTCAGTTGGGGCAGGAGGGCCGCGACCGCGATATCGAAACGTACTGCCGTTTCCTGCGCGATCTGGGGAAGCTGGAAATCCCCGTGGCTTCTTACGACTTCCATCCGGGAAATACTTATACCACCAGCATGGTCCAGCGCCGCGGCTATACCACGCGGGAGTTCGACCTGAACGACTTCCGCAACAAAGTGGAGAAGCAGCTATTCGCCCGCGAGTATTCGGCGGATGACATTTGGGCCAACTACACGTACTTCATGAAGGCCGCGCTGCCCGCGGCGGAAGCGGCGGGCGTGAAACTGGCGCTCCACCCTGACGACCCGCCGCTGGCCAAGATGAATGGCGTGGCCAAGCTCTTTACGCATTACGACGGCTACCACCGCGCCGAGCAGATCGCCGGCAACAGCAAGAACTGGGGCCTGACGTTCTGCGTGGGCACGTGGTCGGAAGGCGGCGACCGCATGGGCAAGAACGTCTTCGAAATGATCCGCGATTTCGGCGGCCGCGGCAAGATCTTCGAGGTCCATTTCCGCAACGTAACCGGGCCGCTGCCGCATTTCGTCGAAACCTTCCCGGACGATGGCTACATGGACATGCACCAGGTGATGAAGGCGCTGCAACAGGTGCATTTCAACGGCGCGGTGGAGCCGGACCACGTTCCCCGGCTGGCCGGCGATACCGGGATGCTGCGCGCCGGTACGGCCTACTGCATTGCCAGCATGCGTGCCATGCTGGGTGTGAAGTGAAAAGCGGGAATTGGGTAGGAAGGGCCTTGCGGCCCCGAGCCGAGGGTGCGCGGGAGCGATAATGGCCGGCCTCCAAGGTGGGCCTGTATCCCTTCGGGAAACTGCGCCACTCCTTGCTCTGGCTCGCACTCCGAAACTCGCTTGTGGAAGTTCGGCTGCGCGCCAACTCCCGGCGGGCGGATTGCCAATCCGCCGCAGCTTGCCAAGCTGCCTCACATAGCGCCCCGCGCACATCCGCGCTAAACTCGACTATGATTTCACCATGGCTAAACCACGATTGATGCTCCCGCTGGCGGCCTTGTTGGGCGCAGCCTTGGCCCCCGCGCAAACCGTGGGCCCAGCGGCTCCCAACGGCTCAGCCCTTTACCAGACCCGTTGCGCCCGTTGCCACGACGAGGGCGTGGAGCGCGCGCCCAATCGCGCCGCGCTGAAACAGATGTCGTCCGAGAGTATCCGTCTGGCGCTGGCTAGCGGCAGCATGTCCAAGATGGGCTTCGGGCTTACCGCCGCCGAGATTGCCGCCGTCGCCGAATCCCTGACGGGCAAGACAGTGGCCCCAGAGACGGCTCCCGAGGCGGCATTGTGTCCTGCCGCCGGCGCCACCACCGGCACCTCCGGCGCCACCTGGGATGACCCGTTCGCCAAACCCTTCTGGAACGGATGGGGAGTGAATCTGGGGCAGCAGCGCTTTCAACCGGCCGCCATGGCGCAACTTCCGGCGGATCGGGTCCCCAACCTCAAGCTGAAGTGGGCCTTCGCCTTCCCCGGCGCCGCCCGCGCCTGGGCGCAGCCTACCGTGGTGGGCGGCCGCGTCTTTGCCGGCAGCGCCGCCAGAAAGGTGTACTCGCTCGACGCCAAGACCGGATGCACTTATTGGACCTTCGACGCCGATGTTCCGGTTCGCGCCGCCATCACCATCGGCCCGCTCGCCGGTGGGTGGGCGGCCTACTTCGGCGATCAGCACGGCACCGCCTACGCGGTCAACGCCCTCACCGGCAAGCTGATCTGGAAGATCCGCGTCGACGATCACCCCGCGGCCATCATCACGGGCGCGCCCACGCTGGCAGCGGGCCGGCTGTATGTGCCAGTGTCCTCGGGCGAGGAAGTCACCAGCGCCAGCCCCAAGTACGAATGCTGCAAGTTTCGCGGCAGCCTGTCCGCGCTGAACGCCGCCACCGGCGAAGTCATCTGGAAGAGCTACACTATTGCGGAATCTCCGCGCCCCGTTCGCAAAAACGATCAGGGAGTACAACTCTGGGGGCCGTCCGGCGCGGGAATCTGGTCCTCGCCCACCATCGATCTGAAGAAACACGCGGTCTACGTCACCACGGGCGACAGCTATTCCGACCCCGCCGCCCCGACTTCCGATGCCTTCCTGGCTTTCGATATGGAAACGGGAAAACTTTTGTGGTCGCGGCAGATGACGGCCAACGATGCGTTTATCGTCGGCTGCGGATCGCCCACAAAGACGAACTGCCCCGAAGCCCCGGGCCCGGATTTCGATTTCGGATCTTCGCCCATGCTGGTGGATCTGCCGGGCGGCAAGCGGGCGCTGATTGCCGGCCAGAAATCGGGAATGGTTCACGCGCTGGACCCCGATCAGCAGGGTGAAGTGCTCTGGCAGGTCCGCGCCGGCAAAGGCAGTTCGCTCGGGGGCGTGCAATGGGGCTCCGCCGTGGATGGCGAAAACGTGTACGTCGCGGTATCGGATCTGGGCTTCATCGGACCCGGTGCCTTGAATCCCAAAGCCGGTGGAGGCTTGTTCGCTTTCAACATGGCAACCGGAAAGCAGGTCTGGCACACGCCACCGCCCGGTTGCACGGACCGGCCCGGCTGCAGCCCGGCGCAATCGGCCGCCGTCACGGCAATTCCCGGCGTGGTCTTCTCGGGCTCGCTCGATGGTCACCTGCGAGCGTATGCCACCGGCAGCGGCCGCATCGTCTGGGACATCGACACGGCTCGCGAATACCAGACCGTGAACGGCGTGAAGGGCAACGGCGGCTCGATCGACGGACCGGGCCCGGTGGTGGTGGGCGGCATGCTGTTCACCAACTCGGGCTACAGACTCTTCGCTGGCGCGCCCGGCAACGTGCTGCTGGCGTTCTCCGTGGAGTGAGCGACGAATGATACGGGCTCTCACAATCATCTTCGCGATCTCGATCGCTTTCGCCGCCGATCCCGAATGGCCCTCCTTCCGCGGACCCTCCTCCAACCCCGCTGCCGCCAACTCCAATCTCCCCGAAAAATGGTCGAAGTCGGAAAACGTCGAATGGACCACAGACATCCCCGGCCTTGGCTGGTCTTCGCCGATCGTCAGCGGCAGAAGCGTCTTCCTCACCACCGTCATCACCGACGGTAAGGCCAAGCAGCCGCAAACCGGCGTTGATTATTCGAACGACTACGTCGCCGAACTCCAGAAACAGGGCATAAAAGGGAAGGAGCTGATGGAGCGCCTCAACCAGCGCGACTTCGAACTCCCCAACGAAGTCTCGCTGCATTATTGGCTCTATTCGCTGGATCTGAATTCCGGCAAAATCAACTGGAAGCGCGAGTTCCACGCCGGCCATCCGCCCGGCGGCCGTCATCGCAAGAACAGTTTCTGTTCGGAAACTCCCATCACCGACGGAAAGCGCGTTTACGTCTACGTCACCAATCTTGGCCTCTTCGCCTACGATTTCGATGGCCAGAAAGTCTGGAGCACGCCGCTTGAAAACTTCCCGACCATTCTCGATTTCGGCACTGCTTCTTCGCCCGCCCAGTCAGGCGACCTCGTCATCATCGTCAATGACAACGAGAAGCAGCAATTCATCGCCGCTTTCGATAAGAACACCGGCAAGCAGGTCTGGCGCACGGATCGCAAGATACACGTTCCCGGTTCCGACCGGCAGACCGGCTGGTCGACGCCTTACATCTGGAAAAACGAGAAGCGTACCGAGATCGTCACCATTGGCCCCGGACTCGCCATCAGCTACGACCTCGATGGTAAAGAGCTTTGGCGCATCGGCGGCATGTCCGCGATGACCATCCCGAGCCCCTTCGCTTACGATGGGCTCTTGTACCTGAACGGCGGCACCGGCAAAATCATCGCCGCGATCAAGCCGGGCGCATCCGGCGATCTCACTACTCCGGATGGCGCGAAGCTGAACGATTTCGTGGCATGGCTGCAGCCGAAGGCCGGAACCTATTTGCCGACGGAACTGGCGTATGAGGGCGGCATCTACGTGCTCACTCACACCGGAATCCTCACGCGCTTCGACGCCAAAAACGGCGCGCAGACTTACAAGGCTCGCATCGGCGCAGGCGGCGATTTCACGGCGTCACCGTGGGGTTACAACGGCGAGATTTTCTGCTTGAGCGAAGAGGGCAAGACGTACGTGATCGCAGCCGGCGACAAATTCGAGTTGCGGTATTCCAACGATCTCGACGAAATGGCGCTGGCGACCCCGGCCCTGGTCGGCGACCGCTTGCTGGTGCGCACCGAGAATCGTCTTTACTCAATCCGCAAAAGAAGCTGAGCGCACCTCCGCGGCCTCGCCACCCAGCAATTCGCGCTCTCCCAACGAGCGCCAGAACGCAAAAACTGCGATGCCCAGCAGCAGACCGAGGGTGGCGATTCCGTAAGGCGCGTACCACGTCCGCCAGTTTCCGCCCACCGTAATGTTGTTGCAACTGTTAATGAAGAATATGGAGGCCATGGTCGTCACCAACCCGAACCGCAATAGACAGAACATCAAGGCGGTAAGCAACCCGCCGTACACGGCTAGCTCGAGCTGCCAGTGAGGGGAGGCATAGATCCCACTATTGGTCAACGCGAACAGAGAAGCCGCGACCAGGGCGGCCAGCACGTCTTTCCTCACCACCACGCGCAGACAGAAGATCACGAAAAAGAAAATCAGACCAGTCTGCAGCGCGCCGTTGAGTGTGCCGGCGTGGCCGCCGATCCACTGCCTGGTTCCGGCCAGACCAAAAAGCGAGCCCATCGAATTCACCGGATTGGCGGGATCGGCCAGAAGGCCAGAGGTTTCGGCCGCGATCCACATGACACAACCCGCGGCGGCCCCGATCAGGACATGGCCGCCCACTTGCGCATCCATCCAGCCACCGGCCAGAACCCGGTTCCAGGTGACGATGGAGTGCGGCCAGCGCGACCGCACCGCGGGTTCGAGCGCCATATACAGCAGCCAGACCACACCGCCGGCCAGCAGCCAGGTAGCGAAGTTCGAGAAGAACAGACCCAACATCCGGCTGTCATCCACCGGATGGACATCGCCGGACCACGCCACGAAAAGCAGCAGGATTTGCGCCGTCGCGACCCGCAAGGCGCCTTTGCGGTCTGACCGGCCCCGCTTCCAATTGCG
>Ga0210402_10006059_pt1 | contig 10746 bp, 17 predicted proteins | sample IncBWC7MmetaG_FD_161055 | JGI IMG/M metagenome (GOLD analysis project Ga0210402, IMG submission 161055) | Forest soil microbial communities from Barre Woods Harvard Forest LTER site, Petersham, Massachusetts, United States - Inc-BW-C-7-M | ecosystem: Environmental > Terrestrial > Soil >... | reverse complement strand
GAAGTCGTGTGGTCCTGACGCCCCGATGCTGGCGTCAAGTTGGCGACGATGCTCGCGCATCGCGCCGATGACGGTGGCAAAACAGCAAAACAGCGGGTCACCGGGGGAGAGCACGAAGTAAGCCGTAAAACCACTGCGCAGGGAAAGCCGGATTGCCTCCGCTGGACCTGTATGCTCGTGTGCGTGTCTTTGTGCACGTTTGCACACGAGACCGCGGGTGCAGCGCGCATCCGGCTTTCCCTGCGCCCTCTGCTTCACGAGGGTGGCGAATGACGCAAAGCTCGGGCACGTCGTGCCGCGAGGATGCGGACGCGCATCTTCATCGCTGTTTGAAAGTTGAATCAGGCGTCCCGGCTCGTCATTGCGAGGAGCAATAGCGACGACGTGTCCGCCGTAGCTCGAAGGGCGAAGGCGGAAGCAATTCATGTCTCGGCAAGTCGTGACCTGGATTTGCTTCGCGGAGCCTGTCGTCGTCCCGCATATCGCTACGCTCGTGCGGGTTACAGTCCTCAGAACACCATGCGCTTCAGCAGCGGCTGATCCACGACCGCATTGGGATCGCATCCCGCTTCCCAGGGAAAGAACCGATTGACGTCCTGCCAGATGATCTGGAGGCAGGAAAACACGCGCGGGCATTTGTCATAGAACCAGAGCGCCCGATCCAGGTAAGAGGGGTAGGCTATCGAGGGGACTTGCCAAAAGCAGACTTTGTAGTCGTCGCTCAAAATCTCATCCGAGATCTCGCCATCGATGAATTTCCGACCGTCCGCGACGTGGTCGCGGACTTCGTTCATGACCGTCATCGCCTGTTCGCCGGGTAAGCCGAAAAGAATGAGTTCAGGATGGTCATAGTTGGCAAACAAGCCGACCGAATATGAGAAAAGTAGATCCTTTGAGAAAAGTTGCTTCTTCTTATGCCAATCCAACGTGACATTGATGATCAAGCATCCGAACTCGCGGATGTGCCGAAGGGTATCCTCCTCACCCTTGTTCTCAGGCTTTGGCCATTCGAATTCGTGGTGCATTCGTCATCCCCGACGAAGATGGTGGGCACGGCGCTGGGGCGCCTTTTGCTTAACCCTACACCAGCTACCGCAACGTAATCGCAAGACCGCTCAGATCCGCGTTCGCCATCAGCCCGACCTGCTGGCCGGAGAGCTCGAGCACCGCGCCCTTCTGGTTGGTCAGCACGATGGCGCGGGCGCCGTGGCCGATGGCAAGGCCGGCGCCGGCGGCGCCGTAGACGCCGGCGACGTCGGAGGGGCTGTAGATGTTGCTGACGCGGCCGCGCAGGATGGTTTTCGAGCCGCCGAACACCAGGCCGTAGTCGATGCCGCCGGTGGAAAGCCCGTAGGAGCGGCCGCGGAAATGCAGCACGCCGCTGCCGCCCGAGCCGCCGATGATCCAGCCGCCCTTGTAGATCACGAGCGACACCGTGCCTTCGTCCGCGCGCGCCGCGGAAAGGCCGGCGAACGCAATCAGCACAACCAGAATGGAGAATATCTTCATGAACCACTCCCTGAATTATTTAGGTGTGCAGGGTGGGCAAAGCGAAACGTGCCCGCCAATTCCGACGCGTGATTTGACGGTGGGCACGGCGCAAGCGCGCCTTTGCCCACCCTACGATCCGCGTCACTGCTTCAGCGAAATCGCAAGGCCGCTCAAATCAATGTTCGCCATCAGCCCGAGCTGCTTGCCGCTCAATTCCAGCACCGCGCCGTTCGGGTTGGTCAACACGATGCCGCGCACACCGGCGCCGAAGGTCACGCCCGCGCCCGCCGCGGCGTAGACGCCGGTGATGTCAGACGCCTGGCGGATGTTCCTGACCCTGCCCTGCAGCGTGGTCTGGGAGCCACCGAAGACAAGGCCACCGTCGATCCCGCCGGCCGTGAGCGCGTAGGTCTCGTCGTGGAAGGTGAGCACACCCTGCCCGGCAGAACCGCCGACGAACCAGCCCGCCTTGAAGATGACGAGCGGCACGGCCCCCTCGTCGGCCCGGGCGGCGGACGAGCCGGCAAGCAGCGCCAGCGCGAGCAGCGCGGCGCGGGCGGCGGATGACAATCTCATGGTGGTACTCCCTTGGGGATATTGCGGCGGGTGCGGACGGCCGCCGCTCGAATCGCGGGACGTAATTTAGCTGATGGCGCGAATGGGCAAAACGCATTCCCGCCGCCTGCGCGGGCCCGCAAGGCGGAGCCCGGCCGGTCAGGCGTACCACACGCAGGGCGCTTCCGCATAGGCGCGAGGGCGCACCGGAGGAAGCCGATTCAGTGTCCTTCCGGCCCTGCCGCCTTGCGGTCGCGGCTGGGCTGGGTCTCGATAATGGTCTGGTATCGGGCCAGACAAAGTGAAATGAAGCGCTGGTTGACCGCCTGGGTTCTCTCGACAAAGGCCTTGTGTGTCTTCGCGAAGGCTTCGCGTGTCACGTCCCCCGGCGCTTCCAGGAACGCTCCCGCCGCATCCTTCATCGCCAGCAGCGGCGGCCAGAAGTCCTCGAACAACGCGCGTACTTCGAACTCCTCCGCCGGCCCGAACAGCCTGATCAGCGCGGACTCGTCTCCCAGCCCCTCCCTGGAGCCCTCGTTGTGCACTCGATCCATGTCCTTGAGCATCTGGCGCACGGAGATGGTGCTGTTTCCGCTCGTCAGCTGGGCGATGCGGCCCAGCCCATAGCGCGAATCCTGCTCCAGAAACAGGAAGCGGTATTTCGACGCCAGCATGATGGCCGCGGTGATGATGGAGGTTTCCCTGTCACCTTCGCCGGAGATCGGCCGCAGCGTCTCGACCAGGTTGATGACGAATTCGCGGTTGCCGTTGCCGTAGAGGCGGTGCATGACCAGGAGTATCCGGTAGCTCTTCTCGTCCGGTGCGAGGAAGAAGTGATCGTTGAGCGCCTCCGCGTTGTAGGGCAGCGCCGACATGATCACATCGGTGACCATGTCGGTGAAATTCAGCCCGCCTGTCTTCCTGCGCACGACCGCCTCGAAATCCTTCCATGTCATCGGGACATTCGGCTGCTCCTTGGGAACGGCATAGTCGAGCACACCGCAGGTCGTGGTCTCCAGCGTCACGGTGGCGTCCTCGGGAATCTTCGGTAACGGCTTTTCCCAGAACGCGCTGTTGCCGGTCTTGACCTCGATCCGCTTCTGCGGAAACCAGGTCGACTTGACCCATTCCTGCAGCGTGTTGAAATAGCTGTCGGTGACGTCCTTCGCGCTCTTCTCGGCCCAGCGCTGCGCGTCCTCGAAATATTTCGATCGCCGCGATGCCGGGATGCGTTTTTCCAGCTCCTCGCTCAGGCGGCTGAAGAAAGTGTAGAGTTCGCAGTCCTCGACGCCATAGACCTTCGAACCGAGCTCGGAACGGTGCTTGTCGTCCAGCGACACCACCTGGACGTTCTTGTAGGCGCGAAACTGGTTCGGAATCTCGTTGTTGTAGATAGCGAGGACGTTGCGGCTCCTGCCTTTGTTCGTCGCCAGGAAATAGCCGAGCTCGAATCCGCACCAGGAGAAGTTGCTGCGGTTGGCCTCGGGCCCGATGCCGATGAAGTAGTCCGCCCGCTCCAGCGCCGCTTCGATGGTCTGGGTCAGCTCGGTGCCGTCCTCGATCCGTGAGCGATCGAGGAACACATCGAACTTGCCGTGATCGAACTGCGAGAGCGCATGTTCGATGGCCTGCGCTATTTTCTGATTTTCAGTCGGATAGCTGATGAAGATCGAGATCGTTTCATCGGGCGCGAGAGCGGTGGCAACGCCTGGCGGATCGATCGTCGCAACGGATGATGCGTTTGGCATTTGTCTACTCCACACAAACACTTGCGGAAATTTCGCCACTCCATAGAAATCGAAATAATTTTCCCGACATATGGGCCGGATCACAATGCCCAAAAGAATAATCCGGGTTCACTGGCCGTGCAATCTTTCGTTGAATAGGTAAGGTATTCGCCCCTATAACCGCCCGACGCTCCGATCACGTCCTGATCACTCGCACCCCCGAAAGAGCCATGCCGATCCAGCACTTCCCGCCGCCTCCGGGCGTCAAAGCCCCGCCGCTCTCCTTCGCCGCCCGCACCGGCGACCTGCTCTATATCTCCGGCATTCCCGGCTTTGACGAGAAAGGCGGCCTGCCCGACGGTTTCGAGGCGCAATTCGCCAATGTCGTCACCAATATCAAACGCGTGCTGGACGAGGCCGGCGCGACCTTCCGCGATCTGGTCAAGCTCAATGTGCTGCTGACCCGCGCCGCCGACGTTGCGACCATGAACAAACTCTATGCGGAAGCGTTCGGCCCCGCGCCCTACCCCGCGCGCACCACCTGCGTGGTGGTGGCGCTGCCCGATCCGAAAATGCTGATCGAGATCGAGGGCGTGGCGCAGCTTTCGGGGCGGTAACCCTGCGCGCGGGGCGTTGAACCAACCTTTTGCCTTACGATACTCAATTCATGTCCGGGGCGTGCAGGCCGCGCCCTTCGCCTCCGCCGATTGCGCGGCGGAGGGCATCACCATTTGTCACTGCAAGGAGCCATTTCCATGCGCCGCATTTCCCTGCTCTCGGCCGCCCCCATGCTTGCCGTCGCCGCGCTTGCCGCCTCCACTCCGGCGAAGGCCGATCCGTTTCACCTGATCCGCTGGTCGGACACCGGCTTCTGCCAGATCTGGGATGAGGGCATTCCGACCCAGCCGTGGCCGGGCAATTATATGGTGGTCAGCGCGACCATGCCGACCTTCCTCGATGCGCTGGCGATCAAGAGCAACATGCTCGCGACCGGCGCCTGCTCGTTCTGATAGTCGCGAAGAAGATGTAGGGTGGGCAAAGGCGCGCCAGCGCCGTGCCCACCTCTTCTTTTTCCGACAAGATGGTGGGCTCGCTTCGCTCAGCCCGCCCTACGAAGCTTTTCACTGGATTGAAATCATGCTCACGCTCTATTCCTACCCGCCGCTGTTCGGCGTCGCCGACAACAACGGCTACGGCCTGAAGGTGTTCGCTTTCCTGAAACTGGCCGGCGTGCCGTTCCGCCACGAGCACATCTTCGATGCGTCGAAGGCGCCGCGGGCGCAACTGCCTTATATCGTCGACGGCGGCGATACCGTCGGCGACAGCGAGACTATTCTGGCCTATGCGACCAAAAAATACGGCGTGAAGCTCGATGCCGCGCTGACGCCGGCGCAGCGCACGACCAGCCTGCTGGTCACGCGCATGCTCGACGACCTCTATTGGGTGATGTCCTATTCGCGCTGGCAGGACGAGCGCTACTGGCACCTCTTCCGCGATGCGCTCAAGCGCGAGCACCCGAGCCTCACCGACGAAGGGCTGCTGAAGGCAAAGGAATTCAACGCCCAGCGCTATCATTACCAGGGCATCGGCCGCTATGAGCCGGACGCGGCGATGGCGCGCGGGCTCGCCGATCTCGCCGCGCTCGCGAGCTTGATCAGCCCGCAGGGCTACGTCCACGGCGAGAAGCCGACCGCGATCGATGCCGGCATCTATGGTTTCATCGCCAACATCTATTTCTACGACATCGACACGCCGTTGAAGCAGTTCGTGGTCGCGCACGACAATCTGGTGCGGCACTGCCGCGCCATTCACGCGGCCGTCAGCAAATAGGGTGGCCAAAGGCGCGTCGCGCCGTGCCCACCGCGATCTTGCATGATTGCCAGATGGTGGGCACGCTACGCTTTGCCCACCCTACGCGCTACAATTGACTGCAATCAACAAAATCAGAAACGAGGAAACGCCATGGCCCTTCTCTCCAATCATATCGCCGTCGTCACCGGCGCGGCCTCCGGCATTGGCCGCGCGATCGCGGCCGGCTTCGCGCACGAGGGCGCGCGCGTCGTGCTACTCGATATCAATGAGCAGGCCGCTGCCGAAGCTGCGAAGGAAATCCGCGACGCTGGCGGCAAGGCCGAGAGCTTCAAGCTCGACGTCACTAAACGCGAGGAGTGCTTTGCCGTGGCAAAGGAGATCGCCGCGAAGGTCGGCCAGGTCTCGATCCTCTGCAACAATGCCGGCATCAACCGCCGCAACGCCTTCACCGCCGATCCCGACGCCGTCCTGAAAGACTGGCAGGACATCATGGCGATCAACCTCAACGGCGTGTTCAATGTCACCCACGCCTTCCTCGAGCCGCTGAAGGCGTCGAAAGGCCGCATCGTCAATATCGGCTCGATCCAGTCCTTCGTGCATGTGCGCACGCCCAACTCTGCGGCCTACACCACCTCCAAGCATGGCGTGCTCGGCTTCACCAAGGCGCTCGCTGCCGAGCTCGGCAAGCACGGCATCCGCGTGAACGCGATCGGCCCCGGGCTGATCGAAACGCCGCTGAACGCGCAGGTGCGCGCCAACAATCCGGAGCTGGTGCAGATCTTTCTCGACCACACCCCGCTCGGCCGCGCCGGCAAGCCGGAAGACATCGTCGGCCCCGCGGTGTTCCTCGCCTCCGATCTCGCCTCTTACGTCACCGGCTCGATCGTGATGGCCGATGGCGGCTACAGGTCGATCTGAAGCCGGGAAAGTCAACCATGTCCAACGCCCCGCATTACAACATCGATGTCGGCACCTTCTGGGCCGATCCCTATCCCGATCTGGCGCGGATGCGGAAAGAAGCGCCGATCGCCTTTGTCCCGCAGCTTGGCTCGACCGTGTTCACCCGCCGCGACGACATCTTCACCCAGGAAAAACGCATCGAATTGTTCTCCTCGCACCAGCCGGGCGGGCTGATGAACACGCTGATGGGCCACAACATGATGCGCAAGGACGGCGAGGCGCACATGTCGGAGCGTGCCCAGATGTTTCCGTCGGTGTCGCCGCGCACCGTGAAGGAGACCTGGCGGACAAAATTTCAGGTCCATGCCGACCGCATCCTCGACGAGCTCGCGCCGAAGGGCCGGGCCGATCTCACCAAAACCTTCGCGCTGCCGCTGTCGGCGGAATGCCTGAAGGACATCACCGGCCTGACCAGCATGCGCTACCAGGATATGGACGCGTGGTCGCAGGCGATGATCGACGGCATCGCCAACTACACCGGCAACAGGGAGGTGGAAGCGCGCTGCAATGCCGCGACCGCGGGCATCGATGCCGCGATCGACGACATGGTGCCGGTGGTGTCGAAACATCCGAACGGCTCGATCCTCAGCGTGCTGCTGGCCGCGGGCCAGCCGATGGATAGCATCCGCGCCAACATCAAGCTTGCGATCTCCGGCGGGCAGAATGAGCCGCGTGATGCGATCTCGGGGTCGGCGTGGGCGCTGCTGACGCATCCCGAGCAGCTCGCGTGGGTCACGCAGGGCAAAGCAAAATGGATCGACGTGTTCGAGGAATATGCGCGCTGGATCGCGCCGATCGGCATGTCGCCGCGCCGCGTGGCGAAAAAATGCACTTATGGGGGCGTCGACTTCGAGCCGGAGGACCGCATCTTCTTCATGTTCGGCTCCGCCAACCGCGACGAGGCCTGCTTCGCCGAGCCCGATCGCTTCGACATCACGCGCGACACCTCGAAGAGCATCGCCTTCGGCGCCGGCCCGCATTATTGCGCCGGCGCCTTCGCCTCGCGCGCGATGGTCGCCGATGTAGCCCTGCCCTCGCTGTTCGCGCGGCTGAAAAACCTGCAGCTCGATCCGTCGGAGCCGGTCAGAATCGGCGGCTGGGCGTTTCGCGGACTGCTTAACCTGCCGGTCGCATGGGACGCTTAGCGCGGCGCAGCCGCGCGATCGCCCATGTCGCGGCCATCAGGGTGAAGCAGATCATCGCCACCCATGCCGCCGTCAACTCGATTGCCCGAAGCGCGAATGCGGTCAGCACCGCCCAGGACGCCTGCGCCTCCTCGCTGTAGCCGATCGGTACGACATCGGGCACCAGCAGCCTCGCCAGGCCAAAGGCCAGTGCAAGAGCAACGATGCTCGCCCAAAACAGCTTCCAGCCTGCTTTCATCACGGCACCTCGCGCTTCGCCTGTCGTCATTCATGACACAGCCGCCGCGGACAACGATTGATGTTGATCAAAGCAGCCACGGGCGCCGGCGCAATTGAAGCCGTCACGAAACGTCTGCTAAGAAGCGCCCCGCAATCAGAGGAGCGTGCAATTGGCCAAAGAACCGATACGTCAGGGACGACAGGGACCTCCGGGACCGCAGGGCCATCCCGGACGGCAAGGGCCGGAAGGCGCGCGCGGCAAACCGGGGCCGGACGGCAAGGCCGGACCGCAAGGCAAGCGCGGTGAAGCAGGACCGCAGGGCAAAGCAGGACCGGAGGGTCCCCAAGGTCCGCGCGGCGAGCCCGGTCCGCCCGGCCAATTGCCGTCGATCGAGCAGGTGATGCCGTGGCTGCACCTGATCTTCGATGCCTATGAAGACTACAAGAAGACGCGAGAGCGCGAGGCGCAGGAGGCGGCCGAGCGCGCCGCCGCCGAGCAGGCCGCGCTCGAGGCGGCCGTCCACGACGAGGCGCCGGACGACGAGGACGACGACGATCACAAGAAGAAAAAGAAGAAGCACAAGAAGGACAAGCACAGGGATCACGAGAGGGATAATTACGAAGACGAGGATTGAGCGGCCTCTTCGCCGCGCGATCGCGTCGAGGCTCAAGGCTGCGGCGGGCCGCTGCGTACGCTGGAGAAACGCCGCGCCAGATACAGCGCGAGCGCCAGCGCACCGATGAGCGCGGTGAGGCAGAGCTGCCACGGTGGCGAGGGCGCGGACCAGGTGACGTGCACCAGCACGCTGCCGATCACCAGATTGGCAAAGCCCCAGATCACATTGACGACGGCGGAAGACTCGCCGGCGCCGCGCGGCGTGGCGAACGGAGTCTGGAATTTGTTGCCGGAAATGCCCTGCACGATGTGCGGGACGCTGTTGACCAGAAACGCGCCGGCGAAAAACCAGGCGACATAGGAATACCAGGGCATCGTCGGCTCCTTCATCTTGCGACGAAAGCCTAGCAGCGATCGCAGCCGCAGCGCTACCACCACCACGTATAGAGATCCGACGCCTCGAGCAGCCGTACCGAGCGCAGCAACCACACCGACAGCGGCCACAGCACGCAGAGGAAGAGACCGGTGAGCATGGCATGCCATTCGCCCGGCGGCAGATGGGGCTCGATGGCGAAGCGCAGCCAGATGATGGCGACCAGCGTCAGCACCAGCTTGAGGACCCAGTCGAGCAATCCAAGAAGAGCGATCATTGGAAGCGCTCTGTGTCAGGCCGGCAGATGACGTTTCATCAGCGGCCGCAGCGACCACATCAGCGCGGGCCAGACCATGACCACGAACAGCGACGAGATCAGCCAGTGCCAGTCGCCCGAGGGAATGACCGGGCTGACGAGATCGAGCAGGCAGGCGGTCACAACACCGCTCAGCGACATCAGCACCGTCCAGACCATCCAGGGATAGAGTTTTGCACGCGACGCCACGGATGCGGACGCGCGGCCGTCGCGCGGCAACAGGCCTGCGCCCTGGAAGATGAAGCGCATCGCCACAAACCAGCACGTGCCGACCACGCCGCCGCAGATCGCGAGGATGACGATGTTGGCGAGTTCGAAAGAGCCATTCCACCACAGCATCCAGCCGCTCCACAGCAGACCAAAGGCGAGTGCGCTCCATTTGAGCGAGTCGGTCTGATTTCCTTGCATGGCGAAGCTCCGGTAGCTTGGCCCCCAAATTTGGCCCTCTGCCACCATGAACAACGCGATACCGGCAAACCGTGAACTGGGTCACACTTCGAGAACTCGTTACTCGGGCGTGATCTCGTACAGAAATCGGGCCAGGCGGACCGTCTTCCTATCCGAAACGCTGCCGCGAGCGCGCGCGCGCCTTTTCCGCCTCCACCTCGCGATCGCGCGCCGGCGCATGGGATTGCAGCGAGGTGAGCAGCCGCCGCGCCGCGTCCGAGACTTCGGCGACCGCGCTGTTGAAGGCCGCTTCGTTGAGCTGCGACGGCCGGCTGAATCCGGACAGTTTCCGCACGAATTGCAGCGCCGAGGCGCGGATCTCGTCCTCGGTCGCGGGCGGATCGAAATTGAACAGCGTCTTGATGTTGCGGCACATTTAACTCTCTCCGGGGGTCAAGAACGTCCGCCTTTCCAAGGACGATCGATCAAGCCAAAATCCTACATCGCGACGCGGTTTTGTCCTAGAATAGCAGGCGGGGTCAGTCTCTCCACCATCGCCGAGGTCGAGTTCCCGATGAGCCATGTCACCTACAAGATCGTCCAGCACGATGGCGGCTGGGCCTACACCGTCAATGGCGTTTTTTCCGAGAGCTTTCCGAGCCACGCCACAGCGCTCGCGGCGGCCAGGCGCGCCGCGGCGGAGCAGCGCACGCCGGGGCGCACCGAGATGATCCAGTACGAGACCTCAGACGGCAAATGGCACACCGAGACGGCCGCCGGGAGTGATCGCCCCGAAACAGACGTTGAGGACGCGCCCTAAAGCCCGATGGCAAGGCCATCGCGCTTTAGGGTTTCTGTGTTGCGCATGATCTTGTCGGAAAACCGGTTCCCACTTTTCCGGATCATGCGCTAGAACGGGACCTCGACCCCAAGCCGCTCGAAGAAGGCGCGGCCTTTGCGCGTGAGCCGGAGCGCACGCGGGATTTTGCCGGGCTCGACACCGCGCGTCTCGGTCAGGCGCTTCAGGATCGCGTTGGCAAATGCGCCCGAGAAATGCGGCACGCGCTCGGTCCAGTCATTGCAGAGCCGGAAATGCGGCGCGCGCGACGGCACGAAATCGATCTGCTCGGCGCGGCACCAATCCA
>Ga0210402_10006056_pt1 | contig 10749 bp, 8 predicted proteins | sample IncBWC7MmetaG_FD_161055 | JGI IMG/M metagenome (GOLD analysis project Ga0210402, IMG submission 161055) | Forest soil microbial communities from Barre Woods Harvard Forest LTER site, Petersham, Massachusetts, United States - Inc-BW-C-7-M | ecosystem: Environmental > Terrestrial > Soil >... | reverse complement strand
CGGCATGATGCCGATCTTGCACTTACCGGGCGAAATGATGCCCGGACAATTCGGCCCGATCAGCCGCGACTTTCTATCCTGCAGAAACTCCCACGCCTTCACCATGTCGAGCGTCGGAATGCCCTCCGTGATGCAGACGATCAGGTCGATTTCCGCGTCTGCAGCTTCCATGATGGCGTCCGCGGCAAACGGCGGAGGCACGAAGATGACGGTGGCGTTGGCGCCCGTTTTCTCGGCGGCCTCGCGCATGGTGTTGAAAATGGGCCAGCCCTCGTGCGTGGTGCCGCCCTTCCCGGGCGTCACTCCACCGACAATTTGGGTGCCGTAAGCGGCGCTGGCCTTCGCATGAAACGTGCCTTCACGTCCCGTGAGGCCCTGCACAACAACCCGCGTATCTTTATTGACTAAAATTGCCATAGATCAATACTCCTCGCTGCTCTAGCTCGACGCTTCAGCGCCATTCCGTTACCCCAAGCGTGCCTCGTGCGGCTGCGACCACTTTGTCGGCCGCGTCTTTCATGGTGTCGGTGACGATGAAGTTGAGCCCCGAGTTCATCAGGATCTTTTTGCCTTCGTCGACATTCGTTCCTTCCAGTCGCAGCACGATCGGCAGCTTGATGTTCGTCTTCCGCGCCGCCCCGACCACGCCCGTGGCCAGCGTGTCGACCCGCAGGATCCCGCCGAAAATGTTAATGAGCACGGCCTTCACGTTCTTGTCGCTGAGCAGAATCTCGAAGGCATGCGCAACCTGCTCGGAACTAGCGCCACCACCCACGTCGAGGAAGTTCGCCGGCATGCCGCCCGCGTACTTGATGATGTCCATCGTCGCCATGGCGAGTCCCGCGCCATTCACCATGCAGCCAACACTGCCATCCAGCTTGATGTAGTTCAGGCTGTACTTGGACGCCTCTACTTCCAGGGGATCTTCTTCGGTAATGTCGCGCAACTCACGCAACTCCGCGTGACGGAATAGCGCGTTGTCGTCGAAGTTAATTTTTGCATCGAGCGCAAACAGCCGTCCGTCTGTGGTCGTAATAAAAGGATTAATCTCGAGCAGCGACGAGTCCGTGTCGAGAAACGCCCTGTAGAGGCTGGACAAGAACCCCACGGCGGGATTGATCTGCTTCGCGCTTAGACCAAGCTGGAACGCAATCTTCCTCGCCTGGAACGCTTCCAGCCCCATACCCGGATCGATATGCTGCTTCAGAATCGCATCCGGGTTCTCTGCCGCGACCTGCTCGATCTCCATGCCACCCGCAGCCGAAGCCATGAAAACCGGCTTCCCCTCGGCGCGATCCACGAGAATACCCAGATAGAGTTCCTTTTCGATAGGCAGGGTCTCTTCAATCAGCAACCGCCGCACGATGCGGCCCTCGGGCCCCGTCTGATGCGTCACCAGCTTCATCCCCAACATCTTGGAGGCCAGTTCGCCGGCTTCATTCACCGACTTCGCGATCTTCACGCCCCCGCCCTTGCCGCGCCCTCCGGCATGGATTTGTGCCTTGACGACAACCCCGGTCGCGCCCGAACTGAATAATTCTTTCGCAGCGGCTTCCGCCTCATCCTGGGAAGCGGCCATTGTCCCACGCGGCACACTTACGCCGTATTTCTTAAGAATTGCCTTTGCCTGATACTCATGGATTTTCATAATGACGGCTCGTTAGTTAAGCATCGGAAGGATCCTGCTTGCGGCGACGCAGGGCGGGCAGCAAACTTCCAATTCTATAGAAGGGCGAGGAATTAGGGCAAACGTGACCATCTTTTTAAATTAAACAGGCCGGTTTAAACAAGCTGGTGGGCATTCTCCCGAAGAAGTCCTCCCACGGAGTCCTCCAACAATGATTGCGACTTCCCGCGCAGCGCCTACATCCAACAGAAACCAGACGCGCGATTTAAGATTGAAGACTTCAGAATCTGCAATCGACAATCTTCGATCTGAAATTGCTTTCACCATGAGGGTTTCCAGCGTGAAGCTTATCTCTCTGAACGTGGGGCGCCCGCGTCTTGTGGTTTACCAGGGAAAAACTATCAACAGCGGAATCTTCAAGGATCCTATATCGGGCCCGCTGCAGTTGCGCACCCTGAACCTGGACGGCGACCGCCAGGCCGATCTTACCGTTCACGGAGGTCCCCACAAAGCGGTCTACGCTTACCCGTCGGAGCATTATCCATATTGGCGCACGGAGTTGCCCGGCGTTGATTTGCCGTGGGCCATGTTTGGTGAAAACTTTACGACCGTGGGTTTGGCGGAGGATGATCTTCACGTCGGGGACCGCTTCCAGATTGGCTCGTCGATCGTGATGGTTCGCCAGCCACGTACCCCATGCTACAAACTGGCCGCCAAGTTTCAGCGGGATGACATGCTGGAGCGCTTCCTGCTCAGCGGCCGCAGTGGTTTCTATTTTTCGGTGGAGAAAGAGGGCTCGGTCGCGGACGGCGATGCCTTCGAGCTGCTGAAGCGGGAGCAGGACGCCATCACGATCTCCGAAATGAATCGCCTCTTTGTGCGCGAGAAATACAACCAGAATCTGCTTCGCAAAGCCATTCAAACGGCGGCTCTGCCGGAAGCGTGGCGCGAATATCTGGCCGAGCGATTGCGTCGATCCTTGGTCAAAACCTAGTCACGCCTCCACATCGCGTCAAAGGATCGTCATGCCGTACAATTCGGCCTGACCCGATGATCGCGTGACCTGATGATCCTCGACGCTCTCCATCGCATCGCGAACCGCGCTGAATCCCTCGACCGCGCCGAGGCTCGGGAAGTGATGTCCGAAGTGTTGGGGGGCAAGTGCACCGACGCTCAGATTGCCGCGCTGCTCGTAGCCCTGCGCATGAAAGGCGAAACCGTCGAGGAAATTGTGGGATTCGCGGAGGCGATCCGCGCGGCGGCAGCGCCACTTCCAATCGAACGTGCGAGCGCACCGGATGCGATCGCCGTCAGCGGCACCGGACGCGACGCTCTGGCGGACGAATCGCTGGTCGACACCAGCGGCACTGGCGGCGACGCCAGCGGCACATTCAATATTTCCACTGCAACGGCGCTCGTGACCGCCGGAGCGGGCGTTCGCGTGGCCAAACACGGCAACCGCAGCATCAGTTCCAAGTGCGGCTCGGCCGATGTGGTCGAGGCCCTGGGTATTAACATCCAACTGTCGCCCGAACGCGCCGCGCAATGCCTGCGCGAAGTCGGAATCTGCTTTTTGTATGCGCCGAATCTGCATCCAGCCATGAAGCAGGTGCAGGGAATCCGGCGCGAGCTGCGCATGCGCACCATGTTCAATCTGCTCGGTCCGCTCACGAATCCCGCGCGGGCTAACGGCCAGGTGGTTGGAGTCTATTCGCTGGATCTGGTAGAGAAGCTGGCGGAGGCGCTGAGCATGTTAGGCCTGCATCGCGCGCTCGTTGTGCATGGCCTCGAAGGGCTGGATGAAATCACAATCACCGGGAAAACGCGCGTGGCCGAGGCCCGCGACGGATCGGTGCGATCCTACGAAGTCGAACCCGAAGAGTTCGGTATGGCTCGCGCCACGCTGCAGGACATTGCCGGCGGTGACGCCGCTGAGAACGCTGCCATCATCCGCGCGATTCTCGAGGGAGAGAAGTCGCCCCGGCGCGACGTGGTGCTGCTCAACTCCGCCGCCGCGCTGGTCGCCGCCCGCCGAGCCGACCGCATCGCTGATGCAATTCCACTCGCGATCAAGTCGATCGACACCGGCGCGGCCGCGGACAAGCTTCAAGCGCTGGCGAGTTTCACCTCAGCCAGTGCATAGCTGAGAGACTGCCGGTCACCCTGAGCAAAGCGAATGCCTGACCTGAGCCTGTCGAAGGGGGGTTGTCGACTTCCTCGCAGCTCCATGGAGCGGTGGTTTCAGACTTCCACCTTCTCCAGGTACTGCGCGATCCGCACCTCCCATCCCAACTCCCTCGTCATCAAATCCCGCAACTGTCCCGCAGCGTCGGGTTCACCGTGAACCAGATAGGTCGAAGCCGGACGGTTGCGAAACGTGCGCAGCCATTGCAGCAACTCCGGCGGATCGGCATGATCGCTGAACTGCTCAAGCGCCGCAATCTGTGCGCGAATCGGAACGAAATCCCCGAAGATCTTCACTTCTTCGGACTTGCTCTTGATGGCATACCCGCGTGTCCCCGGCGCCTGAAAGCCGATGAAGAGCACCAGGTTTCTCGGGTCGGGCAACCGCTGCGCCAGGTGATGCAGTACGCGTCCACCCGTCACCATGCCGCTCGAAGAGATGATGACGGCAGGCGCTAGCGCCGCGTTGATCCGTTTTGATTCCTCCGGAGTCGATGCGAACGTGAATCCCGGCCACTGCAGCGGCGAGCCATATTTCCGGATCATGTCGCGCGTCTCATCGCTGTACTCTTCGTCGTGCTTCAGGAAAATCTCCACTGCTCTAATGGCCATGGGGCTGTCGCAAAATACCGGCAGACGTGGAATCTGGCCCGACTCCATCACATGCTTCAAGATAAAAACAAATTTCTGCGTGCGTTCAATCGCAAAGGCGGGGACGACGACGCTGCCGCCGCGCTGGGCCGCTGCGGTGATCAGCGACGCCAGTTCTGGCAGTGGATCTTCCTTAGGATGAGTCCGGTTTCCATAGGTCGATTCCATTACCACGAGGTCGGCGGTTTCCCCTTCCGCAGGGCCCGAATGCACAACCTTGCCCGGCGCGACTTTGTGATCGCGCACGCGCCCAATGTCGCCCGTGAAGAGCAACCGCCGCGTTTGTCCATTTGTATTGAGCGAGATCTCGGCCATGCACGAGCCGAGAATGTGCGCCGCACGGACGAAACGGAAGGAGAACTCTGCCGAGAGTCGAACATCCTCACCCACACGAATGGGTTTGAAATATTGCAGAGACTTCTGCGCCTCATCAAAGGTATAGAGCGGCAGTGCAGGATCGTGCTTCGACTTCTTCGTCTTGTTGTAGAAGCGGGCGTCCTCTTCCTGCAGGTGGCCCGAGTCGGGAAGAATGATGCCGCACAGATCGATGGTCGGAGGCGTGGCCAAGATCGGGCCGCGGAACCCTCCTTTCACCAGCCGAGGAATCCATCCGCAATGATCTAGATGGGCGTGGGTCAGGACGACCGCGTCGATCCGATTGGCCGCAACCGGCAGGTTATGCCAGTTGCGCTCGCGCCACTGTTTCGGTCCTTGAAACATCCCGCAGTCGATAAGAACCTGCAGGCCGTTCTTTCCCGCCGGATCGCCTGCATGGATGAGATGCTTCGAGCCGGTGACCGTTCCGGCGGCGCCAAGAAATTGAATGTAGGCCAAGCCATCCTCCCAGATTGCGTCGAATTCTACTTCTCCGTGGGCTCGATTTTAAATATGTTGTTGGCGGTTTTGCTCTCGGGGACGCTGCCGTCGTTGACTACGATCTCCTGCGGCGGAACCGGAGTCTCCACGCGAATCACGCCCTTGTTCCGGGCACGCACCTCGAGCCGATGCATGATTTCTCCGCCCTTGAATTTGACGATCACCGGAACTTCGGCTCCCGTGGTGCCCAGATTATCGACGGTAATCGTCACGATCGACGAGCCAGTTGTGGTCTGGCGCGAATAGGCTGATTCCACTTTGAAGTCCGGCAGCCCGCGATCGTGGTAGACCCAGTCGTCGAAGAACCATTCCACATCGCGCTGCGTTTGCACCGTGATCAGGCGCTGTATGTACGAAGGTTCTTTGTCGTCCTCAGGACGATAGGCGGCGATAGCCTTCTTGAGCGCCGCCTCGCCCACCATGTCGCGCAGCATCCACCAGACATACATCGCCTTGCTGCGATACAGTTCCTCGCTGGTCGTGTTCACCAGCGACCGGGTTACCTCATCGTCGGATCTGGGAAGGGTTGTCGGCCGTTCCACTTCGCCGAGCGAGGCGCGGTGCAGTCCCATGTACTCCAGCGCGGCCGGACGTCCCTTCTCTCGTTCGAGATAGAGCGCCTGCGCAAAGTGAGCGAGGCCTTCTTCGATCCATGGACGGAACGACAAGAACGAAGCATGCGTCAGCTGATGGGCAGCAGACAGACCGGCTTGCTTGGAGTTGTCGCCCACCAGGGGCGTGAGCAACAGCGCGCCGCTCTCGAACGTCGCTCCCCTGGGATCGGGAAGGTCGGCGGTTTTAGCTTTCTCGCGTTGCGGTCCAAACCATTCGGTGATGAAGGGACTCACCTTCTGCGCCTCGTCGGCGAAATTAGCTGCGGAAGCGTCGTGAGCACGCAAGTAACGGACCTCGATCGCAGGCCGCTCCAGGATCTGATAGTCCGCAATGATAAGAGTCGGAGGCTCCGGCAGCAGCGGTTGATTCAGGCAATCAAGTGAACCGATCGCGCGAGTCGCGCCCATAGATTCGTACGTCGTCGGTCCGTGACAGACCACGCCATTAAAAAGGACTTGCGGCAGCAAATTGTCGCCGCTTAACGGCCCGATCCTTAGATGCATCCTCGATCCTGCTTCGCGCTCTTTCCAGCGCCCCAGAACTTCAAACAAGCTATTACCCTCGGAAAGATTCGCCACCTCAGTCGCAATCGGATACCACGTCACATAGCCCGCGCCGCGGACCGCAGTGAAATTGGTGTCGATCTGGTCCCAGTCAGCGCTTTTCGCCGCTTCCTCGGGAGTACCAATGCGCGTGAGCCTGGTCGCATCGACTACGATGACGCCTTCGTACGCGATCTCCACTTCGACGGTCCCTTTCGGTGCGATTGGCTGCGGCAAAGTTACGATGGCTTCGGAAAGTCCGCCGGTGTGATCGATGTCAGAAGTGTAGGGCTGCGTCACGAACTGCACTACCTTGTCACCGGCCTTCACCGATCGCCAGTCGAGCGACGAGGAGATCTGCAGCACCGCGATCTTTTGAGGAGTTTGCGAGCCGTTCCGCAGAGTGATCTTGCCGCGTACTCCCAGCCGATGCTGTTCCGGCTCGACCTGCACATTGAGATCGTAATTGGTGAAGCTGAACGCCTCACGGTCCAGAGAGAAGCCATTGAGCGCGGCGGCACAGAGGGCACACAGAAGACCGAGAAACCGGACGGCAGACTGCAAGGCGCGGGATTTCATTTCGATTCTGCGGAGCCTTGTTTCGCGCGTCTCTGCCTTACGATTTCGTACAGGACGACGGCCGCAGCGACGGAAACATTCAGCGACGGCACTTTACCCAGCATGGGGATCGAAACCAGGAAGTCGCACTTCCTTTTCACGAGGTCGTGCAGCCCTTTGCCTTCGCCACCGAGAACCAGCGCGCAGTCCATGTTGTAATCGAGTTCGTAGTAATTCTGTTTGCCGCGCTCGTCGAGTCCTACGGTCCACACATTGTGTTGTTTCAGTTCTTCCACGGTGCGGGCAATGTTCGTCACCTTAGCGATGGGCATGTGCTCGCTCGCTCCGGCGGACACCTTCGTGACCGTGCCAGTCACGCTCGTCGATCGCCGCTCCGGGATCACAATGCCGTTCGCGCCCGCGGCGTCTGCGGTGCGCAGGATCGCTCCCAGATTGTGCGGGTCCTCGACTCCATCGAGCACCACCACCAGCGAGTATTCCGCCCGCTTTGCGCCGATGACGTCTTCGAGATCGTTGTATTGCTTGGCCGAGGTGACGGCCACCACGCCCTGATGCGCGGTGTTGCCGGCCAGTTCGTCGAGTTCCTTGCGCTGCAGGAACCGCACAGGTACTTTCAATCGCCGGCAGTCTTCAATCAGGCGCTGCAGGCGGATGTCGTGGCGCTCCTTGGCCATTCCGATCCACTCAAAAGTCCTCCCCCGCGCCTTCAGCGCTTCCGTCACAGAGTTAATGCCATAGATGTAGTGCATGAGTATTCAGTGTACCGAAAGACGCGTTTCGTGGCTGGCTTCCGAGTGGCCTCTCGCGCTTTGTGGCAGGGCTGAATGGATGCTCTGTGAAAGGCTTTAGGGGGAAGTTTTGTGGAAGGGCACGGCTCTAGCGGTGCCGTTGAGGCGTCACGAAGGCTGGGCTTTGGCCCTGAGGGCATGCACGATCTCGCTCGGTTCCGGCCGCTCGGTGTAATCCTCATGGGCCGAGGCGTATAGAACTGTTCCGTCGCGGTCGAGAATATAAGTTGCCGGAATCGGCAATTCCCAACTCTCATCGCCATTGGTGAAGGGAAGGTTCACAAATGCGCGCCGGTAAACCGCTTCCTGTAACGGCGGCACACGGTAAGTCAGCCCAAACTGTCGTGCGACTTGGTTGCCGCCATCGGAGAGCAATGGGAACCGCATCTTATGCTGATCGTGCATAAAGAATGACTGCTTCACGTTCTGCGGCGAGATGGCGACGAGGGTCGCTCCAGCCTGCACAATCTGCGGCAGAGCGAGATTCATCGCTTCCATCTGTCCCACGCAAAACGGACACCAGCGGCCGCGAATGAAACACACCACAAGCTTTCCCTTGGCCAGCAAGTCAGAAGAAGAAACAAGCTTGCCATCGTGGTCGGGAGGCTCGAATGCGGGCGCTTTCGCTCCCACCGCCAGGATGTTCGAGGCCACATGCCGAGCCATGAGTACCGCGACGGCCTGCGCGTGAATGGCCTGCGTCTCAGGCGGAGCGTACTTCGTGATCAGTTCCTTGCGCTCGGCAAGGATTTCGCGCAGGGGACGCATGTCGAGTCCCGGACGCGATTCATCGAGGGATCGCCACTTCATATCTGCCATGATGACACACACGACCGTGCCGGCGATTCACGGGTAACGAACCGATTTGCAGACGCGTGGGGTGCGGCGGTATATTGCATCGAGGCCGATTCGTTTGTTTACGGTTGCGTTCGTTTCCTTGCGGAGGTAACCCCGTGTTCCGATCTGTGTTCCACGCGGTTCTGACCATTCTCTGTGGCTTCGCGATCTCGCAGGCGCAGGAGGCTTTCCCCAGGGCTCGTACTCGATATTTCCCGGATACGACGAACAACCTCCACCTGGAGATGGTTTTTAACTACAACGTCGCCGACATCAACACGGAATCCGGCGTCATCGATATGGTTTGGGCGTCCGATTATCCCGACCAACCGGCGGGCGTGTACAACACGGCCTACATCCCGTACTCAGTAGACAACTTCACGAACAGCGTTGCCTGGTATGAGCGGCACCATCCGGATTGGCTGGAATATCTCTGCGACCGGAAGACTCTTGCGTTTGAGTTTGGGTCTACGAGTCTTGCCCCGATCAACTTTGCCAATCCCGCCGTGCGCGCCTATCAGTGGGCGAATTGGGTGGATGCTCCGTTGGCCCAGGGCTACGGCGGAATTGCCGTTGATACCATGTCGGCCAGCAGCAACTGGGGACGCTGTGGGCACTACGATCTTTCCGGAAATTGGGTGCAACAATACAGCGGAAAGTTGATTGATCCTGCCTATCAGCGCGATGAGCTTGCGTGGGAAGCGGCGACCTACAGGCACGTGCACAACCATTCAAAGACGGCGACCATGCAGGTGAATGTGTCGTACGAGTTTGGCTATTCGGAGCCAGTGAACTTGCAGCTCATGACGACGACGGATCTTCTCTTCGATGAGCGCGGCTTCACCAACTATGGAAATCCGCCGAATGTTCCGCCTCCATTGCAATGGGAGCAGATCATGGGTGTGCTGCAATACGTCGAGCGCAAGGGGGTCTGCTACATGACCAACGGCGAAGAGTCAGAGCTTACGACGGACATTCCGCAGTCGGCGCGCCTCTGGGTGATCGCGAACTATCTGCTGGTGAAAAACAATTGCACCTACCTGTACATGACTGGTTTCAACACAGATGGTTCCCAGGATTACGGCTCGCTGATCACCTTTCCCGAATACTCGATTCCCATCGGACATGCCACGAGCGCGATGAGGAAGACGCAGGGAGTCTGGGCGCGCAGCTACTCCGGTGGCTTGACGTTGGTGAATCCGTATTACTCGACGGCGGTAGTAAGTGTACCGTCCGGCTCCTACGTTGACGTGAATGGAAACTCAGTCGGTCCTACGGTGACGATGGCGCGACAGACCGGGCTGGTCTTGCTGAACGCGCCCTAGTTGTCTAGCGGTAACCCTTTTGGGAGCGGCCATTGGTCTGTTTCGCGCACGACGGACGACTCTGGTGCTTCGGGCTTTACACCGACTAGCATTTCGCCTCCCGGTGCGAGTCGCTCCACATAGCCCTTCGCCGACCTTTCCACCAGGAAAGGTTTTGCATCCATCCCCGTGAGTAATTCTCCGTCGCATCTGAACTCGTAGGTAATCTTCACTGCCTCGCAACCCTATGCTGCCGGAGCGTGGTTGACTGCCCTCGCGTTGGCCCGCACATTGGCCGGCACGCTGGGCCCGCACGCTGGGCCGTGATCTTGTGCCAAGCGCGCGTAAGAATCGCACGCGAACTCTGAAGACGAACTCGAGAACCAGGTCCAGGACTAAGCCAGGCATCCAGGTGTCCTCGAACGGCGGCGTTTCCCAGGGTCAGCCGAGAACTTGAGAAAATCAGATTACATTCCCGGAAGCTTCATTCCTGCTAACCTGCGCGCGAAGCTGGGCTTGCCCATTTGCTTGAACATCTTCTTCATCTGCGCGTATTGGCGAAGAAGATTATTTACTTCCTGCACCGTCGTGCCTGATCCGCGGGCGATGCGTTTGCGGCGGTTGCCGTTGATCACTTCGTGATGGTTGCGCTCGTGCGAAGTCATCGAATTGATGATGGCCTCGACGCGGTTGATCTGCTTCTCGTCCACGTTGTCGGCGGCCTTCTGCAGGCCTGAGAATGGGCC
>Ga0210402_10006053_pt1 | contig 10751 bp, 12 predicted proteins | sample IncBWC7MmetaG_FD_161055 | JGI IMG/M metagenome (GOLD analysis project Ga0210402, IMG submission 161055) | Forest soil microbial communities from Barre Woods Harvard Forest LTER site, Petersham, Massachusetts, United States - Inc-BW-C-7-M | ecosystem: Environmental > Terrestrial > Soil >... | reverse complement strand
CGTTGTCCCCCGAAGCTCAGCGCACCCGCCGCGCACGCTCTGATTCTGAAGCCCGATGCGCGTGCGAAGAGCAGCGACGAACCGGCGAGAACTGAACCTCCGAATTTCGCGGCCTTGCCTCCCAGTGCGCAGCCCGAGCAGATCTTCGCCTCGAAAAAGGTCTACAAGATGCTCGTCAACATGCCCAACCTCAACAGTGCCACCGGAAGCTGGATCCTGAATTTCTCCGAGCTTAGCGCGAACACCCAAGGCCCGCATCTGGCCTCATCGGACGTTTCCGCCCCCGGCCCCATTAGGAAAGTCGACCCCAAGTATCCGCCTACCTTAGTCAAGGAACACGTGGAGGGAGAAGTTGTCCTCTACGCTGTGATCCGCAGCGACGGCTCCGTCGACAGCATCCAATTGGTGCGCGGCATCGAGGACCGACTCGACGCCAATGCCATGCAAGCCTTAAGCCAGTGGAGATTCCGTCCCGCCACCAAGCAAGGCGTCCCCGTGGAGCTAGAAGCCATCGTCCACATCCCCTTCCACGCCCCACCCGACCGCTAACTCGGAGGCGAAGTGCACAAAATCGCCTTTCCCTGCGAGTCCCAACTGAGGAGCACATTTCTTCGCTGGGTATACAAGCTTGCATTGCGCTAATCCAGCACTCGCGAAAATGCCCATATTGCGCCTCTGATTCCATTGAGAATCAGCACTTATAGAAGTGTCCGCTAGGGTTGATTCTAAAACACCCGCAAGAACCATAAGCCCTTAGATGCAATATTTACAAAAAACGGCGGGGTCGGTGCGTGCCCGATTATTGCTAACTGGAAACTTTCTGGCCGGAAGGCTGTTGCCGCGGCTAGGAACGGCCCTCGGCCAGCTTCACTAACGCATACAGAGCATGATTGACTGGGGTGGGGACGCCCAGTTCCGCGCCACGACGGGATATGTAGCCATTCAAGGAATCGATTTCGGTTCGCTTACCTCGGTTCAAATCTTGTCCGGTCGAGGAAAGCGCTTCCGCCATCTGCGTGGCAATTTTGAGCGCGCCCGCCAGCGCCACTTTCAGATCCTCCAGGCCGGGCGGATGAATTCCAGCGGCCCGTGCGACCGCCAGGACTTCGTGCACCGCCGTCTCGACCACTTTCCACGCATCGGGGCTCGAAGCGATCTGGCCGTACCTTGCGCGGCCCAGCGCGGAAACAGCATTGAGTGCGCAATTCCAAACCAGCTTGGTCCAGAGTTCGCCTTCGATATTTTCCGAAATGCGGCAAGGCACGCCCGCTCGCGAAAAAACCGCCGCGATGCGCTTCGTCTTTTCATTCTCCGGCCCGACGACGAGATCGCCACGGCCCACATGCTTCACCCGCCCGGGTTGCGGCACCGATGCCGCAACATAGACCACGGCAGGCAGCGCATCAATCGCCGCCGCAGCGCGAATCTGCTCGACGTTGTCCACGCCGTTTTGCATGCTGAGGACTAACGCGCCTGGAGCAAGCAGCGGAACCAGTGCCCGAGCCGTGGTCGCATTATCCGTGGTCTTCACGCAAAAAAGGACCATCTCCGCTCCGCGAACCGCGCTGAGTTCCGTGGACCCCGCAACCTGTACACTCTCCTGGAATTGCAAGGTGTCGAGGAATAGTCCGTTCTTGTTGACCGACTCGACAAAAGCAGGACGTCCGATCATCACCACCGGCGCACCCGCGCGCGCCAGCAGCCCGCCGAAGTACCCACCTACGGCGCCCGCGCCAACGACCGCAATCTTCGGCCAGTTTTCCTGCTGGCTCACGGAGTAACCACTGAAATGAGCCGGTCGATGTCCCGTTCGGTGTTATACAAGTAGGGCGAAACGCGAATGTGGCCTTCGCGCAGGCTGACCACAACATTCTCCTTCCTCAAATGTTGATAATGTTCCGCGGTCTTCTCCGGGCTCCGCGCCGCAAAGCATCCATAAGTGCCGCGCCGCGCTGCGTCCAGCGGACTTGCGATGACAAAGCGATCCTTCGGGAGCCGCTCGAACATCAGCTCGATCAGTTTTCGGTTGTGCGCCGCGACCAGTTCCGGCCCAGTGCGCACCACAAAATCCACGGAAGCATCCATCGCCACCAAATTAAAATTGTAATAACTGGCGGCCTCCGGTGAATCCCACCGCTTCGCGTTCGCCGCCGGCTTCGCAGCTTCAAGGTTCAACGCGGCAAAGTTGTTCGAGCCCATCAATGCCATCCAATAAAACGGCCCCGGCCTCACCATCGAAAGATGCTCGCTCTTGGCCCAGAAAAATCCCGTGCCGAACGGACCCAGCAGCCACTTGTAGCCCGCCGACACAATAAAATCGGCCCCCAGTTGCTCCACATCCATTGGTATGGCGCCGCAGCCCTGGCTGGCGTCCAGCAAAAGCAACGCGCCCTGCCGGTGACAAGCGTCCGCAACGCGACGAACATCTAGCAATGAGCCGTCGTCGAAGCGCACCATGCTCACCGAAACAACCCGCGTGCGCGGAGTCATCGCCGAGATCAAATCATCGGCGGTGATAAACCGCTCGCGTGGCGAAACGATTGTCAGCTTCACGCCCTCGCGTTCCGCCATCGGTTTCCATGTCGCATACTGCAACGGAAATTCGCCCTTCGCGGTTATGACTTCGTCGCCTGGTTTCCACGTCAGCGCATACGCCACCGCCGCCGCGCCGGCACTGGCCCCGCTGGTCAGCGCAATTTCTTCGGGTTTTGCGCCGATCAGTTTTGCGAGGGACGCGCGAAGGCGGTTGGGCACTTCAAAAAAAGTGGAATCCGGCTTGTGGTGCGGATTCTTGTTGGCTTCAAGCGCCGCTTGCACGGCGCGAATCGAGACTTTCGGCATTGGCGATTGGCTCGCCAAATTCAAGTACGTGGCGTCTTCAATTTCGAACCATTCCTGCCGCCAATCGGGTTGCCGAGAAATTGCTGTGGTGGACACCGGCAGCTCCTTTGCGGGAAATTCAAGAAGTTAGTTTCGCGCAATCATCCGTGGATGCAACGTCCAATTTGGGCAGTCTGTCTGAACTGGGCCGCCGGAGACAAGCGCTAGAAATGACTGCGGAGGTCCCGGAAAGCCGGCAAAATCACGAGTTTTCCGGAGCCCGCCATCACCGGTTCATGTTCCAGGGTCCAGGTATGCTGGTGCGGGATGTAGACGGCGTTGAGCCCGATCTTCATCGCCGGATTGATGTCGCTGCGCGGGCTGTTGCCGATCATCCAGCCGTGAGTCTTTACGATTTTGTGTTTGTGAACCAGCCCGCCGTACGTTTCGGGATCTTTTTCCGGAACGATCTCGATAAATTCGAAAAACCCCTGCAGCCCCGATCGCTCTACTTTCGCTGCTTGCTCCGCAGGCTCGCCCTTGGTAAATAAAATCAGCCGGTGTCGCTCCGTAAGATACGCCAGCGTCTCCGGCACGCCATCCAGAATCTTCGGCGGCGTGCGCTCCAAATCAATGACCCGGCTATGAATCAGCGCCAGCGTCTCGCGCTTCGCCATCTGGTCCGCAAGCTTTATGTAGGTCTCTTCGAGCGAGCGCCCGAAGCTGCGCACGCCGTACCCGTACTGCCGGATATTCTTGCGTTCGGTTTCATTGAGGATGTGGCGAATGTAGGCGCGGGTATAGCCGTACGGCTCGACAATGCTGATGAAATCCTCGATCAGCTTCTCGAAGAATACGTTGTTTTCCCAGAGCGTATCGTCCGCATCAATCAACAGTGTATGGCGTCGCATCGAACTTGGCGATCGGCGGCGCTCGCGCCGCAAACCGTTTTCCCCCAGCCTCTTTCCCCGGTGTGTTTAGTCTAACAGCCGGAGGGCATCTTCGGCGATGGCCGCAGCGGCGCCGGGCCGGCCAAGGTTGGTCGCAGCGTCACGCATTCTTGCCAATCTAGCAGAATCGTCCAGCAGGGCCGCGATTTTCCAGGCCGCTGCTGGCAAGTTATTGCAGCGAATCGCCGCACCCGCTTCCAGCAAATGATCGGCGTTGCGTTCTTCCTGCCCGGGAATCGGCTCAATCAACGCCATCGGCAAAGCCCTTGCGAGCGATTCTGAAGTCGTCAGCCCGCCGGCCTTGCCGACCATCAGGTCTGCCGCCGCCATGTACTTGTCCATCTCTGTCGTGAAGCCGACGGGACAAAGCCGTGGCGAACCTGACGGCAGACTGCCTGCGTCCTTCGCCAATTCTTCCAGACGCTTGCGGGTCTTATCGGATTTCCCGGCGATCGCGGCGATCTGCCAGGGCCGTTCGAGCGCGAGCAAATCTTTCACCAATTGCTCGACGGGGCCGACGCCGTATCCGCCTGCTGAAATGAGAATCACAGTTCCATCTGAATCGAGCTGCAGATGCTTACGGGCGTCGGATCGGTTCACCGGAGTTGCAAAGAGCGGATCAATCGGAATACCCGTCACGCGCAATTTTTCTCTCGGCACGCCAATCCGCGCGAGATATTCCGCTGCTTCATCGATGGCCAGGTAGTAGCGGTCCACCGTGCGGCAAAGCCACATGGCGTGCACGTCATAGTCAGTGACGACGATAGCGTTGTGCGCGCGTAACTTTTTCTTGGCAATCAGCCAGGCAATAATTTCCGCGGGCAGAAAGTGCGTCGCCACGCAAAGATCTGGTTGAACGCGCTTCAACAAGCGGATCATCGGGCCGGTGTTCAGCCGGTCCAGCGCCAGGCGCCGCCGCGGGTGCAGCCATGGCTGGTCGGTGCGTTCGTAGAGCACACCCATCAACTCTGGCGCACGCCGCACCATTGAAATGTAAGCTTGGTCATAAATGCGCTGGAAAAACTTGCTGACGTATTGCAGGGCGTCGATGTGTTCGACGGCGCAATCGCCGCGCGCCTCGAACGCCTTTTCAAGCGCTTGCGCGGCGCGCACGTGTCCGGCACCCGATGTTGCGGAAAGCAGCAAAACGCGCGGCTTCGTTTTCATTGGCGTGGAGTTCCCGCGAAGGCTATGGGCATCAGGATTTCTTGGGCTGGCCCGCGGCGATTTTTTCCAGAATGACCCGCCCGACTTTTTGCAGTTCCCCGAAGCGTGTCAGGTAGTCCTGAAAATCGTGATTGAGGAGCTGGGCGTCCTGTGGGCCCAGCTTGGTCCGGAGAATCATATCCCGCAACCTTACCGGATGCGGGAGCAGCGCCTCTTCCTGCAATTCCTCGAGCGCAATTCTAGCGTCGTAGTGATACATGGTTTCCCCCAGCGGAAAAATCCATCCACCGTATTGTACTCAGTTGTCGGCGCTAGAGGTGAGTAACCCGAAAAATTGGAGAGAGAAATCCTACGCAGCGGTTGCCGTCGCCGGCATGAATTCATAGCGCGCGATTTTCGCGGCAATGCCCACGCGGCCGTTCTCCGTGGGCTCGATGCGCACAACTTCACCCAGGCAGCGAATATTTACGTCCCCCGACTGCGTGACTTGCTGCGGAAGAGTGATGACGAATTCAATTTCGCTGCCGATTTCGAAATTGGCGTTGGCCACAAAGTAGAGTCCGCGGTAGCTGACATCCCGCGTGTGCGCGTCCAGTTCGTGTCCTTTTAATTCCCGCGGCAATACCCGCATGGGAAGACTCATCGTGAATCGCCGGGCTTCGCGGCGGTCCGCTCCATCAGCCATCAATACCCCCTGGGGCTGTTGAACTGGGCGCAAAGCTAACATCGGTACCGGCAAGTTGCAACGCGAAAATCAGGGATTTTTGTCCTAGTACGAGGTCTTGGCGATCTTAATACGTGGGTCACGGCGATTAAGCCATTCCGGACGCTCCGGCAGTACTGTTGCCCATCTTGAAATGGCCGCCAGCACCGACGCCGAATTTCGGACTTTTTGCTGCGATGCGCTACACTGCAAATTTGTGCCTGGCGCATCCATGACCAACACCCACGACACGCGCAATTTCTTTTTGGCAGGGCCTGCAGGGCAGCTTGAGGCGATTCTCTGGACGCCCGTGGGTGCCGCGCCTCCACTGCTCGCCGCAGTGGTCTGTCATCCGCATCCGCTTTTTGGCGGCACCATGCACAATAAAGTGGTTTACCAGACGGCTAAAGCGCTGGATGCGCTTGGCGTTCCTGTACTGCGATTTAATTTTCGCGGCGCAGGGCTAAGCGCCGGCGTACACGATCGCGGCGCGGGCGAGCAAGGCGATGTTCTTGCCGCTTTGGATTTTCTTACTTCCGAATTTCCTGGCGTGCCGCTGTTGCTGGCGGGATTCAGTTTCGGCGCCTGGGTGGGGCTGCGCGTGGCCTGCGGGGACGCACGCGTCTCCCGCTTGATCGGGTTAGGGATTCCCGTGAACAGCACGGATTTTTCATTCTTGCGCGATTGCAACAAGCCCAAACTTTTTGTGCATGGAAGCAACGACGAATTCGGCACCATCGAAAAAGTTAAGGCGCTTATCCCCACGCTGCCCGGCGGCAACCGACTCGTTGTCGTCGAAGGTGTCGATCATTTCTTTGCCGGGAAACTCGACCAACTTGCCCACGCTATCAACGCCTGGTTCACCGACGAAGTCTTCCGTGTTCGCCATTGACGCTGTTGGATTATCTTTCCGCTCTGTGAACTCTGTGTTCTCTGCGTTCTCTGTGTTCTCTGCGTTCTCTGTGTTAGATCTTTTTCCTCAAGCCCCTTCGCCGCGCGAAAACAGTTTAGTGAAGTCGTCTGCCGTAGCAGGTGGAACGCTTACCAATCGCGCGTTCGCTTTGACGTGCTCCACGCGAGACATTCCCACCAGCGCCGTTGTGATTCCAGGAGAGGAGCGCACGAATTGCAGCGCCCGCTCCGCGTCATTCTCCAATCCCAGAGCATCCGCGACAAAACCTGGCAGATTCTTCGCCACTTGGCCTTGCAGCAGCGAAGCGCTGGCGATGAACGTGATGTCGAGTTCGCCCGCGGCTTCCATGATCGTTCGATGATGGCCGCGCAACGATTGATTGCCCAGCGTCAGCGCTTCCGTCATCCCCAGGTTGAAAGGCACCTGCACGAAACGGAAGTGATGCCGGCCACCCGCGATTTCCTGCGCGACCTGCGAGATTTCGCCGAGCTGCATGGCGTCGCGCACGCGAGCATCCTGTCGAAAGCCGTTCCATGTGGCCATGCCGTAATACTGAATCTCGCCAGCATCGACGGCCGATTCCAGAAACGTAAAAGCCTCGCGGACGCGGCTAAGAAATTCTTCTTTCGTGACTTCCGAAAGCTGGGTCTCAGGATTGTGCAAGTAATAGACGTCCACGCAGTCCACGCCAAGATTTTTCAAGCTGCGTCCCAGCTGATTTTTCAAGAATTTCGGCGTCATGCAATGACTGCCGCCTGCAATATCCTTCGCAGTGAAAATGCCGGGCTGAATGTACTCGCGGAAGAAGTATTCGTTGGGGTCGGCGGGCATCGCTTCATCGGGCGTCAGGTAACCGCCCTTGGTGCACACCACGATTTCTTCGCGTTCGAAACCCTTGGCGGCAAGCTGCTGGATGGCCGCGCCGAGGCTGCGCTCACTGCGCTGAAACCTGTAATTGATGGCGGCGTCCATCACGTTGATGCCGCTTTCCACTGCCGTGACGGCCGCCGCTGTGTAGCTCTCATCCGTCCTCGTGTCCGGCTGGCCGAGGTACGTGCCGATTCCCAGGGAAGAGAGCACCAGCCGCTGAGTTTCCCGGAAATGGCCTGCAGCGGCGCGACCGGCAAACTTCTGGGCGTAGCGCGTTGTCGCTTCTTTGGTGGCGGATTTGCTCATGATGCTCCTTCGGGCGGCAGTGCCGGCCCGGGTGGCTGATTCGAATCAGCTTCGCTGGGCTTCGGCGCGAGAAGCCGCGAGCAGGCTCGAAGAATCCTACGATACGGCCAGTCTTTTTCGCGGAAGAAAATTTCGCCCTCGCGCGGATTGCTGTAGAACCAGCGCGCCACCAGCCAGAGGTGCTCGCCAAGGTCCCCGTTGCTTGTAGCAGGCTGGGATTCGAACTGCTCGCGAAAAATATGTTCGGCGGAGCGCGGCTGGCTGGCAATCTCCGCGAAGCGCAGGAAAAACGGGTCGGCCAGCCTTCCACCATTTACGCGATAGACACCAATGGCTTGTTCTTCCGCAGCGGGCTGGAGGATCACCGCGTCGAGGTCTTGAATGCGGCGCGTGAGTTCCGGCCTGCCGCGCAGGACCTCATCGAGCTTCTCCACTTTTTTGTGCAACGCGGCGGCGCGTTCGAAATCCAATTGCTCGCTGGCTTTCTCGCGCTCTTCCTCGATCGTGGCGCGCATCGAGCCGCCGCTGGTTTCGAGGAACTGCACAAGTCTTCCTACTTCGACGTCGTATTCTTCTTTCGAGCAGCCCGCAAAGCACGGCGCCAGGCACATTTTCATTTCGGAATAAATGCAGCCCGGAAACGTGGGATCGCGGCGGATTTTGATCTGGCAGCGGCGCACTTTGAATAAATCGAGAATCCGTTCGGCAAAGGCCAGCGCGAATCGCCTCGAAGGAAATGGACCGTAATACGCGCCGCCCGCGGGCACGCCGGCCTCATCGACTGGAATGCGGCGGGTGACATAGCAGCGCGGATAAGCATTCCGCAAGTTCACTTTGAGGACTGCCGCAGGGCGGAGGCGCATCAGGTCGCGGTAGCGCTTCGGAAACAACTGCTTGGCGTGCTGGTAGTAGGTGAGTGTTTGTTCGAACGGCGAGCCAGTGAGCCGATAGCGGATGCCGCGCGCAAAGTTACTCAGATTGAGCCGCTTGCTGGCCGGATCGACCTGGCCGAGCAGACGATGCAATCGCCGTTGCAAATTCTGCGTGCGAATCAAGAACGGCTCGGCGTTTTCTATGCGCGGTTCGATCAGGCAAACAGCGGCCTTCGGCGGAAGAGCAGGGAAGAAGTCCTCCCCAGCCCGCACGGCATCAAATTCGAGTCCGCAGTCAAGTTCCAGCACAGGTTCAGAATACTACGAGGATGGACATCTCACGATTGCGGAGAGATCTGCTCGATGTTCAAAGTCTTGAATAGGATCAGTGCTTCCACTCCGTACGATGGATTGATTTCCAGGGTCTGGAGTTTCTCACTTTGAGCGGTTTGCAGTAACGGCATTGCAATTGACGAGTCGAGATCTTTTCCGTAAAGACTCTCAATGTCTGAAGCAGTCAGTTCGCTGCGGGAAACTACGTCTAAGATGATGTTACCCTCCTTCATGCCATCTAGCCTTAGTTTCCTGACCCCTCCCAGCTCGAGCTCGAAGTCTTGACCGTCGGCCGTTGCTAAGAAAAGGCGTGCCTCCTTGTTGGCTGCTAGACGGATTCCGTTAAAACGTCCGTCGTGAAAATTTGGGACTAGCTTTGATGGGGCCAGAAAAAAATACCTCAGCCTTTCAAAACCCACGAGGAAATAACAAGGCGCTGGATTTCGCTGGTTCCTTCGTAGATTTCGGTGATGCGGGCGTCGCGGTAGTTGCGCTCGACGGGATACTCGCGGCTGTAGCCGTTGCCGCCGTGAATTTGGATGGCTTTGTGGGTGACGCGGGTGGCCATTTCGCTGGCGAAGAGTTTGGCGATGGCGGCGTCCATGGTGAAACGCGCCCCGGTGTCTTGTTTCCACGCCGCCTTGCGAATGAGCATGCGCGCGGCGTCAATTTCAGTGGACATGTCCGCGAGCATGAATTGAATGGCTTGAAATTGGGAAATGGGATGGCCGAAGGCCAGGCGCTCCTGGGAATACTTCAGCGCCGTTTCGAACGCGCCTTGGGCGATGCCAGTGGCCTGCGCGGCGATGCCGATGCGCCCGCCGTCCAGCGTGGAGAGCGCTACTTTGTAGCCTTCGCCTTCGTTGCCGATGCGATTCGCCGCCGGAACAACGCAATCGGTGAATACCAGCTCGCTGCAGGCCGTCGCGCTGATGCCGAGCTTCTTTTCTTCCTTGCCGACCTTGAATCCAGGAGTGCCTTTTTCGACTACCAGCGTTGTGATGCCTTTTTCGCCTTTCGCCGGCTCCGTGTTCACGTACACGATCGCGGCGTCCGCTGCGCCGCCATTGGTAATCCAGGCCTTCGTGCCATTGAGAATGTAGGTGTCGCCTTTTTTGACGGCTTTGGTTTGCAGGGCAGCGGCGTTCGAGCCGGCTTGCGGCTCGGTCAACGCATAGCAACCGATCTTTTCCCCTCGCGCGTAGGGCAGCAGGAATTTTTTCTTCTGCTCGTCCGTCCCGTAGCGGTGAATGGGATCGCAATAAAGCGAATTCTGAACGGAGAGAATGACGCCCGTCGACGCGCAGCATCGCGAAATTTCTTCAATCACAATGCTGTAGGCGACGTGGTCGAAGCCGGCTCCGCCCTCGGATTCCGGAAACGACACTCCTGTCAGACCCAGTTCCGCAGCTTTCTTGAAAAGCTCGCGCGGAAAATGGCCTGTCTCGTCGAGCTCTTTTGCCAGCGGCCGAACTTCTGATTCGGCGAATTCGCGCACGCTCTTCTGCAGCAACTGCTGTTCTTCCGTCAGTTCCAGATCCAACGTTCACTCCGTCCAGCCGAACAATCTCTGTCATGAATTCTATCGCGGCCCGCCGGGCTTAGCGAATCACGCCAGCGCTTTGGAGAGGCGCTCGTAGGTAGATTTCAAGTCCTCTGGGTGGACACGCGTTTCGCACGCAACCGTCATGAAGTTCGAATCGCCGAACCAGCGCGGCAACACGTGCAGGTGCAGATGTCCCACCACGCCGGCGCCGGCGGCGCGGCCCAGATTCATTCCCAGGTTCATGCCGTCACATTTGTAGTTTGCGCGCAGG
>Ga0210402_10006051_pt1 | contig 10752 bp, 6 predicted proteins | sample IncBWC7MmetaG_FD_161055 | JGI IMG/M metagenome (GOLD analysis project Ga0210402, IMG submission 161055) | Forest soil microbial communities from Barre Woods Harvard Forest LTER site, Petersham, Massachusetts, United States - Inc-BW-C-7-M | ecosystem: Environmental > Terrestrial > Soil >... | reverse complement strand
AGAGTCCGCGCTGACCGGCTCGGGGGCGACTTGCTAACATTATTTATTTCAATGACTTACGAATAAACGTGAGCCTGGATGCGGGGCTGGAACGGTTGCGTAAGAAATGAGGGGAGATGGTTAGAGGACTGCAAGATTAGTGCGGCAAAGGAAGAGGCAATGGTGTGGGTGGTCCCAAAGCCACGTACCATGCCACCGCTTTAAGGCCGCACGATGACAAAACCTGAACGCAGAATTCGATACGCCACAGTGTGTGGGTGGCTACTCTTGGGGATAGTTTGCCTGACGCCCGCCCAGGCGCAGGACGGTGAGCGCAAAATCGTGAAGAAAGTGGAAGCGCAGTATCCATCCATCTTGAAGAGAAGGGGAATTGGCGGGACGGTGCGCTTGAAGGTCTCGATCCATGCGGATGGGTCGGTGAAAGATGTGGAAGTGCTGGGCGGAAACCCGGCACTGGCGGATGCCGCAGAGAAAGCGGTGCGGCAATGGAAATTCGCGCCTGGTGGCGAGAGCTCGATTACCGTGGCTGTAATGTTCGATCCCAATTCCTAAGCGATCCAGAAAATCTCCGAGAAAATCAGGACTTGTGAGAAGTGGCCACCGTCACGCAATCACGCCCGTTTGCTTTCGATTCGTACAGGCAGGAGTCGGCGATGCCCAAGAGTTCTTGGCCCGTCAATCCATCTTCTGGATAAGCGGCAATGCCAACGGAAAAGGTAACGGCGTCCAGTACTTGTTCCTTATAGGCGATTTTGTGTCCCTTGGCGAGCTGGCGAAGCTCCTCCACGCGCTTGGCCGCGTCCTCGGCGGATGATTCGGGAAGAATAAACGCAAATTCCTCCCCACCATAGCGGCAGACTATGTCGTCACCACGGAAATGTTGCCGGAAGAGTCCCGCCATAGAGCGCAGGACGGTATCGCCGGCATCGTGGCCGCTGATATCGTTGAATCTCTTGAAGTGATCGAGATCGAGGAAGACGACAACGAGAGAGTGACTCCTGCGCTTGGCCCGTTGCAACTCCCGTCCAAGAGCTTCCTCCATGAACCGGCGGTTGAACAATCCGGTCAGAGGATCACGGATAGACTGATCACGAAGGGTCTCGTGCAAGAGCAGGCTGGCGAGAGAGAGAGCAACGCGTCCGCCCGCGGCAACGGCCAGCCGCTGCTGGGATTCCTGCAAGGTTTCAAAACCCTGTGCCCCTTTGTTGCTCTTGTTTAGGTCGTATTGGATATGCAGCACACCCAAAGTGTCGCCTTGAGCCACCAGGGGGACACAGAGGTAGCTCGCCGGGACCGGGTTCTTCAAATGAGAACAGATGACAACTCCGTCTGGATATTCGCTCCAGTATGGTTGTCCTCGGCGGAGCCCCCAACATGCATCGGGTGCAAATGTCGCCTCCGAGACTTCGCTGGCCCCCCAGCCAGCCACTTCTTCAAGCAAATTCCTCGACGACTTGAATACGAAGAGAGCGCCCCCCGTAGAAGCGAGAAAGAGCCTTTTCGAAATCTGCCCGACGACTTCATGAGCTTCCGTGCTGGTTGCCGAACACTGAAGTAAATCACCCATTTCATTGAGCAACGTCATCTGCGACGTACGGAGTTGGAGTTCATTCACAAGGCGATTGAGAGACTCGGAATGCTCCCGAGCTTGTGCGGCTGCCTTCACCTGCTCAGATATGTCTTTGTAGATGGCGTATGCGCCGTCCGTGTGGCCATCCAGAGAGATAGTGACCGCGTGCAAATCCAGATCCAGCATCTTTCCATCTTTACGCCGCCTGCTTACGGTCTGGTGCACCGAATTCCCCGAGGTAGCGCGTGAGGTCAACATATTACTTTCAGCGATAGCCTCAGGCTGAGAAATCAAGGGATCAAGGATATGTCCGACTATCTCTTCGCGGTTATAGAAGAAGAGATTTGCGAATGCTTCGTTGCAGAGTTGGACGCGGCCTTCTCGATTGTGAACGACAATTCCCAAAGGATTGTTCTCGATGAGTGAGTTTAGAAAGTCTGTTCGTTCGCTCAGTTGCTTCGACATGCGATGTCTTTCGGTAACGGCGGCTCCGACGATCAATCCCGTACCGGAAACCGTAAGCATCAACAGACCAATTTTGGTCAGAGAATCGGATGGCGTGGCGTAAAGCTTCAGTGCGACAACAATGCCGAAATTAAAAACCAGGAGACCGGTCGCGACACGCTGAATCCCGTGACGCATGGCAATCCAGATGATTGGGATGGATGCCAGGTAATAGAGCTGGTTGTATCCCAGTGTTCGCCCAAACATAATCCAGAGAACTAAAATGATGCTAGCTGCTTGTCCGATCGCCTCCAGTACATCCTTCAGTTCGAGCCGCGTTCTTGATTCGCTGCGGTCGTTCCTCTGGGCGGTCTTTGCTTGAGGCGAGAGCACTCTCCTGGCCCATGGAAGCAAATGAATAAGGAGGAATGGTGCAAAACCAACTATGCCGACAACGTCGCCGACGTACCACCCCAAGGCGGAATGCCAATACTGATTCCACAAAATTGTATGGTCCGCCGCCAGGCAGGCGACTCCCACGGCAGTTGCAAAAACCGCGGCAGCCAAAGTAATTGAAACGTATCGCACCACATCCCGCCGGTGTCGCAGCGCCAAGTCGATTTTCAGCGGGCCTCGCAGCAAATAAGCCGCGATCGCATAACTCCCTGTTCCGAGAACTGGATCAACCAGCCCACTCCAAGACAGAACCGGCTGGTGGTAAATCATTGCTCCGGCCAGGGCACCGGCAAACACCGTTAGCGGGAAGTACAACGGACTGATACCGAGCATTACGGCGAGGATCAGTCCCGTCGCCGGAAACCAGACAGTAAATCCAAGGTGAGACACCATGATGACTTCGGGCAGGTTGAGGAGGAGATACACAAAGACAACTGCTAAAGAGAAGATCGCGTGACGTGCGATGTTGCGATTCCCAAGAGTAAGCAAGGCTTCGCCGGTCCCGACAGGTTCTTTCTAAGCGCGATGGGGGGCTGGTCCAACAGTGCTGTTATCAAAGTATCACGATATCCACATTGGTCGAGGTTATAGCAGCCTTGTGATTACCCTCGGGTGGCGTCTGGCGAGAAGTGCTGTCGACTATTTGTCAGGCGGGCCATAACCGACGAAACAGGCATTCCGTTTGGGGCACCGCTGGGACACTACTTCACGACCGGTACATGCGCAATGCCAGCGAGGCCGAACACGCGTTGATAGCGCTCGATTTGATCAGCGGGACCGAGTGTCTTTTGAAAATTATCTGAGAGCTTTACTGCCGGCTTGCCATCGGCGTCGTTGAGCTTGCATACGAGATTTACGGGATCAAAGCTGCTATCTCCCTGAGGATTGCAATTGCGAAAATCGTTGGTCAGCGAGGTGCCCCAGCCTGCGCTGAAACGGATGCGGCGTGCCGGGGCCCATTTCGTTGCATCGAGAAAATCGCGGGCTTGCCTAAAATCAGCGGGAGAAGCGCCGTTGTGAATCGTGCCGGAAAAATAGGCATGCAACTGAAGAATCGAGTCAACATCGAGAGAATCGGAAGCAATGAACCGCTTTTGCCGCGGATCGCGATTTCTTTGCGTAAGCCAGGCAATGTATTCGTCGCCGGCCAGAAAAGGATCCTTGCTGTCCGCGCGCTGGCCCGTCCAATCCGCCGCCCAATCGGGGGCATTGCGGAGAAATTGGGTGGTGCCAAAAGTGTCGGGAAGCAGGATGAGCAATTCGCCTTGATAGGTCTGCTGCCAGAGGTCGAGCAAGCGGTATTGGGCGGTCTTCAGTTCTTCGTCGTTCACGGCCATGGCTGCCAACGCCATGGGTAATTCATGAGCATTTGTGCCGATGGCTTCCAAGTCGTGCTTGTAGGCGAGATAGGTGTTCGAGCTTCCGGCGAAGCTGGCGCCAAGCACATCGCTCATGGCTTTTACGACGTATTCTTGCCACAAGAAACTGTGTCTGCGACGCGTTCCAAAGTCGCTGACTTGCAATCCCGGCGTGCCGCGGAGCCGCTCCATTTTCTCCCAGAGTTTTGTCTTGGCTCGGGAATAGAGAATATCGAGTTCGAATTCGGTGAGGCGCTTGAGGATGGCGCGCGTCTTCAGTTCGCTCAAAGCCGAGAGCGCATAAATCTCCCACATGGTTGTTTCCGTCCAGAGTCCGCGAAAGGAGAGGGAGAACTGGCCGTCTTGAACGGACAATTCATACTCTGAAAGGCGGAAGCCGTGTTCGAGCCATTCCAGGAAAGAGGGTTCGAACATGCCGCGGCGTCCGTAAAACGTGTTGCCGGCGAGCCAGATGAGTTCGGACTTGTGAAAACGCAATTTTTTGGTTTGATCCAACTGGGCGCGAAGCTCCTCGAGGTCGATCACATCGGCGAGGCGAAGGCTGGGGGATCGGTTAATCAGCGAGAAAGAAGCGGTGGTTTTGGGGAACTGCTTCCAGATGAACTGGAGCATGAGGAGTTTGTAGAAATCGGTGTCGAGCAGGGACCGCGTAATCGGATCCAGCTCCCAATTATGGTCGTGGGCCCGGCGCGCAAGGTTGATGATCACGATGCCACCACTTTACCCTACCGCGGGCTTTCTTCCGAGACAGGCCCGGTGGCGCTGAACAACGGGATTGCGCTGGTGCGTTTGAGGCTTCAGACCTGGAGGACGTCGCCCTCCCTGGCTACGATTTCGTAGAGGACGGGGTTGACGAAGAAGCCGAGGACCAGACGCGAGACGAGGCCGGCGACGACGACGATGGCAAATGGCTTTTGCGTGTCGCTGCCGACGCCGGTGGACATGGCGGCGGGGAGCAGGCCAAGGCAGGCGACGAGCGCGGTCATCATGATGGGGCGAAGGCGGAGGAGCGAAGCTTCGAGAGTGGCGTCACGGACGGATTTGCCTTCGAGACGAAGCTTATTGATGTAACTGACGAGGATGACGGCGGTTTCGACAGAGACGCCAAGCAGAGCGAGAAGGCCGAGAATGCTGGAGACGCTGATGGGCGTGTGCGTGAGTTTGAGGGCGATGAGGGCGCCAACAGGCTCAGTGAGGATGACGCCGAGAGCGATGGTGATGGGGAATTTGAAGTTGCCATAAAGAGCGAAGAGGATCATGAAGATGAGCAAGAGGGCGAGCGGGCCGATGATCAAGAACTGCGATTTGGCCTCGAGGAGCTCGCTGTACTCACCGCCCCAATCGAGGCGATACCCCTCGGGAAGTGTAACGGACTTTTTGACGGCCGCCTGGCCGGCATTGACAGTGCCCTCGAGGTTGCGGCCTTCCACGGAAAATTGAATGCCGATGTAACGGGAATTGTTTTCGCGATAGATGAAGGAAGCGCCGGAACTTTCCTTGATGGAGGCGAGTTCGGAGAGCGGTATCTGCTGGCCGGCGGGAGCGGGAACAAGTAGATCGCCGATGTCGCGAGCGCTGGAGCGATATTGCGGCTCCATGCGAACGATGAGGTCGAAGAGTTTTTCGCCCTGAATGACTTGTGTGGCGGCTTGCCCGCCGATAGCGGCTTGCACGACGGCCTCGACATCGGCGACGTTGATGCCGTAGCGGGCGATCTTGGCGCGGTCGGCATCGATGATGAGACTGGGCTGGCCGAGTTCACGAACAACAGTAAGTTCCTTGAAGCCGGGCGTTTTGTCGAGAGCGTTGCGAATCTCGACGGCTTTTTTCTCGAGGACATCGAGATCAGGGCCGAAGATTTTGACGGCGAGAGAGGACTTGAGCCCGGTGAGAGCTTCGTCAACGGCGTCTTCGGCGGGCTGCGTAAAATTAAAAATGACACCAGGGTATGCGGAGAGTTTTTTGTCGACGTCGCGAGTGAGTTCTTCCTTGGTATGAATGGAGCCAGATTTCCAGGAGGCGTCGTCGTAAGGCTTCAATCCAACATAAAACTCACAATTGAAAAAGCCGGTGGGGTCCGTGCCGTCATCGGGCCGGCCAAGTTCCGAGCCGACGACGGTGACTTGCGGGTATTTGGAAAGAATGGCGCGGACCTGGGGAGCGAATTTGGCGGCCTCTTCGAAAGAAATAGTGTAGGGCATGGTCGCGCGGACCCACAGGGCGCCTTCATCGAGGTGCGGCAAGAATTCTCCGCCAATGAAGGGCAAGAGAAGCAGAGTGGCACCGAAGATGAGAGTGACGACGAAAAGGGTCAGCTTGGGATGATTGAGGCACCACTCGAGTTGCTTGCCGTAACCATTGCGGACACGGTCGAAAAGACGATTTGGTTTTTCCTGCACGCCGTTCTTGAACCAGTAAGAGGCGAGGACTGGGACCAATGTGAGCGTGAGGAGGAGAGCGCCGACGAGGGCGAAGGCCATGGTGTCGGCCATGGGATGAAAGAGTTTTCCGGCAGGGCCCGTGAGCGCGTAAATAGGAAGATATCCAGCGATGATGACGGCGACGGAATAAAAGATGGGGCGGTCGACATCGCGGGCGGCGGCTAGGATGACGTCGTTGAGTTTATATTCCTGGCCGTGGCGGAGGCTAAGCTCGCGGTAAATATTCTCGACCATGACGATGGTGCCGTCAATGATGATGCCGAAATCGATAGCGCCGATAGAGAGCAGGTTGGCGGCTTCCCCGGTAGCGTGTAAAAAGATGAAAGCGAAGAGGAGAGCGAGAGGAACAGTGAGCGCGGTGATGACAGCAGCACGGATACTGACGAGAAAAAAGATGAGAACAATGAGGACAAGCGCCATACCGCGCAAAAGATTCCATTCCACGGTGTCAGTGGTGACTTTGACGAGGTCGCTGCGGTCATAGTACGGGCGGACTTTAACGTCGGGCGGAAGCAGATCGCGATTGATCTCGACGGTTTTTTTCTCGACGCCTTCGAGCACATTTTGCGTTTGCTCGCCGCGGCGCATGAGGATGACACCTTCGACGGCATCAGGATTGTCTTTCCCTTTTTCCCCTTCGTCCTTGAACCCAAAAATGCCGAGGCGCGGAGCGTTGCCGACGACGACCCGGCCGATGTCTTTCACACGGATGGGGACGCCGTTGCCGCTGCCGACAACGACTTCGCCTATGTCGTCGGTGGATTTGACGAGACCGAGGCCGCGAACGTAATAAAACTGGCCGCCTTGGGAATAAAAGCCGCCACCAGTATTGGAGTTGTTGGCGGTGAGAGCGTTGAGAACCTGAACGACTGGCAAGTGATAGTTGTAAAGTTTAACCGGGTCGAGCAGGACGTGATACTGCATGGTGGGCCCGCCAAAACCGGAGTCATCGGCGACGCCGGGGACGCTGCGGTAGGCGCGCTCGATGATCCAGTCCTCGAAGGTGTGGAGTTCCATCGGCGAGCGATCGGGGCTCTCGATGACGTAGCGATAGACGAGGCCGCTGGGGCTGAAGAGCGGGGCCATGCTGGGGGTAACACCAGTGGGAAGGGTGGCATCACTTAGGCGCTGGAAAACGACTTGTCGAGCGAAGTAGGGATCGACGCTTTCATCGAAGGTCAAACGAACATCCGAAAGGCCGTAAAGAGAGATGGAGCGCATGACGGCGAGATGCGGCGAGCCGTTCATGGCCAATTCGAGAGGAAGAGTGGTGAGGCGCTCGACTTCCTCGGCGGCGTGGCCAGGCCACTGGGTGATGAGTTCGACCATGGGGGGAGAAAGATCGGGATAGGCGTCGACTGGCATGCGGCGGAAGGATTCGGCGCCGGCGACGATCATCAGAAGAGTGATCATCAGCACGAGGAAGCGCTGGCGAAGGGCGAAATGGACTATGTGATGGATCATCGTGAGTTCACTCGGCCGCGTCTCCCGTTAGTGCTGCAAAGAATTCTTGAATTGCAAGAATAGGCTGCCGTCACCGACGACATGTTCGCCTTCCTTGAGGCCATCGGTGACCTGCGTGCGACCGCCGTGGCTGTCGCCGAGCTGAACGACGCGGCGGGCGAACTCGTTTTGCTTCGCGGAGGATTGGACGTAGACGAAGGGCTGATTTTCGGTGTCATGCAGGACGGCCGCATCAGGAACCGTCAATGCATTGGCGACGGAGCCGGCATTGACGGAGGCCGTGACGTACATATCCTTCTTCAATTTTTTGCCGGGATTTTCGGTAACGATGCGCGCCTGAAGAGTGCGCGTGTTGGGATCGAGCGCCGTGGCGATGAAAGAAATTTTTCCGTGAAAGACTTCGGGATACGAGTCGGTGCTGACGTCGACGACATCGCCCAGGTGCACGTAGGACACTTCCCCCTGATAGACATTTACGAGGACCCAGACGGTGCTCATGTTTGAAATGGTGAAGACCTGAGTTGCCCCGGCTTGCAGCAATTGGCCAGGTCCGACGAGGCGCTCGACAATTTCTCCACCGACGGGAGCGAGGACGGGAATTTGCGAAGTGGTTTTCGGGGGATTCTTCACGAGAGATTCGGGATCGTTGATGCCGAGGACCCGGAGAGCGTCTTCGCTGGATTGGAGATCCGCCTGGGCCAGATTGCGATTGGATTCGGCTTGCTGAAAGTCGGCTTGGGCGATAGCGCCGTGTTCGAAGAGGCCCTGTGCGCGAATGAAGAATTTGTCCGAGAGGAGAAAAGCGCTGCGGGCTTTGATGTAGGCGGAGCGCGCCATCGAGTAGTCGGGGCTGTTGACGGTGAGGAGCGGCTGGCCCTGGCGTACGGTTTCCCCGGGTGTGACGAGAAGTTCGTGAACGGGACCGCCGATGGCGGCGAAGACCGGAGTGGTCATGAAGGCGTTGTAGGCGACCGCGCCGGTAAGGCGCAAAACGCGGGGGAGTGTGGATTTTTCGACCGTGACGACCTGGAGGTGCGTCATCTGTTCCTGAGGAACGGTGAAGAGGGCGGCCGTTTCGGCTTTCGATTCGCTGGAGGAATAAGAAGTCATCTTGGATTCGGAATCGCCTGAGCCGCAGCCGGCGAGCGAAACCATAAGAACGCTAGAGGCCAAAGCCGAAGCGCGAAAACTCAAGTGGCGGATTCTTGTCTGGAAATTCATGGCAGATCCCTCGTTCCTACGGCTTGGCGCATTTGTTCGAGCGCGGTCATATAGCTGGCGAGCGCCTGGCGGTAGGCAAGCTGGTTGGCGCGGTAGCTGCGTTCCGCGTCGAGAAAATCGAGCAAGCTGGCGGCGCCCTTTTGATAGGCGTATTCGCTGATGTCGCGGGATTTTTGGGCGGCGTCGACGTAGCCGCCGCGGTAGAGCTGGACGATTTGATCGTTGGTGTGAAGGGCTTCGTAGGCATCCACGACGTCGGACATCACCTGTTCGGCGGCTTCGCTGGCCAATTGTTGAGCCTGTGTGATGGCAACGCGAGTGCGGGCGATTTCTCCCTGGTTGCGATCGAAAATCGGAAGCTGAATGTTGAAGAAAACGGCGCCGGTGTTGGTGTCGGCGACGTGCGAGTAATTGAAGCTGGCGCCGAGATCGCGTTTGCCATTGGCTTCGGCGAGAAGTTCCTGGCTGCGCGCTGCGATGACGCCTTGCTGAGCGGCGACGAGGTCAGGGCGAGTACGCATGGCCAAGGCGCGCAAGTCTTCGAGGCCGGCGTGGACAGGCACGTAGTCGAGCTTGCCATCGACGTCGAACATATCGGGCACAGACTCGAAACCGACGAACTGGCGAAGGGCGGCGATGGCCTGAACCTTTGCGAGGATGGCTGAGGAGTAGTCCGTCTGAAATTGCAGAAGTTGGAGCTTGATCTTGAGGAAGTCGCCTTCGCTCATGTCGCCGGCTTTGTAGCGCAGTTCGCTGATGTCGACGGTTTTCTGAAAGCTTTCGAGGTCCTGCTTGGAGAAGTCGATCGTGGATTGGGCGAGGACCACGTTGATGAATTGCTGGGAGACGTTGAAGATGAGCTGGCGTTCGTTATCGGCAACCGTCGAACGCGAGACCGAAGTCTGATCTTTGGCGGCTTGAAGGCGGTGCTGGCGTTTTTTGCCGCGCTCGAAGGTGTAGCCGATGCCGAGATCGAACTGGGCTTGGTTGTCGATGTAATCGCCGGTGAATTTGCTGGGCTGAAAGATGGGGAGGAATTGAGCGTCCCAGGAGAGGACAGGGTTGGGACGGAGATTGGCGGTTGTTTCGAGGGCTTGGTTTTGGAGGATGGTGGTACGAGCCGCCTGGAGAGCGTGATTGTGCTGCAGGGCGAGGCGGATGGCCTCTTCGAGGGTAATGCGAGCGGAGGCACTCTGGGGAGTCGCCGGGGCTGGCAGCGGCGATGCCGCGGGAGCGGGAACGGCCGGAGGGTTCTGCTGAGCCAGAGCGCAGATGGGCAAGGCCAAAAGCGCGGAGGCCAATGCCGTGACTTTCTTCATGTTGATACTCCTCTAAAGTCCCATGCGATAGGGACGGGTCGATACAGTTGGGGTTAAGGGGCCTAAATGGAGAAGAAACGAAGAACTACAGGGCCGGAGGAGCTCGAGGAGAGGTAGTGCGAGGAAGTTCTAAAGAAAGCGAAAAAATGGCCACGAAAACTTCGAGACGGTGAACGACGGGAACGACGGCCAGGCTGAGAGCGTGAGTCGTGATAGCGGAGCCGGTCGTTGAGCAAACCTGACAGGGGTGCGTTCCCGTGGGATCAGAATTCAGATCGGCGCAAAAGTGGAACTGTGCGGCCAGGAAGATGATTCCGAGCAGCAGAGCGCAGACACGAGTCCTGTTGGGTTTTGCAGACATCTTCTACTAAGACGAAGCTTAGGCCGGAATGGTTGCTGGGTCAAGCAACCTGATGGGGTAGGGGTCAACAATCTGCACCTATCCGGCTAGCTGTGGC
>Ga0210402_10006050_pt1 | contig 10753 bp, 11 predicted proteins | sample IncBWC7MmetaG_FD_161055 | JGI IMG/M metagenome (GOLD analysis project Ga0210402, IMG submission 161055) | Forest soil microbial communities from Barre Woods Harvard Forest LTER site, Petersham, Massachusetts, United States - Inc-BW-C-7-M | ecosystem: Environmental > Terrestrial > Soil >... | reverse complement strand
GGGAGCGGAGCTCGCCCGCCTCGGCCACAAGATCGCGTGGTGGCCGGACTGGACGTGGCTCGCCGGCGCCGTCTGCGCGGTTGTCGCGGATGCGGAGACCGGCGTGCTCAAGGGCGGCGCCGACCCGCGGCGGCCATCCTATGCGTGCGGGCTGTGACACTGCTCTTTCATCAACGGGCCCGCGAACGTTGCGAACGCAGAGACGCAAGCTGCGCGAGTAATGTCTCTTAACGCAGGCGAAGCGGTCGCCAATGTTGCGGCGCGGTAACAGCAGGAATTGACCCATATGAGACATTGGCCGCCAATTTTGCTGTGATGCACAATTGGCGCCACCCCCGAATGTCCAATAAAAATCTTGCTACGTCTCGAGGAGCGTGCCGAGTACCGCGGGCCACCGATTCTCGAAGTCGACTTCCCGTTGGAGTCCGCGTTCCAACAGAGCTTGGATTCGCTGCTGCGCTTCAGGCCACGTCAGCGCGGTCTGAAAGGAGTTGAGGGCGTCGAGAAGCCGGTCGGCGGATGGCAACGAGACCTGGTTGACGAGATTCTTCGCCGCCGCGATCGGACGCCGATCGAAGGAGGCGATCCGGCGGGCCAGCGCGTCGACGAAGCCATCCAACTCCGCGTCGGCAAGTGCCCGGTTGATGTATCCGTATCGTTCCGCGGTGTCGCCGCCGAAGTCGTTCGCGCCGAGAATGATTTCGAGCGCGCGGCCGCGACCGACCAGATGCGGGAGGCGTTCCGTACCGCCGCCGCCTGGATGCAGTCCCACCCCGACTTCGGGCTGGCCCAGTCGCGTGTTCTCGCGCGACGCGAAGCGCATGTCGCAGGCGAGGACGAACTCGCTGCTCACGCCCCGGACGCAGCCTCGGATCTTGGCGATGCTGACCACCGGGGACTTGGTGAGACGGACGAACGTGTCCGTCAGGATCGGGAGGCCGGAAGGCCCGACAGCGGTGGTGATGTTCCCCGTCTTGCCGGTCAAATCAAAATGGGCAAGGTAGAAGTCAGGATTCGCGCTCTCGAATACGACGACACGCAGGCTCAGGCTGGTGTCCATTCGAGCGAGCAGGTCCTGGAGACCTTCGAATATGGTGGCGTCTACAATGTTGAAAGGCGGATAATCGAACACAACCCTCCAGTATGCAGGCGTTTCCTCAATGACCCGCACGTGCGCCGCTGATTCAGCCATGATTCACGCTCTTTCTTGGACGACGATGGAGCGGGAAGGCGAGGTCTGCACTGCACGCATCCTGCGGCTCCTGCGCTTTGCTAAAGACCGCCGAAGACAGTGAGATCGAGCCCCGCGAGGGGACCTCCCGCCTGCTGCAGCCGGCCACCCGTGACAAGACCGCCAAGGTCGATGGGCTCAAATCCGAAGCTCTTGATCAGCTCCTTGATGAACCCCTTTGGTTCCGCGTGATCCCCCGAGAGGAAAATCACGCGACGGCCACCATTCTTCACGGGCCCTTCGTTGAAGCGAGCAGTCACGATCGAGTTGAACGCCTTGACGACGCGAGCGCCCGGCGCCAAGCCGGCTACCACTTCGCTCGCCCCTTTGCCGCCTAGGTCGGCCAGCACGAGTTTGGGGCTGTACTCGATGAATGGATTTGTTGCGTCGATGAGTACTCGGCCGTTCCACGCTGGCAGGCGCCGTAGCGCGTCCTCGACGTTCGTCCAGGGAACTGCGAGCAGGACATAGTCGAGGTTTGCGGCCTCCTCGACCGTAGCCGCGGACGCTCCGTGCCCAAGCTGAGCAACCTTGCTGGCAAGAGATTCTGGACCACGTCGGCTGCTCAACACCACTTCATGGCCAGTCGCCAAGGCCTTCCGCGCGAACGCAAGCGCGACCGTGCCGGCGCCAATCGTTCCGAACTTCATGATCCGGCCTCCTGGTCATTCGAGAAATCAATGAGAACGACGCCAGTCCGACCTGCTTGACGTACATGTGTGACAGCGTCGGTGATCCGGGATGGCGAGTACCGTTCGGCGACCTCGAACAGGGTTCCGCCCTCCTGTGCGAGCCGCCGTGCGACCGCTATATCGGCTCTCCGCTGCTTCGGTGGCAGCTGCATCCAACCGTCGAGCACCACACCTTTGAGAGTGCTGTTTCAACCCGAGGGCAGGATCGACGTTTGCGCCGACCTCGCTCGCGACGCCGGCGCCTTCGAATCCCGGTACCCACCCATCGGAGGTGATTGTCGGCGGCGTTCCGAACGCTGGCGAGCCCATGATCCCGTGCAGATCTCCTGGATGGATCGGTGCGTAAGACACGCGGACGCGAACCTGATCTGGCCCAAGCGACGTGGAGGGTCCATCTTCAACCCGAAGCACTCGCGCCGGTTCTCCGAGTTCGTGGTGGACGATTCTTCTCATATGAATCTCCACCGGTTACCGGCGCAGCCGGCGGCCCGCGACCGAGGGGCGACGGGCCGGTTATCGCTGCGCCCGCGAACGTCAGCGTCGCCCGCGAATCCGTTCAGCGCCTCAGTGAGCGCGTCGCCCATCTCCGCGTCGAAATAGATGAGCCTTGCGCTGCCCAGCGGGGGTCGACCCCCTCCAAGACCCGCTCCTGTCCGTTCACCGTGAGCTTGATCGCTCGCGCCTTCCTTGCCGTCCACGTGGTGGCAATCCGGCCCCAATCGACCAGGGTGACGGTATTCGCTGATTTCGCTAAGCTGCGTCCGCTCCCTCGGAAGTTTCAATTGCCGGAAGCGTCAAAGTTTTGACCGGGAGGGACAATGCGATGTCTGCAAGGACTGCACACGAAATTGGCATCGTGCATTATCCTGGCGCGCAGGTGGCCTGTATCTTGGGCCTCACCGATTTGTTCGGCGTCGCTTCCACGATTGCGCTCGATCAACGCCGATCTGGCCAAAGCCCACTTCGTGTCACGCATTGGCAACCGCTCCATGGCCGCGACGCGAATCTTTCTTGCGTCTATGACAGCGCCCCGCGCGGCAGCCCAAAGCCGCGGACCCTGATCATCCCGCCGACCATGGTGGACCTTCCAGATCCTGACGTCCCCGCCGGCGTGGTATCCTGGGTCCGTAATCGCCATGCCGCCGGTGCCACGTTGGTTTCGCTGTGCTCGGGCGCGTTTATCCTTGCCGAAACGGGTCTCGTCGATGGGAAGTCGGTTGCCACACATCAGATTTGCGCAGAGGCTCTGGCGAAGCGTTTCCCGCAAATCGTCGTCGATGTGAATCGGCGCATTATTGATCATGGCGACATCGTTACGGCGGGCGGATTTCTGTCATGGGTCGATCTTGGCTTGTTTCTCGTTGACAGGATTCTTGGCCCAGCCATGAGGGCGGAGACGGCGCGATTTGTTCTTTCCGATCCAGCGGCGGGTGAGACGCGCTATTTTACCGGCTTTGCTCCTCCTCAGACGCACGGAGATAGAGCCGTGTTGAAGGCTCAGGAGTGGGTGCACATGAGGGACGGACGAGGCGTCTCCCTTGCGGCCATGGCGACCGCTGCCGGGCTGGAACGGCGCACGCTGCTGCGGCGGTTCGCGGGTGCAACGGGCATGACCCCGATCGAGTATTGTCGGGCCGTTCGCATTGCGCGAGCGCGCGAGCTCCTGGAGGGAGGAGACACCTCGCAGAAGCAGATCGCCCAATCGCTCGGTTATAAGGACGTGGCCTCATTTGCACGGGTATTTCGCAAGGCCGTAGGCTCGGCGCCGGGAGCCTACCGCAAAAGGTTTGGCCGTAACGGCATCTCGCCAGCCGATTTCGCAGCGAAAGGTGGCTCACGTCGGAACAAGCACATATTCGGGGCCGGCCTTCAGACGGACTGAACGAGGCACCGTCACTCGCCGACCGATCTTCCAGAATGCATTGTTACCGCGGATTATGCTCCGCTAATCCGGAGGCAAGATTCTCTCGTAGCGTGCTCGCGCGGGAAATCCATTCTCGCGGCCGATAATGGCCGAAACAGAATTCGTGATCACCCTTGACGGCCATTTTAGTTACCACTTACCAGGCCCGTTATTGGCAGATATTGCTGCAAAAGTCTTTTTGCACTGCTGATCAAAAATTCTCCGGGCTGTAGACGCGACTTTCGTGTAAAGATGTGGGGGACCTCATCGCCTGACGATAAACTCACGGGCGACCTCGGTAACGTGATTGAGGCTACACAGATCGGCGGTCGTCGGTCAGATCGTCTTATGGCGGGAAAATTATCACCGGGCAATTTTGGACTTTTGCAACAATATCGGCACAAAGCGGACATATCTAGCTGCCTGCTAGTTTGTCCCCTTTCGATGCAAAGCCGACATCGGTTGGCGATTGCCTACGATCGAGATTCATTAGTTCGCGCCCTAGCTAAACGGCAGCAGTTACCCTAACTCTTTCACCCATGTTGCGTCCCACTAAATGAGCTGCGGCCGCCCGGCGCAAGCAATTCAGCGTATGACCTCATCCCGACAGGCAGAAGGGGGACTTGATCCGATGCGTTCGGACGACGCGTATCATCCGGGATCAGGATCGAGTTCCCCGCTGATGATCTCCACCCCTACCGTCTCGCCGCGAACCATTTGCCTTTGGCGCGTGGCGGTGGCGATCGTGCTTGTGCTCCTGCCGCTGCAGCTGCCGGTCCAGGCGCAAAATTATCCGACACGGCCGATCCGATTGATCTCGCCGTTTCCGGCGGGCGGCGCCAACGACGTGCTCGCGAGCGTGCTCGCCGGCAAGCTCGCCGAGCGGCTGGGGGGTGCCGTCGTGGTCGAGAACCGGCCAGGCGCTGGCGCCGTAATCGGGCTCATGGTGCTCGCCCGCTCCGCTCCGGACGGCTACACGCTCGCGCTCAGCGGCAGTACGCTGGCCGTGGCCGGCACGCTCTACAAGCAGCCGCCATTCGACGCGATGAAGGATTTCGCGCCGGTCGCACTGGTGACCCACTACCCGTTCGTGCTCGTAGTCAACCCATCGCTGCCGGCGCACTCGGTGCCTGAGCTCATCCGATTGGCAAGGAGCAGCCCGGGAAACTGCTCTACGCATCGCCCGGCGCCGCGTCCTCGCAGCACCTCTATACCGAGCTGTTCAAGGGCATGGCCGGGATCGAGCTCGGTCACATTCCCTATAGCGGCACCGCGCCGGCCGTGGTCGACATCTTGGCTGGACGCGTTGCACTGATGTTTGCCGCGGCCGCTCCCACCCTCCCTCTGATCAGGGAAGGAAAGCTGCGCGCGCTCGGCGTCACCTCGATCGAGCGGCTCGAGGAGGCGCCCGAAATCCCGCCGATCGCGGACACCATTCCCGGCTTCAACGCGCTCAACTGGACGATCGTGCTTGCACCCGCCGAAACGCCGAAGGAGATCGTGCTCACGCTACACGGCGAGCTCAAAGCCATCATGGCAATGCGCGATGTGCAGGCGCAGATCGGGCGAATCGGCATGTTTCCTGTCGACAGCCCGGAGCCCGGCGCGCTTGCATCCGTCATCAGCGCCGAGGTCACGCGCTGGGGCAGGATCGTGCAACAGGCTGGAATCGCCGGGACGCAGTAACGTCGCGGCAGCATCCCCGTTCGCACATTCTGTGCGCTGGCACGCCGCTTGCTTAACTACGAAGCATGATGGACCCCTATGACCTGCAAGTTCTGATCATTCTTGTCCTCATCCCTCTTGCTGTCGCGGGAACAGGCTCCGCTCTGGATGGGATCGACGCCGCTTCGAGCTTTATCAGGAGAGCCTGCAGATCCTTCACCACGAGAAGCAGGTAGGCGGCTCCGCATGGCGCAATCGTGCGCCATCATCGGATGGATCCGCCTTCAAGGCTCGTGGGCTTTGAACGGCAGCTCCTCTCCGGCTGGAATGCTTTGCTCGGCCATTGCAAGCATCATCGCGATGGTGATGTAGGTGCCCGCCACTGCGGTGAGATCGACAACCTGCTGCTCGCCCAGGAGCTGCCTGGCGCGCGCAAAGGTCTCGTCCGAGACCGCGTGCCTGGTCGTCAGCTCAGTGATGAAGTCGTATACGATCGCTTCCTCCGGCGGCATATTCGCCGGCCGCCGGCTCTTCTTCAGATCAGCGACGATCTCGGGTGACAGCCCCGCTTTGAGCGCCAGCGGCTCGTGGGCAAACCACTCGACCTGGGAGCGCCACTGACGCCCGACAATGAGAATTGCAAATTCATTGAGTTTCAAAGGCACGGAGGTCTGCCAGCGCAGATAATAGAGGAGATCGAACATTTTCTGTGCGAACACCGGACTGCGCAGCATCGGATTGTACGGTCCGCCGAGCCCTACGCGGGAGATCTTCATGATCTCTTCCCCGAGCGGCCGTTGCTGCTCGTTCAGCTGGTCCATTGTCAGCTGGGGAAAGCGCGGCTCCTTGCTTGCGGCATGCGGCATTGTCACGGCTCCCTGGATCCAACCACCAGAGCGGCAAGTATAACAGATCAGGGGGATTAGTTGCATTTATTTCCTCTGCCACTGAGGTTCCGCTGAGGTAGCTGACGCTTTACGTAAGCCGTAATCCGTGATACACAGGTCGTGCGAAATGATCGTGAGCTATCGCGACCGCAAGACCGAACGCTTTGCAAATGGCGGGCGCGTCAAGGAGCTCTCGGGTTTTGCACGTCAAGCCGAGGTTCGGCTCGACCGCCTACAGGCGGCAACCAGTCTCAAAGATCTCGCCGCATTCCGTGGCAATCGTCTGGAGGCCCTCCTGGGTGATCGGCGAGGCCAATACAGCATTCGCATCAATGACCAATGGCGGATTTGCTTCGAGTGGCCGCAAGGGTCACCTGGTCCCATAAATGTCGAGATAACAGATTATCACTAGGAAGACACACATGGCGCGGACACCGATTCACCCGGGCGAGCATCTTGCTGATGAGCTCAAGGATCTCGGCATCTCTGCCGCCGAGTTGGCCCGGCAGCTCGACGTACCTGTGAACCGCGTGACCGGAATCATCAATGGTCAGCGCAGCGTCTCTGCCGATACCGCACTGCGCCTCGGCCATTGGTTCGGCACCAGTCCCGAATTCTGGCTCAACCTTCAAACCCTTTATGAACTGCGGCTGGCGACGAGAAAGATCGGTGGTCGGGTGAAGAAACTTCCCCGACTCGGCGCCCACAAATCAGAGCTCTATGAAGCTCGGCTGCGCCAGCGGTCGCGCAACACGGCATAGACGGCGGTCCAGTCGTCACGGCCGTGTCCGCCATTGCGGGCATCATCGTAAGCTTGCCGCGCCGCCATGGCCGTCGGCACCGCGATCCGGAGCTGCGCAGCAAGGTCGAGGGCAAGTCCAAGATCCTTGTGCGCAAGGTCGACCATGAAGCCGGGAGTGAGATCGTTGCGCAAAACCTTGGCAGGATAGGTCGTCGCCATATGCCCTAGCCCCGCAGGCGTGCCCAGCATCACCTTGCGCGCCAGCTGCGGATCGAGCCCGCTGGCCTCGGCCAGCATCAACGCCTCGGCTGTGGTCACATTCAGCGTGATCGACATCATGTTGTTGACGAGCTTCATTCGCGCTCCGCTGCCGACGGGCCCGCAGTGCACGATGGTGTCGCCAAGCTTCTCCAGAACCGGGCGCGCCCGTTCCACATCCGCCTCGGCACCCCCCACCATGAGCAAAAGCTTGCCCTCCACCGCGTGCTGGGAAGACCGGCCCACCGGCGCGTCCAGCATGGCGATGCCGCGCGCCGTCATCTTGCCGGCGATGCGGTCCGTCACGGAGGGAGCGATGGTGCTCATGTCGATGAAGAGGCTCCCCTGCTTCAGGGTTTCGGCCGCGCCTCCCTTCCCGAATACTGCCTCCGCTACGTGTTCCCCATTCGGCAGCATGGTAATGACGCGGTCCGCCCCGCGGGCGGCGTCGGCCGCAGATGTCGCGGCCGTAGCTCCGGCGGAGACGAGGGATTCCACCGCCTTCGGCTCGATATCGAAAACCCGAAGCGCGAAGCCGGCCTTGAGCAGGTTGCGCGCCATCGGGGCGCCCATGGTGCCAAGCCCTATGAAACCGATGTGATGCACCGTGATCCTCCGGGATTGTTAGTACTGCGATTCCGATGTTCGAATCATATCGACACATCAATCAACCTCGTCCTGAGGAGCGCGCTCTTGCGCGCGTCTCGAAGGACGGCCACAAGCGAGACCGAGCCAGCGGCCATCCTTCGAGACGGCGCTTCGCGCCTCCTCAGGATGAGGTCTGTGGGTTTAAGCTCCATCCGCCCGATCCGATTGGTTTCATGGAATCGATCTACTAGTTGTCAGCTGCGTCGGCGCGTAGCGCGGATGAGCGTAGCGACATCCGGGAACGCTTTCCCCGGATTGCAGGCGCAATCCGGACTACAACTGCTGGAGTGTTTATGAGGAGTCGTCATGGCCGTGCTCGTCACGGCCATCCACGTCTTCTCGGCGAAAGCAAGTCGTGGATGGCCGGACCAAGTCCGGCCATGACGGGAGAGTCGTCCCACGCGTCACTTGGCTTGCGCGAAGGCTTGCAGCTTCGGATCGGCGGCGACGCGCTTGAGATAGGCGTCGGTGGCAAAATTGCGGGGGTCCGGCGCGTCCTGCAAGGTTCCGGTACTTTTCAGGTATTCGCCGAGCTTGGTGAACCATTTGTCCACATCCGAGTTGTCGCCCGCGCGATCGAACAGCCTTATCTGCTCGTCGAGCGTGAAGGTGGGCCGGGTGGCGATCTCGCGGGCGAGATACTTTTCCGGCAGGTTGACTCCGGTCTTCTGATAGAACTCTTTCATCAGCTTGATGGTCTCGTCGCGGTGCGTCTTCTCCCAGGCGATAGCCCGCAGATAGACGGCAAGATAGGCCGCCACCTTGTCCGGGTTCTGCTCGGCGTAGGCGCGACGTACCACCAGCGCGCCGGGGATGGTCACCCCCGCTTCCTTGCCCGAGCAGATGAGCTGCGCGCCGGTGCGCTCCTCCAGGGTGTAGATATTGGGCGCCCACACCGCCGCCAGCGCGCCGGTGCCGGTCGCAAATGCCGATATGATCTCCTGCTGATTCAGGTTCACCAGCTGCATATCCTTGGGGCCGAGGCCCCATTTGGCGAGGCAGGCGAGAGCGGCGTATTCGCCGGTCGAATTCGTGGTCAGCAGCATCTGCTTGCCCTTGAGCTCACCCGGATTCTTGCGGACGGCATCGGTCTCGCCCTTGCGAGTCATGAGCGCGTTGCCCGTCGACTCGTCGTTGGTGATGCCGATGGTGAGGATGTCGAAGCGTTGCGCCCCGAGCGTCGCCGGTGCCGAGCCGGTCCCGCCGACATCCCACGACTTGGAGCCTGCGGCTGCCATTTGCGGGGCACCAGATGGAAAGGTGCTGAATTGAGGCTCGAGGCCCGCCTCCTTCCACCAGCCCTTTTCGCTCGCGATGTAGTACGGCAGGGACCAGTAGAGCGCGGGCTGATAGCTCACGCCGATGGGCGTGGTCTGTTGTGCGCCGGCGGGGATCGCCGCGCCCGCTATGAGCGCACCTGCCAAAGCGAGACTACAGCGCGTCCCGGTAGTATTGATCCACAACTTGCCGCGCGATCGGTGTGCCCCCCTCCCCCTTGTGGGGAGGGGTTGGGGGTGGGGGTCGTGAGATGTGGGGCTCAAAGTTGCCAAACGCACCACCCCCCTCCCCAACCCTCCCCCACCGCAAGTCGGGCTTGCCCGACTTGCGCATTGTAATATGCGCAACCGGGGCAGGCCCCGGTTGCGTGGGGGGAGGAAGCAGACAGAGTCTGCCGCGCGTCCTGAGTACAAATCAACGAAACGCACTCTACCGAATGTTCGACTGAGCATTTCTCCCTCCAATCCTTGTTATGTCGCCTGTTGGTGTGACGACGTTTGCATCTCCTGACGCAGCTGCCGCCAGATCCGCGCGCGCAGATGACCGAACCCGGGCATTTCCATCGCCTCCTCGCTCGCGACCTTGTCCCAGCCTTCGGCTTTGCGCACCGGCCGGATGTCGATGACATCCGTCACCCGGCCGGGACTGCGCCCGAGCACCACGACGCGATCGGCCAAATATACCGCCTCTTCCACGCTGTGGGTAATGAACAGGACCGTGCGCGGATTGACCCGGGAGATCCGGATCAACTCCTCCTGCATCACCATTCGGGTCTGGGCATCGAGAGAGCCGAAAGGCTCGTCCATCAGCAGCACCTGCGGCTCGATCGCATAGGATCGGGCGATGGCGACGCGCTGCTGCATGCCGCCCGAAAGCTGGTGAGGGTAGTTGTCCTCCGTCCCCGACATTCCCATGAGCGCGAGATAATCCCGGGTCAGCTCGTCGCGCCTCGCGCGAGGCACTCCCTTGCATTTGAGCCCGAATGCGATGTTCTCGCGCACGGTCTTCCACGGGAAGAGCGCGAACTGCTGGAACACCACAGCCCGATCGGCACCGGGACCGTTCACGCGGCGACCGCCGACCCGCACGATCCCCGAGGACGGCACTTCGAGCCCGGCCGCCATGCGCAGCAGTGTCGTCTTTCCGCAACCGGACGGACCGACGATGGCGAGAAATTGCTTATCGGGGATCTCGAGGCTCACGTCCGCGAGGGCCGTGAACGAGGAGCCGCCGCGCGGGAACACTTTGGTGATCGCTTCGAAGACGATGTCGCTCATGGGGTCTGCCCCCAGCGTCGCCGGATCCGCGCTTCTGCCAACCGCAGAGCGATATCGATCAGCAGCCCGGTGAGGCCCACCGCCACCATCGCCGCAATGACGATCTCCGGGGCGAGATTGCTCTGTCCCTGCACCAGCACATAGCCGATGCCCGACGAGACCACGATGAGCT
>Ga0210402_10006049_pt1 | contig 10753 bp, 11 predicted proteins | sample IncBWC7MmetaG_FD_161055 | JGI IMG/M metagenome (GOLD analysis project Ga0210402, IMG submission 161055) | Forest soil microbial communities from Barre Woods Harvard Forest LTER site, Petersham, Massachusetts, United States - Inc-BW-C-7-M | ecosystem: Environmental > Terrestrial > Soil >... | reverse complement strand
CCCGCGCAGCGGCGCCGCGGATACATCGATTGCCATCGCCCAGCGTCAGTGGGGCGGCGATACGCCCGTGGCGCGCGCGGCGCACCTGCGCTGGAACGCCCTGAATCGCGCCTTTGGCGACGTTCGGGTCAGTCCCTGGACCAGCACCCGACGCCGCGATCAAATTCATGTGCCGGCGGCACTCATTGCCGCAGCCGGCGTGGCCAAGCTCACCATGGCCGAAGATCAGGTGGTATTTGACATCCCGACGTTGCTGGACGCCACCCTGGAATTGTGCGAGGCCGTCGGGCACGGCTAATTTAGGGCAGGGGCGTCGCGCCGCCGGCGCCAGGCAGCACGCTCGGGTGGCTGAATGCCACGAAATCGCCGTTGATCACGCTTTCGCGGCAGTTGTAGCGCAAACGATGTCCATCCATGCGCGTCACATGCCCGCCGGCGGCTTCCAGCACGGCTTGACCGGCCGCCGTGTCCCACTCCGAGGTAGCCCCGAATCGCGGATACAGTTCCGCCTCACCTTGCGCAAGCAAACAGAATTTCAGCGAGCTTCCCATTGGGGTGATCACGTGAGGGCCCAAGCTCTCAAGATAGGCCGCAGTCTCGCCGCTGGCATGCGAACGGCTGCCGACCACGCGCAGCGGGCGCTGCGGCGGAGCGGTGTGAATACGGCGCTGCTCGCCGCCCAGGCCTACGCTGAATGCACCCACTCCGGTTGCGCCCCAGTAGGTCAACCCTAAAGCCGGCGCGGCCACTACGCCGAGCAGCGGCTCGTGCTGCACGACCAAGGCGACGTTGACGGTGAATTCGCCGTTACGCTTGACGAATTCCCGCGTGCCGTCGAGAGGATCGACCACCCACAGTTCGCGCCAGGATTGCCGCTGCGCCCACGGCGCCGTCGCCGATTCTTCGGACAGAATGGGTACGTCCGGCGTGATGCGCTTCAGGCCCTCGATGATGACCCGCTGCGATTCCAGATCAGCCAGCGTCAGCGGCGAGTTGTCGTCTTTGTGCTGCACCGAGAATGCCGCGCCGTACACCTGCATGATCGCCGCGCCCGCGCGCGCGACGATGGGAAGCAACTCCTTGGCCAGGGCGGGAAAATCACGCATCGCGGTATCATACGCAAATGCGAACTTCGCCTGCGATCGATTGGGATGGAGTGGACACCGTCCTGCTCGACATGGACGGAACCTTGCTTGATTTGCGCTTCGACAACTGGTTTTGGCTGACGTTGGTCCCCAGCCGGTATGCGGCCGCACGGGGCTTGAGCGAAGCGCAGGCGCAGCTGCTTCTGCGCCCGAAGTTTCAAAACGTCGCGGGGACCTTGCAGTGGTACTGCGTCGAGTATTGGACGCGGGAGCTGCGCCTGGACATCCCGGCCCTGAAACGCGAAGCGCAGGCGCGCGTCGGCTTTCTGCCGGGGGCGAAGTCCTTCTTGCAGAAACTGCGCCGCAGCGGCCAGCGCGCGGTGCTGGTCACCAATTCGCACCCCAAGACGCTGGCAATCAAGAATGAGCGCGTGGCGTTGATGCAGTATTTTGACGCTTGCTACTCATCGCATGCGTTTGACGCGCCGAAAGAGGATGCGGCGTTCTGGCGCAGGTTGACACAGCACGAGAGCTTCGCGCCGGCGCGGACCTTGTTCGTTGACGACAGCCTCCCGGTGCTGGAGAGCGCCCGCGATTTTGGCATTGCTCAGCTGCGGGCGGTGCGCCGGCCGGACTCCGGTTCGCCGCCGCAAGCCACCGGCAGCTTTGCCGCAATCGACGGAGTCGAGGAGCTGCTTTAAGTTACGAGCTCAAGGCTTACGGGCCCGGCGCGCCGCCGGGAGGAGCGCCGCCGCGGCCACGCCGGCGTCTGCGCCGCGATGGATCTTTCGGCTGCGCATCCGGCGAACTTGCGGAAGCGCCGGTATTCGAGGGTTGCGCAGCCGGCCGCGCGGGGTGCGATGCGTGTCCCTGGGATGGGCGAGAACTCGGGCCGCGATGCGGTCCCGCCGCTGTACGGCTGGCGCCGCCTGATCGGCCACCGCCGGAACGCCCATGAGCGCCGGGACGGCCGCCGCCGGGACGGCCGCCGCCGCGGGATTGGCCATGGCGCGGCGCGCGCTCGCGCCACTCGGCCGGCGGAGGCGCGGTCACGGCGGCCAGATCCAGGACATCGATGGCGGCGCGCGGAATCTGATGGCCGATGTAGCGCTCGATGTCGGGCAGCGCGACCGCATACTCTTCGCAGCCAAAGCTGATGGCATCACCCGCGGCGCCGGCGCGCGCCGTGCGCCCGATGCGGTGCACGTAATCCTCTGCGTCATTCGGCAGATCGAAATTGAACACGTGGCTCACGTCGGGGATGTGCAGGCCGCGCGATGCCACGTCCGTGGCGATCAATACGGCGATTTCGCCCTCGTGAAAGTCGCGCATCATTTTCAGACGCTTGGTTTGCGGCACATCGCCGGATATCGCTTGCGCCACGAAGCCGTTGGCGGTCAACGTCCGCTCCAACACCTCGGCGATGCGCTTGGTATTCACGAACACCATGGTGCGGCGTGCGTCGATGCGGCGCAGCAGCCCCATCAGCAATGGAATTTTTTCTTCGGTGGATGGGAAGTACAGCACCTGCTTGACCTTGTCGACCGTCATCTTGTCCGGCTCGATGCGGATCAGCTCCGGATTGTTCATGTGCTCGTAAGCGAGTTCCATCACCCGATGCGACAAGGTGGCCGAGAACATCATCGTCAGGCGCAAGGTTGGATGCGGCAGCCGGCGCAGGATGAAGCGGATATCCTTGATAAAACCCAAATCGAACATGCGATCGGCCTCATCCATGACCGCCACCTGGATATGTCGCAGATCAAATACATGTTGCTTGAAATAATCGATGACGCGGCCGGGCGTGCCGATCAGGACGTCGACGCCTTCTTCGAGGATGCGCCGCTGTTTTTCGTAGTCCACGCCGCCGAACACAATGGCGAACTTCAGGCCGGTGAATTTTCCAATGGCCAGCGCGTCGGAATGAATTTGAACGGCGAGTTCGCGCGTCGGCGCGATGACGATGGCGCGCGGCGCGTTCACCGGGCGGTTGGGCCTGCCCGCGTCGGTCAACAAGCGATTGAACAACGCGATGAGAAAGGCCGCTGTCTTACCGGTGCCGGTCTGCGCCTGGCCCGCCACGTCGCGGCCCGCGAGGGCGACTGGCAAAGTTTGTGCCTGAATCGGCGTGGCTCGGGTAAACCCCTGTTCGGCGATTCCTCGCTTGACGGATTCGGGGATATTCAGGGAATCGAATGTGAGCTGACTGAGATGGGCGTCTGACATTTTCGCTTTGTGAATTGCAGAGACTTGCAAAATGATGAGGACCGGATAACAATATGGCCAACCAGGAGCCGGTCTATCCGCTCCCCAACCGTATCATCGGTACCCTTTTAAGGTAATCAAGACCGCTAAACCCGCTGTATTGTGCCCGAATGGCCGCGCATCGTCACTTCGCGCGATTGGTTCGGCTCTGTTCTCCCACAAATAACCCGCTTTTAATCTTTCAAATGAATCTCCAAAAGGAGCTATATCCGCAGTGAGTAACCCAAGTATCGTTCACACCAGCGACGCGACATTCGACAAGGATGTGCTCAAGTCAGAGAAGCCCGTGCTGTTGGATTTCTGGGCAGAATGGTGCGGTCCCTGCAAGATGATCGCGCCAATCCTCGATGAGATTGCCGATACCTACAAAGACAAGATTCGCATCGCCAAGCTCAACATCGACGAAAATCCCAATACGCCGCCCAAATTCAACATTCGCGGCATCCCAACGCTGATCCTGTTCAAGAACGGCACCGTGGAGGCCCAGAAAGTGGGAGCAGTCACCAAATCACAGCTCGCCGCGTTTCTGGACAGCAACCTGTGAGAGGCTACCTGGGAAATCAATCGCGCGGCGGCCAAGGCGGCGGTCAGCAGGGCGGGCAGGGCGGCGGCCAAGGCGGCGGGCGCTCGAACCGATCCAATCGCGGACCGCGTAACGACAACCGCAACGGCAATACCAACGGCGGCCGGCCGATGCATGAGGACTACGGCGATCTGCCGGAGGGCGGGGATGATTTAGAGATCATTGCGCCGACGGATCTCGCGCGCAGCCGCAGTTCGATGAATTTGACCGAGCTGAAAAAACGCCCGATCAGCGATTTGGTCAAGCTGGCCGAGACCATGGGCCTCGAGAACATGGGGCGCTCGCGCAAGCAGGACATCATTTTCGGCGTGCTCAAGGCGCACGCGCGCAAGGGCGAAGATATTTATGGCGATGGAGTTCTCGAGATTCTGCAGGACGGCTTCGGCTTCTTGCGCTCCTCGGACTCGAGCTATCTGGCGGGCCCGGACGACATTTATGTGTCCCCAAGCCAGATCCGCCGCTTCAATCTGCGTACCGGCGATTCGATTTCCGGATTGATCCGCCCGCCGAAGGACGGCGAACGCTACTTCGCGTTGCTCAAGGTCGGCGAGATCAATTACGACTCTCCGGAGAGTTCGCGCGGCAAGGTGCTGTTCGAGAATCTGACCCCGCTGCATCCCACGGAGCGGCTGAAACTGGAACGCGGCAACGGTTCGACCGAGGACTTGACGGCGCGCGCCATCGATCTTGTCGCCCCGATCGGCAAGGGTCAGCGCGGCTTGATCGTCTCGCCGCCGAAAGCCGGCAAGACCATGCTGCTGCAAAACATTGCTACCGCCATCACAGCCAACCACCCCGAGGTGTACCTCATCGTGCTGCTCATCGACGAGCGGCCCGAAGAGGTGACGGAAATGGCGCGCACGGTGAAGGGCGAAGTCGTTTCCTCGACCTTCGACGAACCTGCCAGCCGCCACGTGCAAGTGGCCGAGATGGTGATCGAAAAAGCCAAGCGCCTGGTCGAACACAAGAAGGACGTGGTCATTCTGCTCGATTCCATCACGCGCCTCGCGCGCGCCTACAACACCGTGGTGCCGAGCTCCGGCAAGGTGCTGACGGGCGGCGTCGATGCGAATGCCCTGCAACGGCCGAAGCGCTTCTTTGGCGCGGCGCGCAATATCGAAGAGGGCGGCAGCCTGACCATTCTCGCCACCGCGTTGGTCGATACCGGTTCGAAGATGGACGACGTCATTTTCGAAGAATTCAAGGGCACCGGCAATTCGGAAATCCATTTGGATCGCCGCATCTCTGAAAAGCGCGTGTTTCCTTCGATCAATATCAACCGTTCGGGCACGCGCAAAGAAGAACTCATCACCGAGCCTTCGGAGCTGTCCAAGATGTGGATCCTGCGCAAGCTCCTGCATCCGATGGACGAACTGGCGGCGATCGAGTTCCTGCTCGACAAGATGAAGGACACCAAGACCAACACGGATTTCTTCGACGCAATGAAGCGCTAGCGGACGGGTAGCGGGGGGCGCTACTTAGGGGTGTGAAATGCATTGGTGGGCGTGGATCATAATCGGCGCCATTCTGCTGGGCTCCGAGTTGGCCTTCGTCGATGCTCAGTTCTATCTGGTGTTCGTCGGCGCCGCGGCGTTCGCGGTCGGACTTGCGCAAGCAGCCGGATTGGGCGCGCCGGTGTGGTTGCAATGGCTGGTATTCGCCGTTCTGGCCGCAACTTCCATGCTGGGATTCAGGCGCCGCATTTACGAGCGCATGCGCCGCACGCTGCCAGCCGTGAAGGCCGGGCCTGCAGGCGAAACCGTGATCCTGCCGCAAGCCCTGTCCCCAGGTGAATCCTGCCGGCTCGAATTTCGCGGCAGTTCCTGGAGCGCAATCAACGGTGGCAAGTCGCCCATCGCCGCCGGTGTACAGGCGCGAATTGCACGCGTCGACGGACTGACCCTCGTGGTGCACGACGAGACCTAGAATTCGAATCGCTTGGGTCCGCAATTCGGGCCTGGGTAAGAACATAGGAGAATCTTTTGGGTATTCCCTTCAGCTACGCATTCATTGTGATTGCGGTGATCGTGGTGATCGTGTTGGCCAAGACCGCGACCGTGGTCCCGCAGCAGAGTGCCTACGTGGTCGAAAACCTCGGCAAGTACAGCCGCACCTTACAGGCGGGTTTTCACATCCTGATCCCATTCGTCGAAAGGGTGGCCTATCGGCACAGCCTCAAGGAAATCGCGATCGACATTGCGGAACAGATCTGCATCACGCGCGATAACGTGCAGGTGGGTGTCGATGCCGTGCTTTATATGCAGGTACTCGATCCGCATCTGGCATCCTACGGCATCACCAATTTCGGCTTCGCCATCTCGCAGCTGGCGCAGACCACATTGCGCAGCGAAATCGGCAAAATCGAACTGGATCGGACCTTCGAGGCACGCGGCCAGATCAACACCAACGTGGTGAGCGAACTGGACAAGGCCTCGGCGCCCTGGGGCGTCAAGGTCTTGCGCTACGAGATCAAGAACATCACGCCGCCGAAGGATGTTTTGTCGGCGATGGAGAAGCAAATGCGCGCCGAGCGCGAGAAGCGCGCCGTTGTGCTGACGTCAGAGGGCGAGCGCGACGCGAAGATCAACGCCGCCGAGGGCGACAAACAGCGGGTGATCAAGCAATCCGAGGCCAATAAACAGCAGCAGATCAACGAGGCAGAAGGCCAGGCGCAGGCGATTCTCGCGGTTGCCACCGCGACGGCCGAGGGCTTGAGGCAGGTGGGCATCGCGTTATCGGATCGCGGCGGCATCGAAGCCATGCAGCTGCGCATCGGCGAGGAGTACGTGAAGCAGTTCGGCAAGCTGGCGCAAGCCGGAACGACTCTGGTGGTGCCGGCAAACCTCAGCGATCTGGCCGCCATTGTGACCATGGCGACCAGCATCGCGCGCAAGCCGCCCGCGGGCGCGCAGCCGCCGCCGCTCGCCAAGAGTTAAGCGCCATAGATGGCTGAGAATCGCGGCGCCCACTCGATTGGGTTTCTTGAATTCGTGCTGCTCGCCGCGGCGACCATGTCGACGCAGGCGTTCGCCATCGATGGCATGCTGCCGGCATTCCCGAACATCGTGCGGGCATTGCATGTCGCCGACCCGAATCACGGCCAATGGATCGTAACGGCGTACATGACCGGTTTAGGGGTGGGTCAGCTGTTTTGGGGCGCGATTTCCGATCGATTCGGCAGGCGGCCGATATTGTTTGGCGGCCTCGCCCTGTATGTGGTCGCGGCGCTGGTCTGCAGTTTCACGGGCAGCTTCACTGCGCTGCTCGCGTGGCGCTTCGTGCATGGTCTCGCCGCGGCCTGCGTCACGGTGACGCGCTCGGTGATTCGCGATCTGTATTCGGGACGGCAAATGGCCCGCGTCATGTCCCTGACCTTCGTGGTGTTCTTGACGATCCCGGTCATTGCGCCGAGCGTGGGACAGCTGATTCTGCTGGTTGCTCCATGGCGTTACATCTTCGTGGTCTTTGCAGCCTTCGCAACGCTGGTTGCAGTGTGGGGCTTTCTGCGGCTGCCGGAAACGCTGCATCCCGAATATCGTCTCTCGCTGACCCGGATTCATATCGTGGGCGCGGCGCGGCTGGTGCTCGGCAACCGCACCTCGATTTGCTACACGCTGGCCATGATGGTGATGTTCGGAACCATCATGGCCTATGTCGGCATGGTGCAGCAGATCTTCGCCGAGGTATTCCATCGCGCCAGCCTCATGCCCAGCATGTTTGCCCTGTGCGCGGTCTTCATGGGATTGGCGGCGTTCCTGAATTCGCGCATCGTGGAGCGCTTGGGCATGCGCCGCATTTCGCACACCGCGCTGCTGGCATTCATCGCCGTGAGCGGACTGCATGTCATCATCGCGGTGCTCGGCATGGAACAGCTGTGGACCTTCGTGATTCTCCAGGCGGCCTCCATGGCCTGCTTCAGTCTGTCGGTATCCAACTTCGGCGCGATGGCAATGGAGCCGGTGGGATCGGTTGCGGGGATTGCGGCCTCGCTGCAGGGATTCGTGTCCACCTTCAGCGGCGCATTGGTGGGCGCTTTCATCGGCAGGCTGTTCGACGGAACCACCGTGCCGCTGGCGGCGGGCGGGCTGTGCTGCGGATTGGCGAGTCTGCTGTTCGTGCTGCTTGCGGAAAAAGGGCGGCTGTTCCGGGCGCACCATGCCGCCAGTGAGATGGCGGATTTGCGGCACGCGCGTATCGAAGGCGCGGGCTTGGGTTAGGATGCCGGTGGCCATGAGAACGATCTCGGCGAGCCGCTACGTGACCCCTTTGCGCGAGGGCGGATCGTTGCCCGCGATCGTCGAAGCGGAGGATGAGGGGTTGTATGTGCTCAAGTTTCGCGGCGCCGGGCAGGGACCCAAAGCGTTGATCGCGGAATTGGTGGCTGGGGAAATCGGCCGGCTCCTGGGGCTCAATGTGCCGGAGATCGTCCTCATGCAACTGCCTCCGGATCTTGCACGCACTGAACCCGACGCGGAAATTCAAAGCCTGATTCGCGCCAGCGCCGGATTGAATCTTGCGCTGGACTATCTGCCGGGATCGGTCACCTTCGACCCGCTGGTGCATCAGCCTGAACCGCGATTGGCGTCGGCCATCGTGTGGTTCGATGCCCTGGTGTGCAACGTGGATCGGACCGCGCGCAACGTCAACATGCTGATGTGGCATCGGCGCCCATGGCTGATCGACCACGGCGCGGCGCTGTATTTTCAGCACGCCTGGACCAACCGCGATCAGCCTGCGACGAAGCCGTTCCCGTTGATCAAGGATCACGTGCTGTTGAAGTTTGCGAGCATGCTCGAGGAGATCGACGCCGAACTGGCGGCGAGCCTTTCCGCGGACAAGGTCGCCGCAATCATCGATCTGGTCCCGGACTCGTGGCTCGCGGGCGATCCGGGCTTCAACAGCTCGTCCCAACAGCGCCAGGCGTATTTGGATTTCTTCACGCTGCGGCTGCGCTCCTCGAAGCTATTTGTGCAGGAGGCCGTGCATGCGCGATCTTCGCACCTATGACTACGCCGTGGTGCGGGTCGTACCGCGCGTCGAGCGCGGCGAATTCGTCAATGCGGGGATCATTCTTTCCTGCGATGTCGAGCGGATACTCGAGTCGGCGATCGAGCTCGACGAGTCCGCGCTGCTGGCGCTCGATTCCCGAGTGGATCTCGAACTGGTGAGAAGTTCGCTGGCCGCGATACCGATGATCTGCGCGGGTGGTGAGGGCGCGGGAGAGATCGGCAAGCTTTCCGCCCGCGAGCGATTTCACTGGCTGGTTGCGCCGAGGAGCACCATCGTGCAAACCTCGCCGGTGCACACGGGCCAGTGCGCCGACCCCGCCGCGGCACTTAAGCATCTGATGCAGACCATGGTGCGGCGCTGACGAGCAGGGAAAACCTAAGGGCCGAAAAGCGTGTTGAGGTCCCTGCCGGAAGCTGCGTCGTTGAACCCGTCGAACTTTCCTTGCTCGATGATGAGCTGGGCCGCCCGCATGAACCCGCCCCAGGCCGCGCGCGCGAGCGCGCCGCCGACGCTGATGCGCCGCACCCCGAGTGCCGCTATTCGAGCCACCGTAAGTTCGGCGTCGAACCCCACCAATAGATTGAGGGGCTTCGGTGCCACCGCGGCGACCGCGGCTGCGATGTGATCCGCCGAGCGAAGCCCCGGCGCATACAGGCAGTCGGCGCCGGCGTTTGCATAGGCTTTGAGCCGCGCAATCGTGAGCTCTATGTCGGGCTGTCCGTGGAGAAAACCCTCAGCTCGACCAACCAGCAGCGTATCGCCGCCGGCCTTGTCGATTGCCTGGCGCGCCGCGCGCAGCCGTTCGACCGCGAGGTCGATGTCATACAAAGGCTTGGATGGATCGCCGCTGGCATCCTCGATCGACAGTCCCGCAACGCCGGTTGCCACCGCCAGCCGCACACTGCCCGCGACCCCGGCAGCATCGGGGGCGAAACCGCTTTCGAAGTCGGCATTGATGGGCAAGTCCGTGGCCTCGACCATCTCGGTGAGATGATCCAGCACCCGATCCCGGGACATTCCGCCGTCGCGATGCCCATGCGACCATGCGAATCCGGAGCTGGTGGTGGCCAACGCCTTGAAACCGATACGCTGCAGATAGCGGGCGCTGCCCACATCCCATGGATTCGGAATGACGAAGCAACCGCCCTCGTGCAAACGATGAAATGCACGGCGTTTATCGGCGATGCTGGGGCGAACGTGCGGCATGGAAGGCTCCTGAAGTTGCTGCTGACAATCGACTCACGCGTCAGCAAGTATCGACTCGCGCGCCGTCCAAGACAACCTTAGGCGATATACAAAGCGGCGCGCCGCGTTGTACCTTAAGCTTGCAATCCGCCGCGCGGGGTTGGGCCGCTGACTCGATAACATCCTCAGGAAAATCCATGAAAGAAATCATCCCTGCATGTTTGCTCGCATGCATAAGTACCGCAACGGCCGCGCAGAATATCGAAGGTCTGGTCGGCGGCCAGCTTCCCGAACTCGTCAATACCTACCAGGGCATCCATGCCCATCCGGAATTATCTCACCAGGAAGAACATACCTCGGCGCTGCTGGCGGCCGAATTGCGCAAGGCAGGCTTTAGGGTTACGGAGCGCGTCGGAAAATATCCGGACGGCACACAGGCGTATGGAGTGGTGGCAATACTGCAAAATGGGCGCGGGCCGACGCTGCTGATTCGCACCGACATGGACGCGCTTCCCATCGTGGAGGAGACCGGCGTGTCATATGCCAGTCATCTCAAAGGTAGGAATGCCGCCGGCCAGGAAGTTGGGGTGATGCACGCCTGCGGCCACGACGTGCACGTGACCAC
>Ga0210402_10006048_pt1 | contig 10755 bp, 6 predicted proteins | sample IncBWC7MmetaG_FD_161055 | JGI IMG/M metagenome (GOLD analysis project Ga0210402, IMG submission 161055) | Forest soil microbial communities from Barre Woods Harvard Forest LTER site, Petersham, Massachusetts, United States - Inc-BW-C-7-M | ecosystem: Environmental > Terrestrial > Soil >... | reverse complement strand
TCTGCTTAGTGCAGCACAGTTATTACAGCGTGGCAAGCGAGTAGCAATTTTAGAGCGACTTCCCCATAGCGGCGGGCGATTTACGGCAAAAACATTTCAAGGTGCCCAAATTAGCACGGGCGCTGTACACTTGATCCCTTTCGGAAGTAGCGGTGTTCTGGCACGCATGCTGCGTCGTTTGCGTGTGCCACATCGCTTTTTTGATGCTGATATATTCGGCTCGTTTCATGTGCATGGTAAGCAGATCCGCTCCCGAGGTATACTGGGGCTTTTCAAAGTTTTTGGTCCTCGCCAGTTCTTCTGGTTCACCCGCGTTGGCTATCTAATGTTCTTTCGCCGTCTCCCAAGAGAACAATGCGACTTACCTTTTGACAAATGGCTTGAACACCACATTGATGTTAAACGAAACCGTGAACTCACCGCTTTCTTCACTAGCGTCTCTCGCTTTGCCCTTAGTTTGGAACTTCGTCAGGTAAGCACACAAGAAGTTATTAAAACAACGAAACACATGTTTCGTTTTGGTCCTCCCGCAATAGTAGAGGGTGGTTGTGGCGCTCTGTCGAAAGAGTTAGAGCAATATGTTCTTGAACGCGGAGGCGTTCTTCGTTTACATCACGATGTATTGCAAATATTACAAGCGGACAACCAGGTGATAGGCGTGCGCGCCCGTGATAAGGTGAATAACGATGAATCGCTCCTTCTAGCGCCACTTGTAGTCAGTGATATTGGCCCTCGCTCCACGGATGCTTTGCTTCATAATCGACAGATCACACAATCCGACGTTCTGAAACACCAGGGAAAGTACTCGATTGATTCAGAACCTGCACCTGAAGCAATTGGACTGAAAGTACACGTGCTAAGTGATGTTTCTCTGATTCCGCACAAAGGCATTATGTATTGCCTGGATACACAGCGTATTGCAGGTATGGTGCAGCCAACAAACTTTGATCCGAGCCTGGCTCCAGTTGGAAAGCATTTACTCATCAGCCACCAGGTCATTCAGAGCGAAGACATCGAAGAGGAAAAGCGGTTGGCGCTCGCTGACTTGCGTTTTCTGTTTGGAGAAACATTCGAGCAGCATTGTCGTATCCTTACTATGAGCACTTATCGCGGAGAATGGCCAGTTAATCGTATAGCACAGGGTGCTGATGTGTCATCTAAAACACCGATACAAGGTCTATATATGGTAGGAGATGCCGTGAAACCATCTGGCTATCTTATGGTAGAGGGTGTTGCACAAAGTGTTAATCATTTTCTTGATCTACTCGATATAACCGAGAATGAAGAGATGCGATTTATTGCACCTGAAAATGTTATTTCGCCGCCCTCACGCCTGAATGCGCTGCGTTGGTTATGGGAGGCACCCGGAAATGCTAGAAAATCCTAAGGATATACATGATAAGATCTACTCCGTACTATTTAATTGAGGGTGGCACCCCTCTCTTTGGCAAAGTTCGACTTAGCGGTGCTAAAAACGCTGTAACCAAATTGATTATTTCAACACTTCTGACCGATGATCTCTGTATCTTACGCAATGTGCCTCTCCTTGGTGATATGCATTTGACGCTAGCGCTCTGTCTTGATATCGGCTCGAAGGCGGAATTGGTAGAACATACACTTTCTATAAGCACTCCCGGAGTTCATTGTCCTATTGTCTCTACCGAGGTAGGTGGCTTGAATCGCATGGCGATCATTTCTGTAGGACCACTTTTACATCGTTGTGGCGAGGCTGATATTCCTATGCCTGGTGGTGATCGTATTGGCGCAAGGCCGATCGACTTTCACATCAGGGGGCTGGAATTGATGGGTGCGAAAGTCGAAGAACAGGATGGACGGTACCACTTTAGCTCTCCCGCTGGTTTGCATGGGGCAACAATTCAGCTCCCATTCCCTAGTGTTATGGCTACTGAGAATTTTCTGATCACTGCCTCCCTTGCAAAAGGTGTCACAATCATTGAGAATGCGGCATTAGAGCCAGAAATCATCGACTTGATCAAATTTCTGCAAAAGATGGGCGCCATTATCGAAATAAAAGTTGATCGGAGAATAGTCATTGAAGGTGTAGATCGCTTACATGGAGCTGTCCACACACTCTTGAGTGACCGTAATGAGGCTGTTTCCTTAGCTATTGCAGCATACTTGACGAAAGGCAATGTGTATCTTGAGGGGGCTCAGCAAGAAACATTGCTGACATTCTTGAATACTTTGTCAAAGATGCAACTGCGGTTCGATATAGACGACGAGGGTATCCGTTTTATTGGGGATGATCGTCCTCCTCCTCCATTAGCGCTGGAAACCGATGTTCATCCAGGCTTTATGACTGACTGGCAACAGCCGTTTACTGTGTTATTAACACAGGCTGATGGCCTTTCAGTCATCCATGAAACTATTTATGAGGATCGCTTTGGTTACACAGCAGCGCTTGCAGAGATGGGAGCACACCTTGAGCAGTATACCAAGTGCTTAGGAGAAGTATCCTGTCGCTTCCGTGAAAAACAATACTATCATAGCTGTCTGGTTCGAGGCCCAACTCCCCTGAGCGCCACGGTATTGGATATTCCTGATATTCGAGCTGGATGTTCCTATATTCTGGCAGCACTCAGTGCCAAAGGTACTTCACAAGTATATGGTATCGAACATATCGAGCGCGGTTACGAGGGACTTCACCTTAAATTACAAGATCTGGGTGCAAGAATTGATCGGATACCTGGGGATGCAGAATGAAATGCATTCTCAGCCTATCCAACTTGCACGCACTTCACGTAGCTGTTCAGGTGTAAGAATGCGGAAAAGTACCAGCAGGCTCTCCAGATCATATTCTAATCCAATGGAGTGCAATTCCTGTCGAATTCGGCCAAGAGCACTGATTTGTGCAGTGGAGATTAAACCATAACTTACAAGACTTGCGGCTAACAATTGATCAGGAGTTAGAAGCTTAAACATAAGTAAGATTTCACCAAGCTGATAATTCATATCTACTCCACGTAACATGCGCTGAATATGCTGTGCGACCTCCAGGCGATGCTGTGGAACAAGATGACCTTCAAGTAATACACTGCCTAATGAACGAGTGGCTCGTCCGCTTAGTACAGGTGTACCGGGTTGAGTTTGCGGTGTTGGCAAAGAGGTCATAGGAGGAAGACTTTGTACAATATCTAGCAGCATATCATCAGATGTGGCATCTGCTGATGGTGATTGGTTTTGCGTTTTCTTAAGACTCAATCTTGGTATTTCAGCTAGGGCACTTGCGATGGCATCTTCTTCTCTAGCCTGTTTAGTGTAGTCTCCTTCCTCAACTTTCTGCAAATCAATCATACCTGGCGGCATTTCTTCCTGTGGTGCAGCATTCGTTTTTGGCGTTGAAAGCGATCCAGGCAACGAAGTAGAGACTATTGAAGCTTCTGAAGCAACATTCTCTGGTTGGAGTGCTTGTGTTCCAGCGTATGTATTTCGGTACTCTTGCTCTCTTTCGATGGGTATATCCTCAATAGGTGAGGCGCGTAAAGGAAGCGCACTTATGGAATTTGCATCGGCCAGTTGAGTTTGTTGCAATACAGGATTTTGAGTATGTGTACTCACTATATTGTTGCGCACTTGATCCGTCTGGGATTTGGCTTGTTGCTCTCCAGGTTCAGCAAGTGGAGAGGTAGGTCGCTTCAGAATATTCAAATCAGAGGCATCATCAGTTTCGGCAGGAATGCTCTCGTGTACCATTCGAGACAATTGAGCCAACCCTGACTCTTGATCTTGTTGTACTGCTACTCTGGATGAATTCCCAGGAGTGGGAGATATATTCTGCGGTTCTTGTCTTTGTATCCCTACCTCATGATTGAGCAACTGTGAAGCATGTTCTCTGGAACTTTGCATTTCCTCTGGCCTGATTGATCTATTCTGGGTACTCATAGGCTGTTGAGTCGAGGCCTGATTCTGAGGATTATTCGATACACGATTTGTTTCCGGACTGGGTGAAAAATTTCTACTATTCGGATAAATTACAGCACGAATTTTGTCTGTAAAACCAGATACAGGATTACCAACCCTGTTCGTCACCGCAGGTTTAACGGTTCCCACTGGAGTTGAGTTCGAGTTGGGGGGTGTTGCTAAAGAAGGATTGGTTGATCGCATCGAAAGAGAAGCTGTAGCTTGTTTTGTCGAGTCTTGAACATTCGCTCCAGCAACGGCAGCTATTTGTGAGAATGAACCGGTAATTGGACCTGGAACACGTGAACGTACAGCGTCGACCAGGTTCATAATTCCCATCATACCATCTACCTCTATATCAGTAAGTACCGTACGGGAGGTATCTTCAGAATCATCAGAACCATATCCAGCGATATTCATACAGCGGAATGTTAGAACTTGTACACCGCGACCCCTTCTCTGAGTATCCAGTGCCACCCAGAACTCACGCCTGCTCGCAGCCGGCTGCGCTAAATTGACCAAGACTAATCGAATGGGTTTGCGTGCAATTGCATCGAAAACTTCGACTGCTGTACGCGCAGGATGACATTCATAGCCCGCAAGTTGGAACTCACTAACGAGTAATGTTGTAAGTTGTTGATCTCGTTCGAAAAGGAGAATATGAGGCCCGCCACTATTGATGTTCATAACAGCACTACCTCCACTTGTTGCTCGCATGCTATCTGAATTTGTAAGTGTATTCTGCGAGTGTTTTTGATGTGCTTCAGCCGCAAAGTGATGATACTCCGCTTGATCAAAGTTTATGAAATATTGACACCTTGAAGTATAGAATGCTTTCATTAATTACTACAGTTGACATTTTCGCTAGTATAGCACACAAATGTATCAAGGTATAGCAAATAAGACTATTTGATAGAGGATTAGAAGTTAAGTTCTCTTGGAGAAAGGTAGTAGTAACGAAGTATGACTCAACAAATTTACCCTGATTCACGTCCTGTTATCGCTCTTATGACCGACTTCGGCATTGGTGATGGGGATGTAGGTGTAATGAAAGGCGTCATAGCAGGTATTACCCCTGATGCGCACATCATCGATATTACACATAATGTAGGACCACAAAATGTCCCCTCAGGAGCATGGATACTGGCTGCCGCTTACCAATACTTTCCCAAAAATACTGTGTTTGTCTGCGTTGTTGACCCTGGAGTTGGCAGCACTCGTGGGGCTATCGCATTGCATGCTGGAGATTGGTATTTTGTAGGACCTGACAATGGTCTTTTTAGTTATATCATGTCAGAGCACACCATTCATGCAGCCGTTCTACTTACAAACTCATCGTACCATCTCCCTACCGTTAGTTCTACTTTTCATGGTCGCGATATTTTTGCACCGGTAGGTGCCCATCTTGCACGTGGATTGATCGGCATTTTCTCCGAACTTGGACCGTCTGTAGATCCAGCTTCACTAAAACGTCTTGAGGCGGGGGGAGCTGTTCGTGATGGAACGACTATCAGATCTCACATCATTCATGTTGATAACTTTGGCAACCTGATTACAAGCATACCTCTCAGCTTGGTGCCTGAACTTTATACTGTTTCACAGGTACACATCGTTTTCAAGGAGAGCGGTATAACAGTGGAAAAGCTTCGGCAATTTTTTGCGGAGGAACCTGATGACGGACAGCCATTTATCTATGGTGATAGCTCCGGCTACATTGGAATTGCGGTGCGTAATGGTAATGCTGCCCAAACACTGAGTGTAGGATTTGGCGCACCTCTTACACTGATCACATCAGAATCATAAGACATTTTAGAACTAACTTGCGACTCCTTTCGTATATAGAATTAGGCGGATGTACCAGCATTTCACGCTTAGATTGCTCTTGACATAGAACTATCTGTGCTGTATGCTACGATTACCAGCACGGATTATGTCTATACTTGTAGGTTTCGTCTCCCGTCTAGATTGAGGAATGGGACCGAAATTGAAACGAAAATTGAAACGCCAGGGAGTTGTTCTCCTGTTTGGTGTTGTTAAAAAAGGGGCTGGTTCACAACCTCGATTCGTCGAGAAGTTCACCTCCCGTTTGGAAATAAATGGTAAGGGCTGGTTTTCCGCCTCGTATCACGAGCAAGGAGCCAGCCCTTTTGATCAATGTGTCTTCGCGTTCGAAAGAACCATGCATAGTCGTTTTTTAATTCTACTCTTCTTTTCAAGTGTATTATCCCAGCAGTTAGCAAAGTCAGTCTAACAGCATAGAACAGAGAGGGTGACCTATGGATCTGGTAAAGCGGTTAGAGGAATATAGAGATCGGGAACGTGAAATACAATGGGAAGGTACTTTCGCCCAGTATTTTGAAATTGCCACCAAGAAGCAAGAAGTGACTCGTCTCGCACATGAGCGCATTTATCATATGATTATGGATGCAGGCGTTGGGACAAGTCGAACAGGCGAACCGCTTTTTAACTTTTACAGTGATGAAATTTTCGGCATTGAGAGGCCTCTGCAACAAATTGTCGAGTATTTTCACTCCGCTGCTCAGCGTCTGGAAGTGCGTAAACGCATACTTTTGCTTATGGGACCCGTCGGCGGTGGTAAATCTACTATTGTGTACTTGATAAAACGCGGATTGGAAGCATATAGCCGCATTAATGAGGGCGCCCTTTACGCCATCAAAGATTGTCCTATGCATGAAGAGCCACTTCACTTGATCCCGAATGATTTGCGCGCGGATGTCGAGAAAGAGTTCGGTCTGTATATTGAAGGTGATCTCTGTCCACATTGTCGATATATGGTGGATACTCAATTCACTGGACATTTAGAAGATGTACCTGTTAAACGACTGGCTTTCAGCGAGAAATATCGTGTTGGGGTTGGTACTTTTACTCCGTCAGACCCCAAAAGTCAGGATATCAGCGAACTTGTGGGTGGTATCGATCTCTCTACCATTGGTGAAGTAGGGGTCGAAAGCGATCCGCGAGCTTATCGCTTTGATGGTGAGCTTAATATCGCAAACCGAGGCATCATGGAATTTGTCGAAATGCTGAAAACTGATGAGAAGTTCCTCTATGTGTTGCTCACCCTCAGTCAGGAACAGAACATCAAAACCGGTCGTTTTAGCATGATCTACGCTGATGAAGTTGTTGTCAGTCATACAAATGAACATGAATACCAGTCATTTGTGGGCAATAAAAAATCGGAAGCTTTGCAAGACCGCATCATTCTTGTTAAAGTGCCTTATAATCTGCGTGCCTCCGACGAGGTGAAAATTTACGAAAAACTACTAAAGCAGAGCGCATTACAGAACGTGCATATTGCCCCTTACACATTACGCATAGCAAGCATTTTCGCAATTCTTACACGCCTTGAGCCATCAAAGAAGGCGGGTATGAGTCCAATGAAGAAGCTGAAACTCTACGATGGGGAAGATATCGAAGACTTCAAACAGAAGGATATCAAAGAATTGCAGGAAGAAGCAATCCGCGAAGGTATGGATGGCATTTCACCACGGTATGTCATCAATCGTCTTTCAAGTGCGCTTGTCAAGCAGAATACAACCTGCATCAATCCGATAGATGCGCTCCGTGCATTGCGTGATGGACTCGATCAACACACCAGTATCACTCGCGAAGAACGCGAACGCTATCTGAACTTCATCCAGGAAGCCCGTAAAGAATACGATGAGATGGCAAAGAAAGAGGTTCAACGCGCCTTTGTTTATTCATATGAAGAGTCGGCGCGTACATTGCTGAACAACTATCTGGATAATGTTGAAGCCTACTGTAATAAAACAAAGTTGCGTGACCCCATAACTGACGAGGAGATGGAACCTGACGAGCAATTAATGCGTTCGATCGAAGAGCAAATTGGCATCACCGAAAATGCTAAGAAATCCTTCCGTGAGGAGATTCTGATTCGCATTTCGTCGCTGGCACGTAGAGGACAAACTTTTGAGTACACCAGCCACGAGCGTCTCAAGGAAGCAATCGAGAAAAAGCTCTTCGCCGACCTGCGCGACGTTGTCAAAATCACTACATCAGCTCGCACTCCTGACAAAGAGCAACTGCGTAAGATAAACGATGTTGTGAACCGCTTAATGGCGGAGCATGGATATTGCCATGTTTGCGCAAATGAGATCTTACGCTATACAGGCAGCTTGTTGAATCGATAATGGTTGGAGTGCAATGCACTGCCTCTCGTTGATTGCAAGGTATGTCCAGGCAGATGGAAATAACGAGTAGTCATCGCCGTCGCAGCTGAGAGTATTCCGGCCATTTCTCAACTGGAAGGAGTTTGTTCCATGTCAGTATCCCAACATGACTGGTCATTGCACCGCAAAGGCCAGGTCGATCAAGAGCGCCATAAAGAGAAAATTCGCGAGGCCATAAAGAAAAATTTAGGTGATATTGTCAGCGAGGAGAGCATTATACTCTCCGATGGCAAGAAGGTAGTCAAGGTTCCAATTCGCTCCCTTGATGAGTATCGTTTCCGCTATGATCCTGGCCGCCAGGAGCATGCCGGTGAAGGTAATGGGAAGAGTAAAGTCGGAGATGTAATAGCTCAAGAACCCAGACCTGGTAGAGGCAAAAAAGGCGATGCGGGTAAAGAAGCGGGCTACGATTACTATGAAGCAGAGATCTCAATGGAGGAACTCGCAGAACTGATCTTTGAAGATCTTGGCCTCCCCAATCTTGAACAAAAACGTCAGCAAGAACTCCAAACTGAGGCGGTGCGTTTCACTGATGTTCGCAAAAAAGGCCCCCTTACAAATCTTGATAAAAAACGCACTATCATGGAAAACATGAAACGAAATGCCTCGAAAGGCGAGGCAAAATTCAAAGATATTAAGTCAGATGACCTGCGCTTTAAGGTTTGGGAACCGACAATACGCTATCAATCAAATGCCGTTGTAATTGCTATGATGGATGTCTCGGGCAGTATGGGAGAGTTTGAAAAGTATATTGCACGTAGCTTCTATTTCTGGATGGTACGTTTTCTACGTACGAAATACAACAACGTACAAATAGTCTTTATCAGCCACCACACAGAAGCTAAAGAGGTTACTGAAGAAGAGTTTTTCCATAAAGGTGAAAGCGGTGGCACCCAGGTCTCCTCGGCTTATGAACTTGCGCTGGAGATCATTAGAGCGCGATATAACCCGGATGACTGGAACATCTATCCTTTCCACTTTTCCGATGGAGATAATTTACCCTGGGACAATGATCGCTGCGTACAATTAGTTACCAGGCTAATGGAGCTATGTAATATCTTTGGCTACGGTGAAATTCGCGAAGGGCATTATCGCTCGCCTAGCACATTGATGTCAGCTTATAATAAAATTTCCGACCGAAAATTTACTGCAGTGACGATCTCAGATAAGAAAGAAGTTTATCCTGCCCTGCGGAAATTTTTTGCTCAACACGATCCTGTTTCCGCAATGTAATTGTCTAGATTGAGGGAGCTTCCTGATGGCAGATAGTGATATTGAACGTTTACGTGATTCGATCGATCATGCCTGGGACGAAGCACTAACATTTGGGTTAGATCCATTTCCTACACACTTCGAGTTAGTGCCTGCTGCCATCATGTACGAATTCGCTTCGTATAGCTTGCCAGGTCGTTTCAGCCACTGGACTCATGGAAAAGCTTACCATCGACAGAAGATGCAATATGATTTTGGGTTGAGCAAAATCTATGAAATGGTCGTCAACACCAATCCTAGTTATGCCTTCCTGATGGAAATGAACGATTTGCTACAAAACACATTTGTAGCAGCACATGTCTTCGGGCACACCGACTTTTTCAAGAACAATGCCTACTTCCAACATACTTCGCGACGTATGATCGACAAGGTGAGCATTCATGCCGAGCGCATTGCCAAGTACGAGTTCGATCACGGTAAAGCAGAAGTTGAGCATTTCCTCGATGCTGTTCTTTCGATTCAAGAACATGTAGACTATAACCTGTTTATTCGTGATACTGAACCTGACGAGAAGGAAGAAAAATCTGTGTCCCAGGTATCAAGCGAGTATGATGATCTCTGGGGACTGGAAAGAAAAGCGAAAAAGGCAGAAGAGGAACGCGAGAAACAATTGGGCAAACCTCCCAAATTTCCGGAGAAACCAGAGAAAGATATCTTACAGTTTTTGATGCTCCATGCTCCCCACCTCGAGCCCTGGCAGCGTGATATCATTGAGATTGTCCGTACTGAGATGCTTTACTTCGTGCCTCAAATGCAGACCAAGATAATGAACGAGGGGTGGGCCAGCCTATGGCACTCTCGCATAATGCGCAGTTTAGGTGATACAGGAGTTATATCAGACTCTGAAACAGTTGAGTTCGCTCAATTGCACTCAAGCGTACTCTCTCCCTCGCAAACTTCTCTCAATCCTTACTACTTGGGATTCAAGATGTTTGAGGACATTGAAAGACGCTGGAATAATCCAACGAAAGAGGAGCAGGAGCGTCTGGGTCGTCAATCTGAAATGGGAAAGCTGAAGATCTTCGAAGTTCGCGAACTAGATAATGATGTCTCATTCCTGCGTAATTACCTGACCGAAGATCTGGTGAAAGAACTTGACCTCTACCTTTATAGAAAAGAAGGGGATGAATGGGTAATCGTAGAGAAAGATTGGGAAAAGGTGCGCGATGGGATTGTAGCCAGCCTGACTAATTTTGGTAATCCGTACCTGGTTATTGACAACGGCGACTATCGTGGGAATAGTGAGCTATATATAAAGCACCTCTTCGAAGGCCAGGAACTCGATCTGGTCTATGCCGAGAGAACGCTCCAGTATGTATTTCAGTTATGGGGCCGCCCCGTACATCTAGAG
>Ga0210402_10006047_pt1 | contig 10755 bp, 6 predicted proteins | sample IncBWC7MmetaG_FD_161055 | JGI IMG/M metagenome (GOLD analysis project Ga0210402, IMG submission 161055) | Forest soil microbial communities from Barre Woods Harvard Forest LTER site, Petersham, Massachusetts, United States - Inc-BW-C-7-M | ecosystem: Environmental > Terrestrial > Soil >... | reverse complement strand
TTCAGGGCAGATGTATGCGCTGGATGCGACCACCGGGAAAATCCTCTGGAATTTTGCGAGCGGCGGCACCGTAATTGACGGGCCATCGATCGTGGACAGCACTCTCTACTGGGGATCCGGTTATCGGGAGATCGCTGGAACCGGAAATAACAAAGTCTTCGCGTTCAGCCTGGCTGGCGCGAAGGAGCATGGCGAGCAGTCCGGCGATGACAATAACCAATCCAGAGATCACAACGGCAGGAAGTGATGGCGCATGAATCGTCGCTTACATCAGCGATGATTCATGCAGCTTTCGTTCCCGATAGGCGGACGTGTTTGGCCCGACGGGTCGTGTCGCTTACGCGGCAATGAAATTTTGCCGCAGCGCGAAGCGCCCGTCGGCATAACCGTTCGCCGTCGGCACAATCACGTCGGCAAACAAGCGGAGGGCAGGTAAAAGCCGCGCGGGCGGTTCTGTATTTCGCACACTGTGCAAACCGCCGTTGCGGATCCTGCTTTGAAGTGACGCTTAGAGAACGGCCGAGAAACACATTCTACAATTTGTTCCGTCTTACAGTGAGTGGAGGATCTCAGCATCTCGAGTGACTACAGGCTTTCCGAGCTGACGTAATCAACCACAGATGGATTTGCCGTCGCCGCGCCGAATACGGTGCTCTCAATTTCGGCGTGTTACTCGATTTCTGCGTTGGATCTGAACTCGATTACGTGGGACGTAACAGTCAAAAAAATAGTCGACTCGTGGCCATCCGGGGACAGCAAAGCAATGCGCCCTTCGGTCAGCTGAGTTGCACTTCCACAGGTTTTTGAAAAAGGGGTCGGAGGGGAAGACATGCACCGATGGGGGAAAATCGTTCTGATTGCCGGGATTAGCCTGGCGACGGCTGGCTGCCCGAAAGGCAAAACTGATTTCAACCACGGGCGTAAGGCGCAAGACCTCCAGGATTACGACGCGGCGTTTGAATATTACCAGAAGGCGCTAAAGACCGATCCCGAGAACGCGGAGTACAAGATTAAGTTCGATCAGGCGCGCTTTGGCGCCGGCGAAGCGCACACAAAGAAGGGGCTGAAACTCCGCGAAGAAGGCGACCTGGAAAACGCTGCCAGCGAGTTTCGAAGGGCGGCCTTCATGGACCCGTCGAGCGTCGCGGCCGAACAGGAACTGCGAAAGACCGTGGAGGCGATCGAGGAGAAAAAGCGTACTGCAGATGCGGCCTCCGAGCCTGCGTCCGATAACGACGAGACCGAGCTTGCTTCAACTCCTCCGCAGCTCAAGCCGTTCTCACGGGCGCCCATCAATCTAAAAATGACTAATGACGCGAAGGTCGTCTTCGACACAATCGGCAAGCTTGCCGGGCTCACGGTTATTTACGATCCCGATTTTCCAGCACGGCGAATTTCGGTGGATCTGAATGACGTCACTCTGGAACAGGCCCTGGACATCGTTTGCATCGAGAGTAAGGCTTTTTCGACACCCATATCAGAGAACATCATCCTGGTGATTCCCGACCAGGCACAAAAGCGCCGTGATTATGAAGAGCAGTTCATGCGCACGTTCTATCTCTCCAATACAGTGCAGGCGCAGGACTTGACTGAAATTGTCACAGGATTGCGCCAACTTCTGGATTTGAAGCGCATCCAGCAATTGAACGCTCAGAATGCCATCGTGATCCGCGCAACGCCGGACCAATTGGCCCTCGCAGAGAAATTCATCAAGGATATCGACAAGGCCAAGCCGGAAGTCATCATTCAAGTGGAAGTGTTGGAGGCGCGGACTGATCGCATGCGTGACCTGGGCATTTTGCCGGGACAATCAGCCAGTATCGCCATCAATCCGAATTCGACCACCAACAACAATAACAATGGCTCGAACAATTCGAATAACTCGGCTCCGGGTACGGTCACGCTGAACCAGCTCACACACTTGAATCAAAATGACCTGGTTCTTACCCTCCCCAGTGCTACCGCGAACTTTCTGCTGACCGATTCCACCACGCGGATCATTCAAAACCCGGAAGTTCGTTCCCTGGAAGGGCAGCCGGCAAAGTTGAATATCGGAGACCGCGTCCCTGTGGCAACCGGCAGCTTCCAAGCCGGAGTCGGTGTGGGTTCGACTGCCAGCACCGGTTTCGTGAATCCTCTTGTCAACACGCAATTCCAGTACATCGATGTCGGTGTCAACGTCGAGGTTACTCCGCGTGTGCACCCGAACCGCGACGTGAGTTTGAAGTTGCAGGTTGAGGTATCCTCCGTCTCTAACCAGGTCACAATCGGCGGCATCCAGCAGCCTGTAATCAGCCAGCGCAAAATTGCGCATGAAATTCGCCTGAAGGAAGGCGAATCGAGCATGCTAGCCGGCTTGATCACGAAGTCAGACATGAAACAGCTAAATGGCTGGCCGGGCCTCGCGCATGTTCCCATTCTTAAGCATCTGTTCTCTGACGATAATCGAAGTTCCGATGATGACGAGATCCTGATGATCTTGACGCCACATATTGTACGCATGCCAGAATGGACGAAGGCTAACTTGAAGGCGTCGTACGCCGGTTCCGAGACGAATGTTCAGATCAAACGCGAGAGCGAAATGCGGGCGCCTCAGCAGCCACCGGCGGCCTCTCAGCCGACGAATGTGCAGGCACCAGCCACCCAGACCAATACACAAACTCCCTCGAATTCGGAACAATCCGGAAAGCCCGCGCAGGTTCGTTTTGAGCCCCGGAGTCTATCTTTGAAACAGGGACAGACCATGACGGTCGGCGTAGTGGTGGATAATGTCCACGACCTATTTTCGATTCCGTTCCTGTTGCAGTACAACCCAGCAGTGATCAGTGTGGAAGAAGTGCGGCATGGAGGATTTCTCCAGGCTGGGGAGCAAGAGATCGCTATCGTACAGAAAGTGGACAATGAGCATGGTCAAGCAATCATTTCAGCAACCCGTCAACCAAACACGGCAGGAGCGAGCGGCACAGGCACGATTATAGGCATCGTGCTCAAGGGGCTTGCGCCCGGCACGAGCACCCTGTCGATCGTGCAGGTGAGCGCCAAGGACTCGCAGCAGCGACCGATCCAATTAGTGAGCAGCGAGGCGAGCGTGCAAGTGGCCCCCTGAAAGGCTGCTCCGAGGCCGACGCTCGCGTTTTCCTTCGGCACCCTCCTTGTGTCATCACTGTCTATCGGTGCGACCCCGCTTGAAGATTGTCAAACCTGTCAGAAAGCAATCCATTCTGCGATCGAGGGGGCAGGGCGCTGAGGGTCTGCGTTCCACCACCTGCTCCACTCGAGTGCGGATGGAGACGGTGTACAATGCGCGTACCCCAGCTTATGGAGGCCACTGTGAGGATGCTTCGGGGAGTGCTGTGCGTGCCGGTTGGCCGGTTGGCGGTTGTGGCGGCACTGGTGCTGGTTTTTGGCGCGGGCGCGCTTGGGCAGACGCAGGAGAACCAGAAAGCGGAGACTAAGACGAAAGTGGGACCGGTGGATCCGGGAGTGCGCGGCGGGTCCGCGGGGGTTGGCGGGCCGTTGAAGGGATTGACGGCGGACGAGACGGCGTTTTTTGTGGATGGGATGGCGCGGTTCGCGGAAGTGGATGGAGTGACCGGGGACGCGAACAACGGGCTGGGGCCGCGATTCAACTCCAACCAGTGTTTGTCTTGCCATTCGCAGCCGGAGGCGGGCGGATCGAGCCCGGCGGAAAATCCGTTGATTGCGGTGGCGATGTTGAATGGAGCGAAGAATGAAGTGCCGTGGTTTATCACGGCGAAGGGGCCGGTGCGCGAGGCGCGGTTTGTGCACAGTTCGGATGGAACGGGTGACGGCGAGGTACACGACCTTTTTGTGATTACCGGGCGAGCGGATGCGGTGGGTTGCAAGATTGCGCAGCCGGACTTTTTGCCGGCGGGCAATCCGCTTACGGGAAAGGGCGGGAATCCCAACATTATTTTTCGGATACCGACGCCAGTGTTTGGGGCGGGGCTGATTGAGTCGATTCCAGACTCGGCGATTCTGGCGAATATGAAGGCGAATGTGACCGAAAAATCAGCGCTGGGGATTTACGGCCACGCGAACGCTCATTTGAGCGGCAACGTAAACCGCAACGCGAATGATGGGACGATTTCGCGGTTTGGGTGGAAGGCGCAGAACAAATCGCTGCTGCTGTTTGCGAGTGAGGCGTACAACGTGGAGATGGGAGTGACGAACCAGTTGTTTACGCAGGAGCGGGATGAGACGCCGGGGTGCGTGTTCAACGCCACGCCGGAGGATACGCTAAAATTCACGCCGACTTCCCCAAGCGGCGGAAATCCGGACACGGCCGCGATTTCCGATATCGAGGCGTTCGCGAATTTCATGCGGATGCTGGCGCCGCCGGTGCCCGCGGCGGAGACCCCGTCGAGCGAAAAGGGGCGGGCGACGTTTGCGAAAATTGGTTGCGCGCATTGCCATACACCGTCGTTGACGACGGGGACAAAGATTGCGAGCGGCTCGTCGACCACGCCGAGCGCGGCGCTATCGAATCAGACGGCGAATCTGTACTCGGACTTGCTAGTGCACCACATGGGCAGCGGCCTGGCGGACGGGATTACGCAGGGCGGCGCGGGGCCGGATGAGTTTCGGTCGGCCCCGTTGTGGGGCGTGGGGCAGCGGGTGTTCTTTTTCCATGATGGAAGGACCAGCAATCTGGTCGAGGCGATTCGGGTGCATTGGAGCAAAGGGAGCGAGGCGAATCGGGTGATTGAACATTTCAACAGGTTGAGCGTGAAGGAGCAGCAGGAGGTGATTGATTTTTTGAGATCGTTGTGAGGGAGAAGGGCAGTGAGTTGTGATGGTCTCCGTGAGCGAGCCTGGAATATAAATGTTGCCACGGTCCCTCGACTACGCAGCCCGACGCGCCCCTTCGGCTACGCTCAGGGCAGGCCAAACTGCGGTGCGTAAGAAAAGTCTGGCCGCTCCGCTCGGGATGACACTGCAGAGAAACAAGCGCACAGTCAGGAATGGCTGTGCCACAAGCGGTCGCAGTGCTAGAAGACTTGCTGGAAACCGACGTTGACGACGTCGCGGAACTTGGGCGTGCCCGGAGGCAGCTTGGAAAGATCCAGGAAGTCCGTGTCAAAGGCGTAGTTACGCGTTGGGGGAGAGTAGACCGTGCCGCAGCATTTGAAAACGCCGGTGGCATATTGTGAATAAAAGAGGCTCACCATCGAGCCGCGATAGTTGAGCGTGGCGCCGCCCCAATTCTCAAGGTAGCGGAGGAAGTTGTGGACCCCGCCGTCGGTGCCGAAGTCCTGAGGGACGCCGGCGAAGCCAGGCTGAGGGAAATTGATGTTCTTGCCTGTGGCGATGGCGACGCGGTAGTAAGTGGTGGCGGCGACGCGGCCAGCAACGGTGGCCGGGCTCGTGAAGCTGTTCAGGTCGTTCCAGTTGTTGGAGAGCAAGGTGACGGTATCGCCCATGACGGCGGATTCGGCGTGGGGATCGCCAAAACCTGCGGCGCTCGCGTTGTAGTTCCCCAAGATATAAGCCGGTTCTTCCGCTGCCAGGGTAAAGCCGCCCAGACCGTTGTCTGGCCGAACCGGCAGACTGCCGAGGCTGCCGTCGACGAGACGCACAGCGTGGCGCGGACCGGAGACCCAGTTCGGCCGGGCAACGGCCAAGCAGCTGACAGGCGTGTTGGGAAGGCTGCCGGGCTGGGGCGCGCCAAATCCCAGGCCCATGTAATTGGCGGAATAGGTGTCCAGGATGCCGTTCCCATTCACGTCTTCACCGATATTCAGAGTTTGGTCGGGGAGACCGGCGGCGCTGGCTGGATTGATGACATCCTCATAACCATACTCGCCGTTCTTGGTCCCTGCGGTGGGACTTGCAATCATGCCGCGGCGATCCGAGAAGTAAAGGATATAACCGTTTTGGGAGGTAAATTCGGTGGCCGCGCCGGTAGCGCCGATAGCACCGGAGAGCCAGCGGCTCAAATTGTTGACGTCAATTTCAACGAGATTTAGAACTCCGCCGACGCTGCAGTTTGCGGTGACCCGCTGATTTTCACGGAATTCACCCTCGCGGGATTCGTACATATTGATGGGGTACCAATTGTTGCGGCTGAGCGCGCCGGTGACGACGCTGTTTGTGCCGGGGTCTATCAGGAGCTCCGCGGGTGAGGCAACGCCATCGGCGTTGCGGTCTGCCTGCATTTGGAGCAACAGGATGGCGTTGGGGTGAACGGTATTGGGCACGCCGGCGCTGGGGGGATTGACGCCGCGTGCGAAACCCAACTGCAGCCATTCCTGGGTAACAGGTAGGAAAGTGCCGTCGGCCTGGTGAATTTCGACGCGGAGATAACCGTCGAGCAGATTCCAGGGTTGCACGACGGTGGTCGTGCCGGCGACTTTGGTGGTCGTCGAGGCCAAGAGCGGGGCGGTGGCGGGAACCAGAGTGGTCTGGCCAGCGGGAGGAGTGGTGGGAACGGTGTTCCAATTGTTTTCGCCGCCGGGACCCACACGGGTGGTGGTGGCACCGCCTTTGGTGTCAGTCGTTTTTACGGCCTCGGCAAAAAATGTATTGCCCGCTACCCCTACCACGGGTACGCCGTTGGTGTAATCGGGCGCCGCGCCGTTGGTCTGCAGATTTGCCAGGCGGATATTCTGGGAGTCGCCGGCGCCGCCGGGTAATTCGGCCGGATCGTCGGTGAGCAGAACACGGATCTGAGCCTGATTGTAAAGGCGAGACTCGCCGACGAGGGAGGTGGAAACTTCGCCCGGCAGAGGGCGCCGAACAATTTCAATCGGACCGACGCCGGGTTGGACGAAGGACAAAGTGAGCTGCTTAGCTCCGGTGGTCCCGCTGAGTATCATGCCGGCGTAAGTGGAAGTGGAAAGGGAATTCCAAATAGGATTTACGGCACCTGTTCCAATGGGGGAATAGGTGGGCGTGGGGCCGCCTATTGAGCTGCCGTCATTCGGATTAACTGTGAGATTCCGGCAAGCCGGCTGTGCGCCGTCGCAACCACCCGGAGCGGTTGGGACCAGGATGTTTCCGGTGCGGCCTTGGGCGGTGGTACTGGCGCCGTTTGCCAATCGGTCGCGCACAACGTCTCCGGCGGCGCGGATCGGGCTGTGGAAGGTGAGCGTGGAGCCCCCGCCTTCCGCGAGGAAAAGATTGCCGTTAGTCTGCACGCGGCCGGCAAAATCGAAATTGGGACCCGGGAAATAACTCAGATCGCTATCGGAGAAAACGCCGAACTGGAAGACGGGGATTTGCGCGACTTCGACGCTGCGGATCAAACGCGCTTCATCCCCTGCCTGACTGTCCGCGGTGACCTGCAAACCGAGGCGGACAATTCCCGCCTCCAATCCGGCATTTGGACCGCTACTAATGGTCTGAACGGTGCTGGGCGGTGCGGGGCAGCCTCCCCCGGCACCCGGTATAGCGATGGCGTACTCGGGATAGGTGCTGCCAACAGCGGCTTGCGGCGGCGGATTATTCTGGAGGTTGGCGATATCGCAAGCGGTTGGGGCGGCGACTTGAGTGTAGAGAAGGGAAAGATCGGCCATCATCTTTTCCATTCCGGCTTCCGCGCCGTAGTAAGCCGCGGTATTACCCGAATCGGCGGCCTGCAGGTGCTGCTCGTGGTTGACCTTGTAGACGAGTGCAACGGCCATGGCGGACATCAAGGCAAGCATCAACAGGACTGCCACCAGGGCGACGCCCTTTTGCGACTTGGTCGCGATTTTTGCGAGAACCATAGTTTTCATAACAAGGCCCCTATTCCGTTCGAGATTGCTAGTTGTATCTGTCGCGGAAACTGAGATTTCTAGGACCGATCGAAGTCGTCAGATTGATTCGAAGAAAGTCACCGGACGGTTCCGGGCGGACAGCACGGGCTGTCACGTTAATATTGACCTTGCGAATCTGGTTGGGTTGGGAAACCGGGGGTACACCGGTCACCGCATTCAGGGAATTGGCGGTCAGGTTGCCCGTGACTGGATCCACGATATCGTAAGTAAATTTCAGGTCTTCAATGTGTTCGGCGATCGGGACGGGGGGATGAGCGCCGACCTGGCGCATGATCCGCGCATCGGGGCCGCTGGGGCCAACGAAGGGTTGGATAAAATAAGTAACCATGACGAGGCGAGAAACCTGCGTGGGGGGATAAGTGGCGGGGTTGGTGCCGGGAGTTGCCAGGGCCTTGATGTTCCCGGAGGGAGCCGCGAGTTGATTGATATTCAGAGGATCGGAGCCGAAAGTGATGACGGAGCCCGCTACCGAGGTGACCACGCCAATGGCGGAACCATTGGCATTCTGCAGCAACATCACATCGCCGGGGGTGATGCCGACGGCGGGATCCGTGGGCGCCGGAAGCGTTGCGGGAGGCATGGTGACGCTGCCACCGTTCGGATTAATCGCTGCGGCCTGAAACACCGCCCAATTTAAGGTGGGGTCCACATAAACTACCTTGATCGCGTCAGTCGGCTCGGAAACGGTGGGCCCAATGGCATTACCGGGAGTTACTTTATAGAGCAAGCCTTGGGTAAAAGGGGCGTCTTGAACGGTATAGCACTGGTTGGAATCACAGGCAAAATTTGGATCGAGCCCGCCGGCACCGAGGGAAGGGATGGGAATTCCGTTCAGTGGAACGCTCGTGCCGGCTTGCGAAAGGTCTCGAGTGATCTGGCTGAGTGCGGCGCGAGCTTCGGTTTGGATTTCCGAATACTTCAGGGAGCGCGAGGACGATTGCACGGAGCTGGTGAACATCAAAACGGCCGCAGCGACAATCACGACGGTGACCGCGAGGGCGATCAGAAGCTCAATCATCGTGAAGCCAGTGTGGGAGCGATTTGGAGAGCGGCGCATAGTGATCCTCTTACTGAAACCGCGAGATGTAACCGATGACGGTGTAATTGCGGGTGCCTCGTTGCAGAGAGTTCACCTGCACGGTCACGGTAATTTTCCGGATGTCAGGACTGGGGTTGCCGGTGGCATCGATCAAGGGTTCGATCAGAATCTGGCGCTGGAGATTGTTCAGGGGAATGATCACGTCGTCCGCTGTCCCCAGAATGCCATCAGGTCCCGGAAGGATCTGACGGTCGAGAATAGCGGTTTGCCCGGCGGTTCCGACGATGCCATTCGGGCCGGCGAGAAAAAGTGGCTGAAAACCGCCGAGGAATATGCCGTTCCTGTTGGTGTTCTGGATACCTGCCCAACCGATGGTTCCGTCGTTGCGAGCGGTGTAGACCGCCTCCAGAGCTTCGCGGGCTTTCTGTTTCGCGATGAGGTCTTCGCGCGTGTATTGAAGAAAGGTGAGCGACTGAGCGAAAAGCCCCGCGAGCGCGGCCAGGCCGACAATGAGGATGACCGCGGAGATCATCGCCTCGATCAATCCGAAGCCGGACTGGCGCGAAGTGATCCGCGAATTGGCTGGCTTGAAAGACGATTTCACTGGGTCCATCCCGTGGCTCCGCCGGCGAGTTTTGTCAGTGTCCAACCCTTGGTGCGGCCCGTGGAGCCGTACAGCGATACCGCTCTGCTGGAAAAGAGATTGGCTGGCTCGGCCATGTAGACGACGCCGCTGTTCAGCCGGTTCCCCGCGTCGAGAGCCCTGCCATCAGGCTCAAAGTAAACTTGTGTGCCGGCGCCGCCGTTGCCTTGATCAAAATCGATGGCGTTGTTGCCTACTCCGAAGCCATCCGGTGTGTTGAGGGCGTTGGTCGGGATACCCGGAACGACGGTGAACTGCACAGCGCCGGGAAGGGGCAGGGGCTCCTGCGCGGGGACGAAAACCGGGGCGCTGTCGGTAATGGTTGTGCCGACTACGGCGACCGTGCCGACATCGACTTGAATCGTATTCGGAGGCGTGAAGGTCACACGATAAATGCGGCGTTCATCCACGGCTCGTTCATGGGCTCGGCGCATTTCACCGAGGACCAATTCCATGCCCGCATTGGATCTGGAGGTCCTTATCGAAGGCATAATGTTCACGAAGGCCGCCGCGGTAGCCGCCAAGACGATGGTTGCGACAATCGTAATTTCGAGCAGAGAGAAGCCCGCCTGCTTGGAGCGTTTAGCCGAGGATAGGTATTTTGTACACATACAGGAACTAAGTCTCCTGACTTACTGTGGGTTGCAGTATGAAAAATTGTGGAAGAGAGCACCATAGTACCGGAGGACACTGTACGCTCAGTATTTAGGGACTAGTACCAAAAAACACTCTACAGCAATCGTGGGAAGATGTTCGGAAGGGGAGGGAAACCATTTCCGGTAGAAAGTCAGTGGTATGACGACTTTACACACACTTTTTACTGGTTTTTGAGCGGATGAATGGGGGCCGACGGCTGGGGATTCGGGACGGAGGCGGAAGCTAGGGTACCCGTTCTTGGAGTGAGGTTATGAATAGCACACCACAGTTTAACAAAGAGGAGGAACGCCATTCGGGAGAATGGCGTTCCCGGGTCTGGTTATTTGGATTTGTAGGTGAAAGAGAGTTTGGTTTCTTCGCTCAGGACTAGGGGTCGCAGGAAACGGTAGGAGGTGCCGGCGCGAGGGATGTCGACGGCTACTGGGAGGACGCCTGCGACGCGCTGTTGTAGGTTGTAGACGTTGGCGGACGCGGGTGGCGGGGCGGGCGCAGGAACGTTTTTGGGTTTCTTGCGGCTGCCAAGTTGCGCCATTGAGGTGTCGATGGATGGGCTTTCCGCGGTCACTTCAATTGTTTGGGTGGTGGAGGCAGCGTTTAGGCCGATTTGATAGGCGTGGGGATTGGAGGCGTCGTAG
>Ga0210402_10006046_pt1 | contig 10757 bp, 19 predicted proteins | sample IncBWC7MmetaG_FD_161055 | JGI IMG/M metagenome (GOLD analysis project Ga0210402, IMG submission 161055) | Forest soil microbial communities from Barre Woods Harvard Forest LTER site, Petersham, Massachusetts, United States - Inc-BW-C-7-M | ecosystem: Environmental > Terrestrial > Soil >... | reverse complement strand
TCTTCTCTCGCTTGGCGAACAATACACGATCGTCAATCTCTCATCTGGAACGGTCACGGTTCAAAGCTCTGGCGCCAATACGCTTCAGGCGATGACAACGAACACGCAGCTCGTTGCGACCGTCATTTCGCTCTCTGGAACTGGAACCGCGTCCTGGTCCTGGGTCTATGGGCCGCAAACCGGAGGAACGGTGACGTCGGTCGGAATGACCGTGCCGTCGTTTCTTTCCGTTGCAGGCTCGCCGGTCACTGGATCCGGAACGCTTGCGGTTTCGCTATCCGGCACCGCTTTGCCGATCGCAGACGGCGGTACGGCTGGAACAACTGCAAACGGAGCGTTCAATAATCTTTCGCCGATGACCACGCTCGGCGATTTGGAATATGAAGACGCCACGCCGAAGGCCGTTCGCCTTGCTGGCAACACGACATCGACAAAGAAGTTTTTGAGTCAAACCGGAACAGGCACAATTAGCGCAGCGCCTTCATGGCTGCAACCAGCATGCGCTGATCTTTCAAATGCTGCCGCAAGCTGTTCAACCGATACGACCAATGCAGCGAATATTTCATCCGGCCTCTTGGCGCTCGCCAGAGGTGGAACACACGCAGATTTATCGGCGACCGGCGCAGCCCATAACGTGCTTATGCAGACTTCAAGCGGCGCAAATATCTCAGTCGCGCAACTTGCTTGCGGTGATCTATCAAACGCTGTCGCCTCTTGTTCCACTGACACCACGAACGCCTCGAATATTTCAAGCGGCACTCTATCGGTTGCCAGAGGCGGAACCGGACAAAACACGCTTACAAACCACGGCGTCTTGGTTGGCGCCACGACCTCGGCGATCACGCAGCTCTCGGCGGCCGCAGCGAACACTGTTTTGACTGGTCAAGGAGCAAGCTCAGATCCGTCTTTTTCTGGAAATCCAATTCTCACGAGCGTCAGCAGCGCGACAGCTAACCCGGCATCAGCCGGCGTGTTTCGTTTGGCGAACACAGATGCAGTGAACTGGAGAAACGCAGGAAACTCGGCCGACCTTGGAATTTCCCTGAATGCTTCAAATCAGTTTGCTGTTGGTGCGACTGAATTGGTTTCTGGCAATTTACTGTCGGCATCTGACAACAGCAACACGATCGGCACCAGTCTATCTGCTGGCCGCTTTTCTGACGCGTATTTTGGAACCAGCATTCAGATGGGCGATTCTGCCACCAATATTCAGATAAATAAAACGATCATGACGGGGCCGGCCCCAGGAGTACGGTTTGCCAACACTGGCGGCTCCAACGCATATGCGATCGGCATCAATTCAGGCGGCACGTTGATCAGGTTCTACAATCCTGGTGCCGGCGTAATTTTAGCCGACTGGGGACCAGGAACGGCCAGCGGCACGACGATGCATCTATTTGATGGTAGCAACGTCGCATATTTAACTGCGGCTCCGACCGCTGGATTGTCAATCGGAACGGCGACCACAAATGAAGGCGGCGTTTTAAAATTACTCGGCAGCACCTCCGGCACCGTGACGATTCAGCCCCAGGCGGCCGCGGGAACATACAATTTCAACCTTCCAATTACGGCCGGCACCACAGGTCAGCTTTTGACCTCCCAGGGCGGCGGCTCGACAGCGATGACCTGGTCGACAGTGACCGGGATCTCGACCGCGCCAACGTTCCAGTTCTTCTTCAATGGTGGCGTGACGATCACCGGAAACCTTACAAACGCCGGGAACTGCGTTGCTTCACCTTCATCGCTCACCAATATTCACGTTGGCGATGGGATCACCGACTCGACCGTCGCAGGCCACCTGACATCTCCGACCTATGTTGCCGGCCTTCCTGGCTCTTGTTCGGCTGGTCAGATTCAGCTTTCACAAAACGCCGCAGCAACAGCAACGGGCGATACGCTAGTGTTTGGCAAACAGCAGTCGATCACTGGAAATACTGCGAGCAATACCTGTATCGCATCACCGTCTTCGCTTGCCGGACTTTCTGTCGGAAGTATGATTATTGACACGACCCATTCGTCCGACATTACGGTCGGCACTTCTATTCTTGGCTTTGGAACGGGGCCATGCTCTGCAGGTCAAATTCAACTCTCGGCCTCTGCAGGCGGAACACACACGGGCGACACGCTTCTCGTTAGCGGAATTCAATATAATGCCCCTACGACCACGCCTCTTTATTTGAAAATAAAGATGGTCGGCGGCGGTGGCGGTGGCGGGTCTGAGGGTGGAAGCCCGTCGTCTGGAACAAATGGCGGAACATCCTACTGGAGCTCATACGTCTCATGCCCAGGCGGAACCAACGGCACGGGCGTAAGCAACAACACCACGGCCGGCGGCGCAGGCGGTGCCGCTTGCACTATTTCATCACCTGCGGTCGGATTCACGTTTGCTGGCGGCCAGGGCGGAGGCAACGGAAACAGTGCCGGCGTCGGACCAATGGGTGGAAATTCTTTCTTTGGTGGCGGCGGGGCCGGAGGCGCAAACAGTGGGGCCGGTCAGGCGGCAGCCCAGAACACCGGATCCGGCGGCGGAGGTGGGGGCTCCATCATTGGCACAAGCGACACTGGACCTGGCGGCGGGGCCGGTGCTTATGCTCAATTTACGGTTAACTCCCCAAGCGCCACCTATCCGCTAATGATTGGCTCCGGAGGAACGGCGTCATCCTCAACTGGTGAGGCGGGCGGAGTTGGCGCCAATGGAATAATCATCGTCGAAGAATATTATCAATAGAGTCATGAATGGAACTTCCGCACGACGTCGAGCACAGCCAAGGCCTGATCTCGATGCTGGGCGGACTTTTACTCGCGTTCTGCCTTCACGTCGTAATGAAGATCATCAACATGGGAATCACGATCGTTAAAAACCTTCGCGAGGCCGATGGGAAAAAGATCGAAAAACTGTCTGAATCCCTGGAGAAAAACACGCGCGCCGTTCATGAGCTGACTACTCATCTAAAGGGCCTGGAGCAACGACTCGTCGATACCGATAAAGAGGCCCTGAGGCTTGAGTCGCGTCACGCGCTACTTGTTGCTGCGGTCAAGGAGCTAGCGGGCGTCAGGTGGCAAGAAATCCAACAGAAGATTAAAGATGATCAATTTATCGAACGTCCCGAGTAATGTAAGTCACTGGCACTGGCTCCTAGTCTGGATCTGGTTGGTCGCGTGGAGATATAGGAAAATCCTATATAATCTATTCGTAGTCATAGAAAAAACCAAGGAGCGAAAAATGCTTCCGAATCAGATTCCTGCGGCGGATCCAGAGATCGTTGCGGTAGGCAGCGCGATCTCGGATGTGATCACCGCCCTTAAGAGCCATCAAAATGCACTTCAGGCAGGTGAGGCAGCTTTGCCGGATCTTCTCGCCGCGTCGACTAGCCTCCAAAATGCCGCAGTTGATATCAAAAAGCCAGCCAACCAAGCCTATCTTGCTTGGGCGATTGCGCAGGCGCTGGAGCCGAAGCCATGAGTGCGCGCTGCAAGTTTACATGCGTTTCAAAGACCATCAGTGGCGTCGGCGAAAATCAAACGAATACGTTTGTATTCACGCCAGTTTTGAGTGGCGCAGGCGAGAACAGGGAATTCTGGAAATGGACGCCTTCTGGCAAGCTCGAGTTCGCCTGCCTGAATCCGGCGGTTAATTTTGAAATCGGCAAGGACTACTACCTCGACCTCTCGCTGGCAGGCGAATGAACTATTACCTGATCGGGGCCGGCGCCGTTGCTAGCCTCTGGATCATTTGGACCGAATGGCGAATCCACCAACTGACTTCGCAACTCCTCATTGCCCGCGAACAGGTGAAGGATGAAGAAATCAAAGCTCGCGTTCATGCTCTTTCTGACGCTGAACTCAATGATTTGGTCGGCAAAGACCTGGGCGCAGGAACCCCCAAAACCTGACTCATACACGCAGCTTCCGCGCGAACAGCGTGAGGTAATTGCCGTTTGTTTTGAAGAGAATGCCGAATGTCACAGGTCGCTCAAGCGCTCCGACGCGGCCGTCCAAGACGAATGGCAAGTTCTGATTGTCGCAGGGTTGATGGGATTCGTTGGTGGCCTCGTGGTCGCCCATCAGGGATGGATAACCAAGTGAAATGGCTGATGATCGGCTTTTTCTTGGCTGGCTGCGCGGCTCCGATTCCAAAGGACGATATGGATTTATGCACTCGGATTTGTTCAGGGAAGCCTGTGCTCATTGAAAATGACCGTGGAACGATCAAATGCGGGTGTCGAAAATGAATATGACTCTTAGGCGGATTGAGCATAGATACGATGGGATCTTCTCTAGATTGACTCGTGACGATACTGGATTTGCGTTTTGTGTCGCGGCCGAACACAGTTACAACGGAATTCCAAAAATTCCAGACGGCATTTATACCTGCCAGCGGCGAATGTCTCCGCACTTTGGCTACGACGTCTTTGAGGTGTTGGGCGTACCGAAATGCACCTTCATTGAAATCCATATCGGCAATTATCCTCAAATAGACTCCGACGGTTGCATTCTCCTCGGCGCTGAAATATTCGATCAACAAGACGGATCACAGGCGATAACGATGAGTCGCTCAACATTTCAGAAATTCATGATCCTCCAGGAAAAGGTCCAGCAATTCCAACTAACTGTTGTCTCTTGACATAGTTTTTTCCTATCACGCATGCTCAATCCATAGGCAACGCCTAAGGAGGTACCATGAACACGAACACGCAAGGATACGGGCTCACGCCGTTTCCGGCCGTTACGGGCATTAAAGCGATCACGAAGCCGGATATCGCAACGCAGATCATGAATGCGTTTGGCACTCTTGAGACGACTCTCAAAAACATTTCTCCAATTGGCGGCAATGAAGTCCAGCTTGCCGAAGCATGGGGCAATCTCTCTGCGATCCGCGCTGAATTCATCGATCTTTGCTCGGGCACTCATAAAGTTGGCCACGCGTAATGGCTACCAAAAAAACTACCGGCAAAAAGAAGTCGGTGAAAAAAACCAAACGCACAAAAAAGACCAGCAAGCGCTAAGATAAGGTTTAAAGACCTGTCTCGGGGCGGCCACATGGTGTGGCCGTTTCTTTCTATTCCATCACTCCCATGACATTCCTCGCCCGCATCACAAGCAGATCAACCCCATTGAACGAAAACTCCTGCCCGCCAGTTTTCGAGTTCGTCACGATCTTGTCGCCAGGCTTGATCTCATCAACCTTTGAGCCGACTGAAAGCACCTCATAATAAGCCGCGTGGTCCTCGTCGACTGTCGCCGGGATGAAGAGACCAGCCGGCGTGCGTGGAGGTGCATCGACTTTTTTGACTAGAATTAGATCCCTGAATAAACGAATGGTTTCTTTCATTTCCCCTCCTCACAGGTCCGGCAGCGCCGGTGATGGCCATTCAATCCATATGACAGTTCCGTTTTGGCAGTATGTTCTGCAATAAATCTTTCCCTGATCGGTTAGAACAATCAGGCCCTCTTCGTGGTCCCACTGAAATGCAATGATCTTTTGCTTTGTTGCCATGTTGGCTTAGACCCTGTTTTCATCCAGCTTGTGGTCTCCGCACCAATCAGATCCGAATACCGCTGGGAAACCTGACATTGTTGGGGCATGTCTTCGGCATCGACCAAGTCGAGCGACCGGTTCGGTCTCGGTTTCATGTTTTGTTGTTGCCGGCTGTGGGCCCGATTTTGATTTCTCGATGAACCACATGCATGTATCGCATTTCATTTTTCTTGAACGATGAATCCAATTGTCGCTCATTTCCCCTCCGTGGTTGGTTGTTCCAATGCCTCGTCAATGGCGTTTTTCCACCGCCGGCCATTATCCTCAAACAGCATATCAATGCATTTCGGATGTGGAAGCTTGTCGACATGTTCGTATAAACAGTTATTATTAAACTCCCACATGTAGTGGCACTTAATGTCAGTCAAACAAAACGTGCAACCGAGTTCTTCGCGAGGAATAAACACATCGACAATTTTTCCGACCTTCCTAATGGGTCTACGAAGTTTGATATTTGCGACATTGTGGCCGAATACAATCGGCGCCTTCGTGCAGCCCGCCAGGTGGAGCAGACCGTTGTCGAGGCCGATGACGACTTTAGCGTATTGAATGATTCTGGCCGCGTCTAGTGCCATTGGCGTTTGGTCCCAGAGATTTATGGTCGAGTCAGCTTCAATGCCTTCTGGCAACTTTGCGTGATAACCGTTCGTCATTGATGATTTGCCAAGAATTACTGGCGTCACGCCGTTTGAATTCAAAAACTTAATGATCGGATTCCAAAAGCGTCCTGGCACGGTACCAGTTTTTCTAACCGCCCCTGGCGCAATGACGGCATATGAAAGCGTTTTCAATTCCTTTGGAAGGCCATCATCTGAAAGGTCGATTTCTGGATAGTTGTCATACCCGTCTGGGATGTCGATCTGATTCGAATAATAAGCAAATCCCAAACGAAGCGGGTGCGCGCCCTGGGGGGATATGAACTGCGTAACGCCAGCACGATAGGGCGCAATGAAGGGGCTCTTTGGGTCCCAGTCGTCAGCAACGCACTGCTCGTTGTTTTCAATCGAGCAGCGCCTTCGGTCCCCAAAAAAATAGTATGCGAAGTCGGTCATGAATTTCGGATAATAGAAAACTGGAGCGACGTGCGGGCAATTTTCATAGATCCATTCGAAGGCGCGCGTGTAGCAGCAATAATCTCCAAATCCGCCCCCATATAAGACGTAGTGAAATTTGTAGGGCCTGACATAGGTTCCGGGGCGCGTAAAGCCAGGCATCAGCGGGGCGGCCTTGTTCTTCGCCACCCGCATGGTGTTGCCGGGAATATTTGTGTCTAAAAGAAGAATTTTCTCCGTCGTCACTCTTCCTCCCTAATCCATTTCCCAAAAAGCTGCTCGAGATCATCGAGCCTCGTGAACTTGTAAAACATGTATACAGTTTTGTAGACGACGCGGGCTGCATGTTTCATATTCTTGATTTCAGCGTCGCGGGATTCAAGTTCGGCATCTAACTCACGACAAGCGGCCTCGATATCGAATGGCAATTTGACCAACAACTCGCCTGATTTTATCGCGTGATCGCCAAGGCCGTGCTTTAAGAGAATCTTGAAAGATTTGCTGTCGCTCATTTTTTCCTCAATTTCAGTTCGGCGAGCATTCGGCTTGCAACGCCTTCATAGTATTTTCCAAGCGCATCCTTTGACCATGGCAAAGCAATTTCACTCAAAACCTTCTCACAGCGGTCGAGGAGTGCGTCGCGGGATTGGACGGAAGCTTCGGCAGAGTTTCGTTGATTCACCAAGTATTGTTTTTCAGAAATGTGACGTTCAATCTCGGCGCTGGCTTCGGTGAGTTGTTTTTCGAGAACGTGCAACACGATACCTGAGTCTGGAATTTTTGCGTTCATGCGAGAAAATTCAATTGCGGCAATCTCCGCCTTCGCCGCCGCGAGTTCTGACAACAGCTTCGTATCTTTCGCGCCAAACTCATCGCGCTCCCTAGCTAGTTCCCGCACGACGGCATCGTAGGCGGCTTGTTGCTCATTCAAAAGATTAACAGATTCGCCAATGTCCAGTCTGTTTATATCATCACAGCAGACATGCTTACCAGTCTGGCGATCATGAATTGTACCATGATCAATGAAGAACCTCGACGCTCGCTTGGTGTCGTCATTCGCCATTGTAATCCTCATAATGATCGGCCAACAATTCGGCATCGGTAATAACCAGTTCTGGATGTTCGGCGCATTCCTTGTGCAGGATGCGAAGGTGACCGTCCCTAACAACTTCGGTGAAGTAATTTCCTCGGAGCTTTCTCCCACAATGCCAGCATATTCTAACGCGAGGCTTGGTGTCGTCGGAGGAGGAGGTCATTTGCATATCCAAAGCAGAAATAAAATTCCCATCATTAACAGCAAAGACACTGGAAATTCAGGAAATCCATTGTTTCTATTGCATCCTCTACTGTCAGCCCTTGACGGTTGTCGATAATCACTCATTTCTCGCCTCCCCGAAACGCCGCGAGGGCTTCTCGTGCTCGCTCAACTTCGCCTTTGGTTATCTGGCGTTGTTCATACCTGATGCGATCATCTGTCCAGGACGGCTCTGAAATTTCGCATAGTAAACTTTCAAAAGCAGAAACCAACGCCAACACCTTCGGGCTGTGTTTCTCGGCCCAGAGGGCGATATAGTTTATGTATTCGCGATGCGTGTTAGTGGTCGAGTATTCGCAACCCGACTCTATGATCGCCAAGTCTCTCGCGGCTGCTGCCTCGTGTTCTGATTTTCCTCGATAAACATGTTTTGGCATATTTGGAAGTGTGACTTGCGCGACCCATTCTCCGCGTTCGTTTAGACTAACGCCGAAATACTTGCTGGTCGCATCGGCTGCCTTGACGGTTCTATTTTTCGCGTTTGCCGATGGCGTGACAATTCTCAGATTGCATCTGCGATTATCCATCGTGTCGCCATTGATGTGATCGACAATCTCTCCCGATGTTGCTCCAATCACCACTCGATGCGCCTTGTATCTTCTTCGCTCTATGCCGTCTGGAATGAGACTTCCGTTTTTTGGCTTTATTACCACATATTTCTTCGGGCATCCTTTTTCAAACGAAGAAGCTGAAAATGACCAGCTTTTGAATTGATCAAAAAAGTCTGGATCAAATTTCGCCAAATAAAGCCCTTTTGATAAAGGCAGTTCCATATAAGCCTCAGCCGCTTCGTCGAGTTCTTTGCTCACGGACATATATGCACCTGCCAGACTAAATGACCTAATACGAACCCAATCGCGATCAACGTCCCAGGCGAAACTTTCGTCCATTTGAAAATCACGACACTTTCAGTGGCGGAGTTTCCCCACCTGAAATAGGCGAAGATGTCGTATGCGATCCAGAGCACGATTGTCGTGAGGATTAAGATTGTTGTGAGGGTCATTTGTCATCTCCCGAACAGTGAAGATCATTCCCGTCGCGATCTGTGAGCTGCTTTGCCTCAATGGTATCGAAACATAGTCCAGCGGAGTCCGGCTTGATCGGCATGTAAACCCTTGTTGGACATCCATGGTTCTTGCAGAAAAACTCCACAGAGAAACCCCATTCGTTTTTTGTGATTCCAGCAAATTCCCAGTCATGCTCCGAGCGAGTCAGCTTAGGATCCGGTTCCCATGATTTTCCGCTCATATTCACTCCCCGCGCTTCCCAATCTTAATCGTCCCACGCTTAATCCCTCGCCAAATCGCCTGCGGACTGACCTCGAAGAAAATCGCCACAGCGACCTGTGTTTTGCCCTCGCGAAGCATTTTGCCAGCAAGCTCATGGTCAAACTCTCTTGGTCGGCCGATTGGCTTCATCTGCGATTCTCCGATTGAGTAAAAATGTCATTCACGAATGCTTCAGAATTACGGCGTTGTCTTTCGTGCCGCATGTCGAGCATGAGGGCCAGGATGTGCCAGGCCGTCATTGCCCAGAAGCCGATGTTGAAGGCGATGAGGAACGTGATCAATCGATTACCTTGCGAATCGTCCGCGTCAGCCAATCAGTTTCAGGAACGATGCCGGTCATATATTTTCCGGGCGGAATTTCTTGAACCGCATGATAATCCGCATCAGCCTCGCGGCCGGTAAAGCCAGCGATCCGGCCATGTTCAAGCTTCGCAGGAGTTTTGACTTCAAAGAATGAAAGTCCCTGATATAGCTGGCCGTCGATCTTGAACAGGTCAACAGCCGAGTTGTCGGCGAATGCATGGGCGTGGCCGCTAAGTTCTCCGAGCGCGAGCTGGCCCTTTTTGGTTAGAGCATCTTGTGTCCGTTTTCCTTTCGGGAATTCGTCGATCTGGAAAATTACGACATCGCCTTGATGCCCTTTGCAGATTACTTTTTTCATTTTTCCTCCTTCAAGAGTGAAAGGTTTGTTTTTGTTCAGCCTTGGTCATGAGCCCATTGCTTGCCTTCATTTTCCGCCACAGGTGCGCCTCAGCGCAGGTTTTTATCGTCGGGTCCAGGAATTCGTATTTCTCCGCGTCTCCAACGCCTTCAAGAAACTCTCTCCCTGTTGAGGGGCAGACGAGCCTCAGATATGGGCCGATTTTTTGACCCTCAACTTTTAAATAAAAAAGCTGGTCATTGCCATCTTCGTGAATTTTTTCTGCCCCGAGAGCATCCAGGAATTTTGCAAGCCCGACGTGTCTCATGAGAGCCATGCGCTGTTCCGTGTTCGTCAGCCCAAGAATGCGTTTTGGATCAATTTGGTCTTTCGGTGTTTCAATCGACCATGCCGGAACTAAGATTCCGTGAAGCGCGTAAAACCCCCACGTATCTGACCATTTCATGCAGGCGCCATGTTCGTTGTGCAGGCGACCATTTTGTAAATGAAGTTCGCTAGGCTTTTCGGTCAGAATGCAGAGTTCTTCGTAAGGGAATATCCAGCCAACATCTTGCGCAAGCGCGCATGTAGGGCGGATCTTTTCGCAACCCTTGATCTCAAGTTGTTCGTCAAAGAATTCGTAGAACGACAGCCATCCGGGCCAAAGATTTCCGCCGGCGAAGTTGCCAATCCATTCGAGTTTGGCCGAGTCGACCGCCGAGTCGACCGCCGAGTCGACCGCCGAGTCGACCGCCGAGCGGACCGCCGAGTAGACCGCCGAGTCGACCGCCGAGCGGACCGCCGAGCGGACCGCCGAGTAGACCGCCGAGTCGACCGCCGAGCCGACCGCCGAGTCGACCGCCGAGCCGACCGCCGAGTAGACCGCCGCGCGGCGCGCCGAGCTGACCGCCGACGCGCCCCC
>Ga0210402_10006045_pt1 | contig 10757 bp, 9 predicted proteins | sample IncBWC7MmetaG_FD_161055 | JGI IMG/M metagenome (GOLD analysis project Ga0210402, IMG submission 161055) | Forest soil microbial communities from Barre Woods Harvard Forest LTER site, Petersham, Massachusetts, United States - Inc-BW-C-7-M | ecosystem: Environmental > Terrestrial > Soil >... | reverse complement strand
AGCGCATCGTCGGCCGTGACCGCACGATCGGCGCCTTCATCAATTTCGGCGCCGACTGGATGGCGCCGGGCGAGATCATGTTCGGCAACCGCGGCGCCGTCGTGCTGGGCGAACTCGACGGCGCGATGACGCAACGGCTGGCGCCACTGCACGCCGTTATGCGCGACTTCGAACCGGATGCGATCACCACGCCGGACATTTGGTCGTATCTCTGGGGCAAGCTTGGCTACGGCTCGATGCTGTTCGCCCAGGCGCTCGGCCAAAAGGGTATTGCCGACTGCCTGGCGCGGTCGGAATTGCTGCCGCTGTGGCGGCGCCTGGGCGAGGAGGCGATCGTGGTCGCGCAGGCCGAGGGCGTCGAACCGCGCGGCTTCAATGGCTATGATGTCGAGGCATTCAAGCCTGGTGCCAGCGAGGCGGCGGCACGGGCGAGTGTGGACGCGATGGTGGCGTTCAACAGCATTAGCGCGAAGACGCATTCCGGCGTTTGGCGCGACCTTGCGATCCGCAAGCGCCGCACCGAGGTGGACGTGCAGATCGCCCCAATCGCGGAGATCGGCGCGCGCCACGGCATTGACTGCCGCGCCACCCGCAAGCTCGTTGAAATGATCCACGAGGTGGAGGAGGGCCGCCGCGCAATGACCGACGACAACCTGCTGGAGCTGGCCCTTGTCGTCATGGCCGGATCCGGCCATGACGACATGGTTGCCGAGGCGCATTTATGATCAGCGTCGAGGAAGCTCGCGAGCGCATTCTGGCCGACCTGCACGCCACCACTGGCGAAGTCGTCGCTTTGGCAAATGCCTGGGGCCGGGTTACCGCAGCACCGGTGATTGCCCGGCTCACCCAGCCGCCAGCGGACGTCTCGGCAATGGACGGCTATGCGTTGCGTGCGGGCGATGGCACGCTCGGCGCGACCCTCGCAGTGATTGGGAGCGCCCCGGCCGGCCATCCGTTTGCGGGGACCGTCGGACCAGGCCAGGCCGTTCGAATCTTCACCGGCAGCGTTGTTCCGCAAGGCGCTGACGCCATCCTGCTGCAAGAGGCCGCCTCCGCAGCCGGCACCGAGGTCCGCGTGAACGAGGCGGTAACGACGGGACGCCATGTGCGCCGCGCCGGACAGGACTTCGCCGCGGGCGACGCGGTAATTCCGACCGGCCGGCGCATCACGGCGCGCGACGTGGGGCTCGCCGCCGCCGCCAACCATCCCTGGCTCACGGTGCACCGCAGACCGCGGGTCGCCATCCTCGCTACCGGCGACGAGATCGCGATGCCGGGCGAGCCGATCCCCTCCGGCGGCATCGTCAGCTCCAACTCACATGCGCTCGCCGCGCTTGTGCGGGCCGCGGGCGCTGAGCCCGTCGTACTCCCCATCGCGCTGGACACTCGCCAGGCCGTGGCCGCGGTTGCCGATGCGATCCATGGGGTGGACATGTTGGTCACCACCGGCGGTGCCTCCGTCGGCGATCACGACCTCGTCATCGAGGGTCTGAAGACGCGCGGCCTGGAACTTGACTTCTGGCAGATCGCGATGCGCCCGGGAAAGCCCTTGCTGTTCGGCCGGCTCGGTTTGGTGCCGGTGCTCGGCCTGCCAGGCAATCCCGTCTCCGCACTGGTGTGCTCAATCCTGTTCCTGGTGCCCGCGCTGGGCCGGCTGTCCGGCCTGCCTGCCGCGCCGCCACCCGTCTCGCAGGCGGCTACCGGCACGGCGTTGCGCGCCAACGACCACCGCGCAGATCACCTGCGCGCCACTGTCTCCACCAATTCGCAAGGACGCATCGTGGCGACAGCATTCCCGGTGCAGGATTCTGCCATGCTGCGCTGGCTCGCCAAGGCCGACGTGCTGATCTTGCGCCCTCCGCATGCTTCCGCGCTACCGAAAGGTGCCGAAGTTTCGGTGATTCGCCTCGACTCACTCGGCATTTAGCGCGGTTTTTTGCGCCGCAACATCAGGAACGCTTGACGCCGCGACGCGAACCAATCTAGAACGGCGGCCAGTTGCCGGTTTGTTCCGTCGTGCGCATCCTGTGCACTGGCGGGGTTCTCGGCAGGCCGAGGGATATCGTCCGCCATGCTCACCCCGAAGCAGTACGAATTGCTCACATACATCGACCGCCACCTGAAGCAGACCGGTTTTTCCCCGAGCTTCGAGGATATGAAGGAAGCGCTCCTGCTTAAGTCCAAGTCGGGCATTCATCGGCTGATCCTGGCTCTGGAGGAACGCGGCTTCATCAGCCGGCGGCCCAATCGGGCGCGCGCCATTGAGGTGCTGCGCGTTCCCGAGAACGCGGCCACACGCGTGCCGGCCGAGGAGGGTGCACAGAGCTTTTCGCCCAACGTCATCCGCGGCGATTTCACGGCGCGGATCCCGGGTGTGCGTGCGGCGAACGATGCCGCAGCGATCCAGCTTCCCCTGTACGGCCGCATCGCAGCAGGCATGCCAATCGAGGCGCTGCGCGATGCCGGCAGTCAGATCGACGTGCCAATGGCTCTGCTCGGCAACGGTGAACACTACGCGCTGGAAGTTGCGGGCGATTCGATGGTCCAGGCCGGCATTCTGGACGGCGATACGGTGATCATCCGCAAGGGCGAGGTGGCCGAGAACGGCCAGATCGTCGTTGCTTTGGTGGATGAAAACGAAGTGACGCTGAAACGACTGCGCAGGCGCGCGAACTCTGTTGCGCTCGAGCCGTGCAATGTGCGTCACGAGACGCGAATTTTTCCTGCGGACAGGGTCAAGGTGCAGGGCAGGCTGGTGGCGCTGCTGCGACGGTATTGAGCCTGGCAGGCAAGTTTCCACACGAAGTTCACCGAGGCTTTTGCAGCCCTTTCACCGTCATGGCCGGGCGCGTTCCGGCCATCTGTCGCGTCACCGGTGATGGTGGGACGCGGGGACACTCCGTCCTCCCCGGTTTCCCGCCAGCTTACCGCTCGAAGACGGCCGCGCACCCTGCGTCGGCGGCCGCCTTAGCCCATCGGAGCCTGACAATCCGTTCCGCCATCGAAGCATTTGATTTAAGTCAATGCATGGACGGAAGCATTGCGTAATTGTCTGCCCGCGAAAGTTGCGGAGTTTCTATATGTCTGAATGGAGCGGCTCTCGGCAAGGATATCGTGGGCTGTGGGCCTCGGTTGTACTCCAAGCGCTCGACGACATCTGGGGTCGGCCGATGGAATCGTTGGATTACTCGCAGGCAGTGTCATTCTTTACCGGTACGGGCACATGGGCCGAGGCACGAACGATAATCGGAGACTTCCTGGAATTTCATAGTGATGACCTGGAGGCTCTTGGAAAACGCTGCATCGATGCGCGGCGTTCCAGAGAGGCTTTGCCGTCGGAAACACCGCGTCCGTCTCCGCACGCGTTTTCCAATACGCTGATCAAGCCGTCCAGACATGCAGCCAGTCCGCGGAAGGCCAACGGCCGCACCTTTCCCAGGTCGTGGGATGGGATATTGCCATCATCGCCTCATGCTGACAGTTGCTGGGCGAGCACTTCGCGCAGGTGAAAGGCTACGATGCCTACGCACAGAAAGCCGACATTGCACGCAAGGGCGGCATGGACGGCGCGATCGACGGCTCCGTGAAAGCTGCCGTCTGGGGACCGCCAGATCGCATTTTGCGCGAACTCGATGCGCGGCGCTCGGTCATTGACGACTTCGACCTGAACGCGGCGTTCCGCTCCGGCGGCATACCCTATGAGGTGGCGGATGCCTCGCTGCGTCTGTTCGCCAAGGGAGGTCCTCCCCGCGCTGAAACCCTGGACCAGCGCCCGATCGCCAGCGCCGCAGACTGAGTGTCATTCGGCGGCTGGCCTTGCCGTATCGGGTTCCGCGTCGGTCTTGGCTGCCGGCAGCGCCGGCACTTGGCGCGCGCGCGGTACTGGGGGCGGCGGCACCCAGGGCCGGACACCTCGGTAAGCGCGGTCGGTCAGGACGTATGCGTGGTGGCCGTTCAGCCAGATCCCGACCGCGCCAAATCGCCAGACGGTGAAGCGATCCACCAGCGCAGGCCACGGCTTTGGGCACAGTCCGCGCGCGGGTTCTGCCGACACAATCACGGACGACTCGGAACAACCTTCCGGATGTAACGCACCACGCACCAGCAGTGCGGCCTTCGCGAACGGGCGCGGCCGCAGCATGCAAGCATCCTTCTGACACGAAATCGCGCCATCGGACGCTGAGCCTTCGCTTGGGATGGCACGCGATGTGGCGGCTGCCCAGTACTGCAGCCAGGATTCGCGGGTGAACTTTGAAGCACCCGATGTCTGTTGCAGGTACACCTCGCCTTGCGCGCGAACGGCAATCAGTCGTGCATCCGCCGAAACCATCAGGTCGGGCGGCCGCACCAGCATCGGTGAGACCAGACCGAGCGCGATCACCGGCACGCCGACCAGCCGCATCGGGCTGCGCCACAGCCCGAGCCATGCAATCCCGAGCGCGGTTGCCGCCAGCCCCCATGGCGGCATGTGCGGGACGTCCAACGTCGCGGCTGGCAGTGCTGCCGTGGTCCGTGCGACCCAAAGGATCGCCTGCACGCCCCAGCCCATCGGTATGAACGCCAGCCAATCGAGCCCGAATGGCATGAGCACGAGGCCGATGAGCCCGGCCGGCATGGCCCAAAGCGCCGTCAGCGGAACGGCGATCATGTTCGCGACGACGAAATACACCTGGATGCGTCCGAAGTGGTACGCCCCGAATGGTGCGGAGGCAGTACCGGCCAGAAAGCTCGTCAGCGCCAGCGCCGCCAGATGCAGTGCGACGCGCCTCTTCCAGGTGCCGTCGCCTCGGACCGAACGCAGTGCCGACCGCAGCAGTTCATAGCCGGAAATCAGCGCCAGGACGGCGGAAAAGCTCATCTGGAACGAGACGCCGGGCACCTCCTGCGGTTCCAGCAGCATCAGCACGGTCGCGGCGAGTGCGAGGCCGCGCAGGGAAATGGCCCGCCGCCCGGCAAGCACCGCTACGGTGTAGAGGCACGCCATGGCGAAGCTCCGCACGATCGGCAAATGCATGCCGGTCAGCACCATGTAACCGCCGCCGGCGGCCAGGGCGGCGAGCGCGGCCAGCTTCTTGGTGGGCCAATGCAGGCTGGCGTGCTCCGAGGCAGCGAATGCCAGGCGGGAGAAGGCCAGCGCCCAGCCCATGACGATGCCGATATGCAACCCGGCCACAGCCAGCAGATGGGCGAGGCCCGACGCCCGGAACGCGTCATGGTCGCCAGGCGGGATGCCGGTCGTCACCCCGGTCAGCAGTGTGACTGAAATCGCTCCGGCAGGGCCGGGCACCACGGCGGTGATACGGCGTGCGATCAGCTCCCGCAGTTGTTGCACCAGGCGCAGCGGCGCGGCCGGCGCCGTTTCGGCGAGGCGCTGCACTGGACCAAGCGCATAGCCGGAGCCGCCGTGGCCGTTGAACCAGGCATCGCGCTGGAGATCCCACGCACCCGGATAGGCCGGCGGCGCCGGAGGCCGCACCAATGCGCGAACCCGGATCGTATCGCCCGCCGCGATCGCCGCCTGGTCATTGCCACGCAACCGTACGCGCAGCCAGCGTGACAGGGCCGGCGCATCGTCAAGCTGTGCCGATTCCAGCGTGATCCGTCTGCCCTCGGGCAGTGCTTCCACGCCGCGGACTATCCCTGTCAGAACGGTCGCATGGGTCGGCAGGGTTTCCATCGGCGGCGCGCGCCAGGTGGCGAATTGTGCCGATGCAAGGCCGATCGCGGCGGCTGCCAGCGCCATCATGCCGGCGCGCAATACGGGGCGCGAGCCGAGGAGCACGGCAGCGACCACCGCGGGCACCGCGACCGCCGCCCCCAGCCAGATGGGCGGCTCGGCGCGCAGCGCGAAGTAGCAAAGGATGCCAGTCCCCATGAAAACCGGGAGCCACAGGGGCAGCCGGTCCCGCTCGGTCGTCACCCAAGACTGCACCCGGGCGAACGATTGCGCCTGTACGAAGCCCGCAACGGCAACCATCTGCTGCACGCACTGGAGGTTAGCGGGTGCGGCTCTACAGCCGGTGAATTCGCGTGCTACATGCACCCGCCATGACAGTTCGCGCCCGCTTTGCCCCCAGCCCGACCGGACTGCTGCATATCGGCAGCGCCCGGACCGCCCTGTTCAACTACCTGTTCGCCCGTCACCACGGCGGGGAATTCCTGCTGCGGATCGAGGACACCGACCGCGAACGCAGCACCGAGGCGGCGACAAAGGTGATCCTCGAGGGGCTGGAATGGCTCGGCGTCACGGCGGACCAGCCTCCGGTGCTCCAGTCCACCCGCATGGCGCGGCACGCCGAGGTGGCGCGGCAGATGCTGGCGTCCGGCCACGCCTACAATTGCTACTGCACGGCCGAAGAACTGCGGCAGATGCGCGAGGAGGCCGCCGCCGAGGGTCGGTCGCAACGCTACGACGGGCGTTGGCGCGATCGCGATCCGGCCGAAGCACCGCCCGGGATTGCGCCCGCCATCCGGCTGAAGGCGCCGCGCGACGGCGACACCGTGGTCGAGGACCTCGTGCAAGGGACCGTGCGCGTCGCCAATGCCGAACTGGATGACATGATCATCCTGCGCAGCGACGGCACGCCGACATACAACCACTCGGTGGTGGTTGACGACCACGACATGGACATCACCCATGTCATCCGCGGCGATGACCACCTGACCAACACCTTTCGTCAGGTGCCGATCTACCAGGCGATGGGGTGGGATCTGCCGCGATTTGCGCATATCCCGCTGATCCATGGGGCGGATGGCGCCAAGCTGTCCAAGCGGCATGGTGCGGTGTCAGTGCTGGAGTTCCGCGAGCAGGGCTATCTGCCCGAAGCGCTCTGCAACTACCTGCTGCGCCTCGGCTGGGGGCACGGCGACGTCGAGGTGCTCGATCGCGACGAGGCGATCCGGCTGTTCGACCTGGATGGTGTGGGACGCGCGCCGAGCCGCATGGACTACGCCAAACTGACGAATCTGGACGGCATCTATATTCGTCAGGCGGGTGACGGCAGGCTGACCAAGGAGGTGCTCGACAGGCTGGCGCATCGCGCCGGTCTCGCGCTTGGCAGCAAGGCCGCCGCGCGCATCAGGGCGCTGATGCCGGAGCTCAAGCAGCGCGCGAAGACCCTTGCCGACCTGGCGGATGCGGCGGCCTTTCTGGCGCGGCCACTGCCACTGCCGATGGAGCCGAAGGCTGCGGCAGTGCTCACTCCCGAAGCCAGGATAATCCTGCGCGAGATCGCGGAGGCACTGGCACGCACGGATTTCACCCCGTCGTCGATCGACGTGGCGTTGCGTGATTTTGCCGCGGCGACCGGGCGGAAGCTTGGCCAGGTGGCGCAACCATTGCGCGCCGCCCTGACCGGAAGCACCGCCAGTCCGGGGATCGATGCCACTTTGGCGGCACTTGGCAAGGAGGAGGCCCTTGCCCGGCTGGAGGCAGTGATCTGAGATTTATTATCGCGATCGGCCAAAAAAAGTCAGAATCGTTGATCTAGATCAATGCCCGTCGAGGCGGCCCGCGGCATTGTCCGTCTCGTGAGATCGGCGGGTTCGCCCGCCCCCTTCTCTCTCTTGGACTCCTCCCCATACCCTTGGCGGCGCCTCTGGCGCCGCCACTTTTTTTCGTCGCACCGCATTATGCGGCGCCGCGGGTTCGGCGCCAGGCTCGGATGTGCGCACCGATGGCGCGTGCGCTTGTCACTGCGAACTGGACGAATGCTTTCCCGCAGCGTAGCCCTGCTGATAGGACGACTGCTCGTTCTTCTTCACCGAGTCATAAATAAGACCGCCGGCAAGGCCGGCCGCAGCACCGGCGACTGCGCCAAGCGCGGCATTGCCTCCTATGGCGCCTAGTATTGCGCCGCCGCCGGCACCGATCGCGGTTCCCGACAACGCACGCTGCTGCGTGCTGCTCATGTCTGAACAGCCGGCCAGCACCAGTCCGCAAACCAAAAACGCGAGAATGGGCTTCATCTGCATGCTCCTACCAGGTCTCAGTGGCCACGTGGGCACGGGAATTGTTGGGTCAGGAATAGCAAGATGCCATCGGCCGCCGGATGCGCCATCTGGTTCGGGTTGTCCTTGGCCCATTTCACAAAGATCGCGAGCGCCTCATTTCGCGTCAGCGCCGGGTTGGGCATGCAAAACATGTGGCGCGGTCGGCGTGCCATGTCTTCCTCCTCCAGCACGTGATAGACGCCGACACCGAAGCCCTGGCAGAAATTGATGGCCGCTGTGTACAGCGGATCGGACTGCGCCACAGTACATAGGTCGACCAGGTCGCCCGTGTTACGGACGAGGAAGGTATCCTCGGTGACCGCGGCGTGACCCGTCGCGATTGATGCCACGGCGCAAAGTGCAGCGGCTGGCAGCCAACGCCTCATATGCATCTATTGAGTTCCCCTCTCCATTACATGTCGGCGAGTGACCCGCCGCGAGTGGCGCGTTAGTTGCGCCGATCTGGTGTGCATACACGAAACATGACAGATTTGCACGGGCGTGGCCGGCCGGGTAGAGGCCGTCCATCCAGCGACCGTGGTTCATCGGATGCACCAAGATGCGCCAGTCCTGGTCACACTCGCCTTCATCTAGGGTGCTACCGCCGGCGGTAGCGAGCGTTCCTGGATAAGGGGACCGACGGTGTCAATCGGGGTTGGCCTCATCCTCGGACTGGAATGTCTCAACGTGCTGCGTCTCGCGTGGCTTCCGAAAGGCGCGACCGCAAATCCGCTCGCGTCGATAGTCCTCGCGCAGCCGGTCGCCGCAGGGATATACATCCCGACAATGGGCTGGTTCGCCGACACCTCCCGACGAACCTCTTGATCGGGTGACGCGTCTTTAACAGTGCGGACCGGGATATGCGACGGAAGCTCTGTGCGCTGATGATCATGGTAGCCGTTCTGGTCGCGGCGCAGCCGATCCATGCCAGTCAATTGGACGACATCCGTGCGGCGAGGCTGCTGCGCGCGGCCGTGTTCGACAGCAATCCGCCATTCGGGGCCATGGACCCTGTGTCCCACCAGCTGGTTGGTTACGACGTCGACTTCGCGAATGCGATTGCGCGGCATATCGGGGTAAAACTGCAGCTTGTCGCCACAAACCCGTCCAACCGCATTCCGCTCCTGCAGGCCGGCAAAGCTGACCTGATCGTCGCCTATCTTACCATCACGCATAAACAGGCAGAGGTCATTGACTTCTCGATACCCTACTTCCGCACGGGCGTTCAGTTGCTGGTTCTGACTGGCGACTCGAACAGATTTGAAGATTTCGTTTACAGCCGCATCGGGGTCGTGAAGAACACCACCCAGGAAGAATACCTGTCGCACGACTTCCGGGCGGCCCAACGGTCGGTTTACGATGACACGCCGCAAGCCATGCAGGCACTGCGCAACGGAAGCGTGGCAGCCGTGGCCCAAGACCACCATACGCTTGCGGGTTTCCTCGCCCATGCGCCCGATCGGGCCAGGTTCAAGATCCTGCCGATCTTCCTAACGGAGGAGAATGTCGGCATCGGACTCGCCAAGAACCAGAAGGAACTTCTTGACGCCGTGAATGGCGAACTGCTGGAACTGGAGCAAAGCGGCGAAGCCGTGCGCATCTATCACAAATGGTTCGACAGCCTCGGCGGCGCATCGCAGGAACGGAACTTCAAGATCGCCGTGCCCTGTGAAGCACTGACTGGATGGGCAACCGGCGACTGCGACAAGAATCTTCCCTGAGAGCCGCCCATCGCCTCAGCGCATCGTTCATCGTTGCTCTGCGGGAGTCTCTTCCAGATCACGGACAAAGAACCGCACAGCGTGTTGCCACGCCTCGTCCGTGTCGCCGCGAAAGCCAAGCTCGCGGCGGAATACGCTCTGTCCAGTCGCAACATCCACGATGCTGATGCGAAGGCTGCCTATCAAGGTACTGACCTTATGGAATTCGCCGATCAACACTCGATCGGCATGGACCAGCCGGGCCAGGTCAAGCTCGCAGCCATTACAATTGTCGAGCGGCTGCATGGCCCGCGCCTTGTCAATCTCGGCATCGATCGGAGTGGGATCGACAATGCTGTAGAGCCCATGCGACCCTAGGTGCAGCGAAAGGTATCGCGTCGATGCAGCCAGTCGATCTTCGTGCTCTTTCAAATCCGTAGCCGGTTCGCCGGAGGTGTCAACCATCTCAAGCGGGAGAACAAGCACCGTCGGAACATTGGCAGTCCAACCCGACATCGTCGAAACCAGAACCGCTGCGAAAATCCAGATCGTCAGGGACCGGCGGCTGGCGCGTCCGGTGCTTTGCCCCACCCTTGACGAACGCCTTACGCCAACCGTCCGTGGCAGTGCTTGTATTTCCGCCCAGACCCGCACGGGCATGGCGCATTGCGCGATGTGCTGCGCCAAGTGGACGGATCGTTCAGATCGATCGCATCGGAACGCGTTGGCTGCGACGCCAGCGCCGCGGCGCCCGCTCCTGTCCCGCCCGCGCCCTCCAGCGCCATCTCCGGCTCGCCCGCAAACGCCGACTGCGGCTGCGGATGCAGCTCCATGAACTGCACCGGTGGTGGCGGGCGGATCGGCTCCGGCGCCAGCTCAACGCGCGACAGCATCGCCGTCACGCGCTCCTTCAGCTCGTCCAGCATCGCATTGAACAGCGCGAACGCCTCGCTCTTGTATTCGTTCAACGGATCGCGCTGGCCATAGGCGCGCAGCCCAATCCCCTGACGCAGGTGGTCGAGCGCGTACAGGTGCTCCTTCCACACCGCATCCATCGTCTGGATC
>Ga0210402_10006044_pt1 | contig 10760 bp, 10 predicted proteins | sample IncBWC7MmetaG_FD_161055 | JGI IMG/M metagenome (GOLD analysis project Ga0210402, IMG submission 161055) | Forest soil microbial communities from Barre Woods Harvard Forest LTER site, Petersham, Massachusetts, United States - Inc-BW-C-7-M | ecosystem: Environmental > Terrestrial > Soil >... | reverse complement strand
AAGGTACTTGGAAACGCGAGTCTCCGGAATGCCGAGATGATCCGCCAGAAGAGACTTGAGATTGGTATTGCCGCGGCGGGACATACCGGTGCGCCCGAGGCTGCTGATGGCGATACGCAGAGTGTCGCAAGCCTCGACGTAGTAATAGGTGGTCATGTCGTCGTCGGTGAGAACAAAAACACCGGGACCGGCGGGAGCGTGCGCGGCGTCCTCGAGTTTGACCGGAGTGCAAGTGAGAAGGCGGCGAAGTTGCATTTCGAGAAGGGAAAGACGGGAAGCGAGGCCAGGGTCACCGAAGCGGCCTTTGACGCCGGGCATGCCTGAATCGGGAATTTGTTCGACCGGAAGGCGCGGAATGGAACGGCTATCCACGACGCGAGGCGGGAGAATCTCGGCGAGCTCGGATTCTGGAGGCGGCGCGCTGTGACGAGTGCGAGTGGAAGAGCGTTCGCTGACGCGGGATTCGCTGGCGGGCTGTGAGGCGGCGGTTTTGCGGCGATTGCGCCCGCCACGACGACCACGACGGCGATGTTTCTTGTCGGCGGCCGAATTTGTGTCGGCGAGCGGCTCGGATTGCGGAAGACTTTCCGCACCAACGGCGGCAAGTGATTCAGAAGCGGGCTCGGCTGCTTCGAACGGAAGCGCGGGATCGGAAATGGTGACCGCAGAAGCCGTAGATTCCTGAGTAGAAAGAGTTTCTGAAACTGGGGAGGGGGCGGGGTCTAAATCAGGAGGCAGTTCGCCGCCGAGGCGAACCACTGCTTCGCGAGCTTTGGTTTTCCATTCGCCACGGCGAAATTTGGTAGCGGCGGTGAGGTACCACTGGAGAGACTGCGCGGAATCCTTGGCAATTTCAAAATGGCGGCCCAGTTCGAACGCAACCATAGCGTCGCTGGTTTTTTCGTAGAGCAGAGCGAGCTGACCGCCGGGATCCCTGCTGCCGCGAGCGCGGCGAATACGAGCCGTGATTTGTTTCCAATCCGCCATCTTCTGAGAGCATTGTAACAGCGAGAGGCACTGAACGGCCAGCAAAGGCGAATTGATTGCATTCAAATATCCGTGCGAGGGGGACGCGAATAGGAATTGACGGTCACACGGTTCAATGAGTATTCTCTGTGTAGCCCTGCGGGAGGGAAGATGCATCGCCCACGAGCGGTAGTAGCGGTCTTGGTTTCGTACTCGTTGTTCTTGATGTCAGTGAATGGCTCGACGGCAACGCCGATGGGCACGATTACGGCGGCGAGCAGTGCGCACGTGGGAGCAACAGCGGCGTCCACAGGATCGACGGTTTTCGGCGGGGATCACCTCAGCACGGAAAAATTAGGAAGTCTTCAGATTCGGGCGGGAGCCGCACGATTTCTGCTCTCCAGTGCGAGTTCGGCTGCACTGAGCGAGAAGGACGGAGTACCGGCAGCAACGTTGCTGAGCGGAACGGCGGTGTTCTCCACAGCGAACGCCAAGGCGTTTTTGTTGCGCGCTTCCACCGCGGAGGTCCGGCCCAAGAGCGACGAACCCACCGTCGCGCAAGTGACTTATGTCAACGACAAGGAATTCAGGGTGCGAGCGACGCGCGGCGCGCTGGCAATCACAGTGGAAGACGAAACGCAGATAGTTCCCGAAGGCACCGCTTATCGGGTGATTCTGGATCCAGATTCGTACTACGCGTCAGAGAGTCCGCAAGGCCCTGCAGGCGCTGGGGCGAAAGATCGCAAAGGGCCACGCAAAGCGGGACGCAGCAGATTTTTGCTGATTGCGATTATCGTGACTGGCGTGGCTACCGGAGTGGCGCTATATGAGGCGCTGCAGAGCCCGGACAAGCCGTAAGAGCAGCTCACAGTCGACAGTTCAAAGCTCGAAGCAAAAACAATCTGAAATGTTGCGCAGCACAGCGGCGTGTGTTCGGCAATTCTATTGGCCCTAAAGCGAGGCGATGACTTCGATTTCCACGAGGGCGTCTTTGGGGAGCCGAGCGACTTCCACAGTCGAGCGAGCGGGCGGTGCGGCAGTGAAATACTTTGCGTAAATTTCATTCATCGCGCCGAAATCGTTCATGTCCTTAAGGAACACAGTGGTCTTAACGACGTGATGCAGATTGGAGCCACCGGCCTCGAGAATGGATTTTATGTTTTCCATGACGCGTTCGGTTTGCTGGCGGATATCGCCGCCGAAAAATTCGTTGGATCGGGGGTCCAGCGCGACCTGGCCTGATGCGAATAGAAAGCCATTGGACTTGATCGCCTGCGAATAAGGACCGATTGGCTTAGGTCCTTTGTCTGTCAGCACGATGTCTTTCATTGTGTGGCCTCCTGAGCGAGAGTCTGTGAAGCAACGGCCTGAGAATACTGCAAACGAAAATCTTCGGGAACGCCCGGACGCTTGATCCACTGACGGACAAAAGCACCGACGGATTGATGGGATTCCTGCTCGAGAGCGGAAATCAGATCGGCCAGTTCAAAATCACGACCGCGGCGGGCTGCCAGCATATGCTGCAAGGCTTTCTGGAAAGCGTCGGGACCAACACGATCGCGCAACGCGTAAAGCAGCAGCAAACTCTTTGCTCGGGTGACGTTGGGTTGCTTGTTCGATTCGATCGTGGCTTGCTCGGGGATTTGCGCGAGCGCGCGGCGGATGATTTCAGAACGAACACCCGGCCCTGAAGAGACTTCGCGGGCGAGAGCCGCGGTAAACGCGGGGAGCGCCGACATCGGCGGGTGTTGTTCATAGAAGCCCGGATTCTTGCCGTAACCAAGCCAACTCTCAGCAAGAGCCGGCGCGAGCAACGCTTGGGCATTGCCGCGAGAAATGCGCGGATCCACGACAACGGTGTCGTTGGAAATCATCTCTGCCGCGGTCTTAGCGTCTTCTCCGTCCAGCAGCGCCGAGTAGCTCGAACCCCTGTGCGTAAAGCAGCCTACATTCGCGGGACACTCGACAATCCAAAGCGGCTCCCCGGACTTGCCGCGCACACCGAACAAAGAGTCGTACGCCGCTAGCGTGCGCGAAAGCGAATCGCTGGCCTGACGCATTTGCGAGGAATCCAATTCGGCACGACTCCAGATGCGGATGGTTTGATGCTGTGGAAGTTCTTGTCGAGTTTCCCGGTATCGTCCGGCAATGACGAATGGATTCAAGTCCGAGGCGGCCTGGGTAAATCGAAACTGCGTTGCCGATTTCTCACTCGATTGGTGTTCCTTTCCACCACCGGCGTGCACCAGAAATCCCTGAGGGACATCGACAATAAGTTCCCATTTTTTAGGCGGGACGCCGCCAAACCCGAAAACGCCGCGAGCCTGGGGAAGTTCGGGAGTCCAACTTTCGGCGGACAGGAAGAAAGCATCCGCGGAAAAACCGAGCGCATTTTCGGGAACATCAGCGGAGGAGATGTCGTAGGAAAACAGCAAAGTATGGCTCGCGCCAATGGTCCAAGATCCAGGGAATCGGAGCTGAACATCACGAAGATTATCAGGAGAAACATCGTGACTGATGGCGGCGCTGTCCCAGGAGATCGCCAGGCTGGCGGGGCGGAAACGCCGCCCGGGCAGGCGGACGTCGAGCGAGGATAGGTTCTGGTTGCCGGTGTTCTTCAAATGGTACTCGGCAGCGACGTGAATGACCGGCGCCGGCTGCGGAGTAAAGGAGGCTCGAATTTCCTGATGTTCGACGATGTAACCCGGCCCGAGTGGAGCCGCACAGGCCACAAGCCAGAACACCGCGCAAAGCATAAGGGCGACGGATAGGAAGAAAGTTGTAAAAGATCGTGGCACTGCCTGCTCATTGTAGCGGCGCACGGGACGCCTGAAAAGGACGAGATTTTGAGAACAACCGGAGACGGTAGAAGAACGAAGACTCAACGGCGACGGCCGCGAACGTGCATAAAACCCGTACCGTTGTGGGCGCGGAATTTTTCGCGGGCAGACGCCTCGGCATCGGCTTGCGCGTCGGTCATGCCATTCTCGACGCGGGCCATGATTTCTTTTTCAGAGAGCCCGGTGTTCTTGAGGCGGCCAATTTCCGCGCTCGATAGAGTCGGCAGACCTTGCATGCGGCGCTGCAAGAGTTTTTGAACGGTGGCGTCGGAAAGACCAATCAAGCGAAGCATGATGGCATCAGGGCTAAGGCTGTCGAGCTGGTCGTTCTTGGCGAAAGCCAGAATCTGATCGTCGCTAAAACCTGCACCGTTGAGGCTCTTGGCGGATTCCGCGCTGACAAAAGGATGGTGATGGGCGTGCGCAGCGGTGACCAAGGCAACGCACATATCGTCGCTGACACCAACTTGTTTCAGGATGAGTATCTGAGCGATTTCCGCGTCGCTGGTATGAAGCTTCCTCAGCTCTTCGATACCGCTGGACCACATTCCGGCCTTGTCGAGCGGACGATAATCAGTCAGAGGATGACTATTGCAGCCGATAACCAGGACCGGCAGCAGCGAGAGCACAGCGAGTAGCGACGGTTTCCGCATACTTCCAGTGTAAGGGCTGCGAGAGTCGAGCGGCGGACGTGTGCTTTTCGGGATACCCGGCTGAAGGTACAGGTGGCGGTCAGTCGCCGGAGGGCTGGTAAACACGGTCGACGCCGTGAACGCCAGATATCTTGCGGATATTGTTGAGGATGCTTTCGAGCTGGCGGCGATCGGCAATTTCCAGGCTGGCTTCGATGCGAGCGTTAAGTTTGTCGGGGCGGCTCTCGAGATTGCGGATATTGGAGCCCGCGCCGCTGATGACCGCGGTGATTTCGGCGAGCAGGCCCGCGCGATCCTTGGCGCGAATGGCCAGCTGCACCGGGAAAGTGGCCGCGCTTTCGCCGCCCCATTCCACGGCAATGCGGCGCTCTACCTGGTACATCAAATTCTGCACATTGGGGCAAGTGCGGGTGTGAACGGCGACGCCGCGCCCGCGGGTGATGTAGCCGACGATTTCGTCGCCGGGAATCGGATTGCAGCACTTGGCGCGGAATACCAGCAGGTCATCGTGGCCCTTGACGACTAGCGGGGCTTCGCCAAAGCCGAGCATGCGCTTGACGGTTTTGACCAGCGTGGGTTTGGTGTCGTCCACATCGGATTGCGCGGGCTGCGCTGCCTCGCCAAGAACTTTGGTTAGCACCTGGCGGGCGGAATATTTTCCGAAGCCAACCGCGGCGTAGAGATCTTCAATTTTGGAAAGACCCCACTCCGAAGCGGCTTTCTGTAAATCTCCTTCCGGAATTTTTTTCAAGCTGCGGCCAAAGGCGCGCGATTCTTTTTCAAGAAGGCGGCGGCCCATGTCGGTGGCTTCTTCGCGTTCGTGGAGATTGATCCAATGGCGGATTTTGCTTTTGGCGCCTGAAGACTTGACGAAGCTGAGCCAGTCACGGCTGGGGCTGTGCCCCTTCTGGGTGAGAATTTCGACGACGTCGCCGCTGGAAATTTCGTGGCGGAGCGCGACCATCTGGCCATTCACTTTGGCTCCGACGCATTGGTGGCCGACTTCGGTGTGCACGGCATAAGCAAAATCCACCGGAGTGGCCCCAGCGGGGAGTTCCAGCACGCGGCCCTTGGGAGTGAAGGCATACACTTCGTTCGGGGCGAGGTCGACTTTTAGCGTGGTGAGAAATTCGCCGGGCTCCTGCAGGTCCTGCGACCACTCAATCAACTGGCGCATCCAGATGATGCGCTGGTCGTCGTCGGTGGAAGGCTTGCCGTCCTTATATTTCCAGTGGGCAGCGACGCCTTCTTCAGCGATGCGATGCATGTCCTGAGTGCGGATTTGCACTTCAAATGACTGTCCCGCGTGGATGACCGTGGTGTGCAGCGACTGATAAAGATTCGGCCGCGGCATGGCGATGTAATCCTTAAAGCGGCCGGGCACGGGACGCCAGATGTGATGGACTACGCCGAGCGCGGCGTAGCAGCTTCGTTCGGAGTCGGTGATAACGCGAACGGCGAGTAGGTCGTAAACCTGTTCAAGGCCCCGCTGCTGGCGCTCCAGTTTGCGATGCAGCGAGCACAAACCCTTGACCCGGGCTTCGAGCTCGGCGGGAATGGCGCTTTCCACGAGCTTTGAACGAATTTCGGCTTGCACTTCCTCCAGAAATTTCTGGTACTGCGGCAATTTTTCGCTGACTTCCTTTTGCAAGGCTAGAAAAGATTCCGGTTCGAGAACCCGGAACGAAAGATCCTCGAGTTCGTTGCGAATGAGGCCCATTCCGAGACGATGGGCGATGGGGGCATAAATCTCCAGAGTTTCACGGGCGATGCGCTGCTGCTTGTCGGGATCGAGATATTCGATAGTCCGCATGTTGTGCAAGCGATCGGCAAGCTTGACGACCACCACCCGAACGTCGTGGACCATCGCCAAGACCATCTTGCGGACGTTTTCAGCCTGGCGCGCTTCGGGAGCCAGCATGTTGAGGCGGCCGATTTTTGTGACGCCCTCGACGAGCCGCGCGGTTTCCTCTCCGAAGCGTTCCTGAATGCGGGCCACGGGAAATTCGGTGTCTTCGATTACGTCGTGAAGAAGAGCAGCGGCGAGCGTAGTGGCATCCATGCGCATATCGGCGAGGATGTGAGCGACTTCCAGTAAATGAGTGAGATAGGGATCGCCAGAGCGGCGGAGTTGGTCGCGATGACGTTCGGCCGCAATGTCATAGGCGCGGCGGACCAGCCAGGGATCGTCGGACGGACGATTCTTCTTTAGCTTGTCGAGCAGGTCGGCTAGGCGAGCGTCCAGCAGGCGTTCGGTACGGTCCCGGTTGAAGTTGAGAGGGAGATTGGCCGACCCTGACATCTATTTATTTTACGCTGGAAGGCCCCGAAGGGCGAGTGAAGAGAAATCTGCGAGCAAAAAAACGAACGGGACATCGTGAGATGTCCCGTCGAAGTCGTTTCGTTGCAGAACTTTTGAGCCCGATTAGGTGGTCGGCGCGGGTTGCGAAGCGCGGCGCTGCTTCACTTCCTTGACCTTGTCCACCAGGTCGTCAGCCTGTTTCTGAAGCGAGGCGCGCTCGGAAGCGCTCTCCACGGTGTCCGCTTTGCGGCGGTACAGGAGATTCAGATAAGCCATGGCGTCGTCATAATCCGGACGAAGGGTAATGGCCTTCTGCAGATCGCTGATGCCCTCATCAATCAACGTGCCGTACTTGGCAAGATAATCAGTGCGGATGGCGGCGGGCAGCGGATCAGTGTCCTTAACCTGCTTCTTGATATTTTTCTCGTTGTAGTCCTTGCGCATTTCGCCGTTGGCGCGGAACGACAGGGTCCAATCAATGACGCCGATCCAGTAATACGGTTCGGGATCTTCCGGCTTCAACTGGATGTGCTTCTGGTGGTAAGTCTTGGACTCTTCGAAAAGCTTCGGATCGTACGGAGTGCCGGCCATCTGAAAAAGAATGGAGCCGATACCGTCAATGGCGCTGAGACTGTCCGGATTGGATTCGAGAATCTCCTTGAATTCGGCAATGGCCTGCTTGCCGATATTTTTGTTCTGCTCGGAAGGAGCGCCGGGAATGTACTGGCTGGCGTAAGCGGTGGCCAGATAGAGGCGAGCGTTGAGCAAAGAAGGATCGAGATCCTTGGCTTGCTTGAAGTCTTCGACCGCTGCGTCGTACTGGCCGTTCTTGAAAGCGGCAACGCCTTTGTTGAGAAGGTCGCGCGCTTTCAGTTTGTCGCAGCCGGAAAGTCCAGCGGCGAAGACCAGCAGCGCCATAAGAGCCGCGGCCCGGCGAAGGGAGAATGCGGAGCGCGAAGCGTCCGTGTGTGCGAGCGATGCATGAGTCATCGAAGCGTCCATCCCTACAAAGCGCGGCCGCGAATCGGCCGTCGCGAGTATTCAGATCCGCCCTGCGCGGGCTATTCCATCATACTTAGCGAATTTGTTCCAGCCCCGGAGTCAACAATCCGACGGAAATTCCGGAGCCGTGCATCACGTCCACTACCCGTGCGACCAGAGCGAACTCTACAGGAGCTTCGCCGCGAATGAAAGCAACTTTAGTGGCGCGCTCCTTAAAAATTCCCTCGAGCCGGTTCCCCAACTGCTCCCAGGCGACGGGCTCCTGATTAATGCGAAGCTCTCCGCGACTATCGACCTGCACCACGATGACGGCTTCAGGTACCGGGTACCGCTGCGTCTCCGTTGGCACTTGCGGAACTAACGCATCCAACCCCTTTTGGTGCGTCGGGATGATCATGAAGATCACCAACAACACCAAAAGAATGTCGATTAACGGAACTACGTTCATCTCCGCTTGAATACCGCGATTCGAACCGCCGACTTGCATTCCCATAATCCACCTCGCGAATGAAATAACCCGGCGAGGAGGACTTCTCACAGCCCCTGCGAAAAAAGCGAACGGCCGCGAATTACAGTCAGGCGCTACTGCCCTGCTTCGAGCTTCGCGGTAATCAGACCGACCTTGTCGATCCCAGCGCCGCGCATGATGTCGATGGCGCGCGCAACCTGCTCAAACAGCACTTCGTTGTCGCCCTTGACGAACGCAACCTTCTCGGCGCGCTCCTTAAAAATTTCCTCGATGCGTGGACCCAGGCGATCCCAGGTGGAATCTTCGTTGTTGATCTTGACCTTGCCATTCTTGTCGATCTGGACGACCACGGTCTTGTTCTCAAGATCCTGATTCTGCTGCTGGTTCGGATTCGGCTGCGGAACCAGGGTATCGAGGCCTTTCGGCGTCAACGGCGTGATCACCATGAAAATGATGAGAAGCACCAGCAAAATATCGATCAGCGGAACGACGTTCATTTCCGCCATCGCACCGCCCTTATTTTCTCCTACGCTCATCCCCATTGCGAGTCTCCTGTCGGCTCATCCCTGCGAAGGATTTTGCCATTGCACCGCGCCGGGTGGGATCCGGCGCGGCTTCGGAACTTGGTGCAACGAATGGTACTGCCGTAAGCGAAACGACCTCAGTCGCCGTTGGGCTGCTGAGGCGGACGCGGAGGTCCTTGCCGTTCGGTGCGGTCAGTCAAAAGGCCCAGTTGATCCACGCCAGCGGAACGGATCTCATCGACCACTGCGACCACGTCGCCGTACTTGGCGCGCGCGTCGCTCTTGAGATAAACCGTCTTGTCCAGCTTGTTGGAAATGCGGTCCTTGACTTGACCGGTGAGGTCAGCCTTTTGCACTTGGGTGTTTCCCAGGAAAATGCTGCCATCCCTGGTCACCGCCACCACCACGGCATCCTCTTTGTCGGCATCCTGCATGTCCCTGGCGGTATTGGTTTGCGCCAAATCCACCGGTTTGTTCTTCTGCAACATCGGAGTGACCACCATGAAGATGATCAGCAGAACGAGCATGATGTCGGCCATCGGAATGACGTTGGGGGAAGCCATCTGACTACCCACCTGCGGCTTATAGCGACCGCCGCTTGATTGAATCGTGCCTCCAGCCATGGCAGGCCTCCTTTTTCAGAGATGACCGCAGAGCGGCCCAATTCAGCAATGACCGCGAAGCGGTCAATTACTTCTTTGCGCCGCGGCGAAGGATAAAGTAGTTGATGAGTTCCATCGAGGAGTTGTCCATCTCGACGTCGAACGCTTCAACCTTATTGGTGAAGTAGTTGTAGGCCCAGACGGCGGGGACGGCCACGATCAAGCCGAACGCCGTGGTGACCAGCGCTTCCGCGATACCGCCGGCGACGGCCGACAGACCGGTCGCGTGGCTGGTTTCAATGCCCTTAAAGGCGTTCAAAATGCCAACTACCGTGCCGAACAGTCCGACGAACGGAGCCGTCGAGCCGATAGTGGCCAGTGCCGAAAGGCCGCGCTTCATTTCCGCGTGGACGATGGCGACGGAGCGTTCGAGACCGCGCTTGGCGGCTTCCACGACTTCGGCGTCGGAAACCTGCTGCGATGCGGACTGGAATTCGCTCAATCCGGTGGCAACAACCTTGGCGATGTGGCTCTTCTTGTTGCGTTCCGCGATGGCGATGGCTTCGTCTAGCTTGCCGTCTTTCAATGCCCCGGCAACTTGCTGAACGAAAATGCGCGATTGCTTGCGCGCGGCGCTATACATCAGCGCGCGATCAATCATCACGCCGAACGAATAAACGGAAAGCACGAACAGAATGACGACTACCGAGCGAGGCAAAAAGCTCATCTGACTCCACATGGTCCTCAAGTCCCAGTTCGAGCCTGTGGACTGAAGAAACATGGCGGCGTAAACATACAAAGTGGCTACCATTCGTTTTGCTCCTTAGGCCAGCCGCTGAGCGGCTGTGCCCTAGTAAGTTCCGCGTGACTTGCGGCGTTCATCGCGCCGGTCGTCAACGAGTTATTTCCGAAGCTGTACTGCGCGAAGCGCCTCGCATGTCCCACGACCCGCGGGACGCTCCGTTTAATGCTACTGGTTCAAAGAGAAAATCACGTCGATCGTGGTGTCGACTTCCACCGGTTCCCCGTTGAGCTGGGTTGGACGATACCGCCACTGACGAACGGCGTCGAGCGCGGCTTGTACCAACAGTGGATGCCCTGAGAGAACTTCGAGTTGCTGTACGGTGCCTTCCTTGGAAATAATCGCATGCAAGCGAACTGTGCCGGAGATGCGCGTCTGGCGCGCCAGCGGAGGATAGTTGGGCTGAACGCGGTTGATCAGCGAGGCCGCGGTAACTGCGCCGCCCTGGCGAATACGCGACTGAGTTGGTCTTGGAGGAGGAGGCGCACCACCGACACCGCCAATCACGCCACCGATGACGCCGCCCATCTGGCCGCCGGGAACGCCACCAGGAACGCCGCCTTGTGCGCCCATCATGTCGGGCTCGGCTTCTTCCTTAAT
>Ga0210402_10006043_pt1 | contig 10760 bp, 8 predicted proteins | sample IncBWC7MmetaG_FD_161055 | JGI IMG/M metagenome (GOLD analysis project Ga0210402, IMG submission 161055) | Forest soil microbial communities from Barre Woods Harvard Forest LTER site, Petersham, Massachusetts, United States - Inc-BW-C-7-M | ecosystem: Environmental > Terrestrial > Soil >... | reverse complement strand
GAGGGAATTTCGGATTTGCCATGGGAATCAACGATGTTGGAGAAGTTGTCGGCGCAGCCAGTAATGAGAATGATCAGTCTGTCTTTGCCTTTCTCTGGAAGGATGGTGTCATGACCAATCTCGGAACCCTCAACGGTGATGATTGCAGTTGGGCATTTCACGTTAACTCCGAGGGTCAGATCGTGGGCAATTCCTTTCCGTGTGCTGGTGGTCCGGCGCACGGGTTTCTTTGGCAAAACGGCTTCATGACGGACTTGAATGCCTTATTGCCTAGTGGTTCTAGTCTGACACCGGAGGGCGATGGGGCCTTTATCAACGATCGTGGCGAGATCGCCGAGATGGGAGTACTCCCTGATGGCGACATCCATGCGTTCCTGCTGATCCCTTGCGACGAGCATCATCCCGGCATTGAGGGCTGCGACTACAGCATGGTGGAAGCGAGCGCAGTGTCCTTTGCCGCGCCTGCGCGGCGAGAAGCATCCGAGCGCGTGCCGCCCTCCGCACTGTGGCGGCGCAACAATCAGTTTCACTTCCCCGCAATTGGGCCCAAAAACTAAATCAGCCAAAAGGAGGAGATACACCATGAAATCCAAGTTATCAAATTGCATCGCCGCGATAACGTTGTTCGCCGCGCTGACGATGCCGGGCGGCCTCGCAGCTCAGCAACAGGGGCAGAACAAACACCACACCCGATACAAGCTCATCGACCTGGGCACGCTTGGCGGGCCGCACAGCTATGGCTCGGTGAACGGCGATGGGTACAACCTGCTCAACAATGCGGGGGTCGTAGCCTCATACGCAGACACTTCGTTGCCCGACCCAAACCAGGCTTATTTTTGTTACAGCCCCGATTGCTTCCAGGGACATGCTTTTCAATGGAAGGAAGGCGTCATGACCGACTTGAGCGCCCTCCCGCTGAATAACAATAGTGCTGGCGCCTCAATTAACGCCCGAGGATGGATCACCGGCCAGTCGCAAAGCGATCAGATCGACCCCGTACTCGGCATTCCAGAATTTCGAGGCGTGCTTTGGAAGCAAGGCCAAATCGTTAACCTCGGAACGCTCGGAACAGGCACAGAAAGCCTGGGCAGCTACGTCAACGATGCTGGCGAGGTCGTAGGATTTTCCACTACCAGCACTGCGTCTGACCCCATCGGCTTCTTCGGTTTCCCGACCCACGCCTTCATCTGGCGAAACGGACAAGCGTTGGACGTTGGCACGCTGGGCGGCGCCGATAGTGCCCCTGGCGCCAGTTGCAGCAATCAGCCGGAAGGAGTTGTGGTGGGAGGATCGAGCATAAGCACTGCCATCAACCCGGCGACTGGTGTCCCTACTGTTGACCCCTTCATATGGAGACATGGAAGCATGGCTGATCTGGGCACACTGGGAGGCGCATTCGGATTTGCACAATGTGCCAATAAGGACGGTGAAATCATCGGCCAGTCCAGCACATCGGCTAGTCCAGGCGCCTGCCTGGCCGAGGTAGGAGGTCCAGGCTGCCATGCCTTTGTCTGGCGTGATGGAGTAATGAGCGACTTGGGGACGTTGGGCGGCGATTCCGCCGAAGCCATCTGGCTCAACGAAGCTGGAGACATTGTGGGTTCCGCCGATTTCGCCGGCGGACAACTGCACGATGCGGTGCTCTGGCGGCATGGAGTTATGTACGATCTCGGTACCGTTCCGGGTGATCCTTGCAGCCGCGGACGCGGCCTGAATGCCAGCGGACAGGTCGTGGGCGGCTCGTCCGATTGCCACAATTTTCTGCACGCATTTTTGTGGGAAAAAGGCGGTCCGATGGTGGATTTGAACACTTTGATCCAACCGGGCACCGGGTACCAATTGACGGCCGCGTTCAATATCAACGATCGCGGAGAGATCCTGGCCAAAGCCGCGCCACTTGGCTTTATTCCAAACGATGACGCGGACCTAGGTCACCTGGTCCTGCTCGTACCGTGTGATAACTGCAGCAACGCTCCGGTCCAGAGCGCGGGTGCACAACAGGGCCTTGCCCCGCCAGTCTATCCTGCGCCAAATTGGCTAACCACGGACTCACATCCGGGAATGTTCAATCCGTTGCGGAACCCATTTTGGCAAAGGTATCGCATTCTCAGTCAGCGACCCGTGCCTCACGAATAGCTCTCCTTGCCCATTCTTGCCGGGATGGAGGAATTGGGAAGACGTAGGCCGCTAGTACTGCCGAACTAGCGGCCTCATTCTTGAGCACGCACGTGCAAGGTGTTTTCGAGTTTGACAGTAATCGGGTTGGCTTTATTCTTGCGGAGGCGATTAGCGTTCCTTCTGGTTAGAAAACTACACTTTTCTAACGCATGAGACTGGAGAGAAAGGAACCAATGTTTATGCGGGTCTGAAGGAAGCAAATTTCACAGGGTTTTCTAACAACACCAAATTCACAACTCGTGCAACGCCCGGGTTTCTACCCGCGACAAGCAAGAAACGCTAAATCAACTCGACCAACTCCGAGAATTCTGCCAGCGGCAAGGCTGGCTAGTGGTCGCTGAGTATATAGACCATGAGACCGGCTCTGTCCCCTCGCGTGTCGAATTCCAAAAGATGCTCCTCCACGCTTCCCAGCGAGAGTTTGATGTGTTGCTTTTCTTCGCTCTCGATCGTCTGACGCGGGAAGGGACCCTTGCCACCTTGCAGTATCTTGAGCGCCTGACTTCTTACCAGGTGGGCTACAAGAGTTTCACCGAACCGTACCTCGATTCCTGCGGCACCTTCAAAGATGTGGTGATCTCCTTGCTGGCAACCATGGCCAAGCAGGAAAGAATTCGCATGGGGGAACGAGTAAGAGCTGGACTCGCCCGAGTTCGCAAGCAAGGTAAGAAACTCGGCCGCCCGCCGCTGGTGCGACGGTTGACGCCCGACGAAGTCGCGCAGCTGCGCCAGGAGCGTAAACAGACTAAAGCGCCCTTCAGGACACTCGCCACAAAGTACAAAATTTCTGTGTGGACTGCACACCTACTATGCGGAAAGCGTAAGCGGAGTGCGCTATGAAAAAGCACCCCGGAATCTACAAACGCGGAAATATCTATTGGATCACGTACAGATGGCAAGGCCGGCAGTATTTCGAGTCCTCACATTCGCCTGATATCAATGTCGCGAAAGCCCAACTTCGCAAAAAAGAGAGAGAACTTGATCTAGGGCTTATACCAGTCAGGATTTCAGAAATCGCCACCGTCGAGGAACTTCTGGATTTGTACATTGCGCAAGTTGAGCATCCAGCTACCCAAGAGCGCTACCGATTGTCGCAGCGGGCCTTGTCACCCCTTTGCGGAAAGTGTCGCATCACCGATGTTGACGCTTTCACGTTCGACCGCTTCAAAGCATCCCGAATAGAAGAAGGCGTCAGCCCGGCGGGCGTAAACAGAGATTTGGCTCTGGCGCGTGTCGCATTCAATTTCGCAATAGAACGTCGAATGCTCAGCCACAGTCCGCTAGATGGAGTAAAGCTATTTAACGAAGCCAAACAGCGAAAGCCTCCACGGATAATCTCCTACACCGAGGAACAGAGAATCCTGATGTGCTGCGACGTCAGACTGCGCACGGTGGTCATTACGCTTCTCGAAACGGGTATGCGAGTTGGAATCGAAGGTCTTAGAATAAAGTGGACAGATATTGATTTTTCAGAATCGATAATTACGGTTGCGCAATCCAAAACGCCTGCCGGTCGTCGTACCTTGCCGATGACTGCATTTGTAACATCTGAACTCCAAAAATGGCGCGCCTTCACGAAAGGGATGTCAGATTATGTTTTTTTCAACCCTCGACAGCCGAGTACTCACATTCGCAGCGTCAAAACTGCTTGGCATCACGCTCTTAGGCTGGCCGGACTCCCGCGGTTTCCCATTTATCAGTGCCGCCATTCTTTTAGCACAAGACTGGCAGCAGCAGGCGTATCGGACACGATCATCGACCAACTACTTGGACATTCCCGCCGAGATGTCCTCCGCTTCTATACGGGACGAGTCCCCGAATATCTTCGAGACGCGATCAATCTGCTGGACAAGCTGCGAAGCGCTAAAACAGACTTACCTGGAGGATCGAAAATCGAAGAGATCGAGGAGCTCTCCGAGAGAGGTCCAACCCTAATAAATTAGGGCGCTGTGGTGCGGATAATCTCTCAAAACTCGAGGTCGATTAATTACATTTTCATTACAATTTTAATTACAGTGCACCAGGATTGGAGCTGTCCGTGTTGAGGCCGCATGTTCTACCCTATTGAAAACAAAACTCAAAATTTGGTGGCGGCGCGTGGACTCGAACCACGGACCTACGGATTATGAGACCGTCGCTCTAGCCACCTGAGCTACGCCGCCACTTTTGGTTACAACAACTTGCACGGAATTAACTTCGTCGTGTCGCATCTTGTCGCATTTCTTGCAGACCCGGCTTGTCACGGCGTCACGGCCAATAAGCCCACGGGAACAACGCCAATATGCACATCTGATTCTATCAAACACTTAGGGATGTCCGAACCTCCTGTAATTTTTGCCAATTGACAGAAATTACATAACAGGCATGATAGTAGAAGGAACAACGGCTCGTTCTGGACTAGATGGACACGATCCAAGCGAGCAAGGGGCCCGCCACATGGCAAAAGTCGGGGTTTTGGTAGTTGAGGATTTCGATCCGTTTCGGCAGTTTGTATGCTCGACTTTGGGAAAAAGACCGGAGTTGGAAATTGTCGGAGAGGCGTCGGACGGGCTGGAAGCAGTTTACAAAGCTGAAGAACTGCAACCGGACTTGATTCTGTTGGACATTGGCCTGCCGAGTCTGAACGGAATCGAGGCGGCTCAACGGATCCGCAAGCTCTCCCCCAGGTCCGAAATACTTTTTGTGAGCCAGGAATCTTCTGTCGATGTGGTGCAAGAAGCTCTCAGCTTGGGGGCGGCGGGCTACATTGCTAAAGTGGATGCCGGAAGCGACTTGCTGGCTGCTGTGGCGGCAGTGCGGCAGGGCAGACAGTTTATCAGTAGCAGACTGTCGGATCACCGTTTCACCGAGACGTCGGACGCACAACCTCTTCCGTCGCCCGCATCAACAAATGAGATCAGTCGCGGCCACGAGGTTGAATTCTATTCTGATGATGAAGCTTTTGTAGTTGGCTTTGCTGATCGTATCGAAGCTGTTCTGGAGGCCGGGAATGCGCTCATCGTAGTCGCAACCGAGTCACATCTGAATAATCTTATTCCGAGATTGCAGGAACGAGGCGTGGATATCGCCGCCGCCATTGAACAAGGACACTATCTCGCTTTGGATGTCTCCGATACGCTCTCGATTTTCATGGGGGACGAACTGCCTGATCCAGTGCGATTTTTTCGAGTGGTTGATGAACTGATCGCGGCAGCGGCTCGTTCAACGTCGGGGGAAAAATCAAGGATCACAATTTGCGGGGAATGTGCGTCAATCTTGTGGGCGCAAGGTAAGGCGGATGCGGCTATCCGGGTGGAGCAATTCTGTAACCAACTAACTAAACGATACGGAATGAATATTCTTTGCGGGTTCTCGCTGAGCAGCTTTGACCGCGAGGAAGACAAGCAAGTCTTCCACAAGATTTGCAGCGAATGCTGAACAATTGTCCGTGATGATGAATTCGTTAGTCTGCCGCGGGAGCGTTTCCCGGCCTTGAAAGAGCCGACCCCGACATCACAATCCCGAACGAATCCAAAAATGCCTTAGCTTGCAACTCATCCACAGAAAATTGACACTATTTGCATGAAAACGATTGCGGTCATCCCGGCGCGGCTTGCCTCAACGCGGCTGCCCCGCAAAATGTTGCGCCAGATAGCCGGGCAAAGCCTGCTTGGCCGCGTTTACGAAGGCGTTCGATCCTCGCCATTGTTGAACGACGTCATCGTCGCTACGGATTCGGATGAGATCATGCAGGTCTGCCGTCAACATGGATGGAACGCGCGCATGACCTCGCCGATGCATCGCAGCGGGACGGAACGCGTGCGCGAGATCTCCGATTCGGTTGCAGCAGACGTCTACCTCAACATTCAGGGAGACGAGCCGTTGACCCGGACCGAGCACATTGCAACGCTGCTCTTTTTGATGAAGGACACGAATATTCAGGTGGGGACTTTAAAGACTGCGGCGTCATCGGAAGACATCAATAATCCCAATGCGGTGAAGGTTGTGACCGACGCTGCCGGCAAGGCGCTCTATTTTTCACGCGCTACCATCCCTTACGACCGCGACGGTGGAAACCCAGGGTATTTCAAGCACCTAGGCTTTTACGCCTATCGCAAGGCGCCGCTCGATCGTTTCTGCGCCTTGCCTGAGTCGTCGCTCGAACGCAGCGAGAGGCTCGAGCAGTTGCGCTTCCTGGAGAACGGAATTTCAATCCACGTTGCGGAAACGCCCTACGACACGGTTGGAGTAGACACCGAGGAAGATCTACGCCGGGTCGAGAAGATTCTTGGAGAACACCAGGCGTAGCAAGCTACGTCTCTACCGAATTGCTATCTTCGCGGGACCGCCTGCTGCCTCGCCCATGCTTCCGCCGCGGCCACACGCCGGGAAATTGCGGGGTGCGACTGGAAAAACCACTCGACCCATCGCGCAGGAGATCGCTCAGCCAGATTCTGGTCCGCAAGCTTGTTCATCGACGAAATGAATGGCTCCACGCTGGCGATAGATTGGAATGCGTAGCGATCCGCCTGCCGTTCGTTGTAGCGGGAATACGCATTCAGCGCCGGCAAGAGCAGGAATGACAGAATGGTCGACACCAGCACCAGCAATGGCAGGTTGGCGAAGTCGGAGACGGTTTCAAACAGGTGGGTTCGTTCGACCGCATAATGCAGCACCCAATTTGCCGCCCAGAATCCAACCAGAGTGACCGCCGCCTGCACCGCGATGCTTTTAAGAATATGCCGGTGCACATGATGCCCCAACTCATGCGCCAGCACGGCCTCAATTTCGTCGGCGGAGAATTGATCTAGAAGCGTGTCGGCGAGGATGATCCGGCGGGTGTTGCCGAGTCCGGTTAACGCCGCGTTGGCCTTCTTGCTCTTCTCCGAGAGGTTCCATTTGTAGACGCCGCGCACGCGCGTTCCGGCACGCTCACTCAATTGAACAAGGCGAGACTTGAGGTCGGCATTGTCGAGTGGCTCGAATTTATAAAAAATCGGAAACAGAACGACCGGAGCCAGTTGCGCCATCAGCACGAACAATCCCAGAAAAGCAGCCCACGCGATCAGCCACCAATACTGAGGAAACTGGCGAATAATGAAGTAGAGCAATTCGACCACGAGCGACGCCAGCGCCACGCCGACCAGAAATCCTTTGGCTTCGTCCCACACCCACGCTCGCAGCCTTTGATTCGAGAGATTGTAGCGATGCTCGACCCGGAATCCGTAGTAGTCCAGCCCCAGCCCAAACAGTTTGCCGATGAGCATGAGCATCACGACATAGAGAAAGACCGCAAGCGTGTAGTGTTCGTAAGCGCCATGCATTGCGAAGTCGCGCAGGGTGCCGTTCCATCCCGTTGCCAGCAGCACGATGAGAAACATCAGTCCGAGGACAAAATCAGCGACACCGAGCCATCTCCGAATGCGGTTATACCGCAGGGTTTCGGGAGAATCGGTTGGACTCGGGATTGTGGCGACCGCTGTGCTCATCTGTATCCTAAGTTGATTATCGTATTCATTGGCAACAAATGCGAGACCCAAAAGGGCAGTGAACGGTGGGCGGCGTGACTTCTTCATCCTAGCCACCACTGACAAATGTCTCGGCGCTGGACAAGATTTCGTTCACCAATTCGGGCGACGCAGCTTCCGAATAAACGCGCAATAGCGGCTCGGTCCCGGATGCCCGGAACAGTACCCACGCCTCGGCGCCGTTGCCGTTAGTGGGCGCGTCGAGAAAAAACTTTATACCGTCAAGACCCTCTTTCTTTAAGACGGAGTAGCGGCCCAAACGTTTGGTTCCATCGGATCGCGCGCGCAGAATAGCCTGTTGCTTGACGTCCTCGGGAATGTGCAGATCGCGGCGCCCGTAGTAGTGGGGACCATATTCTCGCTGCAAATCAGCCACCAACTGGCCCAGCGGCTTACCTTCGTCGGCCATGACATTGGCCAGCAGCAGTGAATTGAGCAGCCCGTCGCGCTCGGGCAGGAATCGCGAATACCCGATGCCGCCGGATTCCTCGCCGCCGATGACAATTTCGCGCTCCATCATCAGATCAGCGGCATATTTGAATCCGATCGGGCACTCGTTCAATTTACGGCCATGCTTGGCCGCAATGCGATCGACCATGCGTGTGGTGTTGAAAGCACGCACCACTTCCCCGGGCCACTTCTTGCGGACTAGCAGCCATTGAGTGAGCACGGAGAAAATCTTGTGAGAATCCACAAAGCTGCCGTCCTCAGCCACCGCGCCAATGCGATCTGCATCGCCGTCGGTCGCCAATCCGGCATCGGCGTGTTCTTTGAGCACGGTTTGTTGAAGCATCGCCACATGGGGGATGATCGGTTCAGGATTGATATCCGGAAACAGAGGATTCAATTCCTGCCGGATGGCAAGGTGACGAATGCCACGTTCGCTGAAAATCCCGGTCAGCACCCCGCGTCCGGAGCCGTACATCGAATCCACAATGAACTTGAAATTTGCCTTGGCAATCGCATCAAGATCGGCGAAGCGGCAGATGGCTTCAACGTACGCTTGCTTCAGGTCAGCTTCTTCAATCACGGCCTTTTGACCACTGGGCATCGCGCCGGCATTCAATTCATGTTCGATTGCCTTCATGATCGCGGGCGTGCCCGAGCCGCCAAACTTGCCTTTGAACTTCACTCCATTCCAGTCCCAAGGGTTATGACTCGAGGTGATTACGACCCCGCCGGCTGCGCCGAGCTGTTTTACCGCGAAAGAAATCGCGGGCGTTGGCGTGTAATCATTGGCCAGCTTGACGGGCACCCCTGCGCTAGCGAGAACGTCCGCTGCGATCCGGGCCACACGCTGCGAAAGAAATCGCGTATCGTAGCCCACAATTAACCCGCGGCGCGCATCTTCGTGCTTCAGAACGTAGGCAGCAATCGCGCCCGCCACACGGCGCACGTTGTCAAAGGTGAAATCGTCCGCGATGATGCCTCGCCAACCGTCGGTGCCGAATTTGATGGAAGTCATTTGGTCGTTGGTCAATCGTCGTTGGTCGTTAGTAGATTTGTCCTTGGTCGTTGGGATGCCGCGTCTCGCTTTGGCCAACGACCGACGACAAACGACCAACGACTCTTTCTCCTACACAAGCCTATCCAGTTTTTTCTCATCCAGATGTTTCACAATTTTGCCCACATCCTGCGCTTGCTCGCGCGTCGTGATCAGCAGCGCGTCATTCGTCTCTACCACGACTAGATTATTCACACCGACGGCCGCGACAAATTTACCCGGGGCATGAATGTAATTTCCGGTTGCATTCAATGTGAAGATGCCTTCGCCCGAGATCAGGTTTCCATCTGACGGTCGGCTCTTCGCCGCATGATGCTCGTGCAGCGCGGTCCATGAGCCCAGGTCGTTCCACCCAAAATCTGCCGGCAGGCAGAAGATTTTGGAATCCTGTTCTCCTTTCGATGATCGCGGCTCGAGCAAAGCGTAATCGACGCTGATGTTTTCGCACTGCGGGTACAGGCGGCGAAAGGCTCCGGTAAACTTCCGGGTTCCAAACGTATTCGCGATCTGTTCGAGGATCGGCGCTGTCCTCGGCAGATGCTCGCGTAACGCGTTGACCAACGTGCGCGCGCTCCAAAGAAACATGCCGCTGTTCCAGAAATAGTTTCCCGCAGCCACAAATCTGGCTGCGCGCTCGCCGTCAGGTTTTTCGGTAAATCGGCGCACGTGGAACGCCTCCCGCTCCGACGGTGTGCCGGTCTCGATGTAACCATATCCGGTCTCAGCACGGGTTGGACGAATCCCCAGCACTACGATGTTTTCATTAGCGGCCGCAATCTCGATACCTCTCTCCAAGACCTGGCGAAAACGCTTTTCGTCTCCAACGACGTTATCCGAGGGGAACATGCCGATCACCGCGTTCGGATCGCGTTTCAGCAAAATAAAAGCAGCCAGGCCGATGGCCGGGGCTGTATTTCGACCGACCGATTCGGCAACGACCTGCTGTTTGATAAGCCGCGGTATCTGGCGTGCGATCTCGCGCTGCGAGTCTCGGTTCGTGATGACCCAAAAACGCTTGGCCGGAGCGAGCGGCAGCAAACGCGAGACGGTTTGCTGAATCATGGTCTTTTTGCCATCCAGCGCCAGCAACTGTTTGGCCCGCCGCTTTCGGCTCAACGGCCAAAATCGCGTACCACGCCCGCCGGCGAGGATGACGGGATAAAAATTGGAGTTCGCTTTTGCCACGGATTTCGTATGCTCTTCTCTCTTGTCGGTCATGTCCGGGTCGCGGGTTCCGGCACTGCTCTGCCCGGCAAAGCTGCCTTCAGCAGTTCCAGCGTCCACTGCGGACGGACTTGAAAATCGCCAATCGAGGCGGGAACCACGACCGCATCTCCCTTTGCCAGCGTCACCGGTTCTGTACCGCGCGCCTCGACCATGCCACAGCCGTCCACCGCGACCAGGATTTGGGCCGAACTCTTGTCTGCCCCGTCTCGCGTTTTGAAATCCTGAGGCTCTTTCAATTCGAACATTTCCACTACAAAAAAGGGTGCAGCCACCAGCGGCGACCGGCGATTGTTTGTGCCATTTACAGCTGTCGGCGCGGGGCGAATTACCTTCCCCGAAGCCAC
>Ga0210402_10006042_pt1 | contig 10760 bp, 9 predicted proteins | sample IncBWC7MmetaG_FD_161055 | JGI IMG/M metagenome (GOLD analysis project Ga0210402, IMG submission 161055) | Forest soil microbial communities from Barre Woods Harvard Forest LTER site, Petersham, Massachusetts, United States - Inc-BW-C-7-M | ecosystem: Environmental > Terrestrial > Soil >... | reverse complement strand
AACTATGAAGGTGCCTTAAAGCAATTTCAGATGGTCACCCAACTGGAGCCGCAAAACGACGTTGGGTATGACAATGTCGGCTCCGTTTACTCGCGAATGGGTCGCTATCAGGAAAGTATCGATGCCTTTCAAAAAGCGCTGCAGATTCAACCCCATGCCGCCACTTATACGAACCTCGGAACCTCTTTCTTCTATCTGAAGCGCTACAACGAAGCCGTCCCTATGTTTCAAAAGGCGGTGGAAATGAGTCCGGGCGACGAAACCTATGTGGGTAATCTCGCCGACGCCTATCGCTGGGCCGGCGATAAACCTAAGGCCAGTGCCACATACGACGAGGCCATCTCTCTTGCCTATAAACAGCTCCAAGTAAACCCAAGGGATTCCAACGCGCTGGGCCACATGGCGCTCTATCACGCGAAGAAGGGCGACACAGCCCAGGCAAGTGACTTTATCAAGCGCGCCAGGGCGATAGACTCATCGGACGTCTATCTGATCTATACGTCGGCCATCGTCTCCACTATCGCCAATGATCCTAAGGCGGCGACCGACGCACTCCGCTTGGCACTTCAAAAGGGTTTCGCCACAGCCGACATCGAATCGGATCCTGAGTTCACTCCACTCCATGGTCGGCCTGAATATGAGAACTTGCTGAAGGAATTTGCTCCGAAAAAGCGCTGAGACAGTCGACAGTCAATAAAAAATAAAACGGGCCCCGCTGTAGCGGAGCCCGAAGTGTTTTAATCCAATTCTCTTTTATTGCAAATCGTTAGTTCTGAGCTGTAAGCCGGCGCTTCCGCAAAGCGGCAAGCCCAAGGAAACCGGTGGAAAGAAGAAGCAAAGTTGCCGGTTCTGGTGCCGACACCGTAGCCACTCCGACCACAAAAGCACCAGTCGGAATTCCATCGAATTCAATCCCGTAAATTGGACCTGTGCAATCGTCAGCATCCATATCGCTATCCGGATTGCAAACAGAAGCCAACAATCCCAGGTGTGTATCGTCAAGTCCAAAAAAGTTCAGAGTAGTGGATCCATCTGAATTTACCGTCTTGGTTGCATGCAGGAACGGGAACTCATTGGGCAGCTCCAACTCCGGGTTTGAAACTTGGTCCCCGGGGCTAAAGTCGAGCGGCGGGATTCCAAACAAGGTGACGGAAATCGAAATCAGAGTCAATCCGGTATCATTTTGGAACGCCTGAATATTAGCCTGCGGTGCAGCAGGCGAGGCAGCCATGGCGAAGACTCCAAAGCTTCCAAAGGGATCCGTAACCGACGTGGGAGGAGGCGGATCTACCTGGCGAATGACCACTGTCGGGTCAATTCCGTCTGCCATTGCTACACTGGCAGTCAGCCCAATCAGTGCCAACAAGAGAAAGAGTCTAGAGAATTTCAAGCGCACACTCCCACTACCGGAATTAGGACCCACTACCAAGTGCAACTCAAAGGCCAACCTTCAAGGTTTTGTAGGCAAAATAACATTTCTATTTTGTGTCACATACAGGTGCTTCATAAAACATTAGAGAATCATATATGCAGATGTTTACCCACGTTTGCCATGAAAGGTAAACCTTCGTCTCACTTGTCTCAATGGCTGTCGTTTTTTCACAATAATAGTATTAGAACTATCAGTACCATCCATGCCCGCATTAACCCTTGCTGCGAACCAACCTCTTTCCGGTAAACTGCGAGTGTTGACCTTTTTATCTTTGGCCGGTCTCGGGAGATTGCAAATGTTTGCGAAGATCGCGATTCCTATTCGCTTGGCGATCGTGTTTTTGGTTCTTTGTTTCGCACTACGCGCCGACGACAAGACCACGGCGACCTATCGCCAAAAATGCGCGGCTTGCCACGGTACCGACGGAAAGGGCCAGACTCCCGCGGGAAAGAATCTTGGCGTGAATAGCTTCGCCAGCCCGGAAGTCGCGAAAATGTCCGATGCAGACTTGTCTTCGGCGATTGAAAAAGGAAAAGGGAAAATGCCCTCTTACGGCAAAACCATGAAGCCTGAAGAAATCAAGGCCATAGTGGCGTATGTCCGCACTCTCGCCCAGTAATTCCTTTGCAGAGCAGCGAGCACCCGTCGCATTCCGATGACAACAGTCACAATTGATCCGCAGCTGAAGGCAAAATGTTCGCGAATAGCCTTAGGCTGCGTCACCGCCGATGTGGTAGCGAAAGAAACTTCGCCGGTTTTGGAAGAAGAGCTGCGCCTCTGCGAAGAGAAAATCCTCAAGCTTCCGGAGCCGCGGGCCGTTCTGGAATCTTCCGCAATTCTCGCCACACGCTCCGGCTACAAAGCATTGGGGAAAGACCCCGCGCGCTATCGAGGCTCCGCGGAAGCGCTGATTCGCCGCACTCTTGCGGGCAAAGGCTTGCCCAGGATTCACGCCATCGTGGACATCATCAACATCGTGAGCGTGGAGAGCCGTTTGCCCATTGGCTTGTACGATCTGGCATGCGTTCGCGGCGACATCACGTTTCGAGCTGGCCGCGCGGGCGAAACCTACAAAGGAATCGGAAAATACGATCTAAATCTGGAGGGCCTGCCGCTCTTCGCCGATGAACTCGGCCCCCACGGCAGCGCAACAAGCGACTCTGAGCGCACCATGGTCACCCCTGCCACTAGCCAGTCTCTCGCCATCATAGTGTCCTTTGGCGGCCACGATGGCCTCGACCGCTCGGTGGAGAGACTAAAATCTCTTTTGGCTCAACACGCTTCCGGAACAAACTTCCAAATCACAATCGTCTGAGAGTGGCCTTATTGGGCGCCGCCCATGCGTTTATCGCGCGACTGGCTCGGCGATGGAGGATTTAGCCACGCCGCGTTGCTGCAAGTAGCCACGGACGGCTAAGAGTTCTGCGTTGAGGACCGCGGCCCCCGCGGCTCCCCGTACCAGATTGTGCGAAAGTAGTGTCAGCTTTACGTCGAGCAGAGAGCATTCGCGAATCCGTCCAACCACTGCCGCCATGCCGTGCCCAGTGTCGGCGTCACGTCTCGGCTGCGGGCGATTCTCTTCCTCCACGACCACAATCGGATTCCGAACCGCGGTTGGCAAGGAAGCCAGTTCCTCATCGACCGCAAAGTCCCGCAACACTTCGGCAACCTCATGAACGCTGGCGATTTTCTTTAGGCTCAGTGAAACGCACTCCGTGTGTCCATCGCGCACAGGAACACGATTGCAGTGCGCGCTGATCCCCAATCCTGCTTCGATAAATCGCGCGCCATCCCACTTGCCCAGCAATTTCTGCGGCTCGGCTTCCATCTTTTCCTCTTCGCCGCTGATGAAGGGCACCACATTCCCCAAAATGTCCAGCGAAGCCACACCCGGATAGCCGGCGCCGGAAACCGCCTGCATCGTCACCACAAATATTTTCTCCAAGCCAAACGCGTCTGCCAGCGGCTTTAGAACAAGTACCAGTCCCGCCGTCGAACAATTCGGATTCGTAACAATAAATCCACCATCGTATCCGCGATTCCTCTGTTGCACGGGAATCGAATCCAGGTGCGAAGCATTCACTTCCGGAATCAACAACGGAACGTCGGCATCCATCCGGTGATTCTTGGAATTGCTCAGCACTGGATACCCTGCGCGCGCGAATTCTTCTTCCGCGGTCCCTGCAACGCTTGAATCCAACGCCGAAAAAACAAAATCGCAATCCAGATTCGGCGCAAGGTCTTTCACCACAAGATCCCGCGCAGCTTCTGGAATCGGCGAATCGAGATGCCACTTCACCACGTCGCCGTATTTTCTCCCGGACGACCGCTCTGACGCCGCGAGGTCCGCCAATTCAAACCAAGGATGGTTCGCCAGCATGTGCACAAACCGCTGGCCCACCATTCCGGTTGCACCGAGCACGCCCGCACGAAATCTCTTCTCAAAGCGCTTGCCTGGCCCGCTCATGCATCACCTCGTTGCGGCTGTGTCAACGGCCCAATTCGCGTGCCTCGAAATTCCGGCCTGAATGTATTCCGCACCCACACAACCATCTCCGTTTCCGCCGCAAGCGGCAGTACCTCTGCGTGCAAAACCTTGGCCCCTGCCGCGGCCAGCGCGTGCGCTTCTTCGTAGGATAACTGGTGCAGCAGCCGCGCTTCACTCGATTCATTTGGATTTGCCGTGTAAACGCCATCCACGTCCGTCCAGATAACGAGTTCGTCCGCGTCCACCACGTGCGCGATGATCGCTCCCGAATAGTCCGAACTGTTTCGTCCGAGCGTAGTCACGCGCCCGTCGCGAGTCGCTCCCACGAATCCTGTCACGACGGGAACAAGCCCGCTTTCCAAAAGCGGCCGCAAAACATCGCGCCCTCGCTCGCGTGTCTCTTCCATATCTGGTTTTGCATCTCGGAAGGTATCGCAGGTGAGAACGAATTCAGAAGCTGTGACGGGCACCGCTGGAACGCCAGACTCATCCAGCGCCGCCGCAAAAAGTCGCGCGCTGAATCGCTCGCCAAACGAAGCGAGCGCGTCATGCAGTGCTTCGCTGCTCGCCAGCGAAGGCACCGAAACTTCATGCAACAAATCGCGCCCGAGCAAGCGTAGGTCGTGCCACACACGCTGATGATCCAGCTCGTCCATCTGCAATTCCGAAAGAACGTCCGCGTGCAGCCGCAGCAAACCGTCAGCCTTACGCTTGGCTTCCCGGAAGTTGCCGGAGTCCACTAGCTCGGCGAGCGAGAGCAGTTGATCCGTCACGCCCTTCATCGCGGAGACCACCACCACTACGCGCGAAGTTCGCGCAGCCTCCTGCACTAGTCCCGCCGCATGCAGCATGCGCTTGGCGCCCAGCAAAGACGTGCCTCCAAACTTGAACGCCACAACTCCGCGTCGAGTTTCCGCCGCTGTGTCCGCACATTCTTCCGCGAACATGCGGCCGCACTGTTCTTCGTACTGCGCTTCCTCTTGGACATTCTCCGGGCTCATGACAACCGCTCCTTAGTTTTGTGGTTTCCAAGGTCGGCCGCCTTTTAGCTCTTCTGGGAGGGGTTAAAACGAAAAACCCACCGCCAGGTTCGCTTCTGGCGGTGGGTTTGGAAACTTTGGCTAGTTGCTTAGCTGTTTTTCCCCTCGCCGGAAGCGCCGGTAATCTTAATCGTAGTGGTCTTAATAATGGTCGCCGTCGTCATGGACATAGACGACGTGCCGCGCTTCGAGTTGGCGAGAGACAACATGCCTAACTCAACGTAGCACACGACCGAAGATTGTCAAACCAAAAATTGGTACAGGTAGTACCGCCCGCCAAACACTCCTTGCCGAAAAAAGTTGCGGCCGTCTCTCAAGAATCCTCAAAAATCTCTAATGTAAAGAACTGTCAAGTTGCAGAAAAAATTGCCCTTGCGGACGAAACTTCGCTGGAGGGAGGGGGTTTCATTACCCACGGGGATGTGGGACGCGAGGGCACGTCCCGGTGTCAGTAACCAGAAACCAATTAGAAAGGTAAGAGAATCATGAACCCCAAGAAGTGGTTAAACGGAATACTCTTTTTTGCACTGTCAGCCCTGGTCGTGGGCTGTGGCGGCGGTTCGACAACAACTCCTATCTCACAGCAGCAAACCGGCACGATGTTCGTCACCGGAACCGATGCCCCCTTGCCGAGCGTCATTTCCTTTCAGGTGGACATCACCGGCATGACCGTCTCCGACGGCGTAAATCCTCCCGTTTCGATTTTGAATGGAACGCAAACCGTGGACTTCGCTCGCCTCAACGGCTTGCGCACTCTGCTGGACATCAACACGATTCCCGCGGGCACGTACACGCAAGTGAATGTCACGCTGGCGAATCCGCAAATCGGCTATTTGAATGTGGCCAATCCACAAACGAACCCGCCGACCCGCCCCACTGTTAGCACCTTAAACAGCACAACTACGCCGCCAGCCACGTTAACGCAGTCGAGCGCGACCATCACTCTCGCTCAGCCGCTCGTCGTAAATCCCAATGACATCATCGGCCTCAAATTCGAATTCGATCTCCGCAAATCCATCGCGGTGGACGGCACGGGCCAAATTACTGGCTCCGTTACCCCGAATCTCGATCTGAAAGCCATCACTCCGTCCGACGCTGATGCATATATTGATGACTTCGTCTCCGGCGTGGTCAGCGTAGCCGGAAACTCCTTCGTCGTTCAGGGACCGCATGGCCATCAGTTCACCGTGAACGTAAATGATCAGACGGAATTCGAAGGCGGCGAAACGCTCGCGGACATCTCCGTCAATTCCATCGTCGAGATCTCGGGAACTCTGGACCGCTTGTCTCACGCGATTCTTGCCGATTCCGTGGGCATCGTTTCGCAGGACAAATTCTGGGCTGGCGGCTTGATCACTTTCGTTGAGCCTCCCGTGGGCACCGCGACGGATTTTGATCTCTATGTCCGCAGCGTGCTCCCGGCAAATACCGGTTTCAATTCCGGCCAAATCTCAACAATCGATTTGACCGGCAACGAAAAGTATTTCATCTATTGGATGCACAACGTCTTCGTCAATCCCCATTTCAGCACCATCTTCTTCAATTCGGGATTGCTCGTTCCCGGCCAGCACGTCAGCATCGCGGGACCATTCAGCAACGGAGTGGTTACAGTGAAGCGCGTTGTATTGCGCCATGAAGGCCATACCGGCACTTGGGTCGTCGGCAGCACCAACCCAGGCGCCAGCACATTCCAGTTCAATTCGAATGGTCTGGCAGGCGTCCTGTTCAACGGCCCGGTAACGGTGTACGTAACTCCTTTCACGCGTTTTCGTGGCGGCTTGAACAGCATCAACGATCTGCAAGGAACATCTGCGCTTCCCCTACGCGTCGTCGGTTTGATCCTGAAGGACCCAATCAGCGGCCAGCCCGTCTTTGTGGCGCGCAGCGTCGAATTGCTTTCGAATTAACAGGAGAAGTTTCCCCAAAACGCAGTTAAGTCGAGGCAAGCAATTGCGGCCGTTCCGGAAATTCGGGAGCGGCCGCAGTTTTTATGCGGCTTCAAAAATCAGACTTGAGCAAGTAAGTCCAGACTCCGCTTTCTGTAATTCCGCAATATCAATCGGCATCACACGAAACCCTTTCGCCTCAATCCGCGCCCGAGTCAGCGGAAAAGACGCCGGAAAGAGCACCGAGCCGTTCAAAGCAAGGGCATTCCCCGCGTGCGGCTCGCTCGAGTCCACATCAATCCACTCGTAGCCCGCAAGCGGAGCGGCATCAAACCACGTTCGATTCCCGAGAAGAACATCTTTTCCGAGATGTGTGACCGCAGACTTTAAATGCAGGCATCCCGTCACCGGCACGGCAATCACTTCATATCCATAAGGCCCAACAATCGTCCGCAATTGTCGAATTCCTTCCTCATTCGTCCGGGCCGTAAGGCCGACATAGAGCTTTCGCCCGACGCGCAGGATGTCTCCGCCCTCGACCGTTCCAGGCAGCGACACATACTCAATCTTTCGAAACTTGGAAATCGCCTTCGCCAGCGATTCCGCTTCGCGCCGCCGTGTCTCCGTTCCGAGCGGAAACACCACCGCCAATTCTTCAAGAACGATTGCCGGATCTTCCACAAACATCGAATCCGGAAGTTCCGGCTCTTCCGGCAGCGAAATTACTCGCGCCCCCAGCGTCGCAAGCGCGGCCTCATACGCATGGTGCTGCGCGCGCGCCTTATCCATATTGATGGGAATCCGTTCGATGAAGCTCAGCTCGCACTCGGCGAGCGCGGGACTGACGGCACGGGTCATCGCGGTAAGCATGGCGCCCACTTTACCAAAAAAAGTTTTGCAGAGACACACGTCCAAATATTCAGTTAGACTCGGCGCCGTTCGATGGGAGATAAGAAATGTCCGTGGCCAGAAAAATCGCCGCAACGTCCTTGGCAAGTTTCTTGCTTTTCGCGATCTGTGATGCGCCTTTCGCGAAGGCAGCGGACGAGCAACAAGCATCAAAACGCGTGGATGAAGTTTTTGTGGATCTTACAAAACCCGGCTCGCCCGGATGCGCCCTGGCCGCCGCGCGCGACGGAAAACTCCTCTACGCCAAGGGCTACGGCCTCGCCAACATAGAAGAAAACGTCCCCATCACGCCACAAACAGTCTTCGACATCGGCTCCACTTCAAAACAATTCGCGGCCGCCAGCATTTTGCTCCTCGAAAAACAAGGCAAGCTCTCCATCAACGATGACGTCCGCAAATATATTCCAGAACTTCCGAACTACGGAAAGACCATCACCATTCTGAACCTCCTGAACCATACCAGCGGCTTGCGCGACTACCTCACGCTTTTCGAACTGGCCGGCGTGAACACAGACAATGTCACCACCGACGACGACGCGCTGAATTTGATCGTTCGCCAAAAAGCCCTGAATTTCGATCCCGGCACCGAATGGCTCTACAGCAACACAGGATTTTTCCTGCTCTCCATCATCGTGAAGCGTGTGAGTGGCAAAACTCTTCGTGAATTCGCCGCGGAAAATATTTTTGGTCCGCTTCAAATGTCGGCCACAACTTATCGCGACGATCACACACAGCTCGTGCCGAATCGCGCCCTCGCCTACGACGCGAAAGAAAAGTCTGCAGGCTTTTCCCTCAACGTTTCCTACTTCGAACAAACGGGCGACGGCGCCGTTCACACCTCCGTCGTGGATCTGCTGAAGTGGGATGAGAATTTCTACACCGCGCAAGTCGGCGGCAAGGAATTCCTTGCTGAATTGCAAGAACCCGGCAAACTCAACGATGGCAAGGTGCTGACTTACGCTAAGGGTCTCTCCGTCGGAAAATATCGCGGGTTGCAAACCGTCAGCCACGGCGGCTCTTGGGGCGGTTATCGTGCCGATCTTTTACGCTTTCCCGAGCAGCATTTCTCCGTTGTGTGTCTCTGCAACCTCGGCTCAGCTCGCCCTTCGTCGCGCGCAGTCAAAGTCGCCGAAATTTATCTCGGCAACCTGATGATCCCCGCAAAATCGAAAGCAGCCACGAACAGTGACGACGATTCGCCCAAGAAGAAGGAAACAGTTTCATTCACCAACAGCCAGCTGTCGCTTTTCGAAGGAGATTACTGGAGCGGAGAGCTGGAAATCATTTACCGAATACGCTTCGAATCCGGCTCCCTGGTTCTTCGCGTCAAAAACTTACCGCCAAAGGAACTTCGCCCTATTGCCGCCGATGAATTCCAATTGAAGGACGGACTTAAATTCAAGATGGTGGTGAAAGAAGGGATTGTTTCCGGATTCCTGCTTGATGCCGGACGCACTCGCGGCATGTTCTTCGAAAAACGCTAGAAAACTCAATGCGTAACTATGCGCGAAATCCAAAACGTTGCAATCCCCGCTCCAAGCAGGATCCCCGCTAGAATTAGGGCAATTACGCCCAAGGTGAGCCACCGATCGGAATTTATCTTGCTGTGCCCTGCCTCAGTCGAAGAGTCCTTCGAAGAAACGCCTGTTCCATTCGAAGGAGCAAGCACAATTTGGGGAAATGGCTGCGTAGCGAATTCCGGCTCCACCAGAAAACTGTACCCCTTTCGCGGAATCGTCTCGATGTAGATCGGTTTCTCTGTCGAATCGCCTAATATCTGCCGCAGTTTGTTGACTGTCGTGTTCACGTTCGCGTCGAAATTTACGTGTGTATCCGATGGCCACAGCGCCTGCTTTAACTCTTCGCGTGTCACAACATGGCCGTGCTTTGCAATCAACGCAAGCAGCACCTGGTACACCTTGCCCTGCAATTTCAAGCGATTGCCGTTACGGAATACCTGTTGCCGTTGCTGATCTACATGAAATGGTCCAAAGCGGATATACCGGTAACTTTGTACAAGCTCCGCGTTAGCTTCTGTTTCCATCAAGGGACCCACAACCGGCGAGAGATTCTGAGTCATCTACCACACCCTATCCGGATAGACGTACAAACCAGACAAGCGTTTAGTGTTCTTTACGAAAAAAGCGCCGAAAGTGTTTCTCCTAAACAAAAGAAAATATGTGGACTTACGTAAGAATGGATGTACTTTGAAAAACCGTAGAAATTCAGGTTACTTGGCGATTTTTTTCCTAAATTTTATGTCACCAACAGAGTAAGTTCCTTCTATTGAGAACCGCTTTCCGTCCCAACGAACTTTCTCTTGAGTAGCTTACTCCCTTAGATTTCAGAAATTGGAAATTGAGGGACAAATTGTCCCTACTGGTCCCCAATCTGCCCTTCTCACTACAACCATTTTGTACGGACGCGCTTGAGCCTGGCGGCTACGGTCGGACGACCGGATTTAGCGCAAACCCGTGCAGAGGAATCCGTCAAGGAGAGTAAGCAAAATGCGTAGATTGACTTATTTATTGCTGGCGGCAACGTGTGCTCTGTTGCTTGCCAGCGGAGCCTCGGCGCAACGTCTGGATGGCACGCTTCGCGTAACCATCACGGACGGAAGTCAGGCAAGCATCGAAGACGCAAAAGTTACCGTGACCAACGAAGAGAGTGGTGTGGCGAAAGACACCACTGCTTCGAGCGCGGGTACCTATGTTTTTCCAAACGTCCTCGTCGGAACATACACAATCACGATAGAAAAAACCGGCTTCAAGAAGGCCATTCAAAAGGGAGTGGTCGTGGCCTCAAACCAGGTCACCGAAGCGAGTATCGTCCTTGAACTCGGGTCCGTCTCGGCCGTAGTCGAAGTCGAGGCCGGCGCCGACCTGGTGCAAACGCAGTCCTCCGAGATCAATACGAGTTTCGCCGGCCAAGTCGTGAACAATCTTCCCCTGAACACCCTCGGTGGCGACGTGAAGGAATTTGCTTCCTTTGTTCCCGGCACGACT
>Ga0210402_10006041_pt1 | contig 10762 bp, 7 predicted proteins | sample IncBWC7MmetaG_FD_161055 | JGI IMG/M metagenome (GOLD analysis project Ga0210402, IMG submission 161055) | Forest soil microbial communities from Barre Woods Harvard Forest LTER site, Petersham, Massachusetts, United States - Inc-BW-C-7-M | ecosystem: Environmental > Terrestrial > Soil >... | reverse complement strand
TATAAACAATTTGTAATAAGGAATTACCCTTGAAGCGGTATCTTCTAAACTTTCACCTCCGGGTGGTCTTATGGCATAACTTCTTCTCCATATTTCTACTTGTTCTTCGCCATATTTTTTGGTTATTGCTGTTTTATTAAGCCCTTGCAAGTCGCCATAATTTCGCTCGTTTAAGGCTTTATCTTTTTTTATTGGCAGGTTTTGTTGGTGTATTTCTTCTAATATAATATCCAGCGTTTCTTCTGCTCTTTTTAATACTGATGTAAAACAATAATTGAATGTAATATTTCTTAATGATTTGCCGGCGGCGTGTGCTTCATTTCGTCCTTCATCTGTTAATGGCACATCAACTTCCCCTGTAAACCTGTTTTCCAGGTTCCATATTGATTGCCCATGACGAACGATTACCAGTAAAGACATTTTTAATATTGATAAAGAAAGTTAAGGTTTTTTTATGTTGGATAGTTCGGCTATTAATATGGCATTGGTTAACTTTAAAAAATTGATCCTTTTCTTTTAAGGCAATAACAAAATATGCAACCATGAAAAAAGTATTAATAACAGGAGCTACTTCCGGCATTGGTGAAGCCTGTGCCGATCTTTTTGCACGTGAAAAATATGATCTGGTCCTTACCGGCCGTAGAATGGATCGATTAGAAAAATTGGCCAAACGATTGAAAGAAAAATATGAGATCGAAGTTGTTGTATTGAATTTTGATGTGCGTAATAAAGAAGAAGTGGTACAACATTTGGAAAATCTACCTGTTGAATGGAAACGAGTGGATGTGTTGATCAATAATGCGGGGTTAAGCCAGGGTTTGGATCCAATTCAGAATGGTAGTTATGAAGATTGGGATACAATGATCGACACCAATATAAAAGGTTTATTATATGTAAGCAAGGTTGTTTCCAACTGGATGATTGATAATGGATCCGGGCATATTATAAACATAGGTTCCATTGCAGGCAAAGAAGTATATCCCAATGGTAATGTGTATTGCGCTACCAAGCATGCCGTGGATGCATTGAGCAAAGCCATGCGTATTGATCTGTTATCAAACGGAATAAAAGTTACAGCGATACATCCGGGAGCCGTTGAAACCGAATTTTCCGTAGTTCGTTTTAAAGGAGATGAAGAACGTGCGAAAAAAGTGTATGATGGGTTTGAGCCATTGATAGCAAATGATATTGCAGAAACAATCTGGTTTGCGGTATCAAGGCCGGCGCATGTAAATATTAATGAGCTTACTGTAATGCCAACGGCACAGGCAACTGCTATCAATATTTTTAGAAAATGAGTATAAAATGGCTAAAAAAGCACAAAAAATGCCAATAATTGGTCATTTCTATATTTTTTTGACCATTTTTGTCTAAAATAATATAATTATGTAAAATATGTTTATATCTGTTCTGAATCAATAAATTATTATCCTCATATATGATTGATTGTAAATAAGATATGTCAAATTATTAGCCTATTTTGATTACATGTTAATAAAAAAAAGATGTTTAAATTTTGAAATCCTAAAAACTACATTATTTTTGCGCTCATGAAAAAATTATTATTTATCCTTTTCTTTTTGCCAGTGTTGGCAAAGGCACAAGTTGCCAACAACAATAATGGAAGCGCTATCTCCCATTGTATCTTTATCGGTACCAATACGGGTGAATATCAAACCAATGGTAAGTATATTGTTGCCATCGGTAATTTTAAACCGGATGTTGTTTTTCAGGACAGTTCTATAAATATCGATAAAACATTCTCTTACTTTCAAACAGCCAAAGGGAAGATATTACTCTCCTTTATTGAAAAGAATTATCAAAAAACCAGCACCCTGGCGTTTTTCAATAATCTGCAGTTGCTGATAAAGAAGTATTATATCAACCATATTTCTCAATATGTAAGAAACAGGCGTTATGATAAAGCATTTTATGCTTTTAACTAATCCACCGTTTCGTACTATTCAGATTTTACAAAATTTTAAAAAAGCTCACTTAACCAAGTGGGCTTTTTTATTGATTTCTTTCTATATTTTAGCATGATAGAAAACATTTTTCGGTCTCAGCTACTCATATTAAGTAGAAGGGATTGATTGTTTTGGGCAAGGTGCAAACTTAGTTCGTCGATTTTCCTGCTATATTAACCTGCTTTATAATGGAGAAAGGTCTTTAAGTAAAGGCCGGGTAAACTATTCACACAGCAGCGATAACATGAGATATATAAATACGATAATAGGGTTACTGGCCATTCCTTTTTTTTCATGTATCGGTAATGCTGTCTATGCGCAGGAAATAAAAACGTCCAGTGACAAAACAGTAAATGTTTTTGTTCACAACGGGGCTTATAACTTCAATATTTTTACGCTTCAATATAAGGCCCCGTGCAAAGAATGGCTGGCAAACAATAAAGGATATAGTAATCATCCTGATGCCAATTTTGTAACCGATGATAACCCTTCCAACGCAATAGAGCTTTTCGCAAAACGGACCAACGATAGCCGTTATTTTATTGATAAAGACACGGCCTCTAAATTTTATATATTAAAAGCCAATGAAGCTATCAATTATTTAAAGAACGGGCAATGGCTGGCAATTGACAAAAGGTTATCTATCCAACAAAAAAATATATACGAAGCAAGCCATCAGCCGGAACCGGTAGGCTTTGACGTGGCTAACAAAATATCTTATATCAAAACCTTTTCCGGGCCTGTATATTTTAATAACTGGCAATTGATCGGAGAGAAAGGAAGTAATCAAACGTTATTGGCGATAGCAGACTGGTCGAATTTTTCGGCAGGCGATGATGGTATAAAGATAACTGATATCTTCCCAGGGATAGATGCCGAAATGATTGTTGACAAGGGAAGCATCAAAACCAATTTCATCGTTAAGCAAAATCAATTTAAAGGGTATGAACAGTTGATTTTTACAGATGAATTTAAAGCACCTCAACCAGGTGTTTTATCTTTTTCAAGTGAAGAAGAAAGTAAAGGCGACGTTAATTTTGTAGTTGGCAAGAAAGCTTTGATCCAAATCGGGAGTGCTAACATGTATGTAGAAAGCAAGCCAATTGCAACCAATCAACTAATCAATTATAGTGTATCCGGCAACCACTTATCCCTGCTTATAAAAGAGAACGACCTGGATAATATGCTTTCAGCAGGAACCGTATTGATAGATCCACAAGTGAGCAGCATGGATAGTATTGCAATAAGCGATATTGGCGGCTCTATGAATGACGGCAATCCTAATTCAGTGTGTAAATATTCCTTGCCAATAACCCTTCCGGCAAAAGCTACTTTTACATACGTTGGGGTTCAGTTTGGGTATAGTGTTAGTTCCTTAGCTTATCTTGGCCAGGCAAATGCTTTCTTTGGCATGAAGGGGTGTAGCTTTTATTATACTTATGGGGATCCTCCTACAGATTCTAATTATTTTAAAACCAATTATTCTCTTTATACGAAGGGATGGGGAAATGTTTCTGCTTTTATCTCAAATTGTTTTCCACCACCTTCCTGCACTACGCAAGATGTAAAATTTCTTTTTGGAATGTATAACACTGTTGCTAATAGTACTGATAGCGGCGCATGCAGTAATAAATATGAAAGTGCATACAAACCTTTCCAGGTATTGCTTGGAGGGTATACTTCACAGCTAAATAGTATATCTTCTCCAACATCCATATGTCATTCAGGCAATACAACGTTATCCGCAACAGGTATGTATGGAGTGCCACCTTATACATATAGTTGGGATCATGGCGGAGGTAATAACAGCACCGTAATAGTCACTCCTGCAACTACTACCAACTATACGGTTACAATAAGCGATCAATGCGGTGATACAGCTACCGGCAGTACACTGGTAACGGTTATACCACAGGTAACACCGGCCATTATAATAACCACACCAGATACTTCTGTTTGTTTGGGAACGCCGGTAACTTTTTCCGCTACTGCTACCGGTGGCGGTAATAACCCGATCTATCAGTGGAAACTAAACGGCAATAGTGTTGGTACTAACGGTGTCACCTATACGAATAATACATTGTCTAATAATGATTCGATCTATTGTGTATTTACAAGTAATGCTGCCTGTGCAACAACACCAACTGCTATAAGCAATACAGTTGTAATGAGTGTTCTTCCGATATTAATACCTTCTGTAAATATTACTGCTTCAGCAAATGGCGTGTGTGGAGAAATACCTATAACATTTACTGCTATTGCCGTTAATGCGGGTCCGTCACCTTCTTATCAATGGAAATTGAATGGAAACAATTTTGGTGGCAACGATTCGCTTTATGTATCCGATAGTATAGCAGACGGAGACATGGTAAGTTGCATTATATCTGTCAGCAATACCGGATGTTATACAAACCCAACCGCTACTTCCAATCAACTTTCGATGGATATAAGGCCAATTCCCGGAATTGTCTTAACGGCTTCCAGACTTGTTATACCGAAAGACGATACTACTCAATTAAATGCTATCATAACGGGCGGTTATACTTCTTTTGCGTGGACGCCAACAACAGGATTAAGCGATCCGCTTATTACCAATCCTATTGCCATTCCTTTGTCATCTACTGTCTATCTTATTAATGTTACCGATACGGATGGTTGTATAAAAGGCGATAGTATTTTGATCGGCGTTTATGACCCTGTATTTATTCCCAATGCATTCACTCCCAATGGAGATCGGGATAATGATGTATTCAGGGTTCCTCCAGCCATTAATTTTGATCTTTCAGATTTTGTGGTGTACAACCGATGGGGAACAAAAATTTTTGAAACATCCGATATCACGCAAGGGTGGGATGGAACCTACCAAGGGAACAAATGCGATGTAGGCACCTATGTATATATTATTACCGGCTCTAATGCCAAGGGAAAAGTGTTTATTAAGGGGTACGTAAGCTTATTTCGGTAAAAACAATATTAATTATTCCACTTTTGATGTTAATTTCTGGTAAAAGCCGCTGTGGTAACGCATTATGTATTTTTTCAACATTTAGTTAATAATTCCTTTACACAAATTTAATCTTGTATTGTATTATTGTAACGCATTCATGGTTCCACTGTTTGGAGGGATTAAAAGGGAATTCGGTGCAAAACCGAAACTGTCCCCGCAGCTGTAAATTGTATTTAAGCAAATAGTTAATGGTAAATAGCAAGTAGAAAACTCCACTCGCTATTTACTACTCACTACCAGCGATTGATGTTCTCCGCCACTGTCTCGGCTAAGCCGAGACGGGAAGGCAACATCAAACAATAAGTCAGAAGACCTACCATAAATCGCATGCGTTTATGCTTTCGGGCGAAAGGCAGTGAACTGAGTACTTTCGGAATTTCTTTCCGCTTGTAATCAGCTCCTCTGTCTCTCAACAAAATTATTTATCTGTTTTAAAATTGATCAAGATGTCGAAGGAGAATGAGATTTTACTGAAAGAGAACAAAGACCGCTTTGTCATATTACCTATTAAGTACCCCGCCATATGGGAAATGTATAAAAAACATGAAGCCAGTTTTTGGACGGCGGAAGAGATCGATCTGAGCAGCGATGCAAAAGATTGGGCAGGTATGAATGATGGCGAACGTCATTTCGTTTCTCATATATTGGCATTCTTCGCGGCAAGTGATGGTATTGTAAATGAAAATTTGGCGGTGAACTTCATGAGTGAAGTACAATTGCCGGAAGCCCGTTGCTTCTATGGTTTCCAGATCATGATGGAAAATATTCATTCAGAAACCTACGCCTTACTGATCGATACATATATTAAAGACGCACAGGAAAAAGATCGTTTGTTCCATGCAATAGATACTGTTCCTGCGGTACGTAAAAAAGCAGATTGGGCTTTGCGTTGGATAGAGAATGGAAGCTTTGCAGAAAGATTGGTTGCATTTGCTGCAGTTGAAGGAATATTTTTCAGCGGAAGTTTTTGCTCTATTTTCTGGTTAAAGAAAAGAGGGTTAATGCCAGGACTTACATTCAGTAATGAACTGATCAGCCGTGATGAAGGATTGCATTGCGAATTTGCTTGCTTATTATATAGTATGCTCAGCGAAAAATTATCGCAGGAAGCAGTACATGCGATCATTGCGAATGCGGTTGAAATTGAAAAAGAATTTATCAGTGATGCATTGCCGGTTAAATTGATTGGAATGAATGCAGACCTGATGCAACAATACATTGAATTTGTAGCGGATCGTTGGTTGGATGAATTAGGCTATGCTAAAATGTTCAACGCGACCAACCCATTCGATTTCATGGAAATGATATCCTTACAAGGAAAAACGAACTTCTTTGAAAAACGTGTGGGAGATTATCAAAAAGCAGGTGTGTTAACCGGTGGGAACAAAGAAGCCCAAAACTTCTCATTAGAAGAAGACTTTTAACAAACAAAAACGTTGATTTATTCGTTATAACTATACTACTAACCCGCATAATAATTGTAAGCCATGTTTGTAATCAAAAGAAACGGTAAGAAAGAGTCCGTTACATTCGACAAAGTAACCGCTCGAATTGAAAAACTTTCCTACAGCCTAAGCCCGCTGGTGGATATCCATGAAGTAGCAAAAAAGACCATCGAAGGTATTTATGATTCAGTTCCAACAACCGAACTGGATAATCTTGCTGCTGAAACTGCTGCTGCATTGGCTACTACGCATCCGGATTATGCGATCCTTGCTTCACGTATTGCCGTGAGCAACTTACATAAGAATACATTGAAGAGCTTTTCTGAAACAATGAAAAGGCTTTATAATTATACAGATGAAGTAACCGGTAAAAAATTGCCATTACTCGCGGATGATGTAATGCAGATCATCAATGATAATGCTGAACTATTAGACAGCACCATCATTTACGATCGTGATTTTGGTTTTGATTATTTCGGTTTTAAAACATTGGAAAAATCTTACCTGTTACGCGTTAATGGCAAGATCGCTGAACGCCCGCAACATATGTATATGAGAGTTGCCGTTGGTATTCATAAAAGCGATATTGATAGCGTTATAAAAACGTATCACTTAATGAGCGAACGTTGGTATACACACGGAACACCAACCTTATTCAATGCGGGTACACCAAAACCTCAAATGTCTTCTTGCTTCTTATTAACGATGAAAGAAGATAGCATTGATGGTATTTACGATACATTAAAACAAACCGCTAAGATCTCCCAAAGTGCGGGCGGTATTGGTTTGGCAATTCATAATATTCGTGCAACTGGAAGTTATATCGGCGGCACAAACGGAACAAGCAATGGTATCATTCCTATGTTGCGTGTATTTAATGATACAGCAAGATATGTTGATCAGGGTGGTGGAAAACGTAAAGGTGCTTTTGCTATTTACTTAGAACCATGGCATGCAGATGTATTTGAATTTTTGGACCTGAGAAAAAATCATGGTAAAGAAGAAATGCGCGCAAGAGATCTTTTCTATGCATTATGGGTTCCGGATCTTTTTATGAAAAGAGTGGAAGCAAATGGTGAATGGAGTTTGTTCTGTCCGAATGAAGCACCGGGCTTAAGCGATTGCCATAGCGAAAAATTTGAAGCGTTATACGAACAATACGAAAAAGAAGGACGTGCAAGAAAAACGATCAAAGCACAGGAGCTTTGGTTTGCGATCACTGAATCACAAGTTGAAACAGGAAACCCTTACTTGTTGTATAAAGATGCTTCTAACAATAAAAGCAATCAGCAAAATCTGGGAACGATCAAAAGTTCTAACTTATGTACAGAGATCATTGAGTACACAGCTCCTGATGAAGTAGCGGTATGTAACCTGGCTTCTATCGCGTTACCTCGTTTTGTGATCAACGGAAAATTTGATCATCAAAAATTATACGAAGTAACTTACGAGGCTACAAAGAACTTAAATAAAGTAATCGATAATAATTTCTATCCTGTTAAGGAAGCAGAAAATTCTAACCTTCGTCATCGTCCGGTTGGATTGGGTGTACAAGGTTTGGCAGACGTGTTCATCTTACTACGTTTACCATTTGAAAGCGATCTGGCGAAGATGTTGAACAAGAACATTTTTGAAACCATCTACTTTGCTGCAATGACGGCAAGTAAAGATCTGGCTATCAAAGAAGGCGCTTATCAAACTTTCAAAGGATCACCATTATCAAAAGGAAAATTCCAGTTTGATATGTGGAATGTTGAACCAAGCGATCGTTGGGATTGGGAAACATTGCGTACAGAAGTGGTGAAACATGGCGTAAGAAATTCATTGTTGGTTGCGCCAATGCCAACTGCTTCTACATCACAGATATTAGGTAACAACGAATGTTTTGAACCATACACCAGCAATATCTATACACGTCGTGTATTGAGTGGTGAGTTTGTGATCGTTAATAAACATTTGTTGAAAGACTTAGTGCAAAGAGGTTTGTGGGATAACAGCATGAAGAATAAGATCATTTCTGCAAACGGTTCTATCCAAAATATTCCTGAGATCCCTGCTGATATCAAAGAACTGTACAAAACAGTTTGGGAGATCAAGCAACGTAATTTGATCGATATGGCTGCTGACAGAGGCGCGTATATCTGTCAATCACAATCATTGAATTTATTTGTTGATAGTCCGAGTGGTTCAAAACTAACTTCAATGCATTTTTACGCATGGAAGAAAGGATTGAAAACCGGTATGTATTATTTACGTACACAAGCGGCTACGCAGGCAGTACAGTTCACGGTTGAAAAACAATCCGGTGTTGAAGTGGTTGCCGGCGCTCCAAAAACGGATGATGATGGATTGAATGGGGGTTCCTGCAGCATGGAAGATGGTTGTGTTACTTGTAGCTCATAGTAGAAGTCTCCCTGGTAATTTATATTTATACCGTGTCGGCTTAGCCGACACGGTTTTTTTATCGTTTGATTTTTAATGAACACTATTATCTTTGCCGAAATTTATAAGCATCTTTTGAAATTTATTATCGCCGCCATATTACTCATTGCTTTTACAGCACAAACCTTCAGCAAAGAATTGTTGATATTGGATTATTATGCCAATACGGCTTCATTTGAAAAAGATTGTGTGAACAAGGATAAGCCTATGATGCATTGCTGTGGCCGTTGCCAGTTAAAGAAAAAATTGCAACAGGAAGAGAACAGTGAAAAGAATGCCGAACAGCGCAGTAGTAAAAACGAATTACCTATTTCTTCAAAATCCTTTTTTGCGACGGTTCCTGTAAAAAAGGAACTGGCATATGATATTATATATCCTTCATTATCGGGCAGCAAAGAAATTAAAATGCCGCGTTCTATTTTTCATCCACCCGGCGCATAATCCCTTTATTATTTAAGCGTAGCAATTTAGCTACCGGTATTCGTGTAACACATTGAATAGTGTGATTGCATGTATGTGTATTATCTTAAATCTTATTTATGAGAAAGACAACATTGTTGTTCTTTAGTTTCATTGTATCTATATCATCTTTATTTGCGCAAACAGTTATCAAAGGAAAGATCATTGATAAAGAGAATAAAGAACCTCTTTCCTGTGTCACGATCCGTAAAGGGAAAAATAGCACCATAACAGATAAGCAAGGTTGTTTTCGTTTATCGGTTACAGTAGATACAGGCTCTCTTTTTATTTCCTGTATTGGCTATCATTCGCAGCAGGTAAGGATTGACAATACATCAACTTTGTATATCGTTGAATTGGAACATGGTCCTGTTGATATGGATGATGTGACCATTAGTTCAAGTATTAATAATAATTCTTTTCACACGATCAGTAGTATCGATCTTAACCTTCATCCGGTTAATTCGTCGCAGGACCTGATGCGTTTTGTTCCGGGATTGTTTTTAGGACAACACCAGGGCGGTGGCATTGCCGAGCATATTTTTTTCAGGGGTTTTGATGCGGATCATGGAACCGATGTAAATGTATCCGTTGATGGTATGCCATTGAATTTGGTTTCTCATGCACACGGACAAGGTTTTGCAGACCTGCATTACCTGATACCGGAATTGGTAAAGAATTATGATTATGGCAAAGGCCCTTATTATAATGAGTACGGAGATTTCACCACTGCAGGCTATGTAAGTTTTAATACCTATGATGTATTGAATAAAAGTTTTATAAAACTGGAGGGCGGACAATACAGTACGGGCAGGGCGGCAGGAGCGATCAATCTGTTAAGTGATAATGCAAAACAAAAAGGTGAAACTGCTTACATCGCAGGAGAGATCGCATATACAGATGGCGCATTTGACTGGGCGCAACATTTTTACCGGGCAAATATTTATGGAAAATACAATGTAAATATTTCTTCCAAAACCAAACTGACAGTAACACTTTCTGATTTTAACAGCAACTGGCGATCTTCCGGAGAAATTCCTGAACGAGCCGTGGCAGAGGGTTTGATCGGCCGGTTTGGATATATTGATAGTGCACAAGGAGGTTCTACAAGTCGTGCCAATGCGATCCTTAAAATCAATTCGAATTTGTCAGATAAATTATCATTAGAAAACCAGGTGTATTATTCACGCTATGCATTTGATCTTCATTATGACCCGACTTTTTTTGCGGAGGATAGTGTTAACGGAGATCAATTAAGACAAAAAGAAATACGAGACTTGTTTGGCTACAATGGTAAATTGACACAACACACCACTATTTGTAATAATGCATTGCTTACATCTATTGTTGGAATTGGTGCGCAATTGAATAAAATATACAATAGCGAATTATCGCATACGATCGGTCAAGCCATTATCCTGGATTCATTACAATATGGAGAT
>Ga0210402_10006040_pt1 | contig 10763 bp, 6 predicted proteins | sample IncBWC7MmetaG_FD_161055 | JGI IMG/M metagenome (GOLD analysis project Ga0210402, IMG submission 161055) | Forest soil microbial communities from Barre Woods Harvard Forest LTER site, Petersham, Massachusetts, United States - Inc-BW-C-7-M | ecosystem: Environmental > Terrestrial > Soil >... | reverse complement strand
GATCTCGTCGTTGGAGAATTCGCGCTCGTTGAAGACGGCGTCGTAAAACTTGGTGACGCCCCCGACGGGCACTTTGAAACGAATCGCGGGTTTGACGCCGGGAGTCGAGGGCTGGCCGTCTCGGCAGGTGCAGCGCGAGAGGCGGCGCGCTTTGGTTTCGCCGCCTTCTTCAGCGTGGTCACCACCGGCGTATTTTTCGGCGGCGCAGTAACACAGGAAGGCGCTGCCGTTGGCGAGGAGTTTTTTGGCGGCGGCGCGGTAGAGATCGGTGCGCTGCGACTGATAGAACGGGCCTTCATCCCAATCAACGCCAAGCCAGCGCAGACCTGAGAGGATGCCATCAACGAGTTCGGGTTTGTTGCGCTCGGCGTCCGTATCTTCGATCCGCAGAATCATCACGCCGCCGTTGCGACGCACAAACAACCAGTTGAATAGCGCGGTTCTGGCGCCGCCAACGTGAAGATAACCGGTGGGCGAAGGCGCAAAGCGCACGCGTATGCTGGAGGTCGATTTTGCTACTGAATCACTACTCATGATCTAGAGTTTCCCAGGAGTTCCTTAGTGCGAGTGCAAAACATTCAGTGTAGCGAAACAGCGGAAATGCGTCCAACAGAGGCTGGTAGCTGGGCTGAATGTATCGGAGAGAGATGATGCAACGGAGCCGCGTGGCTACGATGGCAGTTGCGGGAGGCGGGCCGGCAAGATGCCGGCGCCACCAGAGTCGGCGCCCTACGCCTTCTTTGCTGTGGACTGGACCTGGTGACGCTGCGCTCATTTTTACTTCAGTTTTTCTCTGCTGTAGCATCACACCGTGAAGCCTTTCGAGTTGCTCGGCCAGGCGGTTTCTCCCGACGGTAAAGTGATGAAGCTGGTTCGTCGCGGCGACGAGTACGTGATTCTTATCGACGGCGCGATTCTTATGTCCAGCCGCATGCATGGGTCGGAGGAGGCTTTGGCGACGTTGGGTTGCGAGCGGGCACGAACGCTGCGGCAGCCTCGCGTGCTTATTGGCGGTCTCGGAATGGGTTTCACGCTGCGTGCGACGCTCGATCTGCTTCCACCGGATGCGACGGTTGTGGTTGCCGAGTTGGTGCCTGCGGTGGTGGAGTGGAATCGTGGGCCGCTCGGACCGTTGACGGGACACCCGCTGAAGGATCAGCGCGTGCGAGTCGAGACGGGGGACGTGGGCGTCACTCTCAGTTCGCGGCGTGGGCAATTCGATGCTGTGCTGCTCGACGTGGACAATGGCCCGGCCGCAATGACCTCGTCGAATAACGCCGGACTTTACAATAAGCGTGGAATCGCCGCTGCTAGTGCGGCGCTCAGGGCAGACGGAGTGCTGGCGGTGTGGGCGGCCCGAGAGGATCGAAAATTCGAGCAGCGATTGCGCGATGGCGGATTCGAGGTACAAGTGCGGCGCCCGCGCGGCCGGCTGAAAAAGGGTGGCCCCCGCCACGCCATCTTTTTCGGCTACAAAACCTAGAGTGAAATCGAAATCATTGGTCCGGTAGGTCGACTAACCAAGAGTTGAGCTTTCGTGCAAAGACTTCTCGCGCCAGTCAGGGCATCAGTGGCAATCTTGAAGCATGTCAACCTAGCTGTGTATTATTCGCTCCGAAAGAGGTTCGGATGAGACCTACGTTGGTGTGGCCCGCAATCCTTTTGCTAACATCCGCGAACCTGAACGCTCAATCGGTTTCTCCGGCGGCTCGAAAGGCCGTTCAAGTGATTCAGAAGCTGCGCTTGATTGATGCACCGAATTCCCGGGATACTGACGCCGGTCCACCCCCCAAAGTTCCATATCTGCTCAGGCAACTGAATCAAGAGCTCAAGGCACTCATTACTGAAGACCTGAACGACCAGAACCAAAACACATTGCCCAATGAAGAAGAGATACTCGATCACCTGAGGGCTGCAGGATGGCAAGAATTGCCGAGTAACAAATGGACCGCTTATGGAGAAATCCGGAAGATCAAGTTCGACTTGAATGCCGACTACAATCCACCGATCCTGATTGTTTCCACTCGACTTTGGCTGCCTTGCGGCGCCACCGACCCCGATTCCGCGATTTACGTCTTTCGTGGGATGTCTCGCCGATGGGAATTAGTTCTGTCCACGGATTCTGATTTTGACCCGGTCGGAGGGGACGATGAAGACGGCCTGCAATACAAGACATCTCCGCGGGATTCAAAAGGGCGTTGGTTTCTTGCGGTAGCACAATTACCACCCTCGTGTGGCGGAGCTGGGAATGTTCTGCGTTACAAGGTTCTTCGCCCGGGAGCGAACCCAGACAATCCAGCAGTCCTTGTCGCGCGACGCGAGGTGATCGAGAGGGGGTTTGACCCTATATTTCGTCTTGAGGTCCAGAATGAGTGGTTTGCCGTTACCGAAGGCAAACAAAGAGCGCTTGATGGAGGGACGGGAGTTCGTATTTTGCGGTATGCGGTTGACGCCAACAAGATTCGGCGCATCGCTCCACTGGCGGTGTACCCGGAGGACTTTCTAGATGAATGGGCTCAGTTGTCCTGGGACGAAGCACGGCAATGGGTAATCGGATCATCGGAGGGCAGCCTGAAAAAATGGCATACCAAATTGAACAATATCGGAAAAAACTCATCGGAGATCGAATTCGTCCGACGCTGTTCGGGGAATGGAGACAGTGAAGGGACTTGGCTAATCGAGCTGGCCGTTGACAGCCGGTCCGATCCTTCGATGGAGGACAAGCGGGTCTACGTCCAAGTGGAGAAAAAGAACAACGCTTTTTTCTTAAACAACATCCAGAAAAACCTTCCTGCTGGATGCTCCGGGCAAACTCTTCCCGCGCTGAGGGAGGGACGGAAATTGCCCAGCTGGTAGAGCTGCTGATCGCTAACACCAAAATAACGCCATTCACTTAGGCGGGCTACAGCATAGGCCGCGGGTTGCGGATTGGACTGCGCGGAGAGCGAAATGGCGGTCACTAACCAAGGGAATAGCGCGGGCATCGAATAGCTGGCAATTGGTTTTATGAATCACGCGTCACGTGCGCAAAGAGTGTTGCCAGCAGACGCCAGAGCGCGGCGGTGCTAAGCGAAAGTTGGTTGAGCGTAGCGGGGGAAGCTGCGATTTCCGAGTGGGAGCGGCGGTTGGTACACTGTGGACAGCCGGAGTGGCGGTTTTACGATTGAGATTGACGATACCAGGAGACGAGCATGTTACGGATAAACGACGAAGCGCCTAACTTCACGGCTGAAACTTCGCAGGGCACGATCAACTTCCACGAATGGATTGGCGACGGCTGGGCGATTTTGTTTTCGCACCCCAAGGATTTTACTCCGGTCTGCACCACGGAGCTGGGCTACATGGCCGGGCTCCAGCCGGATTTCGAGAAGCGCAATTGCAAGATTATTGGGCTGAGCGTGGACCCGGTGAGCAGCCACAGCAAGTGGGCGGTGGACATCGAAGAGACGCAAGGGCACAAAGTGAAGTATCCGATGATCGGGGATCCAGAACTCAAAGTGGCGAAGTTGTACGGCATGCTTCCAGCGGAGGCTGGAGAGACTTGCGAGGGACGCACGGCAGCCAACAATGCCGCGGTGCGCACGGTGTTCATCGTGGGGCCGGACAAAAAGATCAAGCTGATGCTGAGCTATCCGATGAGCACGGGACGTAATTTCGACGAAGTGCTGCGAGTGCTGGATTCGATGCAACTCACCGCCAAGCACAAAGTGGCGACGCCGGTGAATTGGAAAAATGGCGACGACGTGATCATTCTGCCATCGGTTTCGGACGAAGAGGCCAAGCAGAAGTATCCGGACGGCTGGAAGGCGCCGCGGCCCTATCTGCGGATCGTTCGCCAGCCGAAATAACAGACCGCAAGCGAGGTTGACATCGCGTGATCCTCAAGCAGTTCTATCTGCCGTGCCTGGCGCACGCTTCCTACCTTATTGGGGATGAGGCGACGGGGACGGCGGCGGTTGTCGATCCGCAACGCGATGTGGACCGCTATCTGGCGTTTGCCGCCGAACATAAACTGCAAATCAAGCATGTTTTCCTGACGCATCTGCACGCGGACTTCATCGCGGGCCACCTGGAGTTGCGCGACCGCGTAGGCGCGATGATTTATCTGGGGGTCAAAGCGCAGGCGGAGTACCCGTTTACCCCGCTGAGCGATGGCAGCGTGGTGGAATTCGGGAAAGTGCGACTAAAGGCGCTGGAAACACCAGGGCATACTCCGGAATCGATTTCGCTGGTGGTCTACGATCTGAAGCAAAGCGAGAGCGAACCGCACGCGGTTCTAACCGGCGACACATTGTTCATTGGCGACGTGGGGCGACCGGACCTGCGCGCGGCGCTGGGCTGGTCAGCCACGGACTTGGGATCGCTGCTTTTCGACTCGCTGCAAACGAAGCTGCTGCCGTTGCCGGATGCGAGCCTGGTGTATCCGGCGCACGGCGCCGGGTCGCTGTGCGGGAGAGCTATCAGCAAGGAGACGGTGTCGACGATCGGAGAGCAGCGGCGGTTGAATTATGCGCTGCAACCGATGAGCAAGAAATCGTTCATCGAGCTGGTGACTGCGGACCAGCCGGAAGCTCCACCTTATTTTGTGTACGACGCGGTGCTGAACAGCAAGGAGCGGCCAACGCTTGACCAAGCGCTGGAACGCGAACTGAAACCGCTGGAACTGGACCGCGTGCTGGAACTGCAGGGCGGCGGCGCACAGGTTCTGGACACGCGCGAGCCGGAAGAATTCGCCACGGCGCATCTCGCGGGCAGCATCAACATCGGGCTGAGCGGGCAGTACGCGACGTGGGCCGGCACAGTGCTAAATCACGATAATGCCATCGTGATTGTGGCCAACCCCGGCCGGGAATCGGAGTCGGCGGTGCGGCTGGGACGCATCGGGTTCGACAACGTGGCGGGCTATTTGCGCGATGGAATGCAAAGCCTGGAACGACGGCCGGAATTGACGGCAACAACAGAACGACTGAGTGCGCCGTTGGCCGCGGAGATTCTGGCGTCTGGAGAGGCGCCGCAACTGCTCGATGTCCGAACGCCGCGCGAGCACGGTCAGAAGTTCATCGCTGGAAGCCTAAGCGTGCCGCTGAATCATCTTGCGGAGCGCGTGCGGGAGCTGCCGACGAATCGGCCTGTGCTGGTTTACTGCGCAGGTGGCTATCGATCTTCGATCGCGGCGAGCTTGCTGCAGCGGGCCGGATTTGCAAACGTCACGGAGATTGCCGGCGGCATCGCGGCGTGGGAGACGGCGAAATTGCCGGTAAGCAGCGCCTAATCCCGGACAAATCGCTGGAACTTCCAAGCGGCTGGCAATTTTCGGGTGACCTGTGGCAATCTTTTGGCATGGGAAACAAAGACGCACGCTCACGTGAAAAGAAAAAGCCGAAGAAGGCAGCTCCTAAGCTCGCTCCGCCCTCGCGCTACGCTCCGCCGGCACCGGCGCCAGCGCCAGCGCCGGCGCCGAGTCCAGCGCGGACGCCCGACAAGCCCTAACCCTGATTTTTTCGGGTAGCTCCGTGAAACATGCGTTGCGGCTGGCTTCTTAGCCGCGCGCCGACAAATGCCCGGCGAGGCGCTCGAGAGTCTGCTTGCCGCCTTCGACGACGCCGTAGGTCTTGGCTACGTGTTCGAGGACCGCGGCGGACGGGAAGACCATTCGCCCGATAACTTCGGTCTTGCTGCCTTGAGCTTCAAAAGTCCATGTGACTTCACACGGCATGCCGGAATCATCGGCTTTGCCGCCGCTCTGCACATAGACGATGCGCTCGGGTTTGACGACTTCGATGAATTTGCAAAGGTTCGCGTAGTCGGTGCCGTCGGGGCCATGCATGGTGTGCCGCCAGATGCCGCCGGGCCGCACATCCATTTCGTGATTCGTGGTGGTGAAGCCTGTTGGTCCCCACCACTTCACAACTTGCTGCGGATCGGTGAAAGCTTTCCAAACGAGTTCGCGCGGGGCATCGAAGACGCGGGTGAGAATGACCTCGCGGTCGGAAGTATCCTCAGTGGTGCGAGCCGCTTCCTGAGTCACAGGAGTTCTCCTCAATTCTCTTCCGCGCTCGAATTAATCCGAGCGCAGAGCGTGCATGACGTCCACGCGGGTGGCGCGCCAGGCGGGCAGGAAACAGGCGGCCAGCGCGGCGAGCGTCATCACCACAAATGCCAAGCCGAAAGCCAGCGGGTCGCGCGGACTCACTTTGTAAAGCAGATAGCCGAGCAGGCGAGTGAGCGCGAGGGCGGCTGCGGCACCGACAGCGATGCCGCCGGCGGTCAAGCCCAGACCGTAGGACATGACCAGGCGCAACAAGTCGGAAGCGCCGGCACCGAGGGCCATGCGCAGGCCGAGTTCACGGGTGCTCTGCGAGACCGCGTAAGACATCACACCGTAGAGACCGACGGCTGCGAGCACGACAGCGAGTCCACCGAAGACGCCGAGAAGCATGACGGCGATGCGCTGCGCTGATGTGGTGCGGTCCATCTGTTCGCGCATGGTGATGAGTTCGTTGAGCGCTAGGTTCGGGTCCAGTGCGCGCACTTCCCGGGCAAGCGCCGCGGCCATCGCTTGAGGCGGCTGGCTGGTACGGAGATTCACACCGACGAGCGTGGAGAAATTCTGGCGGAGCGGGACGTAGAAGAATGGCTTGGGTGTTTCGAGAAAATTGGAATACTTCGCGAGCTTGGCGACGCCCACGACTTGCATCCAGCGGCCCTTGACTTGAACGCGGCTGCCCACAGGATTGGCGCCGCGCCAGAACTGCGCGGCCATCGTTTCGTTAACGACAGCGACCGGCGGAGCGTTTTCGTCATCGGCGCGGGTGAACTCGCGGCCGGAGAGAAGCGGGATGCCCATGGTGGCGAGATAGCCGGGACTGACTTCGTCGTAATTGGCGGTAGGCTGCTCGTCACGCGGTGGTTGGTAGCCGTCGACGGCGATGGGAGCCGACGAATAGGTGCGATAGCTGAAGGGCGCGATGCGAGAATACGCGGCGGACTCGACGCCCGGGATGGTGTGGATGCGTTCGATCAATTGATCCTGGAAAATGCGGGCGCGGGGAACGTCGTAGCCGACGGCGAACAGATTCACGGCGGTGATGAGCACGTTGTCTGTGGAGAAGCCCGGGCTGGCGGTGCGGATGGCTTGCAGACTTTGCACGACGAGGCCGGCTCCGACCAGCAACAGGAAACTCAGCGACACTTGGACGAGCACGAGCGCGGAGCGAACCCAGGCTTTGCCGCGGCCGCCGACTACTCCGGCCGAGTCTGCTTTCAATGCGGCAGCGATATCGGCCTTGCCGCTCTGTAGCGCGGGAACCAGCGCAAAAAGCAGGGTGGAGAACACGCAAACGCCTGCGCTCAGCGCGAAGACGCGCCAATCGAGTTCGCCGCCGAGATACATGGGCACACCGCGCCAAGGAATCAGCCGCACCAGAAGGTTGCGGCACCAGTAGGCCACGATCAGACCGGCAGCAGCGGCTAACGTCGCGAGAATAAAACCTTCGGTGACCAGTTGCTTGACCAGGCGGCCGCGGCCGGCGCCGATGGCCAGGCGAACGGTCATTTCATGGCGGCGGGCAAAAGAGCGAACGAGGAGCAGATTGCTGACGTTGGCGCAAGCGATGAGAAGCACGAAAACCACTATCGCGAGGGCGATGCCCAGGGTCGGCGCCAAAGCGCCGGCGTTGTTGAAGGGAGTTTGCCAGAGCGGGAACAATTTGACGCCGCGGCCGCGGTTGGTTTCCGGATACACCGCTTCGAGGCGCTGCGCCACCGCGGAAATCTCCTGCTGGGCCTGAGCGAAGGTTACGCCCGGTTTGAGCCGCACAAAGCCTTCAATCCAGCGGTCGCCGCGGTCTTCCAATTTGTAACCCGTGGAATCGAAGGTTTCCTGCATCGAAGCGGGAACCCAGAATTGGAAGGCGTAGCCGACGAAAGTTCCGTAAAACCGTTCGGGGGCGACGCCGACGATAGTGTGCCGTACGTTGTTGAACAGCTGAGTCTTGCCGATGATTTCCGGGTCGCCACGGAAGCGGCCTTTCCACATCTGATAGCTGATCACCGTTACCGGATGGGCGTTGCGGCCAAAGTCTTCCGCAGGATCGAAACCGCGGCCGAGAAACGGGCGGACACCCAGAGCATCGAAATAGTTTGCGGATACGACGCTGCCGGTGGCGCGTTCCGCGCGGTCGCCAATGCTCAGCGTGACTCCGGTGATTTTTTCGGCGATGAACGCATCAAACAGCGTGCAGTTCCTTTGCAAATCGACGAAGTCCGGCCAGGACATCTCGTCGAGCCCGCTAGCGCCGCGAGAGGTTCCGGTAATCGCGAGCAAACGCTCCTGATGAACGACCAGCGGATAGGGACGCAGCAGCACTCCTTCGATCCAACTGAAGACCGCGGCGTTGGCGCCGATTCCCAGGGTCAGGCAAAGAATGGCCAGGAGCGAGAATCCGGGACTGCGGCGAAGCATGCGGAGGCCGAAGCGCAGATCTTGTAGGGTGGTTTCGAGCATGGGTAGCCCTCGTCGATCGCGGTAGCTTTCCTTGCTCTGCTCGAAGCCGCCGAAATCGCGAAGGGCCTTGCGGCGCGCTTCGCCGACAGGGAGGCCTCTTTGCAGATGCAAGTCCACCGCCATTTCGAGATGTGAACGGAGTTCCTGGTCCAAATCATCTTCGAGACGGCGGCGCCGGAAAAGTGTCGCGAGACGCTGGAGGAATATGCGTAGGGTCTCGCGCATGGTTCCGGTTGCTCCTTTAGGCGATCAACAGGAGTCTACTATAGTTCTGTAGACGGTCAACAGGAGCTTCTTCCCACATATCGGCCTGGCGCATGCCCCGTAGACCATATGGCGCACCGCAACTTCACGCTCTGCTGGTCATTCCGATCTCAGTGCTTCCATGGCGTCGATGCGCGCGGCACGTGCCGCCGGCCATGCGGACGCGACCACCGCGGCTACGAGCAGAACCAGACCCGAGGCGATCACCGGCAACGGGCTGGGCATTCGGACGTCAAGGAAATAGCTGCCGGCGAAACGAGCGAGGAGATAACCGCCCGCCGCGCCAACAACGACTCCGGTGACGGCCATCAAGGCGCCTTCACCGATGACTCCTGCAAGAAGCCGTTGCGGCGGCGAGCCAAGGGCGAGGCGGATGCCAAATTCGCGTGTGCGCGCGCTGACGGAGAAGGCAAGTACGCCCGCAACGCCAACCAACGCGATCAGTAACGCGGCGCCGGCGAAAACGCCGAAGACCACCGTGTTCAAGCGATCGGGAGTGAGGACCTCGGCGCGAACATCTTCGAGAGTCGCGGCGCGCTCGATGGGTTGATCCGCGGACATCTCGCGGATGATTCTGGTAATCGGAGTCACCAGCGAATACGGATTGCCGCTGGTGTGAACGAAGAGGCGACCGCCAAACAGCGGTCCCTGATCGAAGGAAGTGTAAACCGTCAGCGCGGGGCCGGGCACGACGTGCTCATCATCAATATCGGCGGCGATGCCTACGATGCGCCGCGGATCGGTGCTGATACCGACGAACTTCATGACTGGATCGGTCCAATAAACGTGGCGATTGACTGCGTCCTGATTTGGGAACATGCGCTTAGCGAGCGTTTCGCTCACGACAACCACCGGCTCTTTGCTCTGGCCGTCGAGCGCATTGAGATCGCGTCCGGCAATGATCGGAACGCCGAGAGCGGCGAAGAATCCAGGAGAAACGACGCGGAAATGCGCGCGTGGATCCTCCTCGCCTGAGGCGCGAACGTGACCGTCAGCGGAGAATTGGAAGCCGGGACCAAAGTTGCCGGCGTCGCGCCAGGGAACCACCAGGCCGAAGGCGGACTTATCCACGCCGGGAAGCTCATCGATGCGCCGCATGGATTCTTTGTAGAAGTCGACGACTTGCTGGGGGCTCTTTCCGTAGGACATGGCCGGAACGTTGATGGCCAGGACGCGGCGCATATCGAGCCCGGTCCGCGCGGCTTGCATGGAGATGAGGGTGGTGATCAGCATGCTGGCGCCGGCAAGGAGCATGAAGGATGCGGCGATTTGCGTGACGGCAAAAATCCGCAGGCGACGATTGGTGCCGCTGGTGATGCGAAAGCTCCCGGTCGCCAGGCCGGAGCCTTGCGATGAGTTGGAGTTGGGGAGATGCGGCACGTACGCAAGAAGAACCGCGGCAATGACCGCGAGAATAGCGCCGACCCAAAGCATGGTTGCGTCCACTGTGAGATCAAGCGCTCGGACTGAGAAGCGCGAGGCGTAACGCGCGAGAACGGCGAGTAGTGGGCGGGCGATCAGGACGCCGAGCGTGGCCCCGGCTACGCAGAGGACCAAACTCTCAGCGAGCAGGGTGCGGCGCAGTGCGCCGGAGCTCGCGCCCAGGGCCGCGCGAATACTCAATTCGCCTTCACGGCGAACGGAGCGCGCGAGGATGAGATTAGCGACGTTGGAGCAGGCAATGATGAAAACCAGGCCGGAGGCGGCCAGAAGAACGAGCAGAACGTTGCGAGCACCGGAAGTGATTTGATCGCGTAACAGCTTGGCATCGATGCGATAGTCACCCTGGGCCGAATAGGCGTCGGAATGGTCTTTGGTCATTGTGCCGTAGGCGGTGCGCAGGTCGGCGCGGGCTTGCTCGAGAGTAACGCCGGGAGCGAGACGACCGAAAAGTTCCGTCATGCGATGGACGCGGCCGGTGACCATGGTGGCAGACATGTGATGCGGGCTGGTGACGAGGTTGGCGATGATTTCGGTGTCCGACGGATACGGC
>Ga0210402_10006039_pt1 | contig 10763 bp, 11 predicted proteins | sample IncBWC7MmetaG_FD_161055 | JGI IMG/M metagenome (GOLD analysis project Ga0210402, IMG submission 161055) | Forest soil microbial communities from Barre Woods Harvard Forest LTER site, Petersham, Massachusetts, United States - Inc-BW-C-7-M | ecosystem: Environmental > Terrestrial > Soil >... | reverse complement strand
TATACTCCTAACGAAGAGTTGGATTCCTGGCAGATCGTTCTTGCTCACTTAACCTCCTTCCTTGAACCATAGGACCTCGAGCCCCCTCGATCGTCGGTCTAAGTTGACAGTTCTGATCAACAGAATGCCTTCAAACAATTCAAAACTCTTATCAAGATGGGACACACCTCACAGAGGCAGAGCACATATGTGCAGTGGCTGTGCAACTACTTGCCTAATTTGTCAGTTTTAACTTAGAATTGTCATTTTAAATTATTTCTGGGGTAATCTCTTGGCTCATAAGCCTGCAACACATTCTGTAGTGTATATTTATTATTCTTTCACAATAGTTACTAGTGCAAGCTCTAGTATTTGTGTTGCAAATTTCAAAACATTGTAAGGGCAACCCTAATACTGAGGATATCACTCAGGCTAGAAGGGGGAATCCAAAGTATATAAATGATCAGAGTCTAGATACATGATAGGCCCTACTCACCTAGAAGGGGGAATCTGAAGAGATAAACCTAAGGAGACCCCCAACTAGGAAGAGTGATGTGTCTATACAATAACTGTATAGTATCAAGCCACCAAGCTGGCTGTCAGACATAAGTGAGATCTAGGAAGGTAGGAACATAATATATATGTAAGTGTGGTGTAGTGCAGTAGAGTCCATGGTACATGTGGTGTGTGTCCGACATTGGAGAGTGCGCAGGTGGTTTGTCTGACATCGGACCATGATGGAAAGGGTCAGAAATGGGTGTCCCCTGACAAACATCAGCAAAATGACAAATTTCTGGCAGACTTTCAATACTTGTTTGGGCTTTTCTGCTTGCCTCACAAGACCAAACAAAACATGAAAATGCTAAATCTATGAACTGTGCTATGCTGGGGATTTGGCTATTGATGCCACTATTTAAGTATAATAGTAATATAGATATTGGATAGGAAATCAATTTAAAAAGCAACAAATTTGTGTGAAAATGGGCTCGCTAGACCAAAAATACTCTGCTCATTGTCAACAACAATGACAAGGCAATACAGATAAATAAACCTTATTCTGATTATACCAGTATGCTTGGAGGGGCTAAGGATAGACTTTCAGTGCTTGTACAAGCACCAACAAGAAAATTGTGAAAATACTGATGAACACAGTTTGTGGTGTTATTTGGCAGGGCATCGCTTATGTCAGCATCACGCGACATTGGCGGGAATTGCCGCCTTCGGGTAACACCGTGACTTTGGCAAGAGATCGCAAAATCTCTTGAGGCTGTGCATTGAGTTTGAAAATATGGACCCGATTTAGCATTCTAAACGGACAACTCTCTATTTGCAATAGGTACCAAAATGTGGGGACCCTGGTGCAGATTACATAGATACACTCGTAATTACCATTAGATCATCACACCTGTGTGTTCCAATCGGCCGAGGCCGGTCGAGAACCACCCGAGCATTGTAGTTGGATTATAGACCTTAAAGTGTAAGTGTTCATATTTGCAAAGGTTGTCAAAGGTTGTTTGTTACCAAGGAATATGCCTTGTTTAGCGCTGTGGCTTACTTGACCTCCAGCCTTTTTGCAAAAGGTAGCGGGCTCAAAGCGGGCTGTGCCACTTGTCGGGCCTACCTGCTTTATTTTATAACGGACATGTATATTTGGATTTTGGAGGGGAGACATGATGTGTCTTATGCTGCTAATATGCAATCTCAGTGGGCATCGTGACATGGCCCCGGAGTTCATGAGTAAATAATTATTTAAATTTTAATTGCCGGCGGTCCGATTAACCTCAGCGGCGAATCTCCTCGTGCCTGAACTTTGCTTAGTTATTAGTCAGCAGTAAGGCAGCCTCGAGGCATCGAGTTTGCTTCTCTCTCTCTAACTCTCGCCATGGACTGCCACGAAACTCATGGGAGCAACGCCATCGGTGTCCCCATCTCTCCAGTGATCGAACCCTTGGAGCGTACAGAATGGCTGGATTTTATAGCTAACGACGGTATCTTTTTTCTGTTGTTGTTGTGTATAGTGCTCTGATTTTAATATGTCTCAGCCGTTGAGTCGCGGAAGAACTTGGACCGACAAAGTGACGAAAGGCCAATTACCCATGAATCGACGCGGAAGTTGCCTCCTGACAAACAGCGGACTAGTCTCAAAAACTTGAAGAAGTTGATGGCTAGGTGGAAATCTGTGAGACTGGTTAAAGGCATGCGCAGGTCAATTTCTACGTCTGCGAGATGATCCATCAACTTATTTATTCCGAAAAATCATATCAGAAAGGAAATGCCGATCGTCGATGCGTCAGATACTGCTGGTGTGCCTGTCCAAGGACAACTTGGCAGTGATAATGAAACGCACACGTCCGTTCTCTTCTTCCGCGAGATGATCGACAGTATACTTACCTGTATATTCTACGTTAGCGGAATATTGCTGATTAACGCGACCGGTGCCCATAGTTCACAGGACCACATTCAAAGAGAATCTACGAACATACTTGGTGAATACCCCGTCGATTCCATGCACAGGTCAATTGCCATGTCTTACCGAGGTGATGGTTACTACTTGCTCTCATAGATCACATTAGTCTGGAGACGTCGATCGCCGAGCGAGATGCTACAACTCCGAAGCGACAACCTCGTGCGGTTCGATTTTTGTGCACGCCCACCGGGCTCCACGTTGGTAGTCAGTTTCCTTTCGTATCCCTTGCCCACCAGGCCGTCGTTGTCGGGGACCCTAACGGCCGCGATGGCATTCTTACATCTGAGTTGCGCCGTATCAATCGCAACGATGTCGAACAACAAACTGTATTTCCCGTGATGCTGGCACCTGCTAGGATCGAAGAGCTCAACAAGGCGACTATTATCGGATACACACAGAAGACTGACGGGGAGATTTTCCAGGAAGGCAAGCCAATGCCGTTGCTTTGATATGATGTTATCGCCTACTCCATTCTCTAGCCTGTGCGTTGATCAAAAATCATGGAACGTACCACTTTGTGTCACGCAACTGTCAGCATTTTGCCGACGCCCTTGCAAAGTCAATTATAGACACGACAGTCATCAAACCTGACTATGATGCATGCTATCGCTTTACACGGGACAGCTTAATGTTCATGAAGACCTCCTTTAATTACTCGGGGCCCAAGGATGGTTGGATCTTGCCAACGGCAAACAAGATTCTTGTCAACGTTACGGAGATGGAAGACGCGGAAACATGGAAAGGTCAGGTCAAAGGTAGCGAGGAGTGTGGGACATTTCTCCGTACGCACCATAATGTCGGTTGCTTCGACACTGCTAATGTCCACGATTCTCAGGCACCGCCGTGGAACGTGTGTGGTGATAATGGTCGCAGATACCGCATATTTTATTATTTACAAGTCAGTGAGGAAACCAAGTCCCATACCATTTATTCATCATATCAAGTGTTCAGTTGTTTCGATAAATACCCTGGCCATTGTTTCGTTTTCACCTTAACGTAGTCGTTTGTCTTGAACTCGACTTTTCAGATCCATGTGTTGACAGATTTTATGTTCAATAGAATGTATTTGTGGTGTGACATCACTAGAAAATGGCCAGGCTGCGGGCTACTACTATTGTAGTCGTATATAGCGTGAGTTGGAGGATCGACCAACACGAGGTGCCATTTCAACAGTCCAAACTCACCACCTCTGCCCATCTCTCGCACCCAAATGGGTCATTCGGACGACCCCGGGAATGGTCTTCAACGGTGTATGGATGATATGGGTGCTGGAATGCATAATCAGGTAAACGTCACCCCACTAAAACTCCAACTCGCACCTCCCATCTAAACAAGTGGGATGGGCTTTCGTTGGCCATGCCCCCCTCCGCAGTCCAACAAAGCGGGAGGGATTTTCGTGGACGAATCGTTATCCGTCCGGATCCGCCACGACCCCCTCTGCTCTCCAATCGGTCGGGGAGGGGTCTTTGTCGCCCAGCCGCATCCACCACCACACCGCTTTCCAATGGAGTGTGAACATATTTTGTCACCTACGCCACCACGGCCGCCCTGTAGAAATGAGCGGGAGGGGAATAAGTCACCTAACAACTGCCCATCCTCTCTTCAAACAAAAGTGAGGGGATCCTCACAGCGCACCCACTCTTTTCCAAACGAGCTCTAAGTGCCTCTCCCCCTTCAAACTAGTGGGAGGACCTTCGTCGCCCACTCGCCCCCACTCGCCCCCATGGTCCCCACCACTACTGTACTCCTCTCCCTTCATGCCATACCGAGTGGATGCTAAACAAATCACAGTGCACACTGAATTGTCACACACCATAATTCTCCTTTAAATTTTGGGTAGCTAGGCTGCAAGGCAATAGAGATATTTTGGAACTGAAATGACAAGAATTCGCCATGCTTTCCTTCCCTTTCCTTTTTTGGGATTTTCTGTTTAATTATTATGTCAGTCCAACAAATATAAATACCAAGCGCTGGCAGAGAACCTTTTCCCACATGCTGGATCGTGTTAGCAAATAGTCACTCTCCCAATTTTGGCAGCTTTTCCATTTTACCTTAGGAATGTTCCAGACGCACCTCTGTCCGGATGAATTTTCAATTTCGCCCCCCATGCCCTGATTATGCCCAGATTGAGATCCACATCAAAAAACTAAGTTCCTGCTGCGGAAAGGGTTTTCCTGCCTAGGTAAGCACATCAATATGAAATAGCTTCCATTTCGAGAACAGTACCCTTTTTGAGAACAATGAGGTGTGGGGCGGAAAATCGCCAACTTCTCATGGATTTTGGTCATAGTGACGTCATAGTGTCCAGATGAGAAACTATGTCATACTCCGCGATACATTGACGTGAGGAACGGATCACGAAGGATAAGATAAGGCAAAAGGGGTAATCATCTCACATGCCACAACAGGTCCCGAGGCTGCACGACTTGTCAAACTTCTCCCCACCGTCCCTTCTCTTCATACCACCATCTCCCTCTTTGTTTTTCAAACCCACCCACCACTTCCCTTTTTCTTTCTCTTCCCTCGCGGTCTCTGGTATAGTGGCTTGCGTGCTCACGTGTTCACGTGCGCTTTTCACGACACCAGGGGCCTCAGATCCTTTGTTTGCACCTTTGTTTGCATTGGTCTCGGCTTCGGCAACGGCCGTTACCACTTACGAATAAACCTCAGAATCTGTGAAACAAATATGAAGTGACTTATTTGTTGTTGTTTATTTGTATTTGCTTTGGCCCGTTGCCGGCACTTGCAAACAAAGGCTGGAAATTCTTACAAGAAATGTATTAATTATCTGGAAAAATTTCCATTCCTCCTACTGATAGGTTCTCACAGAACTTAACTTATCCGATTGTGGACCCTACATCGGTCTACACTTTTGTCCCAATTTGTCCTGATGGGAACCTATGCCCAAAAAGTGTTATTTCTTTAATTACCGTCGGTGCCGAAAAAGGAAGGTATGCATGCCATTCCCATTCTGAGCATTCTTAACTAAAAATAGATACAATCGTTGCACTGCCTCTGCCTTCTCACGTTGTTCCTCCACCATGACCTGTATGTGATCTCGTTGGTTACAGAACCATACACTACCATCGCCCTTCGACCCCCATAGCTAGTAGGTGATTTTGTGACACATCCAGAACCACATGCTGACCACCTCGACTTACAACCTATACTCAATTTTGACACCTGTAATGTAACTCATCACCATTAGAACCGCGTGCTCCGGTCAACTGCCCACAGTCTGTATGTGATCTCATTGAATAGCTACAAAGCCACTTGCTAACCTCATCCCGCCCTTCGACAGGTAGTACACATGGAAGGACCCGACGGGGAGTCCGTGATATGGCAGGTCATAACGACGTCGATGCCCACAAATGGGCATCTTTTGAAGGACGGTCCACATCATTCTACTGTTCGATGGAATCTGTTGCACCTGGTGGCCTCCATCCAGCACAGGCCTGATGTCAATTGCTCCGACATAGGCATTTTCAAGTCAGTTACTTCACATTGGCCAACCTATCAACAATTTATATACTTTTCAATGTAGGGACCGCAGCGTACATTCTTTCTCAGCACCGCATGACGAGGGCCGTGATTATATGGGAGGTGTCGAACCAACTTCGCCTTCAGACTCCGACCTCGAATACCTCATGAAAGGGGAGGAGGGTCTAGCCTCCACACGTGTCGGGCTCTTGGATTACCGAAAAGGTCTATCAGCTGATGTTCAGCTGAAAGAAGCGGAAGGCAGCGGTATCGAGGCTCTCTACCAGCAGCCTTTGAAGGGTGCTCCACACCATCCCACTGGCCCCTTTCGATGGATACTCGGCGGTCTGGTGCATCCCGCAGCCTTCACCCTGCACAGGGCTGACGTCGATTGCTCCAACAGCGGTGCTATTTCAAAGTCAGTCGCTTCACATGACCGAGACGATCAACAATTTACATAACTTTCGAAACCATTAGGGAGCGCACCATAACGATGACTATCGATCACAGCAAAAAAGATGGGCGTCAAGCGAAGGCCACTCGAGTGTGCGCTTACAGTGATGATACCACAGAGAGGTCATTTCATTTCTCTTTCTTCCTTTTGCGACCTCCTTGACAAAATATTCACATGTAGGAAGCGCGTCCCTCGGAGGGCTACTGCGAATAAGCCGGACTTTTTTGCGCGATACCGTTTCAGACAGACGCATTTAAGATTCTTGTCTACCTTTGCGGGCGTGCGAGGACAGCCTGGCTGGATCTTGCCGTCGCCAACCAAGATTATTGTCAATGTCACAGACACGGAAGATACGAACACCTGGAGAGGTCGGGTCGAAGATAGCGAGGAGTGTGGGGCGTTTCTCCGTACGATTACGATGTCCGTTGTTCCTTAATGCCGCTAACTCCCACAGTTCTCAGACAGCGCAGTGGAACGTATGTTGTAAAAACACAACTTTGAAACCCAATTGTGTCTTGCAGCTTTGAGGCCTGGTGATTAAACCCGAGGAACAATGTTCCTATAACTCTGGTAGCTTGGGCGGGGACAACCCCCCCTTTTATCTGGTACCGTAGTTTGGTGTATGTAATTTTGATTCGTCAATTGTAGTAGTAACATGCTGAATATTCTTGTTTGGAACGTCAAGATGTCCCCCCAAATCAATTATTTGAAACACTGAAGTTACCCCGCACTGTACTAATTACTTACAACCGGACATACAGCACCACGACACGACAAACCCATTCGGTCTTGTCTTTATCGTGGTTTCACCATGTCGAGAAGGCCACAGTCAAAAGGAGAAGCGCACTGCACTCTTGTGCTACAACAGCAACTCCATCAATCGCTCCATCAATCCAGCAGTTGTCCAGCAGCTTTTACAGTGTATTCATAGCTGATGGATCCCGATCCTACCTCCCTCACCATTCCGGTGAGCTTGCTTCATCGTATACGCTACTATGTACTGCGCCCGGGCCGATGATTCTGATCGTCGATCATCGATCAACCGGGGGAATCTATTCCAGTGGCATTCTATTTCGATTTCGGGATGATGAGAATCTGCTTCGATTCCGCGATAAGCCTCCGCATGGATGATGTTCGAAGATCACATATAACGTTATTCTCATTAGTCCGGACCGAGTAAGCCGATCATGCCCCTCCTTAGCATGAAGTAGTAGCTTCATAACCAAAACTGTCGCTGGCCATTGACCTGAACCCGCTTCAGGGATGCTTTTGTATGCTTTACCCTCTCATTGAAATGTTCAGAATACTGAGGATGTGTCTTTTTACAGGTCTGGTACACAATGATTGTATGTACCTATCTGCGAATCTTGATCTTCCTTATTGACAACACCAACATAACATATTATCACCTTCATATCTCAATGGTGCGATACTCTTATACGCATCTCCGTATATGAATTGATCATGCCTGTGACGATCAGCTTCTTCGTGAGCAGGATCTGGCAATGTAAGTCACAAACTATTCGTTCCTATTTTCATTGGACCGTCATTTATGTGGGTACTGGTATGGAGTGGCCCATACCAAACGGTCGAAACTGTTATTATGCGTGCCGATCGTAAGATTTTCCTAATTCCAACCAGATTGTCAAATGAGGACTGATTGGGGTTTTGAACACTAGATGCTTCTGGCCTTCTTAGGACTCGGTATGCTAACACCTCGTTCTCTCATCTCAATTAGTTGATTAATTTTCTTTTTGGAAATCTGCTTAGTTGCTTCGCTTGGTGTGTTCACTTCGCCATTCTAGTGAACCATTTGTCATTCATTTTTCGGACATATTATTTGTAGTGGATACTGCCCTTATGTACGTTCTTTCGCAAGGCACTCCTCGATATGCATCATTAATCCTTTTGTTTCATGTATTCAGGGCAAGGAATCCAGAAGTTAGCCACTTCATGCACCGGGACGTTCGCACCTTAAAGACAACATTCTGCCTTTCTGCAGCCATTTGTGATCAGTATCACTGTCGTATTGCGCTTCCTGTTGCATGGGCGCCGAACGGCTATTTATGTAATCGTATGTGTCATCCGCTCTAGAGAAATTTCTGCCAACTAATTTGGTCAATAGTACAGAAAAATTGTTAAATACGCTGATCATACAGGCCGTCAGTCAGGGTGCACTTACGAGGTGCTTCACAGTGTTCTACACGAACCAGATGTCGAACGCTGAAACTACTGATTTTCCTTGTGTCCTGTTTCAGTTTGTTTGCCGTGTTCTATCTGATCCTGGTGTGCCGCTACCATTCATCAGCTGACATTTCTTTCATGTCTGATACTCCTGGACGGTTTCTAATACCTTGCGATGCCCAATGACCAATACTAGTAAGAATAAAGCGGCCCCTTTCATGTTTGGAGACTCCTGACTTTTATCCATGGTGTTCTAGCTGGATCGCGAGGCACCGATTCCACAAGGCATATCCTTTTCAATTATCGTGGTCTTGCAGGCTGTTAAAAACCTCTGTAGTTTATGTCGTCTCAATGCTGTCTACTTCTTCAGTCGACTGTGATGTTCTTACAAGCGAATGACTGTTTCCCCCTCCTACAGATTCAACTCTCGCATCACCAATCGTGAGGCCTTGGAGCGCAGTCCGGCGGTATCAGTGTGCCCCTTTCGACCATTTCCCAATCGAACATTGAGGGGGGAATACAGGTTGAAGTTGTCAGTATTCTCGTCCATTGTCCCGTTGCTCTGACGCGACGAGCTGACTTTCCTACTCAGAAACCCACTTCCGTTGTCACCTGGGATGAAGACCGCCGCCACAACGAAGCTCGTTCGCAGAAGGCTCACAACGATGACAAGTAAAGGAATGTCCTATGCCCCGACTCCTTTTGAGTTGAAGATAGTTGTATAGCGATTTTACTTATCAGGCGAATCTGTTTTAAAGTTGTAAAATTCGAGTGTGTTATGGATTGAAGGGCCTACAGAGCTCCGACTCGAGAGCAAGTCGAGGCCTGGAACTCGAGAGTTAAGGCCCTGAGAACAGTTTCCTCATGCTGCTCCCAGGGCTGGAGCATCTCATAATCGTTCCCGAGTACAAAGTGCCTGGCGTATTACCGGTCCCTTGGCTTCACGGTGATCTTGTGCAGCGCGACGAGTACCCGATCTCTTGACCTGTGCAAAGATTGAAGGTGGGATATTCCCGGCGTATTTGTGAAGGTTTCCTTGATGTCTCGAAACCTATGAAAGAAGCGCGAGTTCGAGGTTGCTTCCCAAACCCGTCGTGACGACGATGTGCAACAGACAGGATCTGACCCATGTTTGGACAATCAGAAAACGTGTACGAGAAGCCACCGGGAAGGTTCAGAACAGAGGAGGGGCAAATAGACGGGCAAGGGAGGTGTGCCAGTCAAGAAGTAATAGGCGTCCGCATGAGATGATCTAGTGTTGGTGAGATGAGATAGGACGACGGACACGTCGTCAGCATTTCTGTCTATATGGTAAAGGACTGCATCATGAGTTGACGCCGACCACACTGCTCTTTACAACACTCGTCTAGCACACCTACACACCCCACACCTTCACCACGTGCCCAGCTCTCTCAAACCACCTAAGTACCTGCCTTCCAGAAATTCTAATATCCAGACCGCCATTCGGCACGACAGAAAGAAGTCCCGGTCTCTCTGTCCATGTAATCGCGTCAAACGTACTCGTGGATCCGATATCGAGTTAGTTACGGCCCTGAGTCTGTAGCGCACGAGGAGATTGCGGAGATCGTATGGCGTGTGTTGGAGTTGCGATGGAATTTCCCGCTGATGTTGGCTAATGTTTCCTGCGACCTAGGGGTGCAGATGGGAGTTGAGGGGGGTATCGGGAATGCACTACCAGAAGTCTCCTTCATCCGAGGCCGAGGGAGAGACCCAGAATGGGAACATGTATGTGGCAGCAAGAGCGTCGGGCTGAAGGCATAATATGGGGATATGATGGGTTGGGTTTTGAATGGGGGAACAAAGATAGGGCCAGACGTCCGATCCCACCCTTTTTTCTGTGGATTAACAAATGAATGAATATATGTATACACTTGCACAAGAACTCACCATCATCCGCGGCCTTGCTTCGACATTATATCTGCCTCGACCAGATCTGCACTACTGGGAACATTGTACTAACGCTCTCCTGCCCACTTCATCCCTGTGTGCCCCATTCCAATTATGCAAAGGAACCCCCCCAGCTCCCTTGTCCCACCGCTTAACCTATTGCAAGCGAGCTCCCACCAGTCTTAGCCACAGCTTGCTCGACGATCGAACGAGACATACGTCATCGTCATCGTTGCCTCTCGCGCGTTTTGTTCTGCTTTCATCTCGTGTCTTGTTCTGCGGTTAGTGGTG